>ERZ1370068.3887-contig-2985_pt1 | contig 23407 bp, 51 predicted proteins | sample MGYA00561227_ERZ1370068 | MGnify/ENA primary metagenome ERZ1370068 (study PRJEB38410, sample SAMEA6850437) | metagenome | study: Metagenomic assessment of the ecological functions of the soil: analysis of the soil microbiota associated with the...
AGGTTACGCATTGCTAGGCCCGTCGGGATGGCCGCACAGTTCATTTTGACAAACGTCCTCTCCCGCCGGCCCGCTGCGATCATGAAGGGCACGGGCAATGAGTTCCTTCCCGGTTCCTGTTTCGCCCAGAACGAAGCACTGTGAGAATCCGTCGGCGCGACGACCTCCACCTGCTTGAGCACCTTCCTCAGCGTCACGCTTTCTCCGATGATCTCCTCGAAATTGTATTCCGTCCGGATTTCTTCTTCTAAATACAGTTTCTCCTTCGAGAGCCTCTCTTTGAGCGCCGCAATCTCTTGGTAGACCAGTGCATTCTCGACGGCGATGGCGATCTGGTGCGCCACCTGGGACAGAAGTTCGCTTTCGGCCGGAGTGAAATCCTGATTCGCGCGAACGCATCACGTCCAACGTGCCAAAAAACTTTGTCACGGACAACAAGGGAACGGAGCAGAGCGAGCGGACGCCTTGGTCCAGCAGGCGTCGAGTGATCTCAGATTCGATGGCCAAAGTCTCGGCAGGTCTCGCTTCCGATAGATCACAGGCTTCCTGGTCGTAAAAAGCCGTGTCCGACGGGCACTTACAATCGGGGGTGACTTGCCCTTCCTCGACAAATTCCTTCTCGTTCGTGAAATCCAGGACGTGCACACGATATCGCTGCGTGTCGGTATCATACAACGCGAGTGCCGACCCATCATGTTGGATGACTTTTCGCAGGCAGGCGGCTGACAGCGGTGAACACCTCCCGCAAGTCCAAGTGGGACACCACCGCGTTGTTAACTTCCAGCAGAAGTTGCACGCGGTCCCGTTCGTACTTCAGTTGCTGCGTGTGCCGCCTCCGCGCTCTCGGCGTGCAACACATTGTCCACGGCAACAGCGACCTGGTTTGCCACCTGCTGCACAAAGTTGATCTCTACTTCCTGATAGGTCTCTGTTGCAAGCTCCCAAACCCCATGGCGCCTAGGCGACGCTGCGCCGTCGTGAGCGGAACTACACAGAACGATTGGACACCGTTCTCGAGCAGCATGGCCATCAGCTTCGGGAATCGTTGCTCTTTCGTGATATCGTTCACGGTCAAAGGCTGTTGGGTTTTCCACACCAATCCCCGGGAGATTCATCAACGGGTAGCTCCAGACCGGGGCTGATCGTGCTGGGAGTCGCGGTCACCAAGAGCCGCAGGCGCATGACATCGCGCGCCGGCTCATGCAGGACGGCATGTTGATGAAATCGAACGGAACGATCTGAGGGAGGCGTTGAGCGAGATCACGGAACAGCTCTTCAAGGTCGCGATGTGATGCAATGGATTCGGATACCTCCAGTAGGAGACGTAACCGGTCTCGTCCATGGATCAGGTCTCTCGATGATGAAGGACATTGTCCACCGCCACGGCAACCTGTTTGCCCACTTGCTGGAGAAATTCCAGGTCCGTTTCACCATAGGCTTCTTTCTGCAAACTCAAAAATCCCATCGCGCCCAACCGCCGCACCGCAGTCGTCAGGGGAACAACGCAAAACGAGTTCACGCCGTCCTCGCTCATGTGTTCAGTGACCTTCGGCCAGCGACGTTCTTCGGCAAGATCGGGAACGAGGACCGGCTGCTGCGTTTGCCAGACCAATCCGGCGGGACTCTCTTCGACCGGCCCTTCATGGCCACCCACGAGATCGGCCGGCACGTTCGCCTGAATGGTGTGCAATCGCATCGTGTTTCGAACAGGATCGTGCAGAGACAGGGCGACAAAATTCACATGGACGACCCGAGGCAGGCGCTGGGCAAGGGTCTCGAAAGAGTTCGTGGAGATCGCGGTGTGCGGAGATCGCCCTCCGCAACCTCCAGCAGAGCTGGCACTGCTCCGCGAGAGTATCTGCAGGGGGATGCGGATTGCCTGATCCATAGACGCCAGTATGGTCTATTGATTGTCGCTGCTCAAGAGCTTCCCGCAGCTCCTGTGGCAGAAGCGGGTTTGATATGGATGCTGGAAGCTCTCGTTGCCTGTGAAGTGTCGTCACAGGCTTTCACAGAGCCAAGCATTGGCTACTTCTCGATGTCGAACCCGTCGTTCTTCCACCAGCGCCAGCCGCCCTCGAGTTCCATCACGGGATAGCCCTTGTTCGCAAATAGAACCGCTGCACTCGCGGCCAGGTGGCAGACGTGTGAATAGCAGTACAGCACGTTGATCCTGTTTTTGTGGAGACGCGCCTTCACGACCTTCACGTTGTCCCACTGGTCCTTCGGCAGATTGAGTGCGCCAGGATATGCCCTCTGCACAATCTTCTGCCGCACGCACATCCACGATGTTCACCGGCTCTCCCTGGCTTGAACCAGCGCTCTAGTTCGACCGGACCGGTCGTAAAGGCCATCTTGTCCTGAAAATACTTCTTTGCCTTTCGAGGCGCTGGGAATCTTGAGCTTGGTTGCCATGGTTGACCTCCTGTTCGAGACGTTATCCTCCTAACTTCGCGTCCATCGTGATGGTGGTGTTCAGTAACCGCGAAATGGGGCAGCCGGCGCTTGGCGGCGGCGGTCGCCTTCTCCCAGGCGGCTTGGTCCGCTTTGGGAACCTTGCCCTTCACGTCGAGATGGATTTGCGTCACCGTCCAGCCCGCTTCGAGTTTCTCGGAAGGTCACCGCTGCCGTCGTCTTCCAACTTGTCGGCCACCAGTCCGGCGCTTCCAAGCTGCCCCGACAGCGCCATCGTGAAGCAACCGCGTGGGCCGCGGCAATCAGTTCTTCTGGATTCGTGCCCTTCCCGTTTTCAAACCGCGTGCCGAATGAATACTGGGCCTGCGACAGCACTGTACTCTCTGTTGAGACGTGTGCCCTTGCCGCTCTTTAAATCGCCCTGCCATACCGCTGAAGCTGTTCGTTTCATGTTGTCACCTCCCTAATTTATAATGTCGAGAAATCATGGTTGAGCAAGTCTCCGATACGGGCGATGGTCACGTCAGCCGATTGGAAGCGAGCCAGTACCATGCTGGTCCATGGCATAGTGGCCCTGGCGAGGAAACACGGTCGTGACGCGCGAGGCCCAGGTGGTTTCCACGGCCGAGAGAATACGCAGTTTGTCGTCGATCAACACGTAATGATCAGCAGGGTAGCGCTGCTCCACGTCGCCCAACTCCTGTTCTATGTGAATCATAAATCAAGACGTTCCCGCCAACGGCTTCAAATAACCCGGATCGTTCGACTTTCTCTCGGCTGGAAGACCACGTCCCCGTCGGACAGGATTACGACAGGCCCCCACTGCTTGACGTGTCCAATCACCTCGAGCGAGTTCGGGTACAGCCGATCGGCGAATGGATAATTGATCAGGAAATGAGAGACCGTCAACAGGCGCGAATCACGAGGATACTCAGTGCGATAGCGTTGAAGGGCCCCTAAATAATCCGCATACCCCAACTCGACCCGCAACTGTTCGAAAATTGTCCAGTATCGTTTCTGACGCCTCGCGGCCGACTTCGTGCTCAAGATAGCGCTGCAAGTCATCGGTCACCCGATCGTTGTCCAACAGCGTGGTTATCCACGTCGAGGAGAGACAATGCCAGAAGGCGACATAGGCAACTTTTCTTCGATCGGTGACGCCCTGCGCCGTGAAATCGAAATCTTCTTTCGATCGCATCCACGTGCGACGAAGTGGCGGTTATTGTGCTCGGTGCGCCCAATCATACCAACTCAATAACCCACGTGTAAATCGATGCGGCGGATATGCTTCGGCTTCTCCACCTCGTCGATCATCGCCATCGCATGGTCCTCGACTGAGATGCGGCTTTCTCCCTTCGCGTCCGCGAGCAGCTGGTCCGTTCCCAAGCGGAATTTCCCGGTTCGCTGACCCAGGAAAAGATCTGCTGAAGGAGAAAGGAAGGGACCAATCCAAGCTCGGTTCCTTGCGGAGCAGGTTCAGGAGCTTCACGCGTCGCGAGGGCCCTTGCTTATATTCCGCAGGGAACTCTGGGAGATCCACTGACTGGACGCCCGGCTTGACTTCCAGGCTGCCCGCTCCCCCGACGAACAGCAGTCGCTTGACGCCGGCTTTCTTCACACCGTTAATAATGGAGCGTGCGCCCTTGACCTGCTGGTTGTAGATGTCCGGATTGCTCCATCCCGGATTGAAAGCGCTGATGACGGCATCATGGCCGGCTACCAATCGAGTCACTTCCTCCCTCTTGGTACACGTCGCCTTTCTTCGAATGAAGCTTCGGATGCGGCTTTGAATTCTCCGGATGCCGTACGATGGCCGTGACCTCATGGCTACGATCCAATGCTTCCTTCAAGATCGCCGACCCGACAAAACCGGTTGCTCCGATCAATGCGATCTTCATGCTACATCTCCTCTCCAGTCAAGCGGCGGGATAGGGGCAGATCTGTCACTTGAACCGCGATCACGATCAGATACGTACAATCGGTCTCTGTGCCTTACCCGTTGTGAAGCATATGGAAGGTCTCGAAAGCCTTCCAGCGAAATCAGAGCGTCTGGTGCGTGCCGTCGCAGAACGGCGGAGTCTTGGTCTGCTTGCACTGGCACAAGGCGACTTCTTTCTTTCATTTACTGAAAACTCGACCTGGCGTGATCCCGGGCCGGATTGTCCTTCTGCGCTGACTCATCCGCATCCACGTACAGTTCCGCTTCGTTACCCGTCACGATCGTCAAGCCAGAGCCTTTGGCCCGCCTTGTGATGCTCATGCCATCGATCGTTAGGTAGGCCCGTTCGCCAAGGTGCCTCTCGGCAGCCAAATTACCCTGACCGTCCCCTGAACTTGACACCAATTCAACAGGCACAAGCTATCTAGTGGCTAGCCGGCTGAGGCAGAATAGACTGCCACCTTGAATGAATAGCCTTGGTCGAGGCCAAACGGGTAAAACCTTTTGCTACTGCTCTCTATAGCTGATTCGATAAATCGCTCCCCGCCGAATCGTCTGAAACCAAGCAGAGCGCCATCCGGCATGACGAGAACATCAGCAGGGCGTCCCCTATGCTTGTTGGCCCTGAAGCCACCCTTCTGCAAAAACTGAATACCGGAGTCGTCCTTGCTCATCTCGTGACACGAGCGTGATCCGATAGCCGATTTTCTCGCTCCGATTCCACGAACCATGCTCCGCAATAAAGATTTGGCGCTGGTATTTCAAAGGGAAACATAGTGCCGGTGTAAAAGCGCATCCCCAGCGGAGGCGACATGGGGCCGGAGCGTGGCTTGGCCGACGCCGTGAATTCGCGGCAGGCGTGTTTATCTGCCATACTCAGGATCCGGGATCGTTCCCCCATGGCAATAGGATAGCCAAAGTGCAGCCCAACCTTCGGCGCATGATTGAGTTCATCCGGCGGTTGATTGTCCCCGAGATTATCCCGACCATTATCCAGTGAACCACAAGTCACGGGTCGTTGGATCTCCAATCAAATCCGACCGAGTTCCGGACTCACACGCGCAACGATCTCGTAGCCGCTCCCATCCGGATTCACGCGGGCGATCATGGCATAGCGGTCGGGATCAGGTTCGCAGATATTGCGCGGGGCACCGACTGGCACATGAGTTTCCCGTCGGGACCGAAAGCGATGAACTTCCATCCATGATGTGCCTCGTTCGGAAATCCATCATTCAATCGTCACCGGCGGGGGCGGGGGGTCAGCCGTTGTTCGACCCTGTCGAATCGCAGGATGCGATCAACAGCGGAGACAAATAACGAGCCATTTCTGGGTAGAGCGACGCCGACCGGCATGTTCAAGCCGCTGGCGATGGTGAACACTTCATCAGCGGCTGATCACCGTCTTTGTCGATGACTGCGTAGACGTCGCCTTTGCCCATGCTGCCGACGAACAGGGTGCCGCTCTGGCCCAAGTGTCATACCGCGTGCATTCGGAACATTGTCTGCATAGACCTTGATGGCAAAACCAGGGGGCAGTTTGATCGTATCGAGAGGGAGGGAGCCGGCTTCGATCTGGTTCTCTGACGAAGAAGAGGGACATCGAAAACAATACTAGCGCAACTAACACGACTCATCGTTTTGCCTTTGTTCCTGTAGTCCCTGTTCGCTGATTACTTCCTCATCGAATAGATTGAAAGGATCCACTGCCCCAGTATTCCCACAATCGGAGGAACGAGAGGCCGGCAAACAACGGGGCAAGCGTCAGGGCCAACCAAGCAGCGGAGCTTCATAAGAGTCAGCATTCGGATCGGGCTGACGAGGGACTTTGCGGTTATCAGCGCGATCAAGACGCCGGGAGCCGCTCCGGTCTTCCAGAGCTTCGCCGCAATGGGAAAGAGGCAGGTATGGTCCTCTGGAATCACTAGGCCCGCCAGCCACCCCACGAGAATTCCTCGCGTGGAGGACTCAGTTCCCAGCCACGCGATGATCTCGGAGGGAGAGATGAGCACTTCAAGAAACCCCGCAATGATGAAGCCCAACAGCAATCCAATCCAGACGCTCCCGAACAGCCGACCGCTTCGCATACAACCCTGCAACGGCAGGCGCGGTCCTTTTACAACAGCGAACAAACCGAGGCAGACGAGCAGTACGAGCAATATCCACCAGGCTGATATCCATACGCCGACTCATCATTGAGCGAACCCTCGACCGGTCCGATACTCGAACAAGATTGGCACACTCGGCCAGATGACTCGCCTGGCTTCGGGCAGATTCAATGTGTCCATGATCAGGTGAGAGAGAGCATGCGGATCGGTAGCGCCTGCCGTTCCCCGTCACCATGAAAGGCTTGACAGCGACATCCTCCGAAGTCTTTGAGCGACGATCGCAGCTTCGGCAGGCATCGGGCAGCCACCCGTCTCCACGAAACTGATTAAAGCCATCTGAATGATGCCAAACATCTGCGAGGTGGCGCTTCGTGACATTGTCAAAACGCAATCCGGGCAACGTGCGCCAGATGACAGGGTAGGGGCAAGCCCTTCCGGATTCCGCCACAATGAACCGTCGTCCCCACCCATCCATACAGGATTTCGGATGCACCGAACAATAATCGGGCTTGACGAAGATCACTTCCATTGTTCCCCGAAGCCGTTCCTTGCGTCAGGCCGCAATGGTTCGCGCGGTTTCGACTTCGCTCGCGAGTCGGCAGGAGCGCCACGCGCGTTCTTGAGAGCCCATCCAAGATACTGAGCGTTCGCCAGCTCGAGTCGGTCGGCGGAAACGCGCTCGGCCAGAGCGATAAGTTCCGCAATCTCACCGATGTTGTCGCGATGGAGCACGACGTTCAGGGTCGGTGGGAGTTTGAGCGATGCGATCCACTGCATGACTTCGAGCTTCCGGTGGAGTGGAGGGTGCTCCGGCAATCCTGTCTGATTCTGTCGACCGCGAACTTTGAACAGACGCTCGCACAGGTGAGTCCGAGGTGTCGCAAAACCGAGACAGCCGCTCAAAGGTCAGCGGGATGCCGCTGGTGATCAGGTTCGTATACAACTCAAGCCGGCTCGCCCTCTCAATGAGCCGTTCCAGGTCATCCCTCAACAACGGCTCACCCCCTGTCAAGTTGAGCTGGACTACACCAAGTGCTTCCGCCTCTTGGAAGACACTGAAGCCATGTGTCGGTGTCGAGCCTCATTTCCATGACCGGCATAGCCGAGAGGGTTTGAACAATAGGGGCATCGTAGCGGACACCGGTACGTGAGCTCGGCGATTAACGTGTAGGGACGATACTCGTTCTTCATTTGAATCCTTTAAGCAGACCTCGGCCCGCAAGGGTCTTGAAAAAGTCGCGCACATCCCGCGTGATTTCACCAGGAGAGACCTCGGTAGTGAATTTGAGCCAGATACTGTGCAATATCGTCAACCGTCCATTCTCCCAGTGCAAAGACGCGCAATCTCCGTCGCGGTCCTGCTCAGATCAAGACCCATTTCAGGGTACAAGAGCAGGTAGCGACCAGTTCGCCGATCAAAACGAAGACGAACTTTGGGACTAAGCTGAGGTCTGGCTATGTCGCCGGTCATGCGGTTGGTCATATGCAGCCTTCTATACTCCTGATCCTGGTTCGACATAGGCCATATGCAGGCAATCGAGCAGGTGCCATAGAATTTCCGCCTTCTTGATCAGGGCCCGCACACATCGTTCCTGCAGCTCATACGTGAGAGAGCGTGCTGAACGACGAATTCAACGGACTGCTTCGAATCAAGGCTGGCGCGGGCTATACGCAGCTGGAAATACCCCAGGCCGTCCGAGCTCACCCAGGGATAATGGCGTTTCCAAACTTCGATGCGACGGGACATGAGCGTTGGAGCAAACAATTCGGTGAGTGAGGAAGCCACTGCTTCGAGAAGCGACGAATCACGGACGAACTGCACGTACCTGTCGCAGGCGAGTCTGACGCCCGGTAAGCACTGACCGCAAGCTCCTGACCTCCTCGACGTCGAGACCCACGCCTCGCGCCAGCTCGAGCGCATGACGTGAGTCCACCTTCCCCCTTCCTGCTTCCCGTCATGGTCCTGCGAATACGGCGTGGAGCCAGGTCCGTCGAAAGCTCGGGCCTTCGGACTTCGACACGATCAGGCATCCTTGATTGGGATCCGCGTTTGGTAGTAGTACCGGTTCAACACCCATTGTTGCAGCTGGACCTTCGTCAAGTTCCCCTCGTGCATGAGCTTGTGGAAAGGGATGATGATCATGGTAGCGGGTGGAACCTTCTATGCGTAAGCCATTCCACGAAGGCTTCTTGAAAGTGGAGCTCGATGTTGATCGTCCTTCATAGCCTGATCTCCATCCCATCCCACGCGACGCCCATCCGGCTGCATCAATGGTCTTAGTGCTCCGGTGGAATCCTCCTCAACATCGGATTGGTATTGTTGATGTGGATGAACACCGCCGAGGAGCCAGGTGATCGTCGAGAGCATCGCAAGACTCCTCTTTGCCCTCGACAGGCCTAGTGGGCCAGATCCTCGGCTGACTTCTCGAGGAAGCCCGGGCGGAGAGTTCATCGCTCGACCAGAAGGTGCCGTCGAACATGACGCAATCCGCATCTGCCAACCCCTTCGAAAACCGAGGTCGTGATCCTGCCGACAGCGGAGAGATAGGCCAGCACTCGCCCATTGGTACATTGACGAAACCCGAGCCCCACATTCAGTTCCGGATCACCAGGCGAGACGAGTCCTTCCAAATGAATGGAGGCTTTCCCGGGACGGCCAAGGCTTCCACCGTCAATCCTGACTGGCGTCCGTCTGCGCACAGCAGGGCCTCTTCAACACCCAGTCTCAGCGTTCGCCGAGGTCACCTGACCGGCAAAACGCTGCAGGGTTCGATACAAGACATTGCCGTCGGTGAATCCGCGACGCACAGACTCAGTCGCGTAGATCACAAGTCGATGATTCTCTCGGAGCGAAAGGAGCCCCAAACAGTGATCCAGGTCCCCGTTGGTCAGAAAGATCGCCTGGATTGGTGTAGTGCGTGATTTCCCAGGATGGAGAGGACCGAAGCTCTCGATCTGCGAGCGAATGTCCGGAGAGCGCTAATGAGAAACCAGTCTCCATCGTCCGCGCTCAGACCGACCGGATTCCCTGCGTTCGAGGGCTCGCGTTGATCAGCCGCCCTTTCCCGCACACCTCGGCAATGAGAACAGGCGCAGTTCCATTGCGGGAAACCACGCCTCCGGCTGCAGACCCTAGGATCCGAACGATCATCACACTCACCCATCGATCTTATTGAGGGGTGGGGCTTGACCGGCCCTTCCGCAGATAGCTCTTTGCTATCGGGGATATCCGAAAAATCATCTTGATACGAGTTGATCTCGGCATCCATTTTCACTTCCACGAACGATGGTGCTTCCCAGTCCATGATGCTTCCTCCTTCAGAGCGTGATGGGAGTTCGAGGTAGAGTCTATCGCTCATCAATAACCCACCGTGAAACGGTGCCGGATATGAGATGAGTCTCTCCGTGGTGCCGAACGATCGCCGGGCACCTCATGGCCGCGCTGCAATCCTTCCTTCAAGATCGCCGACGCGACAAATCCAGTTGCCCCGATCAGCGCGATCTTCATCTTCTCACTCCCCTCGCACCTTCACAGCGTCTGGTGCGTGCCATCGCAGAACGGCGGAGTCTTGGTCTGCTTCCGCACTGACACAAGGCGACTTCTTCTTCCACTTACCGAAAACTCAACCGGCCTCGATCCCGGTCCTTGAGTGGACCATCACAGAACGGTTGATCCCTCGAGCGTCCACATTGACACCAATAGTAGGTTCCCGGTCCAACGAAAGCACTGCCGGCTGCTTGGCTGCAATCCGTGGTTTCTCCATGAAAAGTCCTCCTTTTGTAAGTTATAAATGTAACGGCTTGATCGGCGCGAGTGGACGGCAGCGGGGTTATTTTTCCACACTGACTCGTCTGCGTCCACATAGAGTTCCACTTGTTGCCGTCAGGATCGCGCAGGTAGAGACTTTGACTGATGGTGAGCGATCGCTCATGCCGTCGATCGGTATGCCGGCCCGTTCCAACTCCTGCTTGGCCGCTCGCAGCACATCCAAGCTGTCACCGACTTTGATCCCAATGTGATAAAGCCCGCGTCGCCTCCCGGATGGTGGTCCCGGCGCGTCACCGACCTGGATCAGTAGGAGTTCGTGATGCGTCCGGCCAGAGGTCAAAGCCGCCGCGGCACCGTCGAAGACCCGGCCCACTTCCTGAAACCGAGCAGGTCACCGTAGAACGCCAGGGAGCGCTGGAGATCCTTCACATAGAAGACGACGTGCCCGAGGTAATGTGCTTTCATGTCGTGACTCCCTCGTTACCCGATCGGAATCAACGCGCCGTTTATCTGGCTCGCTTCTTTAGATGCAGAAAGATCAAGGTCTGCGCGAGTGGATTCTGGCCTGACCCATTTCGACGGGATCGGCATCTGGCATGCTGCTCCGATTCGCCGGCGTATCAATGGTCGTGGGCAGAACTCCGTTGACCGTCACGCCTGACCCGGCCAGTTCCAGCGAGAGGGTGCGGATCAGAGCGACAAGGCCCGACTTCGACACAACGTAGGCCGCTGCCCGTGGAAACGGCTCCAGCGCCGCTCGAGCGGCGACATGCACGCGATGCGTCCCGTCTGCCGTTCCAGCATGAGGTAACACTGCATTTGAGAGCAGAAAGGCCGCCGTAAGATTCATGGTCAACATCCGATGCCAGAGCGAAGCATCGGTTTCCACTCACACGCCCCATCGCAAAGCCGCCGACCAGATTGATCAACACGTCGATGCGACCACGCGTTCGGATCACGCTCGATCCACGAGGTGCTGGACGTCGGCTTCATCGGTAACATCAGCCTCCATCGCGGCGCGACTTCCACCGAACAGAAGGCGGATTGCGGTCAACCGTAATGACCTGGGCGCCTGCCATCGAGAACGCTGGAACAACCGTTCGTCCCAGTGCCCCGGACCTCCGGCGATCAGCACGACTTTGCCATCAACTCCCATCATTTCCTCCGGCGTGGCGTGAATATCCGGCAATCTCAGGCCTTCTTGCCGGTATCGTAATGCGGAAGCGCTCGTGCACGATCCTGCCGTTTTTCCATTTGGCCACAGCAACCTGTTCCAGATGGACGGACACGCCGCCGGTCGTGACAAAGTCGCTCGTGGATCTGCATAAAGGTTACGTTGTCGCCGACGCCGGACGCGGTGACGGTGAACCCTTTCCATTCTTTGACGCCATTCATGAACTGCTTTTCGCGTTCGATGTTGGCGGCCAGTCCTCAGCGGGCGGATTGGCGTTATCCTGCATCACAGTTTCCTTATCGTAGAACTCAGCTTATGGCTTTCGATGATCTTACCTGACGGATGTAGCCGAAAAGATCGTTCAGTCGCTGTTGCAGATTGGTCGTGCCTATGACTCATTCTTTCTCGCGTTGCTGGTGAAGGTAATCCCTGATTTCTGCACTTCCCGGTAGGGAAGGAGCCAGACGAGCGATTCATCGCTGAGATCGCCGACCTGAATACGGTTTCCCCAAGGGTCGCGGAAGTCGCAGCGGAAGTCCGGCTGCAGTCGTAGTTTGTACTTGCTTGGTGAGCTTCTTCCGCACTTCCTTGATCTGTTGCGCATCCCGGACCATCAGGCCGAAAATGTTTCACGCGATCCGGTTGCAGCTTGTCCACCTTCGAAAGATGGCCATGAACTGATGCTCGCCAAGTTTGCACCAGGCAGCACCCCTCACCGCCACGCAACATCTTGAGGCCGAACACGTCCGGAGTAGAACTTCACGGCTTTTTTGGCGTCGGTGACCGATCACAATATGATTGCAGCCGTAAACTTGGACCGCCATCATGCACCTGCCTTTCTCTCTATAATCGTGCTTCCTCAGCCTGCTGAAGGGCAGACACAAAGATGTTCGGGAGGCTGCGCGCCAGAAATCGAAATACTACCGTTGAGAACGAAATAGGGCACCCCGCGAATGCCCAACCGATGCCCGGCTCGCCTCTTCGGCGCGGACTTCATGGACTGCCGGTCACTGGCCAGAAACCGCTCGACCTCTTCACGTTTGAGTCCACATTCGGACGCGATCTGAGCCAACGAATCGAGATTCCCGATCTCGCGCCCCTTCGTAGCGAAGTATGAGTGAAAGAGGGCCTCGACTACTTCATCCCGACAGCCCTGTTGCTCCGGCGAACCAGATGAGGCGATGGGCGTCAGAAGGTATTCGGCGTCCGGGCGATCCGATCAAAGTGCGAACTCGATCCCCGCTCAGCCTCGACCGGCTTTGGCCACGCGTGCTTCTCGTAATGCCCAGGCCTTCTGCGCCGCCGAACTTCGCGTCAAGATAGACGCGCCGGTCCATGCCTTCCTCGGCATCGTCGGATTCAGCTGGAACGGTCGCCACGCAATGTGCGCCGAAACAGCGTAATCCGACAGTCTCGAGTGCCTGTTCCAATCGGCGCTTCCCGATGAAGCACCAGGGACAGACGACATCGGAATAGATCTCGATCTGCATCGTGTATTCCTTCACATTCTGTGACTGCTCAACTCAAATGACCCATTTTGCCGTGCCTGATAATCGTTCACGGCTTGGACCAGTTCTGCTTTCGTATTCATTAGCGAACGGTCCACTAACGAGCTACTGGTTCATCGATCGCTTCGCCCGCCATCACCAGTATCGTGGCGTCCTCCTCCTGCAATGATCGTCATCGGCTCTCCTGTCGAGACAAAGACGTGCCGAGCTTCGGCCTCCGTTAACCCTGATGCGATCTCTCGACGGATGCCTGACCACGTGAGGATCAACAGACCGACGTTGTAACCGTTCGGGATCTGCAACGGCATCGAATGCCCCGCGCGCAAGCGCAAATCGTACAATTCGATGGGCGTGAACGTCTTGGCCGGGCCTTTTTGCCCTCCCACCGACCCGGCAATCACACGAAGCGAACCGGCTCCCCGTCCAACTGCACGACCGGAATCTGATCGTTCACGATCGTCTGATAGCCGGGCGTGGACATCTTGGACGCCTTGGGCAGATTCACCCACAGTTGAATCGCTTTGTAATGTCCCGCCACGCTTGGCTCATTCCTTCTCGTGCAATTCTTCGTGCACGATTCCGGATGCTGCGGTCATCCACTGCACATCGCCCAGGCCTGATCAGGCCGGAGTTCCCGGCCGAATCACGATGTGCGACAATGCCTTGGTAAACGATTGTGACGGTTCTCGAACCCACGGTGCGGATGTTCGCCGACACCTCGTGGGGTGTCCGTCGCCGGATAGAACGTGGGGCCCGCGTAGTCCAACATAACAAACGGGCTCAACTCACGATCCAGGTCGTTGCTTGGAAACAGATTCCGCACGTGAAACCCGTCCCCGACGACGTGCTGAGAGCCCGGTTGATAGACCTTCACCTGATCCGTCTTCTCCACGTTGGCTGCCGGCATCGTGTCTCTCATTGTGAGCCTCCTTTCTCCGTCGCTCGCCAGGCGCAGCCTCGGCTATCTGGCGTTGGGGTCTCGTGATCGCCTCATCTATGGGGGCGCTCATCCGATCCTGAACTCCGTGATTCCTCTGCGCTCACCGAGATCGTCCTCTTCTCGCCGCGTCGCAGAAACGTCAAGGCCATCGGGATGCCGACCTTCTCCTCGACCAACAAGCCGGTGCAGATCATCGGATGTCCCGGACGGTCAGGTCGCGCGTAGCCGATGATCACATCGCCTGTCGGCGAGGCTCGCTTCGCTGCGCGGGACTGCCGGGCTCGACCGCCACGACGAGGAATCCCGCTCTCCAGTTTGCAGGTCATGAAAACGGACGACTCGCCGCGGCAGCTCCACGTTCTGACCCGAGATCCCGAGGAAGCCGCGACGGATTTTCCCATCCTTGATCAGCCGGCCCGCGATGAACTTGGCCGTATTGATGCCGATGGCGAAGCAGATGCCCTGCGCCGGTCAAAATCACCAGCGTGTTGACGCCGATGACTTCGCCGCGCGAGTTGACCGAGCGGCCCGCCCGAATTGCCCGGATTCAACGCCGCATCCGTCTGAATGACGATTGTCGATCAACCGGCCGGACGTGCGCGCGCAACGAGCGCCCGAGCGCGCTGATCACGCCCGGCCGTGACCGTGCATTGGAAGCCATAGGGATTGCCGACGGCGATGGCCAGTTGTCCCACGCGGATCCTGGTGCGAGTCACCAAGCTCTGTGTGGTTGAGCAGCGGCGCCTCGACCCGAATCACGGCCAGATCCGTATCGGGATCCTCACCGATGAGGTGGGCGGAGTGCCGACGACCATCCGACAGGGTGACATCGATCTGCTCCGCGCCTTGCACGACGTGGCTGTTCGTGAGAGCAAAGCCGTCCGGCGTAAAAATGAAGCCGGAGCCGCTGCCGGTGACACCCTGAGGAGTCCTCGCATCCTCCGGCCGACCTCCACCGATCGATGACGGACTACTCGATGTTCACGACAGCTGGACTGACTTTGTCCGGATGCGGTGATCACCGCCTGAGAATAGGCATCCAACAGGTCGTCGTCGGTCGCCACCGAATGACGCGGGACGTCGCCGGTCGATCACTGTGTTCATCGTTCGCGACCAATCGAAATGTCTGTGTCGTGGCCATGTTCTGTTCCGTGAAATTCATCGGTTGCGAATCACGCGCGCAATCTCGCTCCGCAATCACCTTATCAACCGACCACTTCCCCGCGCCAGTACGACAAGGAGCGCGAGGCTCGATGCCGATCACCAAGAGATGATACTCGTAACCTTCACCCTGTTGCTTGCCGAACCAGTTCATGAAGAATCCGTTTTGCAGATGCGAGGTGGTGATGGCGCCGAGCATAATCACCATGAAGCTTGCCGCCGTGAATCGCGTCAGCAATCCGGCGATCAGCCCCAGACTGCCGAAGACTCTCCAACGATCACCAACAACGCGACGATCCAAGGCAAATGCATCGTCTCCGTGAAGAATCCCATGGTCCCGGAGAATCCGAACCCGCCATACCACCCCAGCAACTTCTGGGCTCCATGCGGGAACATCACCAGCCCCAGAGTGATGCCGCAAGAGTCAAGGCCGGTCCACGTGTCATCAGTTTGGAAGAACGCTTTCATATCATCACCCGCACCAGTCAAGAGATTCATTGCATCGTGAGAATCTGCGACCACTACGATTGCTCACGCTGACTCTACAATATAATAGTTCACAGCTAGAACTAAGTCAAGTGGAAATTCGCTCCTGGGGGAGAGCTGCCTGGAAGCCGACTCGGCGCATCAACTCAGCTGTGCTGCAGCTGGCCGGGGACAGGCCCAGATTCGGTGCAGCTTCCAGTACGGCCCGACCTGGACATTGAAGGATAGGCTACGCGGGCGGAGCTCCAGGCCGTCTCGCGTGGCCATGGTAGGGTAGGGTCAAGGACTCTTGCCGTGGGAGGCAAGTAGACCACGTTGGATGGGGAATCATCTCCGCAAATGCCTCTTCTCACCATTGCTGCGAATTGTGTTTCTTTCGCGCTCTGGCTTCTTGCCATGATCGGCACGCCCGATGGTCGGAGGCCCTGGAATCGAGTTTCGCGCTCGGCCTCCTCCTCCTCGCTCTCCCCGAGTGGGATCGCTTGGGGGATTCCTCTCTCGCTCGTACGAACCGCGTTCCTTCGTCGGTAAGCTTCACGATCCAGATCCCGCCAGCTACCACCTGTCGAGCAGATCAGGATGGCCTGGCGACCGTCCTGCACCGTTGCAGACGTGCAGGTTATGACGCAGGGTTGCGGAGTGACCCTACGAGCTGACCGATCATCTCACTGGAGGACGAGAGTGGGGCTGGTGGATGTCCTTGATCAGGGAACCTCTGTGGCAGGAATACGAGCGCGGTGCGAGCGCCGACACTTGCCGCCGCTGGCGAATCGCGTCGACCTGTTGAGTCCAAGTTGTTGGGGAACGGTCGGACTCGGAGGTTCGCTCGAAGCCTTCGCGCTCTGGATCGAACGGGCCCAAGATTGGCCCGCTCCTTCTCTCTTACTCGCCTCGCTTTCCACTCTTCATCAAGATCGCTTCGGAAGCCTCGTGGTCTGAGCTCTGACAGCGAGGAAATGCGGCACTCGACTCTACTCAGAGGACGGTTGACCACCTGTCAGTCAATCCACTGACACGGTTGTTTGACGCGAACCATTAACTTCTTCACGGTGACTTCATCATCGGTTCATGCTCAGTCATTACACTAAGGTCACGACGACAAGAGGTTGCAGGGGACGGAACCTGAAACCGCCCTGCGCGCAACTGAAAGCAACCATTCCGTCGGTCCAAGCGGCCGAGGGATTCTCGCGGAAGGAGGAACGTCATGATGACTGTCGCCTTGATTGATGCCATGTTGTATGGGGAATCTTGATCTTCTGTATGATTGGAATCTTGGGAATGGGCATGGAGATGGTGTTAAGGAGATGATTCCTCAACGAGGTTTGCGGCGAGCGAATGGCATGCCTTCTTTCGGAGGAGCTTGGATGGATCGATCGGGATGAGAGTGGCTGCCGTACAAAACTGTTTCCAGGAATCCGACGGTATCTCGACTGACTCGCGGTGTGAGTGACCAGTTAGTCGAGAGGTGTCATAATAGCGTCGGTCAAGGGATCCGCTCAGTCGATGCCGGATCGCTGTCCTTGAGGGTCGTTCAGGAGTTGGGAACAAGGGAGTCCATGCGAATACTGCTGGTTGAAGACGATCTGGACCTCGCTCAGTTCATCCGCAAAGGGTTGAAGGAAGAGCAGTATGCGGTGGACTTCGCAGCCGATGGTGAAGAAGGACTGGAGTTGGCTTTGGGAATCCTTATGATCTCTTGATCCTCGACATCATGTTGCCCAAGCTCGATGGCCTCACGCTCTGCCGCCGTGTCCGGGCTAATGGAAACGTGACTCCGGTGTTGCTGTTGACAGCGCGCAACACCGTGGAGGCCAAGGTGTCAGGCTTCGATACCGGCGCGGACCAATTTCTGCCGAAGCCGTTCGCCTTCGCAGAACTGCTGGCTCGAATCCGGGCCTTGCTGCGCCGAGGAGGTCCGCAACAATTGGTCCATCTGAAAGCAGCAAACCTGGAGCTGGATCCGGCTTCTCACCGCGTCTGGCGGGCGGGGCAAGAAATCCCGCTGACCAATAAAGAGTATGCCCTGCTTGAGTTCCTCTTGCGAAACAAGAATCGGGTGTTGACGCGAACGGCGATCATCGAACACGTGTGGGACATCAGTTATGACCCGATGACGAACATCGTTGATGCCCACATTCGGGCCCTGCGCGCGAAGATTGACCGAGGGTTTTCACCCTCGCTGATCGCCACGGTACGCGGCGCTGGGTATATGCTGGAGGAGCCGGAATCGGTCGCATGAAGTCCCTGCGTAGTTTGATCCGCCAGTCTGTGCTCATTCTGATGGCAGGACTCCTCCTGGTCTTTTCTGTTCTGATTTACGCCGGAGGCGACGCCTTGTTGCGCCGCTTTGTGGATGGCCGGCTGTTAGGGTTGGCGGAGACGCTGGCCAAGATCGTTGAGCAGCACCCCAACATCATCGAGAGTTCTGGCGAGGGATCTTGCGCTCGCTGCCGAGGTGAGCCGAAGCGAGAAAGAACAGCATGGATTACAGGAGGTCACCCATTCTCTTATGGTCTTCTCGCCGGATGGTCGGGTGGTCTGGAAAGGTCCCGAGGCGGTAGCCCAGCATCCGGTTCCAGATGATACGGTGTTCGAACAGAGTTCGTCACGGGAACACGGTGTTTGAAAACCGTTGAGTCGGCCGATGGCACGCCCATTCGACATCTGTTCCTCCCTATCCCTCGGCAGGGTCAGGTGCGGTACGTTGCTGCATGCGGAAGCATCCATGCTCCTGTACCGAGACCCTCAAGGCTCTCGTGATCTTACTCACCGCTGGATCCGGGACCATCCTTCTCGTCGCGCTGGGTAGGCAGTGGATGGCTGGCCAAGAAAGTGCTGACGCCGATCGAGGTGTTGAGTACTGGCGCCGAAACGATGTCCGAAGCCGACCTGGGGAAACGATTAACTCTGGATTCACCCTATCAGGAATTTCGTCGACTCACCCAGGCGTTCAACTCCGTGATGGACCGGTTCCAACGGAGTGGTGAAAGTCAGCGGAGCTTTTGCGACATCGCCGCCCACGAAATGAAAACCCCCTTGACCATCCTGCAGGGTAACCTGGAGGTCGCGCTCCTGAAAGCCAGGACCTCTGAAGAATATCGCGAAGCCCTCATCAACAATCTTGAGCAGGTGGGACGACTCATCGCCCTGACGCGTTCCTGTTGACCCTCGCGAAGTTTCACGAGCGGCAAGCCTCCCGTTCACCTCGTGCCGCTCGCCCTGGAACCCATGATTCAAGATATGGTGGATGAACTGACCCTGCTATGCCGATGACCGCCGAATCACATTGTCGTTTGAATCCCAATCGGTCCCACCCGTCCTCGGCGATGCACAGTGGCTCAAGCAAGCGCTGATCAATCTACTCGACAACGCGCTTCACTACACGCCATCTGGTGGAGCCGTGACCGTCCGCTTGCAGGCGGTCGGGGAAGGGGTTGCTGTGGCTGTCGAGGATACGGGCCATGGGATCGAGCCGGAACATCTTCCTCATCTCTTCGAGCGGTTTTATCGGACCGATTGGGCACGGGCGAAGGATGCCGGTGGTACCGGACTTGGGCTGCCTATCGTCAAGGAAATCGCGGAGGCCCACGGCGGAACAATTTCGGTCACAAGCCAAGTCGACAAGGGCTCGGTCTTTACCACCGTTTGCCGGTCCCCACTCACCTGACGATTCCTGCCTAGCTCGCAAGAACTCCGAACTCCCGACGCTCTTTCATCTTCATGTTGTTGCCCAGGGCGCCGAGTCAGATCGCTCGGATGCGATCGCACACCGCGTGTGTCTGTGCGCAAGACGCTTTCAGGATGATGAAGAATTCTTCATCGATCCGTTCACGATCCGTTCATCTGAGGCTGTTACATTCGCAGTGTAAACCACGGGGTTCCGAATTCCATCTCGTGGATTTCGAGCAACCGGGACTCAACACCGACTTGGAGTAAGCCTCGCTTGAGGATGAGCGAGAGAAGAAAGGAAGGGTATCAATCATGGGCGATACCGTAATGGTTAGGCAATCTACTTTCCGCTAGTCATGGTGGGGATGGTGCTGGTGATTATGTGGGGCATGAGCGCCGCGGGGGCCGCGTCGCAACGGATTACGGCCAAGACGAGAGCGAGCGACTTCATACCCGTGAAGTGTGACGAGCACAGAGAAAGCCGATGGTGCGTGGTCGAGAAGGGAGGAGAGTTCTCGCCTTGGTCAACGACTGAGGCGCTCCGGCGCAGGACCGTCTCGCTTCTGGACGTAGGTCTCAGACACTGCGGGCTGGTTCACAGAGAGAGGAGAACTCGTCGTGATTCGATTAAGCGTGAAGCATTCTTCATCACGGGTTCACCGGCTGATTCATGTTGGTGCGTTACCGTACCCTCGAGGGGAAGGCATTAAGACAGACACAACGACTCCGCCCTTCTCTGGAGTCGGAGAGCTCGCGTTCAACTGTACATCACATCGATGGAGGGCTGTTATGAGCAAGATACTTCGGTCTATGGCAGTGTTGGTACTCGCGTTCGTTGGCCTGGTGGGCTGTGACTACGAACCGCGAGCAGTCGGGGATGCGAATCCAGCCCGTGTGGCGGAGATGAAGCAGACCCTTCGCGATCTCTGGGTCGGGCACATCTTTTGGGTTCGGCATGTCGTGTCGAACATCGCGACGAACGATCCGGCGGAGCGGGATGCCGCCGAGAAGGAAGTCGTGGCCAATACAAAACAGATCGCCAGCACGATGACGCCGTTTTACGGTGAAGCCGCGTCGCAGAAACTCTTCAGCCTGCTGGACAGCAACATTGGCGCAGTTAGAGAATACTCGGAAGCCACCGTCGCAGGGAATAAGCGGCAGCAGGATGCCGCGCTCGCCCGCTTGGCGTCCAATGCCGACGACTTCGCCGATATTCCTTAGCCATCTCAATCCCTACCTGCAGAAAGACACCGTTCGGGGCCTGATCGCGGCGCATGGAGCCCACCATGTCCTCCAAATCAACCAGTACAAGGCAAGGAGTATGCGCACCTAGGGGCAACCTGGCCGATGATGCGACAACACGTCTATGTCATTGCGGATACCTTGACGACGGCGCTGGTGAAGCAGTTTCCGAGCAAGTTTGCATGACTGGTGTGCGACGACGTCGCATGCGACGATACCGAGGGAAGAATCTACAGAACAGTACACGGCCTCGCTTCAGACCGGGACTGGCACCGTTTCATATTGCGGATAGAAGAGAGGGGAACCTAGGGCACTGTGATGTGGTTGGGCTCTACGGATGAGGAACCATATAACCTGGCGCTGGTCACCTTCGGATTGTGCCCAACAGCCCACCTTCCTCAGCACCTTGATCGTGGCTGTTGCTCTGGCTGTAGCACTTCCCTGACTGAGTGCGGCAATTACAGGCCTCGCATGCCGACGAGATCCGCGCAATGGCTCCCGACACTGGTCTCATCCGCGAGTGACGATTCAGTATGGAAGAGATTTTCAGGCGTTCCGTCAGTCGGAGATTCTCTGAATAGTCGACCGGGCAATCGATGACCGCCGGCACCTTGCTGTTCAGCGCGTCGGCGAGGATCGGCCGAAGCCTGACGGCTCTGTCACTCGATAGCCGACGGCTCCGAAACTGCTCGACATAGCGCACGAGATCATGGATTTGCCGAAATCCAACGGAAGAGGTCCGGCCGAAACGCACCTGTTGTTTCCAGCGAATCACCTGTACCCATCGTCCCGCCAGACCAAGATGACCAGCGGCAATCCCAAACGAACCGCCGTCTCAAGTTCCTGGGAGTTCATGAGAAAGCCGCCGTCCCCGGTGACCGCAATCACGCGTCGTTCGGGACTCCACAACTTCTCGCGGCAATGGCGCCGGGCACGGCAATCCCCATCGCGGCGAAGCCATTCGAAATAATGCAGGAGTTCGGCACCTCGCACGGAAACATCCGGGCCATCCAGAGCTTATGGGCGCCGACGTCACAGAGCACAAGATCGTCAGGATTGAGCGCTGCGCGCAGGTCCTGATCACGTGCTGCGGCCGCAGAGTGCCAGGAAGGCGCGCCGGCCAAGTTCGGCTTCGAACCCTCGATGATCGGTCTTGCGCGGTCCGTCGGGCCCATGGCGAACTGAACGGCGCGAGTCCCTCGGCAATGTCTTCCAACGAGAGTCGGATATCTCCCAAGACACCCACCTCGACAATATAGTGCTCGTCGACTTTGCCGGCGACGCATCGATGTGCACGATGCGCTTGTCGCGGCGTGGATTCCAGAAACAGGGTGCGTATTCCACGAAATCATAACCGATCGCAATGACGGCATCGGCCTGTTCCATGACGACCGCCGCATAATCGCCGAGCCTGCAGGCCGATCGTATAGAGGGACAGCGGATCGCTATCCGGAAGGATCCCCTTGGCCATGAACGTATGCAAGACGGGGATCTCCAACTGCCGCGCAAAAGTTCTGACCGCTTCATGCGCATGACCGCGAATCACGCCGTTCCCGGCCAGAATCACAGGATGTTGCGCCCCGGCGATCGCCTGATTGCCCGCGCAACTTGACTCCTGCGACGGCTCCGGCGTAACCTGGCGCCTGAACGAAGAGCGGCTCCAACTTGCGTTCATTGCCGATCTGTTCCTCCGCGACATCTTCCGGCAGTTCAACATGGGTCGCGCCCGGCTTCTCCGTCTAGCGCGATCTTGAACGCCTTCCGACCGCCTCAGGAATGACCTCCGCCTTCGGAATCGAGGTATTCCACTTGGTCACGGGTTTCGAACATCGAAATGACGTCGATGTACTGGTGCGATTCCTTGTGTCGGCGATTCATCGAGACTTGCCCGCTGATGGCGACCAACGGGCACGATCCAGATAGGCATCCACGACGCCGGTCAAGCAGATTGGTGGCGCCGGGGCCTAGCGTGGACAGGCAGACTCCCGCCTTCCGCTGAGTCGCCCATAGACATCGGCCATGAACGCCGCTCCCTGTTCGTGCCGCGTCTCGATGAATCGAATGCGAGAGTCCAGCAGAGCATCCATCAGTTCCAGGGTTTCCTCGCCCGGCAAACCGAATACCAGTTGACACCTTCATTTTCCAGGCAACGAACCAGCAGCTCTGCCGCCTTCATGGAAGACATCTCCTCAAGCGGACATAGCGAATCTGCTCACGCCGGATATGACAGCCGCTACGAAGAGCCAGGATTCCCTCTTTACACATAACACATACCCGTTGCATCGCTCTTGTGCCATCCGTTGAACCAAACTGCCGGGTACCGCCGCGGAAGAGATAGAAACGGAACTATTCTACTTTTTCAGGACCGGTTTGGTCCATGTTGGCATGCGCGCCGCCGAGTTGTTGAGACAGAGCCGCTACTATATCTCTGTACTTGATTGCTCGCTCAGCCAGACTTCGAACGCATCACGGAGCATGCGTTTATGGTTCGGTTGGTACACCCGGGAATGCTGGAGTAATCTTCCAACTCCAGCATCTTTTGAATCATGCTCACAGTATACGACGCACCTTGAGCCTCGTGATCCTTGTGCCACACGGCAAGACGATTCTCGGACTCGCCCGTCTTGACCTCCTCGAAGACGTGCCACTCACAGTCTTTCGAATATCGAAGGTAGGCCATGGAGACTATTACTCAGGGTGCCACCTTAGGATTGTTAGATATGACAAGGCCGTAACTGTGTATCTCCAGGTAACTTAGAGTTTAATGAAGAATTCTTCATGATCCGTTCATGGATCAGATCATGTGACGGAGCTAGAGTACCACCAACAGCTGAGGACACATTGACATTCTGAATCCAAGAGCACATCGCGTCGAACTAATAACCGGGGGCTGAATCATGGCACGAATGATGGAGTCAAGAGAAGCAATGCGAGACGAAACTGTTCGGTCCCTTCCCGCGAGCGAATGAGCAATACGTAACTGAACGAAGCGGCAATAC
>ERZ1370068.6724-contig-5690_pt1 | contig 23405 bp, 38 predicted proteins | sample MGYA00561227_ERZ1370068 | MGnify/ENA primary metagenome ERZ1370068 (study PRJEB38410, sample SAMEA6850437) | metagenome | study: Metagenomic assessment of the ecological functions of the soil: analysis of the soil microbiota associated with the...
TCGATCAACCTGCTCGGCGACTGGCTGCGCGACGCGCTCAATCCCAAGCTACGATGACCGTCCCCGTTCTCTCCGTGCGCAACCTCGAGGTGGAGTTCGTCACCCGCCGCAGCCACGCTGCGCGCGATCGACGGCGTATCGTTCGACATCGCCAAGGGCGAAGTGCTCGGCGTGGTCGGCGAATCCGGCGCCGGCAAATCGGTTACCGGCCTCGCGGTGATCGGACTGATCGATCCGCCCGGCCGCATCGCCGGCGGCGAGATCTATCTGTCGGGGATGCGGATCGATCATCTGCCGCCGGAAGAGATCGCGCCGCATCCGGGGAAAACGGATCGGCATGATCTTTCAGGATCCGCTGACCAGCCTCAACCCGCTCTACAGGATCGGCGACCAGATCGTCGAGACGATCAGGACCCACGCCAATCTTTCGGAAACCGCCGCGCGCAAGCGCGCCATCGATCTGCTGGCCGAAGTCGGCATTCCCGCTCCGGAAAAGCGCATCGACGCCTATCCGCACGAATTCTCCGGCGGCATGCGCCAGCGCGTCGTCATCGCGCTGGCGATCTGCGCCGAACCGGATCTGATCATCGCGGACGAGCCGACCACCGCGCTCGACGTCTCCGTGCAGGCGCAGATCATTTCGCTGATCAAGCGCCTCGGCCGCGATCACGGCACCGCCGTGATGCTGGTGACCCACGACATGGGCGTGATCGCCGAGACCTCGCGATCGCGTCGCGGTGATGTATTCCGGCCGGATCGCCGAGATCGGCCCGGTGCAGCGACGTCGTGCAAAATCCGCTGCACCCCTATGCCAAGGGCTTGATGGGCGCGATCCCGACGCTGGCGGGCGAAGACAAGCGGCTGGTGCAGATTCCCGGCTCGATGCCGCGGCTGTCGGCGATTCCGCCGGGCTGCTCGTTCAACCCGCGCTGTGCCTTTGCCTTCGATCGTTGCCGCGTCGAACGGCCGGAGCCGCAGCCGCAGGGTGCGCAGGCCGTAGCCTGTCATCTCTACGACGCAGCCGCGAAGGAAACCGCGGCATGAGCTCGGCATCCTTCGTCGACGTCAGGAATTTGCGCCGCGTGTTCGACGTCTCAAAGCCGTGGCTCAACCGCGTGCTCGAAGGCGGCCATCTGGAATTGTTGAAAGCGGTCGACGGCGTCACCTTCGACATCAGGCGCGGCGAGACCTTTGCGCTGGTCGGTGAATCCGGCTCTGGCAAGACCACAGTCGCGCGCATGGTGGTGGGGCTGTTGCCGCCGAGCATCAGGCGAGGTCGTGATCGACGGCGTCTCGATGACCGATCCGCGGCAGGCGCAGGCGCGGCGACGGCTGCGCCGCCGCATCCAGATGATCTTTCAGGATCCCTATGCAAGCCTCAATCCGCGCTTCCGGGTCGACGCCATCGTCTCCGAGCCGATCCGCGCCTTCGATCTGATCCAGGGCGAGCGCGATATTCGCGCGCGCGTCGGCGAGCTGTTGAGCCTGGTCGGCCTGCATGCCGATGACGGGCTGAAGTATCCGCACGAATTTTCCGGCGGTCAGCGCCAGCGCATCGCGATCGCCCGCGCGCTGGCGTCGGAAGCCGAATTCATCGTCTGCGACGAGCCGACCTCGGCGCTGGATGTTTCCGTGCAGGCGCAAATCCTCAATCTGATGCGCGACCTGCAGGACAAGTTCGGCCTCACCTATCTCTTCATCAGCCACAACCTCGCCGTGGTCCGGCACATGGCGAGCCGCATCGGCGTGATGTATCTCGGCCGCATCGTCGAGATCGCCGAGGGGCGCGAACTGTTCAGCAATCCGCGGATGCCCTACACCAAAATGCTGCTCGGCGCGGTTCCGGATCTCGCGATGTCCGGCCGGCAGCGGATTCCGGTCAAGGGCGAAATCCCCAATCCGATCGATCCGCCGCCCGGCTGCGCTTTCAACCCGCGCTGCCCGCTGGCATTCGACCTCTGCCGCAAGGTAGACGCCCGCACTGATCGACGGCGTCGCCTGCCACGCCGTCAACAATCCGGCCGTATCAGCCGTTTCCGCATGATCACGCGGATGGGAGCGAGTGCATGTCAACCAGCCGGTTGGCAGCCCGCCTTGGCTGTGGTCAAGTGCGCCAGCACCATGGTACCAGCGCAGCATCGGATTCCCATGAGCAACATCAATCCCGATCCGTTCACCACCAGGCCGGAAATCGAAGGCACGTTCGGGGTCGTCACCTCGACGCACTGGATCGCCACCGCGGTCGGGATGGCCATGCTGGAAAAGGGCGGCAATGCGTTCGACGCCGGCGTCGCCACCGCCTTCACGCTGCAGGTGGTCGAGCCGCATCTGAACGGCCCCGGCGGCGACGTGCCGATCATCGTGCATGACATCAAGCGCGGCCAAGCACCGAGGTGATCTGCGGCCAGGGCCCGGCGCCTGCGAAGGCCACCATCGCGCATTATCGCGGCGAGGGCCTGGAGATGGTGCCCGGCACCGGCCTGCTCGCGCGCCTGCGTTCCCGGCACGTTTGAATCCTGGATGCTGCTGCTGCGCGACTACGGCACGCATGCGGCTGCGCGACGTGCTGGAGCCGCGCCATCGCCTACGCGCGCGACGGCTATCCGCTGGTCGAGCGCGCGGCCGCGACCATCAAGACGGTCGAGCAATTGTTCCGGAAGCACTGGACGACATCGGCCGCGGTCTATCTGCCGAACAACGAGGTGCCAAAGCCCGGCACGCTCTTCACCAACAAGAAGCTCTCCGAAACCTACGCCCGCATCCTGAAAGAAGCCGAGAGCGCCGGCAGCGACCGCGTCGCGCAGATCGAGCGCGCGCGAAAGGCCTGGTCGCAGGGTTTTGTCGCGGAGGCGATCGACAAATTCTGCCGCACCCAGGAAGTCATGGACGTCAGCGGCTCGCCGCATCGCGGCGTGCTCTCGGCCGACGACATGGCGCGCTGGCAGCCGACCGTCGAGGCGCCGCTGACTTACGACTATGGCCGCTACACCGTCTGCAAGGCCCGGCGTCTGGAGCCAGGGTCCGGTGATGCTGCAGCAGCTTGCGCTGCTCAAGGGATTCGATCTCGACGGGCTCGATCCCGCGGGCCCCGAATTCATCCATCTGCAGATCGAATGCTGCCAAACTCGCCTTTGCCGACCGCGAGAAGTTTTACGGCGATCCGAAATTCACCGACATCCCGATCGCGACGCTTGTTGTCGGACGCCTACAATGACGAGCGCCGCAAGCTGATCTCGAAGGACAAGGCCTCGCTCGATTTCATCCCGGGCTCGGTCGAAGGCTTTGGCTCGGTGGTAAAGCTGCGCCGCGCCGAAGGCCATCGCGAGGCGGTCGGCGCCATGGGCGCCGGCGAGCCGACCGTCGGCCGCTTCGGCGAGGTGCGCGGCGACACCGTGCATTTCGACATCATCGACCAGGCCGGCAACATGATCTCGGCGACGCCGTCCGGCGGCTGGCTGCAATCCTCGCCGGTGATTCCCGAGCTCGGCTTCTGCCTCGGCAGCCGCGCGCGCAGATGTTCTGGCTGGAGGAAGATCATCCGGCGGCGCTGGCGCCGGGCAAGCGCCCGCGCACCACGCTCTCGCCCACCATGGCGCTGCGCGACGGCGAGCCGTATCATGGCCTGGGGCTCGCCCGGCGGCGACCAGCAGGACCAGTGGACCACGCAGTTCTTCCTGCGCCACGTCCACGCCAAGCTGAACCTGCAGGAAGCGATCGACGCGCCGGCCTGGCATTCCGAGCATTTCCCGATCTCGTTCTGGCCGCGCACCGCGCGGCCCGGCGTGCTCGTGGTCGAAAACCGCGTGCCGAAGGCGACCGTCGATACGCTGAAGGGCCGCGGCCATATCGTCGAGATCGGTCCCGACTGGTCGGAGGGCCGCCTGACCGCGGCCTCGAAAGTCGGCCGCCGCCGCCGCGCCGCCGCCAATCCGCGGGGCATGCAGGGCTACGCGGCCGGACGATAAGTGCTAGAGACGAGCTAAGATGACCTGGTCGATCATCGCCCGCGATCACGCCACCGGCCAGTTCGGCATCGCGGTCGCGACCAGGTTCTTCGCGGTCGGCGCGCGCGTGCCGCATATCGCCGCCGGCATCGGCGGCATCGCGACGCAGGCGCTGGTCAATCCCTATTACGGCATCGACGGCGTAAAGCTGCTGCGCGAAGGGCGCGCGCCCGCGCGAGATCATCGAGACGCTGATCGCACGCCGACGACGGCCGCGAGAGCCGGCAACTGCACATCATGGATGCCAGGGCCGCATCGCCGCGCATACCGGCCGCGAATGCGTCGACTGGTGCGGGCATATCGAGGGCGACGGCTTCTCGATTGCCGGCAACATGCTGGCGGGCGCCGCCGTGCTCGACGACACCGCGAAGGCCTATGTCGCCAACGCGAGGCTGCCCTTTGCGCAACGGCTGATCGCGGCGATGCAGGCCGGCGAAGCCGCCGGCGGCGACAAGCGCGGCAAGCAATCGGCGGCGCTTCTGATCCATGGCGAGGAAGAATGGTCGGCGCTCGACCTGCGCGTCGACGACCACGCCGATCCGCTTGCGCGAACTCGAACGGCTCGAACAGGTCAGCCGCGAACGCTGGGTGCATTTCCGCAAATTCCTGCCGACGCGCAAAAATCCGGCCGGGATTACCGATCGCGCGACCATCGACGCCGGCATCGAAGCCGGCGATTGCGGGCGAGCGATGACGGCTGACCCGCTGATCGAAATCGAGGGCCTGCGCGTCGTCTTCCATGGCGACGACGGCCGCACCACGCACGCGGTCGACAGCGTCGACCTCGAGCGTCGCCAATGGCGCGACGCTCGGGCTGGTCGGCGAGATCCGGCTGCGGCAAGAGCGTGACCTCGCTCGCCATCATGGGACTGCTGTCGAAGCACTCCGCCGAAGTCTCCGGCTCGATCCGCTTCGACGGTTTCGATCTGCTCGATGTGCCCGACGAGACCCTGCGCGACCTGCGCGGCAACCGGCTGGCGATGATCTTCCAGGAGCCGATGACCTCGCTCAATCCGAGCTTTACCATCGGCGACCAGATCATCGAGACCATCCTGCGCCATCGCGGCGGATCGCGGCGCCAGGCGCGCGAGCGCGCGATCGAGCTGCTGCGCCGCGTCCACATCCCCTCGCCCGAAAAGCGCATCGACGAATATCCGCACAAGCTCTCCGGCGGCATGCGCCAGCGCGTGATGATCGCGATGGCGCTGGCCTGCGATCCGCGCGCTCCTGATCGCCGACGAGCCGACCACCGCGCTCGACGTCACCCTGCAGGCGCAGATCCTCGACCTGATGCGCGAGCTGAAGGCCGCCAGCGGCGCCGCGATCATCCTGATCACCCACGATCTCGGCGTGGTCGCCGAGGTCTGCGACGAGGTCGCGGTGATGTATGCCGGCGAGATCGTCGAGCGCGCGCCGGTCGACGAACTGTTCGCCAATCCGCAGCATCCCTACACCGTCGGCCTGCTCGGCTCGATCCCGCGGCTCGACCGCCGCGCCGCGCATCTGGCGACCATCGAGGGCATGGTGCCGAACATGGCCAACCCGCCGCCCGGCTGCCGCTTCGCCGCGCGCTGTCCGTTCGTCAGCGACACCTGCGTCGCCGCGCCGCCGCCGCTGGCGATCGTGAGTCCCGGCCACGCCTCGCGCTGCATCAGGGCGCCGCTGGAGAGGCTGGTGTCGTGACCGCCCTGCTCGAGGTCGAAGGCCTGGTAAAGCATTTCGTCGCCGACGCGTTCGGTGTTCGGCCGGCCGACCGCCTTCATCAAGGCCGTCGATGGCGTCAGCTTCACCGTCGAGGCCGGCAAGACGCTGGCGCTGGTCGGCGAGATCCGGCTGCGGCAAATCCACCGTGAGCCGGCTGGTGCTGCGGCTGATCGAGCCGGACGCCGGCCGTATCCGCTTCGAGGGCCGCGACCTCGCGCGCGCTGAACGCCGAACGAATTGCGCGCCTTCCGCCGCGATGCGCAGATCATCTTCCAGGACCCCTACGCCTCGCTCAACCCGCGCATGACGGTGAGCCAGATCCTGACCGAGCCGCTGGCGCTGCACGATCTGGTGCCGCCCCCGCGCCGGCGCGAACGGGTCGAGGAATTGCTGCGTCTGGTCGGGCTGGAGCCGCGCTTCGCGCGCCGCTACCCGCACGAATTCTCCGGCGGCCAGCGCCAGCGCATCGCCATTGCGCGCGCGCTGGCGGTCGAGCCGAAACTGATCATCTGCGACGAGCCGGTATCCGGCGCTCGACGTCTCGATCCGCTCGCAAATCCTCAACCTGCTGCGCGACCTGCAGGACCGGCTTGGCCTCGCCTACATCTTCGTCTCGCATGATCTCGCCGTGGTGAAGCACATCGCCGACCGCGTCGCCGTGATGAATCTCGGCGGCATCGTCGAGACCGCGGATGCGCAGGCGCTGTTCGCCGCGCCGCGCCATCCCTATAGCCGGCGCGCTGTTGTCGGCCATCCCGGTGCCTAAACCGCGGGCAAAGCGCAGCCGCATTGTGCTGCAGGGCGAGATGCCGAGCGCGCTCAATCCGCCGTCCGGCTGCCGCTTTCATACCCGCTGCCCCTACGTCGATCGAGCGCTGCCGCGCTGAAGTGCCGCAGCTGCTCGCCGGATCGGCACCGGACATGCCACCGCATGTCACCGCACGGCGGAACTGCCGCCGCCCGACGACCATCGTTCCGGCCGATGGCGGCTTTTCGCCGACGCTGGAAAAATTGGTGGCGGCCTTCAGCGGCGGCGCGGAAGGTAGCGGCCCGTGCCGGGGTTGATATAGTCGGGACACGACCGGCAGCGGTGTAATCGAGGATATGGGGATCGCAGCGATGAAAATCTTGCGTTTGGCAATGACCGCGGCGGCGCTGCTGCTGTCGTTCGAGGCGAGCTGTTCAGGCCCAGACCACGCTGCGCATCGGGCTCGCCGAGGATCCTGACATCCTCGATCCGACGCTCGCGCGCACCTATGTCGGCCGCATCGTGTTCGCGTCGTTTTGCGACAAGCTGTTCGACATCGACGAAAAGCTCAACATCGTGCCGCAGCTCGCGCTGTCGCCACGAGACCTCCGCCGACGGCAAGGAGGTCACGATCAAGCTGCGGCCCGGCGTGAAATTCCACGACGGCGAGCCGTTCGACGCCGAGGCCGCCAAATACTCGCTCGAGCGTCACCTGACGCTGCCGACCTCGTTCCGCAAGCCGGAGCTGGCCAGCGTCGACCACGTCGACGTCGTCGATCCCCTGACCATCAAGCTGGTGCTTGAAGGCGCCGTTCTCGCCGCTGATCGCGCAGCTCACCGATCGCGCCGGCATGATGGTGTCGCCGAAGGCGGCGAAGGAAGCAGGCGACAAGTTCGGACTGCAGTCCGGTCTGCGCCGGTCCCTACAAATTCGTCGAGCGCGTGCAGCAGGATCGCATGGTGTTCGAGAAATTCGCCGACTACTGGAACAAGGACAACGTCTACATCGACCGCGTCGTCTATCTGCCGATCGTCGATGCCACGGTGCGGCTCGCCAATCTGAAATCCGGCGGCCTCGATCTGATCGAGCGCGCTGCTGGCGACCGACATCAAGGACGTCCGCGCCGACCCGAAGCTGAAACTGTCGACGCGCGATCGAGCTCGGCTATCAGGGCGTCACGCTCAACGTCGGCAAGGACAAGGCCAAGGGACCGCTCAGCCAGTCCGCCAAGGTGCGGCAGGCGCTCGATCTGTCGATCGATCGCGAGGCGATCAATCAGGTGGTGTTCAACGGCGAATTCAAGCCCGGCAACCAGTGGGTCAATCCCGATCATCCCTACTACCAGAAGGCCTTCCGGTGCCGCCAGCGCGACGTCGCCAAGGCCAAGGCGCTGCTGAAGGAAGCCGGCGTCACCCCGCCGGTCAGCGTCGACTTCATGGTGCCGAAGGGCGCGGAGACCGAAGCCGTCGCGCAGGTGATCCAGTCGATGGCGGCCGGAGACCGGCTTCGACATGAAGATCAGGGTCACCGAGTTCGCGACCTCGCTGAAACAGGCCGAGGCCGGCGAATACCAGGCCTATCATGCTGGCCTGGAGCGGACGGATCGATCCCGACGGCAATTCCTACGTCTTCCTGCAAAACCGACGCGCCGCAGAACTACAGCGCCTGGTCCAATGCCGGAGGCCGACAAGGCGCTCGACGACGCGCCGCCTCGTCACCGACCCGGCGCAGCGCAAGGCGATCTACGAAAAGCTGACGAAGCTCGTGCTCGAGGAAGAGCCGCATGCTCTACATCTATCACCGCAGGATCCTGATCGCGCACACCACCAAGCTCGAAGGCTACAAGCAGATGCCGGACGGCCTGGTGCGCGTGGTCGGGTTGAAACTGAAGTGAACAATGGCCGCGCCCGGGAAGACGGATGAGCGCCATGCTGAACTTCCTCGCGCGGCGCCTCGTTCAGCTGATCCCGACGCTGTTCTTCGTCTCGATCCTGATCTTCTCGCTGCAGCAATCTGCTGCCGGGCGATCCGGCGCTGGTCATGGCCGGCGAGGAACGCGATCCCGACGTGATCGCGCAGATCCGCCAGCAGTACCAGCTCGATCAGCCGATCCCGGTGCAGTACGTCTACTGGGTCAAGGGCGTGCTGTCCGGCGATTTCGGCGAGTCGCTGCGCATCAAGGTGCCGGTGCGTGAGCCTGATCGCGCAGAAGCTGCCGGTGACGATGCAGCTGGCGTCGATGGCGATCGTGATCGCGTTTCTGATCGGCATTCCCGCCGGCATCGTATCGGCGGTGAAGAAGGGCACGGCCTGGGACTATGGCGCCAATCTGTTCGCGCTGTGGGGCATCTCGACGCCGAATTTCTGGCTCGGCATCATGCTGATCTTCCTGTTCTCGATCGAGCTCGGCTGGCTGCCGGCGTCGGGCTATGTGCCGCTGACCGAGAACTGGCGCGCCAGCCTCGCCTCCACCATCATGCCCGCCTTCGTGCTGGGCAATGCGATTGCCGCGATCCTGATGCGGCACACCCGCAGCGCCATGCTGCAGGTGCTGGAAAGCGACTACGTCCGCACCGCCCGCGCCAAGGGCCTTTCCGAACGCTCGGTGATCCTCAAGCACGCCATGCGCAACGCGCTGACGCCCGATCATCACGCTCGGCGCGCTCGAACTCGGCACGCTGTTGTCGGGCGCGGTGCTGACCGAGCAGATTTTCTCGATTCCGGGCTTCGGCAAGCTGATCGTCGATGCGGTGTTCAACCGCGACTACGCGGTCGTGCAGGGCGTCGTGCTGGTGACGGCGACGATCTACATCACGCTGAACCTGATCGCCGACATCGCCTATGTCCTCGTCAATCCGCGGCTGAGGGCCTAAGCGCATGACCGACACCGCGCTCGGCGCGCTACCGATCGCCGCCATCCGGACGAACTGGAGAGCCCGGCGCGGCGCGCGCTGCGCCGGCTGTTCAAGCGCAAGGGCGCGGTCGTCGGGCCTCGTCGTGATCGCGACTGTTCATCCTGCTCGCGGTGTTTGCGCCGCTGATCGTGCCCTATGATCCGATCGCGACCAGCTGGTCGCTGGTGCGCAAGCCGCCGTCGGCGCTGCACTGGTTCGGCACCGACGATCTCGGCCGCGACATTCTCGCCCGCGTGATCTATCGGCGCGCGCGCCTCGCTGCTGGCCGGCGCGATCTCGGTCGGCATCGCGCTCGCGCATCGGCGTGCCGCTCGGCCTGCTGTCGGGCTATCGCGGCGGCTTCATCGACGCCCTGATCAGCCGCATCACCGATGCGATGCTGGCCTGCCCGTTCCTGATCCTGGCGATTGCGCTGGCGGCGTTCCTGGGGCCGAGCCTCGGCAATGCCATGATCGCGATCGGCATCTCGCGCGACGCCGATCTTCGTGCGGCTGACCCGCGGCCAGGTGATGAGCGTCAAGGTCGAGGATTATGTCGAGGCCGCGCGCGCGATGGGCAATCCGCGCTGGCGCATCGCGCTGTTCCACATCCTGCCGAACATCATGCCGGCGCTGTTGGTGCAGGCGACGCTGTCGATCGCGGCCGCGATCATCGCGGAAGCCGCGCTGTCGTTCCTCGGCCTCGGCCAGCAGCCGCCCGCGCCGTCCTGGGGCAGCATGCTCAACGCCGCGCAGCGCTTCCTGACCAACGCGCCCTGGATGGCGGTCTGGCCGGGGCTCGCGATCTTCCTCGTGGTGCTGTCGTTCAACCTGGTCGGCGACGGCCTGCGCGACGCGCTGGATCCGCGGGAGCGCTAATGGCGCAGCGCTCATGGTGAGGGGGCTGGTCTTGAGCCGCTTATCAGGCGCGGCTCCATCGGTTGAAGGGCTCAAATCACCAGCCTCCCGCAGCAGCTCGTCGGCAATCCATCTCGTATTCCGAGATCGATCACCGGCGGACGCGCGAAATGCCAGGTCAGCCCGGACCGCGCGGCGCCGCGGCGGACCAGCGCTTCGGCAAAGACGCGGATGGAAGTCGTGGACGGTGTAGGTCTGCGCCGCCGTGGCATCTTTCCAGCCGAGACCGAACTCGCCCATGCGCCGTTCCATGCACGCCGACGACGTAACGGACCTTCTCCTGCAATGCCTTCAGGGCTGAGTGTCGCGGTAGCGCACCGTGCGCTCGGCATAGCTTGCGTTGCCTTCGCTGCGACTCGCCGCTGCCTGCGATGACGAAAGCTCGGCGTCGTCGCTCTGGCTCGGCCGCGTGAACGAGAAGGCGTAGAACGACGGCTCGGCCGGCGGATCGATCTCCGGACAGACATTGCTGCGCGCCACCGGATTGGTCTTGCCGTCGATAGACACCCCACTCCGCCAGCGTCTTGACGTAGTGCAGGTTGAAATTGCGAGAAGCCTTCGTCGGTGAATGCGGCCGGCGAGCGCAGCTCGCAGGCGCAGAACGATGTCAGCGGCCTGCCCGCCGCCTGAATGTATTTTGCGATCTGCGCAAAGCCCTCGGCCAGCGGCACCCATTTGTCGAACCGCACCGCTCGATCTCATAGCCAGGGTTGGCCGCCGCGCCGCCGGAATACTGAAACACGCCGGAATGAAGCGGTAGTTGCCGGCTGGAAAGTCGCTCGTCATGTTGGCTCCCTGCTTTTTCTTGCTTCCTAGCATGGAGAGCCCGGCGGCGTCGCCGGACCAGCCATGACTCGCCGGCACGAAAAAGCGACGGCAGCGATGTCCGCTGCCGCCGCTTCGCGATACTTCGACCGCGGAATGCTCAGGTCGGCTTGAGCGCCTGTCGGCCGAGATCGAAATCCGCGATCTCCTTGGTCCGCTCGGAGCTCGGCCTTGGCCCGGTGGTCGGTGGCCATCGCCGACATAGACCGCCGGCAGCACGAACAGCGTGAACAGCGTGCCGATCGACATGCCGGCGACGACCACGACAGACCGATCGAGAAGCGGCTCGCCGCGCCGGCGCCCGGTCGCGGTCAGCAGCGGCATCAGGCCGGTGACCATCGCCGCCGTCGTCATCAGGATCGGGCGCAGCCGGACGCGCGCCGCCATCTCGATCGCCGAGCGCCGGTCGAGCCCTTCGTTGAGCTGCAGCTCGTTGGCGAACTCGACCATCAGGATGCCGTGCTTGGTGATCAGGCCGACCAGCGTCAGCAAGCCCGACCTGGGTGTAGATGTTCATCGTCGCGACGCCGAAGAACAGCGGGATCAGCGCGCCGACGATCGCCATCGGCACGCTGATCATGATCACCAGCGGATCGCGCAGGCTTTCGAACTGCGCCGCCAGCACCAGGAAGATGATGATCAGCGCGAAGCCGAAGGTGATCGCGAGCTGGTTGCCTTCCTGCACGTATTGCCGGGAGTCGGCCAGATAGTCGTGGCTGAAGCCGGCCGGCAGCTTCTTCGGCCTCGCCCTCGAGGAAGTCGACCGCCTGCCCGACCGTCACGCCCGGCATCGGCACCGCCTGGAAGGTCGCGGAGTTGAGCTGGTTGTAGTGGGTCAGCGCGTTCGGATCGGTGCCGGTCTCGATCGACACGACGGTCGACAGCGGCACCAGCTGGCCCGGTCGTTGGTCGGCACGTAGTAACCGCCGAGCGATCTCCGGCGACAGCCGCTTGCCGCGCGGCACCTGCGGGATCACCTGATACGAGCGTCCCTCGAGATTGAAGCGGTTGACGTAATTGCCGCCGAGCAGCGTCGCCAGCGTGTCGCCGACCTGCTGCCATGTTGATGCCGAGATCGCTCGCCTTGGAGCGGTCGATCTTGACCCGCACCACCGGCTGGTTGAAGTCGAGATCGCTGTCGGAGACGATGAACAGGCCGCTCTTGCGCGCGGCGTCCTTCAGCTTCGCCATCTGCTCGATAGACGGCCTGGAAGCCGGACGGTCGAATTGATCACCATCTGCACCGGCAGACCGCCGGGTCCGCCCGGCAGCGGCGGCAGGTTGAACGCGAACGCGTTGACGCCCTCGATCTTGCTGAGCTCCGCCTGCACCAGCGGCTTCAGCTTGATCGACGAGCGCTCGCGCTCGTCCCACGGCTTGAGCAGCATGCCGGCGATGCCGCTCTGCGGACCGTTGATGCCGTTCAGCGACGAAGCGCAGATCGGTCTCGGGAAACTCGGCGAACGCCTTGTCGAGCTTGCTCGCCGTAGAAATCGACGATAGTCGATGTTGGCGTATTTCGGCGCCTTGGTCACCGCGAACACGATGCCCTGATCCTCCTCGGGCGCCAGCTCCTTGGAGGTGTGCATGTAGAGGAAGCCGACGCAGGCCGAGGATCGTCAGCGCGAACAGCGCCGGTGATCGGACGATAGTCGAGCGAGCGGTCGAGCTGCCGGCCGTACCAGCGCGTCATCGCGCCGAACACCCGGTTGACGATCTTGGCGAACCGTCCCTCTTCCGCGCTCTTGAGGAAGACCGAGCACATCATCGGCGACAGCGTCAGCGCGATCACGCCCGACACGATCACCGAGCCCGCCAGCGTGAAGGCGAATTCGCGGAACAGCGAACCGGTGAGGCCGCCGAGGAAGCCGATCGGCGCGTACACCGCCGCCAGCGTGATGCGTCATCGAGATGACGGGGCCGACGATTTCGCGCGCGCCCTGCAGCGACGCCTGCACCGGCGGTCTTGCCCTCCTCGAGATGGCGGTGGATGTTCTCCACCACCACGATGGCGTCGTCGACCACGAGCCCGATCGCCAGCACCATCGCCAGCAGCGTCAGCAGGTTGAAGCTGAAGCCCAGCGACCAGCATCAGGCTGCAGACGCCGATCAGCGACAGCGGAATGGTGACGACGGGAATGATGACCGAGCGGAACGAGGCCAGGAACAGGAAGATCACCACGACGACGATGAGCACGGCCTCGACCGAGCGTCTTCTCGACCTCGTCGATCGACGACTGAATGAACTTGGTGGAATCGTAGGCCACCTTCATCTTCATCGACGGCGGCAGGTTGCGCTCGAGTTCCGGGAACAGCGCGCGCACGCCCTTGACCAGCGTCAGCGGGTTGCCCTGCGGCGTCGCCTGCACGCCGATGAAGATCGCGTGCTCGCCGTTGAAGGCGACGCTCGCGTCCGTGCTTTGCGCCGCCGAGTTCGACGGTCGCGATATCCTCCGATCCGCACGAAGCCGCCGTCCTTGGACTTGACGATCATGCGCTTGAACTGGTCGAGGTTGCTGCAGATCGGTATTGGTCGTGACGTTGGAGACGATGAAATAGCCCTTGGCCTGGCCGGCGGCGGCCTGGAAGTTGTTGGCGCGCGATCGCCGCCGCGACGTCGTTCGGCGACACGCCGCGCCCGGCCATCTTGACCGGATCGAGCCACAGCCGCATCGCGAAGGTCTGGCCGCCGAGAATGTCGGCCGACGCCACGCCGTCGACCGTCGACAGCACCGGCTGCACCACGCGCGTCAGATAGTCCGAGATCGCCGATCCCGACAGCTCCTCGCTGGAGAAGCCGAGATACATCACGGCCGTGGTCTGGCCGGTCGGTCTTGGTGACGATCGGGTCGTTGGATTCCTTCGGGATCAGATATTTGACCGAGTTCACCTTGGCGAGCACTTCGGTCAGCGCCTGGTTCGGGATCGAAATTCAGCTTGATGTAGACCTGGATCGTGCTGGTGCCCTGCACCGACGACGAGGTGATGTAGTCGACGCCCTCGGCGGAGGCGACCGCCTGCTCGATCGGCGTCGTGATGAAGCCCTGGATCAGGTCCGCCGACGCGCCGGGATAGACGGTCGTGACGTTGACGACCGTGTTCGACAGCTTCGGATATTGCCGGATCGGCAGTACTGGTCGCGGCCCGCAAGCCGATCAGGAGGATCAGCAGGCTGACGACGACCGACAGCACCGGGCGCTTGATGAAGATATCGGTTAAGGCCATCGCAGATCATCTCGTAGTCTGCATTGGGCGGTCCGTCGGATGGCCGATGCCTCCGCGATCGGTACCGGTCAGTAGCGCGGCGGCTTCGCCGGAATCGGCGGCGCCGGATCGGTCGAGATCGTCACGGCCGCGCCCGATTGCAGCTTGAGCTGGCCGACCGCGACGACGCGGTCGCCGGGCTTCAAGCCCTTGAGGATCTCGGCGCGCCCGTCGATCCGGTTGCCGGTCTGCACGAAGGTGCGCACCGCCGTCAGGCTGGTCTTGCCGTCATCCTCCTTCTTCTCGGTGATGAGATAGACCGAGTCGCCGTAGAGCGTGTAGTCGACCGCGGTTTCGGGAACGGTGACGACCGGCGGCTTGTCCGGCAGCACCACGGTGGTGGTCGCGAACATGCCGGGCTTCGAGGATGCGATCGGGATTGGCGATCGTCGCCTGAACGCGGATGTTGCGCGTGTCGGTCGCGATCTGCGGCTCGATGGTGGTGATCTTGCCCTCGAAGGTTGCGGCCCGGATAGGCGTCGACCGCGATGCGCACGGTCTGCCCGACCTTGAGCTGCGCGCTGTCCTTCTCCGTCACGGTGAAGTTCGCATAGAGCATCGACAGATCGGTCAGCGACACGATCTGCGTGCCCGCCGTCAGATACTGACCGACCTCGACCTTGCGAACGCCGAGCTCGCCGTCGAACGGCGCGCGCACCAGCTTCTGCGAGATGATGGCCTCGGTCTTGGCGATGCCGGCCTTGGCCTGGTCGAACGCCGCCTGCGCCGGTATCGACGGTCGCCTGCGGGCCGAACTGGCGCGAGGCCAGCTGCTTGGCGCGATCGAGCGAGAGCTGCGCCACCGTCGCCTGCGCCTTGAAGCTGGCGAGATCGCCCTGCTCCGGGACCGTCGAACAACTGCACCAGCGGCGTGCCCGCCTTCACGGTGGCACCCGCGGTGAACATGGATCTCGGTGATGCGGCCGTTGACGTCGGAGGTGACGTTGACCTGATGCACGGCGGCGAGATCGCCGACCGCGGTCAACAGGTTCGGAATGACTTCGGACTTCGCCTCGGCAATGCTGACGCTCGCCGGCGGCGGCTTGTTGTTGGCGAAGAACTGCGCGATCATCTTGCCGCGGAAGTAGTTGAAGCCAGACGAGGCCGCCGACCAGCAGCGCCAGCAGCAGCCCGACGATGATGAACCAGCGCACCATCCGCACCGGACGCTTGTGCGGCTTGTCGCCGATCGGCTTGCCCGAGATATGGGCTTCGGTCACGATATTCATGTCATGCACTTTCTGCAGTTACCGATTGTCCCGGATCCGGCGACAGCTCGCGGTCCAGATGAGAAGCAATTGCGGCTTCGTTAAGTCCGATGCCGCGGAGGATGAATTCGCAAAGCTGCCGTTCGAGATCGGCGGCGTTGCCGTAGGTCAGACAAGGCACGGCCGGAAGCCGCGTCAGCGCCGCCATCAGCACGGTGTGATGCGCAAACCAGAACAGATTGAGCGGCTCGCTGCCGATCCGCGACGCATCGCCTGCCGCCACCGCGCGTTCGAGCGATGCGGTGAACACCGGTCCGATCAGATCGCCGACCTTGTCGTAAAGCAGCCGCGCGAACTCGCCGTCATCGAGATGGCTCGTGGTCATCAGCCGCAGGCGCTGCGCCTCCTCCTGGTCGGAGCCGTCGGAGATCTGCAGGAAGTGCCCGACCATGCCGCTGGATCAGTTCGACCAGCGTCGCGGTCGACGGCTCCTGCCCGAGCAGATGCGCGCAGATCCGGATCGGCCTCGCACTCTTCGGCGAGGATTTCCGCATACAGCGCCGCCTTGGACGGGAAGTGCTTGAACAGCAGCCCTTCCGAAATGGCGGCGGCCGCCGCGACGCTCTTGGTCGTGGTGCCGGCAAAGCCGTTGCGGGCAAAGCAGCGCTTGGCGGCGCTCAGGATCAATTGCCGCCGCAGGTCACTGGTCATGCGCAGGGTGGACATGGGCGCGTGAGTAATCACTCACCTTGCCAAATGTCAAGGATTTGCTGCGGTGCACGGCAACCATGCCTATTTGGCGCTAAGATCGGCTGGAATCCGCAGCGCGCCGCGGATGCGGTTGACGATGAAGGTGCCGTCCGCGGCTGGACAGCACGCGCTCCAGATTGGCGCCGTCGATCTTGACGCTGGCAAAGCGCGGCCCGCTCGTGACGTCCTGCAGCGCGGGCGCAAAGGCCTCGACCTCGGCCATGGTCGTCATCGCGCGGGCTATCCGGTGATGCCGCACGCCTTGGCGACGCCGACGAGGTCGGCGGCAGCCGCAGTATGGCTCACCTGCCCGCCGGTCTCGCCATAGGCTCTCATTGTCGAGCACGACGATGGTGAGGTTGCCGGGCTTCTGCAGGCCGACGGTGGCAAGACTGCCCATGCCCATCAGCATCTCGCCATCGCCGGTGATCACGACCACCGGCAGCTTCGGCTGCGCCAGCGCGATGCCGAGCCCGATCATGACCGCGCCGCCCATGGCGCCCCACAGATAGAAATTGCGGTCGTGGTCGCCGGCGGCGGCGATGTCGTAGGTCGAGGCGCCGAGGCCGCCGACCGCGATGGCATCCTTGCGGTCCGCCAGCAGGCTGGAGACGACGCGCGCGGCGGTCGAGGAGATTTGCTTTGCTCATTTGGTGAAGACCTTTGCCCCGATCAGGCGCTGCGACAGCAGGACGGCGGTCGGCGTGCAGGCGTTGTAGGCCTGCGCCGCGCCGGCCTCGACGACCTCGCGCACTTCCTCGCGGATGCGAGGCCCGCAGCACCTTGATGCCCGACAGTTCGAACACGCGCCTGCGTGCTCGATCCCATCGGCACCTGCCAGGGATTGAACTCGCCCCATTCGCCGCGCATCGTCACCAGCGTCAGGAACGGAAAGCGGAAGATCTGCGTCAGCGACAGCATGTTGATGCAATTGCCGACGCCGCTCGACTGCATCAACAGCACGCCGCGCTGGCCGCCGGCCCAGGCGCCGGCGAGCAGCGCCACGCCCTCTTCCTCCGTCGTCAGCGGGACGCGCGCGCATCGTGGAGGAGCCGCAGCACGCGCTCGATCAGCTGCGAATGCCCGGCATCCGGCACGTAAGGCACCTGGCGGACGTCGAAGCGCTGCAATATCGCAAAGATCTCCTCCGGCCAGGAGGCCGGCGTTGTTCCGGATGCGCATCGGCGCGGGCGTGCATTTGCATTTCCAGTCGGGGCGCGGAGACTGTGTTCGGGCGGGACTGTAGACGGCAGCCGCCGGTTTCGGAAGAGCAAAAACGGCATATCGGTCTCCACCAGAGAGTATGGCAGCATGAATGCAGACGCGCGAGAGCTGGCGGCCAGTTTCGACATCGAGAAGCTGACGCCGGAATTCTATGCCGACCCCTACCCGACCTATCGTGCACTGCGGGAGAACGAGCCGGTCAAGCGCATGCCGAACGGCTCCTATTTCCTGACCCGCTACGACGATCTGGTCACCGCCTACAAGAACACCAAAGCTGTTCTCCTCCGACAAGAAGAAGGAGTTTTCGCCGAAATACGGCGACTCGCTGCTCTACGAGCACCACACCACCAGCCTCGTCTTCAACGATCCGCCGGCGCACACCCGGGTGCGGCGGCTGATCATGGGCGCGCTGTCGCCGCGCGCGATCGCGGAGATGGAGCCGGATCTGATCGCGCTGGTCGACCGGCTGCTCGACGGCATCGCCGCCAAAGGCAAGGTCGAGCTGATCGGCGATTTTGCCGCCGCGATCCCGGTCGAGGTGATCGGCAATCTGCTCGACGTGCCCCATGAGGAGCGCGAGCCGCTGCGCGACTGGTCGCTGGCGATTCTTGGGCGCGCTCGAGCCGGTGATCAGCCGCGGAAGTGTTTGCGCGCGGCAACAAGGCGGTGAAGGATTTTCTCGCCTATCTCGAAATCCTGGTCGCGCGGCGGCGCGCCAAACCCGGCAATCCCGAGCGCGACGTGCTGACGCGGCTGATCCAGGGCGAGGACAATGGCGAGCGGCTGACCGCGAAGGAATTGCTGCACAACTGCATCTTCCTGCTCAACGCCGGCCATGAGACCACCACCAATCTGATCGGCAACGGCCTGGTGGCGCTGTCAGAGCAATCCCGCGCGAGAAGCAGCGGCTGATCGAACAATCCCGATCTGATCAAGACCGCGGTCGAGGAAATCCTGCGGTTCGAAAGCTCGAACCAGCTCGGCAACCGCATGACGACGGAGCCGGTCGAGCTCGGCGGCATCGCGCTGCCGGCCGGCACGCCGGTGACGCTGTGCATCGGCGCCGCCAACCGCGATCCCGCAGCAATTCGCCGATCCCGAAAACCTCGACATCGGCCGCACGCCGAACCGGCATCTCGCCTTCGGCACCGGCGCGCATCAATGCGCCGGGATGGCGCTGGCGCGGCTCGAAGGCGCGATCGCGATCTCGCGATTCCTGGCGCGGTTTCCGGATTACGCGCTGAACGGCGACGCCGGTGCGCGGCGGCCGCGTCCGCTTTCGCGGATTTTTGAGCGTGCCGTGCGCGGTCAGCTAGGGCGTGGACGAATCAAGCACAAACACGACGCCACCCCTGACCGACCGGCAACCGTTGACAAGCACGCGAAAAGGGGCGTCCACTTATCGAGCTTGAGCAATCGCCGCAATGGGCCTCCTCGCCCGATAGTCTTCACATCGAGATGCTGTGAGGCCAATGGGAGGTAAACCATGAAGAAGTCGTTGTTCGCGACTGTTACTGCTGGCCTTCACTGCCGATTTTCTTGATTCAATTCCCCGCACGAGTGTTCGCCGGACCTGCTGAGGATGTGCAGGCTGCGATGCAACTTCTCAAGTCGAAGGCTGCGACGCTGGGTGCACCAACGTCAACGGGGAGGAGGCAGTCGCCGGCAAGACTGTCCCCGCCTTACATTTTGGCGCGACCAAGATGAATAACAACTTCGTGCTGGTTGACGAGGTCCAGAAGGAAGTGGGCGGAACGGCCACGATCTTTGTTAAGAGCGGCGACGAGTTCGTCCGCGTGGCAACGAACGTTAAAGAAGGATGACGGGTCGCGGGCGATAGGCACCATTCTCGACCCAAAGGGTAAAGCCATCGCGGCTATTGCGAAGGGCGAAAGCTATTTCGGAGAGGCCGACATCCTGGGCAAGCCTTACGTCACTGGCTATGAACCAATCCGCGATGCAAGCAGCAACGTCATCGGCGTCTATTACGTCGGCTATTTGAAGAACTAGTGGTTCCGATCTGACACAGAGTGTCCATGAAGAAGCCCTCTGGGATCGTACCCTCAGGGCATTCTGTGAACGCGGTGGTCTGCCACAATGCGCGTCGAACCGGACATCCCATTAATGCACGCCCTAAACCACCGACCGATGCCGCTCGATGCAGGTCTGCAAGCACCTCATCCATCGGCTTCTCCCACCAGTCGTTGGAAAAAATCTCGATCTCGGAATAGCCGGCAAAGCCCTGCGCCTCGACCGCCGCGCGCACCGATTTGATGTCGATCACGCCGTCGCCCATCATGCCGCGGTCGTTGAGGATGTCCTTGGTCGGCACCAGCCAGTCGCAGACGTGAAACGCCAGCAGGCGATCCTTTCCGGCGCGCGCGATCTGCGGCAGCAATTCCGGATCCCACCAGATGTGATAGACGTCGAGCGCGACGCCGAGCGCGCCGCTGCGTTGCGGATCGAGCGCGGTCGCAGATATCGAGCGCCTGCTTTGTCGTGTTGACGCAGGCGCGGTCGGCGGCATAGGCCGGATGCAGCGGCTCGATCGCCAGCGGCATGTTGGCCTGCTGCGCGTATTCCATCATTTCGGCGATGGCGTCGTCGACCTGCGTCCGCGCCGCCGCGATGTCCTTTGAAGCCGCGCTGCCCGGCCGCGAATATTGCGGCAGGCCGCCGGCCGACCAGCACGATGCAGGGCGCGCCCAGCGCCTTGGCCTCGTCGACGGCGCGGCGGTTGTCGTCGCGCGCCTCGATGCGATGCGCGGCGTCCGACGTGAACATGCCGCCGCGGCAATAGCCTGACAGTTCGAGCCCGGCGTCGCGCACCGCGCGCGCCGCGCGATCGAGGCCGACGGCGGCGACCTGGTCGCGCCAGGGATCGATGGCGCGGATGCCATGCCGCGCGCAGGCCTCGATGATCTCGACGAGATCGCCCTGCTTGCGGACCGTCGCGGTGTTCAGCGACAGCCAGCGATGATCGGCGGAAAAATCCCGCATCACGCCTCGATGCCGCGCGTCGCCAGCACCGCCTTCATGCGCCGCGTCGCCAGTTCGGGATTGGCGAGCAGCCCGGCCTGGTCGGCCAGCCGGAACAGTTCGGCGAGATGCAGCGTCGAGCGCGTGCTCTCCTGCCCGCCGACCATGGTGAAATGATCCTGATGGCCGTTGAGATAGGCCATGAACACGATGCCGGTCTTGTAGAACCGCGTCGGCGCCTTGAAGATATGGCGCGACAGCGGCACCGTCGGCCCCAGCACGTCGTGGAAGCCGGCCTCGTCGCCGGCCGCCAGCCGCGACAGCGCGTAGGATGCCGCCGGCGCGATGGCATCGAAGATGCCGAGCAGCGCGTGCGAAAAGCCCTTGTCGTCGCCGGCGATCAGTTCGGCATAGTTGAAATCGTCGCCGGTATACATTTTGACGTTCTTGTCGAGCCGGCGGCGCATGTCGATCTCGCGCTGCTTGTCGAGCAGCGAGACTTTCACGCCGTCGACCTTGGCGGCGTTGGCGTTGATGATGCCGACCGCGATATCCATCGCCTTGTCGAGGTCTGGCGGTGCCCCAGTAATTCGCCAGCGCCGGATCGAACATGTCGCCGAGCCAGTGGATGATCACGGGCTCGCGGACCTGCGACAGCACGCGGTTGTAGACCTTGGCGTAGTCGTCGGCGCTGCGGCCGAGCTTTGCCAGCGCGCGCGAGGCCATCAGGATGATGCGTCCGCCGGCCTTTTCGACCGCCGCGATCTGCTCCTCATAGGCGCGGATCACGTCGTCGATGGTCTTGGCATCCTCGACCGCGAGGTGATCGGTGCCGGCGCCGGAAAACACCAGCGCGTTGCCCCTCGCCTTCGCCGCCTTGCACCGAGCGCTGGATCAGTTCCAGCGAGGTCGGCCAGTCCAGCCCCATGCCGCGCTGCGCGGTGTCCATCGCCTCGGCGACGCCGAGGCCGAGGTCCCAGACGTGCTCGCGGAAGGCGATGGTCCGGTCCCAGTCGATCGCGGCCGTCAGCCACGGATCGACGTCGGCGAGCGGATCGGCCACCACATGGGCCGCGGAGAACGCCACGCGGTTCAGCGTGCCCTCGAGCTTCGCCGGAAACGTCCGCGACGCCGCGAGGCGATAGGTCTCGATCGAACGATCGGCCGTCGGCAATTTCAGCGACAGCGACGAGACATGGCAAAACCGGTTTGTTCATGGTCCGTCCTCCTCACACCTTGATCGGAGCGACGTCGATCCAGCGCCGCTCGCGCCAGCTCTGCAGCGCGCATTCGGCGAGCTGCACGCCCTTGGCGCCTTCCAGCAGCGTGTATTTGTAGGGCGCGTCCTCGCAGACGTGGCGAATGAACATTTCCCACTGCTCCTTGAAGCCGTTGTCGTAGACGGTGTTCTCCGGGCAGCGTCTGCCAGTCGGCATAGAAATCGTGGGTGCGCTTCTCGTCCGGATTCCACACCGGCCGCGGCGTCGCCTGGCGGCGCCTGGATCGACGCAATCGGTAAGCCCGGCCACCGCCGAGCCGTGGGTGCCGTCGACCTGGAAGGTGACGAGATCGTCGCGATAGACCCGCGTCACCCAGGACATGTTGATGTGCGCGATCACGCCGCCCTTGAGGCGGAAGGTGGCGTAGGCGGAATCGTCGGCGGTCGCCTTGTACTTCTTGCCCTTCTCGTCCCAAGCGCTCGGGAATATCCGTGGTGCCGAGGCAGCTGACGCTCTCGACCTCGCCGAAGAGATTGTCGAGCACGTAGCGCCAGTGGCAGACCATGTCGAGAATGATGCCGCCGCCGTCCTCGCTGCGATAATTCCACGACGGCCGCTGCGCCTCCTGCCAGTCGCCCTCGAACACCCAGTAGCCGAACTCGCCGCGCACCGAGAGCATGCGGCCGAAGAAGCCGGAATCGCGCAGGAACGCGAGCTTCTTCAGGCCCGGCAGGAACAGCTTGTCCTGCACGGTGCCGTGCTTGACGCCCTTGGCGTTGGCGAGCCTGAGCACCGCGACCGCCTCGTCGAGATTGGTCGCGATCGGCTTCTCGCAATAGACGTGCTTGCCGGCGTTGATCGCCTTGGTCAGCAGCGACGGCCGCGCCTGCGTGGTCGCGGCATCGAAGAAGATGCGTGTCGCTCTTGCTCGGCCAGCGCCTTGTCGAGATCGGTGGTCCAGCGCGTCGACGTTGAAGCTGCTTGGCGAGGCGCTCGACCTTGTCGGCGTCGCGGCCGACCAGGATCGGATCCGGCATCATGCGGTCGCCATTGCGCGAGCAGCACGCCGCCGGGATCGCGGATCGCGATGATCGAGCGGATCAGATGCTGGTTCAGCCCCATGCGGCCGGTGACGCCGTTCATGATCAGGCCGAGGCGTTTGGTCGTCATATTGCTTGCTCCTGCAGGAATTTTTGCTTTTGGCTGCTGCGAGCGGCGACATCGCGGACCAGTCCGGATGCACGGATGTGGCAAAGCCCGGCGCCGTCAGCGATCCCGTCAGGAGATCGCCGTCGTGGATCGACGAGCCGGATCTTGTCGCCGTCGCGGACATAGAGATCGGGATGCGCGGCGAGAAACGCTTCCGCCTCGGCGGCCGGCGTGTCGCCAAAGCCATCGACATAATGGTGGCCGTTGCGCTCGGCATGGGTGACGCCGATCAGCGCGCCAAGCGCGAGATCCTGCTGCACGGCGAGGCCGGCCTGACAGGTCAGGTCCTCGCCGGCGATGAAGAACTTCTCGCCGCCCGCGCTCCATTTGGCGGCGCGGGTCGCGTTGACGACCGACTTGTAGATGCCCTTGCAGGATTTCGAGGAGATGCCGCGATAGCCGAGCGCGCGCGCCACCGGGAACGCGTCGTAGGAATCGTCGGCCTCGTCGATGATGAA
>ERZ1370068.7630-contig-6536_pt1 | contig 23404 bp, 33 predicted proteins | sample MGYA00561227_ERZ1370068 | MGnify/ENA primary metagenome ERZ1370068 (study PRJEB38410, sample SAMEA6850437) | metagenome | study: Metagenomic assessment of the ecological functions of the soil: analysis of the soil microbiota associated with the...
TCGTCGGAGCGGAGCACGCCGCCCGTCTCTCCGGTCGTGGTCTCGCCGCACCCGGCGAAGAGCACACGGGGCTCGTCGGGCTTCACGGCGATGCCGCGAGCGTAGGGCAGGGGCCACCGCGACTTCACGCCGATCGGCGTCCACGTCTCGCCCCGATCGTCGCTCCAGAACAGCTCGCCGTTCGTGCTCACGCGTAGGCAGCGCGGCGGGCTGGAGCGCGCCAGAGCCATGTCGTGAACGTCGGGATCGTGGAGCCCGCTGCACGACCTTCGTCCACGTGTGCGCCGCCGTCGAGACTGCGGAAGACGCCGTCGATCTCGACGCCGGCCCACACGATGCGCGGGTCGTCCTGGTCGACCAGCACACGTCGTGACGAACGCCTGCCCGATGGAGCACTCGGTGGCGGCCGGCAACGTCGAGCCGCTTCCAGGACCGTCCGCCGTCGCGCGAGCGATAGACGGCGGCCGGCCGGGTTCCCGCGAAGACAGTCTTGGGGATCGGCTGGATCGACGGCGAGCGTCCAGACGGTGGGCAGGTCTCCGCGGCGCCGATGCGTTCCCACGACGCGCCGCCGTCGTGCGTCGCGAACACGCCGGTGTCGCCGGCGGCCATGAGCCCGTGGGGCTCAGCCTGGCTAACACGGCCAGCGCCTGGATCCGGCTGTTCAGCGGAAAGGGCTTGCGATGACGAACCCACGACTCTGCTCGCGTCCGGGCTGTGCCACACGCCCCAGCCTGCCGTTCCGAGATTGATGTGGTAGTCCATGGTGCGACCACCACTACACGAAGCGCGCCGTCGTCGAGCAATGCTCTTGCCGCCGGCGATCGTCGGCAGGCGCTTGACCTCGGCCGCGCCGCCGGGCGATCCTACCGGCCTCGATCCTAACTTCTTCACCAGCGACGTCACAGGAAGGAGCGACCGATGTCACGACTGTCCAAAGCCATTACCGCCGGACTCCTGGCCACCGCGTGCCTGGGCGTGGCGGCCTACGCCCAGCAGCCCGCGCCGCCGCCGTTTGCAACCACCAAGGTCGACGGCACCGACAACGTCTACATCTTCCGCAACGGCAACCACCAGTCGATGTTCGTCGTCACCTCGGACGGCGTCATCGCGACCGATCCGGATCGGCTACGGCCGCCCGCAGGCGGCGGCGCACCTACGTCGACGAGATCAAGAAGGTCACCGAGCAAGCCGATCAAGTACCTGATCTACAGCCACCACCACTTCGATCACATCGCCGGCGGCAAGCCGTTCAAGGACGCGGGCGCGACGATCGTCGCGCACAAGCGGGCCAAGGAGCGGCTCGCTGCGCTCAGAGGATCCGCACACGGTGCTGCCGGACGAGACGGTCGACGACCAGCCGACACGATCACGCTCGGCGGCACCACGCTCGAGCTGAGCTACCTCGGCCTCGAACCACTCCGACAGCACGCTCGTGATGCGCCTGCCGAAGGAGAAGATGCTGTTCGCGGTCGACTTCATCCCGGTCGGGTCCGGTGCCCGGCGCGCGGCATGATCGACTTCTATCCGCTCGAGGCGGAAGACTCGATGAAGAAGGTGCTGGCGATGGACTGGGACCGGCTGATCCCCGGCCATCCCGGCGCCCGGCGGCCGTCTCGGCACCAAGAAGGACGTGCAGGATCAGCTGACGTTCCTGCAGGACGCGTCGGCGGCGGTGAAGGTTGAGGCGCCAGGCTGGCAAGTGCTGGGACGGCGTCGAGAAGGAGCTGAAGCTGCCGAAGTATCGAGAGCTGGCCCGGCTACGAGCAGAACCTGCCGTTCGTGCTGCGGCGGTACTGCGGCCTCTGGGGCCGCGGCTTCTGAGCAGTGAGGTGGCCGACTTCCTGAACCTTCGCGGTCAGGTCATCGTCATCACCGGTGGCGCGTCCGGCATGGGGCGCGCCATCGCGCAGGCTGCCTCCCGCGAGGGTGCGCGGCTCGTGCTGGCGGACTTCGACGCCGACCGGCTGAAGGCCACTGCGGCCGAGCTGGCCGGCGAGGTCCGCCACCTGCGCGCCGACGTCACCAGCCTTCCGGAGATCGACGCGATCTTCGATCTGGCCGAGCGCGAGTTCGGCCGGATCGACGGTCTCGTCACCTGCGCCGGGATCATCACCACGCTGCCGCTGCTCGAGATCACCGCCCGAGGAGTGGGACCGCGTCTTCGCGGTGAACGCGAAGGGCACCTTCTTCACGGTGCAGGCCGCGCTCAAGCGGCATGATCCCGCGCGGCCAGGGCCGGATCGTCACGATCGGCTCGGACAGCTACAAGCTGGGCGGCGGCCGCATCGCCAACATTCCCTACGCCGTCGAGCAAGGGCGCCGTCGTCACGCATGACGAAGGGCTTCGCGCGCGCGGTCGCCGGCACCGGCGATCCGCATCAACTGCGTCAACCCCGGACCGTGCGACACGCCGATGCACGCGCCGCTGACGCCGGAGCAGCGCGCGATGGTCGCCGGCCGCGATCCCGATGGGCCGCTTCGGCAAGCCGGAAGAGATCGCGAATGCCGTCCTGTTCCTGCTCTCCGACGCGGCCAGCTTCGTGTACGGCGAGAGCTTCAACGTCGACGGCGGCGTGCTGATGGAATAGCGCTATCGCTCACTGGAGGAGCACGCGATGAAGCTCGGGCTGAGCATCGGCTACTCGGGGGCAGAGCTGAAGCTGCCGGTGGAGAAGGTGCTGCTCGCGGAGCGCCTCGGGTTCGACTCGGTGTGGACGGCGGAGGCGTACGGCTCGGACGCGATCACGCCGCTCGCGCTACCTGGCCGCGCGTGACCAAGCGCATCCGCCTCGGCACCGGCATCATGCAGCTCGCGGCGCGTCCGCCGGCCTCGGCCGCGATGGCGGCGGGCACGGTCGACGCGCTCGCGGGCGGCGGCCGCGTCATCGCCGGGCTCGGCGTCTCGGGCCCGCAGATCGTCGAGGGCTGGTACGGCCAGCCGTGGGGCAAGCCGTACTGGCGCATCCGCGACTACGTCGCGATCATGCGCAAGGTCTTCGAGCGCAAGGACCCGGTGGCTCACGCCGGGCGCGAGATCTCGCTGCCGTACACCGGGCCCGGCGCGCTGGGCGTCGGCAAGCCGCTGACGTCGATCCTCCACATGAACCCGCGGCTGCCGATCTGGCTCGGCACCGGCACCGAGTCGAACGTGAAGCTGACGGCCGAGATCGCCGACGGCTGGCTGCCGCTCGGCTTCGTGCCGCGGCTGATGCCGATGCTGCGGCCCTGGCTCGAGGAAGGCTTCCGCCGCGCGGGCGGCGGCAAAGGCTTCGGCGACTTCGAGATCCAGCCGCGGGCCGAGGTGCGCGATCACCGACGACGTGCAGGGCGCGCTCGCGCGCATGAAGCCGCGCGTCGCGCTCTACGTCGGCGGCATGGGCCATCGCGACAAGAACTTCCACAAGGAGATGATGATCCGTCGCGGCTTCGGCGACGCGGCCCAGCGAATCCAGGAACTGTATCTCGCCAAGCGCAAGGACGAGGCCGTCGCGCGCCGTGCCCGACGAGTTCTGCGACGAGATGGCGCTGGTGGGGCCGGTCGGCGCGCATCCGCGAGCGCTATCGCGCCTGGGCCGACTGCGGCATCACCGGGCTGACGATCACCACCGAGCAGCCCGGAGGCGATGGAGCTGATGGCGACGCTCGCGCGGTGAACGCGTCCGTCGCGTAACGGGATGTCTGTGGCGGGCCGATGGCGGGCGTATCGGTCCCGAGACGTTGACGCACCTGGAGCTCGCGGATACGATGCGCGCGATGGCTGGCTACGAGACCCGAACGAGGCGTTTCACCCGCGCGGAGTACGAGAGGCTCATCGACCTGGGCGTGTTCCAGCCGGGCGAAGCCATCGAGCTCATCGGTGGCGAGCTCATGGTCGCCGAGCCACAAGGCGCCCCGCACTACACGGCCATCTCAAAGACGGCGAAAGCGCTGGAGACGGTGTTCGGGCCGGGGTGGGTCGTGCGTTCGCAGGGCCCCATCAGGCTCGATGATGACTCCGAGCCCGAGCCCGACATCGCGGTTGTCCCCGGGGCCCGGACGATTATGCTCGCGCGCATCCCGCGCGTCCGGTCCTCACTGTCGAGGTGGCCGAGTCGAGCCTCGCCCTCGACCGGCAGCGCAAGGGCAGTCTCTACGCGCGGGCCGGCCTGCCGGACTACTGAGCTGCTCAACCTGATCGACCGCGTTCTCGAGGTGTACAGAGAGCCTGCCCCCGATTCCGCATCGCCGTTCGGCTGGCGGTAGCGCTCGCAGCGAGGTGTTCGACGCCTCCGCGCGCGTTATCCCTCTGGCCGCGCCCGGCGCGAGCATCCCTCGTCGCGCATCTGCTTCCCTGACCGCCATGACGCAAGCGGAAGGGCCAGGCCTGCGTCGCTGGACCCGCCACGAGTACGCGCGATTGATCGACCACGGGTTTCTCGACGAGGACGACCCGATTGAGCTCCTCGATGGCTTGTTGCTCGTGAAGGAGCCGCAGCACAGCCCGCACAGGACGGCGGTAGTGCTCGTGGCGAAGGCGGTGGAGCGGGGGTTCGGAGATGGATGGTTCGTTCAGACACAAAGTCCGATCATCCTCGACGACCGGTCCGAGCCTGAGCCGGACGTCTGCGTCGTCCGTGGCTCGCCGCGTGATTACGTCGATTCGCATCCAACGCGCCCGGCGCTCATCGTCGAGGTTGCGCAGTCGGGCTTGCGCATCGCCCGGGGGCGAAAGGCCGCGGCCTATGCCCGCGCGCGGATCGCGGACTACTGGATCGTCAACCTCATCGATCGCGTGCTCGAAGTGCATCGCGAGCCGGTGAGGCCAGGTCCGGCCCGGCGACACTGGGGCTACGCCGCGATCGAGACGCTCGGCGCCGATGCCACCATTGCGCCGCTCGCTGCGCCGTCGGCGGACATCCGTGTCGCCGATCTCCTGCCGTAGGCGAGGTCGTCCGGGCTGATCGAGCCCTTGCAGGCCACGGTGGTGCCGTGATGACCGGGGACCCCGAATTCCGACCGCTCGCCGACGCCGGCCTTGTCGCCGTCGAGTGGCTGCCCCGACGGCGAGGTCGCGCTCGAGGATCTCGCGGCGGCCCGCCTCGTCAGCGAGTCCTGCAGTGGCCGCACACCACCCTCGGCCCGCCGCGTGTGGCCGGAGCGGGCGGTCTGGGTCTGCTCTCCACAATCGGCGCCGGTGCTGAATCGCACGGTGGACCGATCGGAGCGGGATCGTGAGCAGATCGTAGGAGAGTTCCGGCGCGAGCTCGAGGCCAGCCCAGAAGTCGTCCTGGCCTTTCTTCACGGATCGTTTTCGACGGGCGGGACGTTCCGAGATATCGACGTGGCGGTCTGGCTGGCCCCGGATCGGCTTTCACGGGATGAGCGCTTCCGATACGCCCTCGACCTCTCGGTGCATCCTTCACGTCCAGCTGAGATGCCAAGTCGACGTGCGCGTGCTCAACGACGCGCCGCTCGGGTTCCGCTACCACGCGCTCCAGGGGCGCCCGCTCGTGACTCGGGACGACGAACTCCTGGACGAGCTGCGCGCGCGGACCTGGGACGACTACCTCGACTTTCAGCCGTTTGCCCGGCAGTCATCCGTGACGACCTCGGCGACCTGGAACGATACCCGGCGAGCGTGGGCCGGTACCTGAAGGCCGAGCTCTGACGATGGCGTCGGCAGCCGAGAATGACCTCGTCGCTCATGTCAAGGCCTTGCGGAACTCTCTCCTGGAGGAGAGATCCAAGAATGCGGGCCTCGAGGCAGCGCTCGCCCAGGCGCTAGAGCAGCAGGCGGCGGCCAGCGGGGTTCTGCGGGTCATCAGCAGCTCGCCCACCGATTTGCAGCCGGTCGCCCAGGCGATTGCCGACAGCGCCAGCCGACTCTGCGACTGCACGTACGTCGGCGTGTTTCGCTTCGACGGCGAGCTGATCCACTGGGTGGCGGCGCGCGGGACCAACGCTGAGCAGGAGGAGGCGCTGCGGATCGCGTCTGGCCGCGCCCGCCGGCCCGACGAGTTCATGGTCAGGCCGGACCATCCTCGCTCGCGAGACCTGCCATGTTCACGACGCGGCGTCGGATGCCAGCTACACAGGTATTCGATTGCCCGCCGCTCGCGCAGCGTTGGCGATCCGGACCTTCCTCGGCGTCCCCATGCTGCGAGACGGCGAGCCGATCGGCGTCATCGGGCTCATCCGAAGTGAGGTCCGCCCGTTCTCCGAAGGGAAATCGCCCTCGTCCAGGCCTTCGCCGACCAGGCGGTGATCGCCGTCGAGAACGTGCGCCTGTTCAAGGAGCTCGAGGCGCGGAACCGCACGCTCACCGAGTCCCTCGAGCAGCAGACCGCGACGGGCGAGATCCTGCGCGTGATCTCGAAGCTCGCCCACCGACGTCCAGCCCGTGTTCGCGGCGGTCGCGGCGAGCGCGGCTCGCCTCTGCGATGCGTTCGATGCCGCGATCCACCGGGTCGATGGCGACGTGCTGCGTCTCGTCGCCCACGAGGGACCGATCGAGCCCGACGTTATTCTGCCCCTGGCGCAGGGGACCGTCGCCGGACGCGTCGTCCGCGAGCGTCGGGCAATGCAGGTCGCCGACCTGCAGGCCGAGACGGATGCGTACCCCCTGAGCGCCGAGTTCGCGCGGAACCGTGGGTTCCGGACGATCCTCTCCGTCCCTCTGCTCCGGGGGCCGAGGCCCTGGGGACGATCACGATCCGGCGCACCGAGGTGCGGCCGTTCACCGACCGGCAAGCGGAGCTGTTGAAGACCTTCGCCGACCAGGCCGTGATCGCCATCGAGAACGTCCGGCTCTTCACCGAGCTGGAAGTCGCGCAACCGCGCGCTCACCGAATCGCTCGAGCAGCAGACGGCGACGGGCGAGATCCTGCGGGTCATCAGCGGCTCACCGACGGATATTCAGCCGGTCTTCGACACCGTGGCGGACGAGTGCGGCGCGACTTGTGCGAAGCGTACGATGCCGCCATCTTCCGTCTGGACGGCGATCGGCTGCGCCTCGTCGCCCATCGCGGCCCCATCCCTGTGGGCGGTGATCGGCGAGTTCAGCCTCCCGTTCGGGCGCAGGACGGCCACGGGCCGATCGGTGGTCGACGGGCGGACCGTCCACGTGGCCGACCTACAGGCCGAAGTTGACGAATTTCCGGAGGAGGCGAGTACGCCGGGCAGCTGGGCTTCCGGACCACGCTCAGCGTTCCGTTGATGCGAGACGGCGGTCGCGATCGGCGCGATCACCGTCCGCCGCACCGAGGCTCGGCTCTTCACTGAGCGACAGGTTGCCCTTCTGCAGACCTTCGCCGACCAGGCGGTGATCGCCATCGAGAACGTGCGCCTGTTCAAGGAGCTGGAGGCGCGCAACAGCGAGCTGCGAGTTGCGCTGGAGCAGCAGACGGCGACCAGCGAGCTGCTCAAGGTGATCGGGCGGTCCACGTTCGACCTGCAGCCGGTGTTCGAGACGCTGGCCGAGAACGCGGTCAGGCTGTGCGAGGCGGAACGCGCGCTCGATCTTGCGCTTCGACGGGCAGCTCCTGCGAGTCGCGGCCGCGCCACAACATCTCCGCCAGAGCTCAGGGCATTCCTGGAGCGGAATCCCATCGCGCCCGGACGCGGACAGCTGCGCAGGGCGCGCCGCTCTCGAGCGGCGCACCATCCACATTCACGACGTCGCAGGCCGATCCCGAGTACACCTACGGGTCGCGAGCAGGTCGACCCATTCCGGACCATGCTCGGCGATTCCCATGCTCAGGGCCGACGAGCTGCTCGGGAGTCATCATCATCGTACCGATACGAGGTCCGGCCCTTCACCGACAGTCAGATCGCGCTGATGGAGACCTTCGCCGACCAGGCGGCCATCGCCATCGAGAACGCGCGGCTGCTCACCGAGCTGCAAGCCAAGAACGCCGACCTCACCGAGGCGCTGGAGCAGCAGACGGCCACCGGCGACGATCCTGCGCGGTGATCAGCGGCGTCGCCGACCGACGTCCAGCCTGTCTTCGACGCTATCGCCGACGCGCGCCATGCGGCTGTGCGAGGCGTCGTGTGCAATGTTTGCAGGTTCGACGGCGAGCTCGTCCACCTCGCCGCAACCAGCGACACCGTCGACCCGATGGCGAGTTACAGCATCCAGAGCGCGTTCCCGATGCCGGCCGGGCCGCAGGGTGCCGCTGCACGGGCCATTCTCAGACGAGCTCCGTCGTGCATATCGCTGACATGTTTAGATGATCCTGAGTACACCATTGTCGCAGGCGGCGCGCGTTGGCGGCTTTCCGCAGCGTCCTCGGCGTCCCCATGCTGCGCGACGGATCGCCCCTGGCGCTCGATCGTGGTCGGTAGGTCGCAGCCGGGCGCCTTTCTCGGACGAGCAGCTCGCTCTCCTGCAGACCTTCGCCGACCAGGCCGTGATCGCCATCGAGAACGTGCGCCTGTTCAACGAGCTGGAGGCGCGCAACAGCGAGCTGCGAGATGCGCTCGAGCAGCAGACGGCGACCAGCGAGCTGCTCAAGGTGATCGGCCGGTCGACGTTCGATCTGCAGCCGGTGTTCGAGACGCTGGCCGAGAACGCGGTGAGGCTGTGCGAGGCCGAGCGCGCGTTCATCTTCCGCTTCGACGGCCAGGTGCTGCGGGTCGTGGCCACCCACAACGTCTCGCCCGAGCTCAGGGCGTTCGTCGAGGCGCAATCCCATCGCGCCTGGACGCCATACCGTCGCGGCGCGCGCGGCCCTCGAGCGGCGCACCGATCCACATTCACGATGTCCAGGCCGATCCCGAGTACACGTACCGGGTGGGCCAGGCCGATCGACCCCATCCGAACCGTGCTCGGCGTTCCCATGCTCAGGGCGGATGAGCTGCTCGGAGTCATCATCATCTACCGGCACGAAGTCCGGCCGTTCACCGACAGCCAGATCGCCCTGATGGAGACCTTCGCCGACCAGGCGGCCATCGCCATCGAGAACGCGCGGCTGCTCACCGAGCTGCAGGCCAAGAACGCCGACCTCACCGAGGCCCTCGAGCAGCAGACGGCGACGAGCGAGATCCTGGGCGTGATCTCGAGCTCGCCGACGGACATCCAGCCGGTCTTCGAGACGATCGCGGCCAACGCACTCCGACTGTGCAGTGCGACGTTCGGCGCGGTGTTCCGATTCGACGGCGAGCTCATCCATCTTGCCGCGCTCCACAACCCGAGGCACTCCGGAGGGCGCAGACGCGCTGCGCCGATCCTTCTCCATGCCGCCCGGCCGCGGCGGATCGGTGGCTCGCGCGATCCTCAATCGGGCGGCGTCGTACGTGCCGGACGTACGTGAGGACCCTGAGTATCGGATTCTGGACGTGGCTCGCGCGGCTGGGTATCCTGAGCAGCTTGTCGGTCCCGATGCTCCGGGGCGGGCTTCCTATCGGCGTCATCAACGTGTCGAGCACCGCTGCGTCGGCGTTCTCTGAGACGCAGATCGACCTGGTGAAGACCTTTGCCGACCAGGCGGTGATCGCCATCGAGAACGTCCGCCTGTTCACCGAGCTGGAGGCGCGCAACAGCGAGCTGCGCGTCGCGCTCGAGCAGCAGACGGCGACCAGCGAGCTGCTCAAGGTGATCGGCCGGTCCACGTTCGATCTCCAGCCGGTCTTCGAGACGCTGGTCGAGAACGCAGTCAGGTTGTGCGGGGCCGACGCAGGGCGTTGATCTAGCCGCTTCGACGGTCAGTTCCTTCGACCCGTGGTCACCCACAACCTCACCCCCGAGAACAGAGAATTCCTCGAGAGAAATCCCATCGCGCCCGGTCGGCAGACTGCCGCGGGGCGCGCCGCCCTCGAGCGTCGCACCATCCACATTCACGATGTTCAGGCCGACGCCGAGTACACCTACGGGGCCGGGCAGCTGCCCTTCCGAACCCTGCTTGCGGTCCCCATGCTCAGGGCGGACGAGCTGCTGGGGGTCATCGCCGTTCAGCGGGACGAGGTTGTTCTGCCGTTCACGGACAGTCAGATCGCCCTGCTGGAGACCTTCGCGGACCAGGCGGCCATCGCCATCGAGAACGCGCGGCTGCTCACCGAGCTGCAGGCCAAGAACGCCGACCTCACCGAGGCCCTGGAGCAGCAGACGGCCACCGGGCGACATCCTCGCGCGTCATCAGCAGCTCGCCGACCGACGTCCAGCCGGTCTTCGACACGATCGTCAGAGCGCGCGACGCGGCTGTGCGGTGCGCGCGACTGCGCGGTGTTCACGGTTCGACGGTGAGCTGAGCTCCACCTCGCCGCGCTGACGACGCAGCGCGACGTGGGCCGCAGACTCGCTGCAGAGCGCGTTCCCGCGGCCGCCGGGCCGCGGAAGTATCGACGGCGCGGGCGATCCAGATCCGCGCTCCGTCGTGCAGATCTCCGACGTGCTCGCGGACCCGGAGTACGAGCCGGCCGATGGCCGCGCGTCTCGGGCATTCGAAGCTGCTCGGCAGTCCCGATGCTCCGTGACGGCGATGCCGATCGGCAGCCATCACCGTCCAGCGTGCGAGCGCGCGGCCGTTTCTCGACAAGCAGATCGAGCTCGCTGAAGACCTTCGCCGACCAGGCCGTGATCGCCATCGAGAACGTCCGCCTGTTCAACGAGCTGGAGGCGCGCAACAGCGAGCTGCGGGTCGCGCTCGAGCAGCAGACGGCGACCAGCGAGCTGCTCAAGGTGATCGGGCGGTCCACCTTCGATCTCCAGCCGGTCTTCGAGACGCTGGCCGAGAACGCGGTCCGGCTGTGCGAGGCCGAGCGCGCGTTCGATCTGCCGCTTCGACGGTCAGGTCCTGCAGAGTCGTGGCCACCCACAACGTCTCGCCCGAGCTAGAGACGTTCGTCGAGCGGAATCCCATCGCGCCCGGACGCAGCAGCGCTGCGGCGCGCGCCGCCCTCGAGCGGCGCACCATCCACATCCACGATGTCCAGACCGATCCCGAGTACACCTACGGGGCTGACCAGCTCGAACCCGTCCGGACCGTGCTTGCGATCCCGATGCTCAGGGCGGACGAGCTGCTCGGGGTGATCGTGATCTACCGGCACGAGGTCCGGCCGTTCACCGACAGCCAGATCGCGCTGATGGAGACCTTCGCCGACCAGGCGGCCATCGCCATCGAGAACGCGCGGCTCCTCACCGAGCTGCAGGCCCGCACGGCGCGAGCTCACCCGGTCGGTCAGGAGCTCCAGGCGCTGGGCGAGGTCAGCCAGGCCCTCAGCTCCACCGCTCAATCTCGAGACCGTGCTCAACACGATCGTCTCCCGCGCCAATCAGCTCGCCGGCACCGAATCGTGCACCATCTACGAGTACGACGAGCGGGCCGAGGAGTTCCTCTTCCGCGCCACCCACAATCTCGACGAGCGAGGTCGTCGCCGTGGCGCCGCAGCGTGCCGATCCGGCGAGGCGAAGGCGTCGCCGGGCGCATGGCCGTGACACACGAGCCGGTCCAGATCGCCGACATCGCCGAGCCGGGCGCCTACGACGGACCCCTTCGCGACGTCCTGTTGCGGACGGGAACCGGGCGCTCCTGGGCGTTCCGCTGCTGCGCGAGGGCCATCTGATCGGCGGGCTCACCGTCACCAGGAAGACGCCCGGGGAGTTCTCTCCGGAGGTCATCGGCCTCCTCAAGACCTTCGCCACCCAGTCGGCGCTGGCCATCCAGAACGCGCGGCTCTTCCGCGAGATCGAGGACAAGAGCCGCCAGCTCGAGGTCGCCGACCGCCACAAGTCCGAGTTCCTGGCCAACATGTCCCACGAGCTGCGCACGCCGCTCAACGCCATCATCGGCTACAGCGAGATGCTCCAGGAGGACGCCGACCGACCTCGGCGCCGAGCAGTTCACGGACGACCTCAAGAAGATCAACGCGGCCGGCAAGCACCTGCTGGAGCTGATCAACGCCGTGCTCGATCTCTCCAAGATCGAGGCCGGCAAGATGGAGCTCTACCTCGAGAGCTTCGACGTGGCCGGCCTCGTCCGCGACATCGCCGCGGTGATCCAGCCGCTGGCCGCGAAGAACGCGAACCGCCTGGAGGTCGCGCTGCCCGGACGCGATCGGGGCGATGCGCGCGGACCTGACGAAGGTGCGCCAGGCCCTCTTCAACCTCCTGAGCAACGCCTGCAAGTTCACCGAGCGGGGCACGATCTCGCTGGCGGTGGCCCGGGAGGCGGTCGACGGCCAGGACTGGATGGTCTTCAGCGTGAGCGACACCGGGCATCGGCATGACGCCCGAGCAGCTCGCGCGGCTGTTCGAGGCCTTCTCTCAGGCCGACGCGGCCACGACGCGCACGCTACGGCGGAACCGGTCTCGGCCTGGCGCTGAGCCGGCGGCTCTGCCGGATGATGGGCGGCGACGTCACCGTCGAGAGCGAGGCGGGCCGAGGCAGCACGTTCACCATTCGGCTGCCGGCTCAGCGTGGCGGAGCCCGCCGCCGAGGAGCCGGTCGTCGCCACCGTACCCGACGAGCGCGTGCCGCCGGGCGTCAGCACCGTGCTGGTGATCGACGACGAGGCGGCGGTGCGGGACCTGATGCAGCGCTTCCTCGCCAAGGAGGGGTTCCGCGTCGTCACCGCGTCCGGCGGCGAGGAGGGCCTGCGGCGGGCTCGGAAGCTGCGGCCGGACGCGATCACGCTGGACGTCATGATGCCCGGCATGGACGGCTGGGCGGTCCTGTCCGGCGCTCAAGGCCGACCCCGACGTCGCCGACATCCCTGTCGTCATGCTGACGATCGTCGACGACAAGAACCTGGGCTATGCCCTCGGCGCCTCCGACTATCTCACCAAGCCGATCGACCGCGAGCGCCTGGTGACGGTGCTGAAGCAACACCGGCGCGACCGTCCCGGTGCTCGTCGTGGACGACGACGTCGCGCTCCGTCAGCTCCTTCGGCGCATGCTCGAGCCGGAGGGCTACGCGGTCGTCGAGGCCGAGAACGGCCGGGTGGCGCTCGAGCGCCTGCGCGACGTGTCGCCGAGCCTCATCCTGCTCGACCTGATGATGCCGGAGATGGACGGCTTCGAGTTCGTCGCCGAGTTCCGCCGTCACGAGGCCTGGCGCGCGATCCCGATCGTGGTCATCACCGCTAGAGACCTGTCGCGCGACGACCACGAGCGGCTCAACGGCTACGTCAGAAGATCCTCAGAAAGGCGCGCACGGCCGCGATCAGCTGCTGGCCGAGGTGCGCGAGCTGGTGGCGACCAGCGTCGCCCGCCGACGAGGCCGAAGGCCTGATGGCCAAGATCCTGCTCGTCGAGGACAACGAGATGAACCGCGACATGCTGTCCCGGCGCCTCGTCCGGCGCGGCTACGAGGTGGCCATCGCGCGTCGACGGCGAGCAGGGCGTGGCGATGGCGCGCGTCGGAGCGCCGGCGTCTGATCCTGATGGACATGAGCCTGCCCGGGCATCGACGGGTGGGAGGCGACCCGCCAGATCAAGGCGGCGCCGGCGACGCGCGCGCATTCCCGTGATCGCGCTCACCGCGCACGCCATGGCCGGCGACCGCGAGAAGGCGCATCGCGGCCGGCTGCGACGACTTCGACACCAAGCCGGTCGACTTCGCCCGGCTGCTCGAGAAGATCGAGGCGCTGCTCGGGCGGGCCGCCGGCGCGTGAGCATCGACCCCGCGGCGCAGCTTCGCCACGAGCTGCGCACGCCGCTGAACCACATCATCGGCTACACCGAGCTGCTCCTCGAGGAGCTCGCGGCCGGCAGCGCAAGCCCGAGCTCACAGCGGGCCTCACCGCGCTCCGTATCGACGCGCGCCAGCTGCTGACTTTGTTGAACGAGGTGCTGGCGCGGGGGCAGAGGACGCCCGATCTCGCGGCCGCCCGCGGACGCTGGGCCGCCGCTCGACCGCGTACGCTCACGCCGGTGAAGTCGCTTGCGCCGGCAGGCGTCGCGAGACGAGCGCTGTCGCCGTGCTTCCCGACCTGGAGCGCATCCGGACGGCCACCGATCGGCTCGCCGAGCTGCTGCGCCGGCGATGGCGGTGCACCCGATCGAGCGGCGCGGGAGACGCACTGCCGCTGGGCCGGGCGCCGGCCAGCCGGTGCACGAGCCGCCGGTGCATCCTGGTCGTCGACGACAACCAGGACAATCGCGACATGCTGGCCGCGCCGTCTGATGCGCCAGAGCTACGAGGTGCTCACGTGCCGCCGGACGGGCTCGCCGCGCTCGAGACTGCTCGCTGTCGACGCCCAGTGGACCTGGTGCTGCTCGACGTGATGATGCCGGATCTGGACGGCTACGCGGTGCTCCAGCGGCTGAAGGGCGATCCGGCGCTGCGCGAGCATCCCCGTCCTCATGATCTCGGCGCTCGACGAGATGGAGAGCGTGGTGCGCTGCATCCAGCTCGGCGCCGAGGACTACCTTCCCAAGCCGTTCGACCCGGTGCTGCTCCAGGCGCGCATCGGCGCGTGCCTGGAGAAGAAGCGGCTCCACGATCAGGAGGCGCGCCATCGGCGCGAGCTGGCCGAGTGGAACCAGCACGCTCGAGCAGCGCGTGCGCCGAGCAGGTGGCGCCAGCTCGAGCGCCTCGGGCCGGCTCAAGCGCTTCTTCTCGCCGCAGCTCGCCGAGCTGATCGTGGCCGGCGGCGCCGACGATCCGCTCAGGACCCACCGGCGCGAGGTGACGGTGGTCTTCCTCGACCTGCGCGGCTTCACCGCCTTCGCCGAGACGGCCGAGCCCGAGGAGGTCATGGGCGTGCTGCGCGAGTACCACGCGGAGATGGGGCGCCTCATCCTCGCGCACGAGGGCACGCTCGAGCGCTTCACCGGCGACGGCATGATGATCTTCTTCAACGATCCGGTGCCGGTCCCGAACCCGGCCGAGCGCGCGATCCGGATGGCGCGTCGCCATGCGCGACCGGGTCGAGCGAGCTCGCCGCGCGGCTGGCGCAAGCGCGGCTGGGATCTGGCGCTCGGCGTCGGCATCGCCCAGGGCTACGCCACCATCGGCGCCATCGGCTTCGAGGGCCGCTGGGACTACGGCGCCATCGGCACCGTGACGAATCTGGCCGCGCGGCTCTGTGGGGAGGCCGGGCCGATGCGAGATCTCTCGTGTCCCGGCGAGTGGCCGGGGCCGTGGAGGATCTCGCGTCGCTCGAGACCCTGGAGCCTGCTGACCTCAACGGCTTTGCGCGTCTGGTGCCGAGCGCTTCCGCGTGCTGGCGCTCGAAGACCTGACCGTTCCCGCAGTCGCGCGGCGATGAGAATCGTCGCGCACGTCGATATGGACGCCTTCTATGCCTTCGGTCGAGGGGGCGCTATCACCCTGAGCTGCGCGGGCGTCCCGTCGTCGTCGGCGCGGACCCGAAGGGGGAACCGGACGCGGGGTCGTGACCGCCGCGAGCTACGCGGCGCCGGAAGCACGGGATCCGCTCGGCCCTGCGCCGATCTCGCGGCCTGGCGCCTGGCGAAACCGCGCGAGGAACGAGAGCGAGCCGGAAGCGTATTCGTCCGGGGTGACCGGGCGCTCTACCTCGAGGTGTGCGGGCCGGGATCATGGCCATCGTCGTGCCCCAGGGTGTCGACGCGTTCGAGGGGGCGAGCATCGACGAGGCGTACGTGGATACTCTCCTCCTGGGTGACCTGGGCAGGCCCGGGACCACGCCCGGAGCGCTCAAGCGGGAGATCCTCGCGAGCGCGAAGGCGCTGAGCCTGCTCAGTCGGCATCGGGCCGAACAAGCTCGTGGCGAAGATCGCCTCCGACTTCCGGAAGCCCGACGGGCTGACCGTCGTGCGTCCCGACGAGTGTACAGGGCTTCCTGGATGGCCTGCCCGATCCGGGTGATTCAGGCGTCGGGCCGAGACGGAAGGGTTCCTCCACGGCGCAGGGCATCGGCTTGTCGTCGCGGCTCAGTGGCGTCGAGGCCCTCAGCTCCGGGAGTGGTTCGGCAAGGGGGCGAGGATCTCCATCGGAAGGCGCGCGGGCTCTTCGGACGATCCCGTATCGAACGAGGTGGGAGCGCAAGTCGGTGGGGGAGCAGGGAGACGTTCGAGGCGGACACCACTCGATCCCGATTTTCATCCTCCGGGCGGGCGCGGAGCTGGCCGAGACGGTGTTCCGGCGCTTCGTCGCCGAGCGCTTACAGGCCTTCCGCACCGCGACCATCACGGTGCGCTTCTCCGGATTCCTGACCGTGAGCCGATCGGAGGACGGGAAGGCGCCCTTCGACGAGCGCCGAGCGAGTGCACGCCGAGGTCCGCCGGCTGCTGGAGCCGTTCTTCGACGCTCGCGAGAACCCGAAGGGGAAGAAGATCCGCCTCATCGGGGTACGGGTGGAGAAGCTGCTGGCCGCCCGTTGACGAGCCGTTGGCTCCCGTCCACTGCTGGGGCCCATGCCGCACGAGTTTCGCCACCTGTTCACGCCGCTCCGGGTGGGCGGGCTCACGCTCAAGAACCGCATCTTCTCGACCGGGCACGCCGAGGCGATGGCGGAGGACGGCAAGCCCGGCCCGCGCCTCCGCGCCTACCACGAAGCCAAGGCCCGCGGCGGCGCGCGCTCACGATCATCGGCGGCTCGACCAGCGTCCATCCCTCCTCGCCCGCCAGCCGCCTGGAACATGATCGCCAACCACGACGACTCCGTCATCGCCGGCTATCGCGGCATCGCGGAGGCCGTCCACCGCCACGACTGCCGGATCATGAGCCAGCTCACGCACATGGGACGGCGGTCCCAGTCCGACGTCGAGAGCTGGCACGTGCTGCTGGCGCCCTCGCAGATTCCCGAGAAGGTCCATCGCGAAGTGCCGCACGAGATCGAGCCCGAGCAGATCGCCATGCTGGTGCGGGCATTCGGGGATGCGGCGCGACGCTGCCGCGAGGGCGGCCTGGACGGCGTGGAGCTCTCCTTCGCCCACAACCACCTGGTGGATCAGTTCTGGTCGCCGCTCTTCAACCGGCGGACGGACGAGTACGGCGGGAGCCTCGAGAACCGGATGCGCTTCGGCTTCGAGGTGCTCCGCGAGATCCGGCGTCAGGTCGGGCGCGACTGGGTGGTGGGCGCTCGCATCTCGGGTGACGAGATGACCGCCGGCGGCCTCACCGCCGGCGACATGGCGGAGATCGCCCGCCGCCTCGCCGCCTCGGGGCTCGTGGACTTCCTGTCGATCATCGGCGGCGCGGCGCACACGCTGCCGCTGCAGGCCGCTCGCCGTCCCGAACATGGCTTCCCCGCACGGCGTCTTCGTCCCGCTCGCCGCCGCCATCAAGGCGGCGGTGCCCGGGATGCCGATCTTCCACGCCGAGCCGCATCGTCGATCCCGTCCATGCCGACCAGATCCTCGCCGACGGGTCCATCGACCTGGTCGGGCATGACGCGCGCGCTGATCGCCGATCCCGACCTGCCCCGCAAGGTCAGGCGAGGGGCGGCTCGACGACGTTCGTGTCTGCGTCGGGCGCCAACGAGGGCTGCATCGACCGGATCTACCAGGGCAAGCCGGTCACCTGTATCCAGAACCCGGAAACGGGCCGAGAGACGGAGCTGGGCGAGCCGGTGCCGGCCGCGGTGCCCAGGCGCGTCGTCGTGGTCGGCGCCGGCGTGGCCGGCCTCGAGGCGGCCGCGCGATGGCCGCGCTCCGCGGCCATCGCGTGGTCCTCCTCGAGCGCGAGTCCGAGGTCGGAGGGCAGGTGCTGATCGCCGCCCGCGCGCCGGCGCGCGCCGAGTACGCGGGCATCCTCCGCTTCCTGGCCCGTCAGGTGGACAAGCTCGGCGTCGACTGTCGGCTGCGGGTCGAGGCCAGCGTGGACACGGTGCTGGCCGAGTCGCCCGACGTCGTGATCATCGCCACCGGATCGCATCCCCACGTGCCCGCCTCCCCGGGCTCGACGGCAAGCACGTCGTGACCGACCGCGACGTTCTCCTCGATCGCGCCGAGGTCGGCGAGCGGGTCGTGGTCGTCGACGACGTCCACACGCAGCAGGGCCTGTCCACCGCCGAGTACCTGCTCGACCGCGGCCGCCGCGTCGAGGTGATCTCGCGGCTCTTCTACGCCGGCCAGGACGTGGGATCACCTCGATCGCGCCGCTCTACTCGCGGCTCTTCGCCAAGGGCGTGACGCTGACCCCGCACACCGATCTGGTCGCGGTGGAGGGCTCGGCCGTCGTGGTGGCCAATGCGTACACGCGAGCGGAGCGGCGGATCGAGGGCGTCGACACCGTGGTGCTGTCGATGGGCAGCCGCTCCACCGACGCGCTCTACCGCGCTCTCAAGGGCCAGCGTGGCCGCGCTCCACGCGATCGGCGACTGCGTCGCGCCGCGCGGCATCCACCAGGCCATCCTCGAGGGCACGCGTGTCGCCCGCGCGATCTGAGCCGACGTCCTCCGCTCCGCCTGCGTCGGCCTGGACGGTCGCGGCCGAGCCGCTTCCCGAGACGCGACCTCTCGACAGGGACCGTCGCGCGGACGCCGGTGGTCGGTCGCCGGCTACACCGGCTTGTCGGCGGCGCTGCACCTCGCCGAGCGCGGCGCGGAGATAGTCGGTGCTCGACGCCGCGGAGCCCGGCTGGGGCGCCTCGGGACGAAACGGCGGCCAGATCATCCCTGGGCTCAAGCACGATCCGGACGAGCTCGAGCGCATCGATTCGGCCGCGGAGACGGGCCCGCCGGATGTGGGCAGACCGCGGGCGCCGCCGCCGATTTCGTCTTCGGTCTCATCGCCCGGCACAAGATCGCGTGCCACGCCGAGCGGTGCGGGTGGATCGCGGCGGCCCCGCACGCGGCCGCGCTCGAGAGCTTGCGGTCGCGGACGGAGCAGTGGCAGCGGCGCGGCGCCGTCACAGCTGCTGGACGCGAAGCCGGATCGCGGGCTGACCGGGACCACCGGTTACGCGGGCGGCATGCTCGACCGCCGCGCCGGCGCGCTCCAGCCGCTGGCCTTCGTACGCCGGGCTGGCTCAGGCGCGGCCCAGCAGGCCGGTGCGGTCATCCACGGAGGCTCGCTGTACGCGGGCTCAGGGGTGCGCCCGGCGGCTGGCGGGTGGACCACGCAAGCCGGGGCGTGACCGCTTCGATCAGTCATCTCGCCACTGCGCCTACACCGGCAGCTGTGGCCGGGGCTCAGGCGCACCGTACTGCTACCGTGCAGAGCTATCAGGTCGCCACGCGGCCGTCCCGATGACTGGCGTCAGGTGCTTCCCGGAGGCCAGGTCGGTTTCCGACCTGCGTCGGATCCTGTTCTACTTCCGCCTCGATCCGGCGGGCCAGCCTCTCGATGGGCGGGCGCGGTCCCCTCGACGATCGCGGCGATCCCGCTCTGTTCAGCGCGGCTGCGAGGCGGTGGCGCGGCGGCTCTTTCCCCAGATCGGTGCGGCCTGCGGGCACCGCTGGAGCGGGCGGTCGCACTCACCGCCAGTCACCTGCCGCACCTGCACGAGCCGCGGCCCGGCGTGCTGATCGGGCTCGGCACGACTGGCGGGGCGTCGCCATGGCGAGTCGGGCAAGCTGCTCGCCGATCGCGCGCTCGGCCCTCGCCCGCCGAGATCGGCTGGCCGGTGACCCCGATCGGGCCGATCCCGCTCCACCGGTGGCGCCTGCCCGCCATGGCGCTCGTGGTGCACTGGAAGCGTTCAGGACTGGCGCTGACGCCCGCTGAACCACGCTACACTCTGCTCCCCTAACCGCTCCACCAGGAGGCGACTCGTCATGGCGAAGATCAAGCACGATATGCGCTCTCGACCCAGGACGTCGACAAGACCGCCAAGTTCTACATCGACGTGTTCGGCATGAAGGAGATCGCCCGGATCGACAGTCCCGGGGCGCGCGAGGCTACTACCTGAGCGACGGCGACCTCAACCTGGCGATCCTCAACTTCAAGAACGACGCGGTGGCCGGTGTCGAGCGCTGGCAAAGGGCTGGAGCGGCATCCACCACATCGGCTTCCAGGTCGAGAACCTGGAGGCGATCGCCGAGCGGCTCGCCGCCGCTGGCTCGACGCCGCGCGACGACATCAACGCGGCGCTCGGCGTCGGGCACGGCACGCGATGCGCACGGCAACGTCGAGGGTGAAGTACACTCGGCCCCGACAGCGTCACGGTCGGCGATCTCGGAGACCGGCTGGAGTCGGCACCTCCGGCTTCAGCGTCAACCGCTCCCAGGCGGATCGCCCCGTGGGCCCGAGCGAGGATCCGGTACCGGTCCGTGATCGGGTCACGGTCCTCACCTCGGTCGTGCTGCTGCTCATCGCCGCCGCGGCCTGGGTGTCCGTCATCCGGGCGAGCCTGCGGGGCGACGACATGATGATGACGATGCCGATGCCGGTGACCGCCGCCGACGGCCTCGCCTTCGTCGTCAGGCTGGGGCGTCATGATGACCGCGATGATGCTGCCGAGCGCGCTCCCGATGATCTCGCTGTACGGCGCCGTTCAGCGGGGCGCCGGCGAAGCGCCCGGCCGGGGCTGCCCGTGGCGGGGTTCACCGCCGTCTACGTTCTCCTGTGGGCGGCGAGCGGGGTGCCGGTCTATCTCGCCCACACCTTCCTGATGACGCTGCCCGGGTCCGCGTTCGCCTACGGAGTCGCGGCGATCCTGCTAGCGGCGGGGGCATTCCAGCTCTCGCCCCTCAAGCAGGTGTGCCTCCGGGCGTGTCGGAGCCCGCTGGGCTTTCTCCTCGGCCACTGGCGCGCCGGCCGCCGGGGCAGCCTTGCGCTCGGCTGGTCACACGCGCTCTACTGTCTCGGATGCTGCTGGGCGCTCATGCTGGTGCTCGTCGCCGCCGGCGCGATGGGCCTCCGGTGGGTGCTGCTCATCACGGCGGTGGTGGCGGCCGAGAAGCTGCTGCCGGGCGGCGAATGGTTCGCGCGGGCCGCCGGCGGGGCGCTCCTGCTCCTCGGCGTCACGGTGGCGCTCCGTCCCGATCTCGTGACGGTGCTGCGCGGCGGTCACGCGATGTGATCGCGCGCATCACCAGTGGAGAATGATCATGGCGAATCCTCAGTGGAAGATCAGCGGCGACTACTTCGAAGCATGCAGCTGCGACTCCGTGTGCCCGTGCCCGACCTCGGGCCTGGCCGCGCGGCCGACCAAGGAGGCCTGCGACGCCGGCCTGGTCTTCCATGTCGAGCGCGGCGCGCACGGGACGACCGCGCTCGACGGGCTCAGCTTCGCGGTGCTCCTGCACACCCCGGGGCCGATGATCGCGGGCAACTGGACGGTGGGACTGATCGTGGACGAGCGGGCCACCGCCGCGCAGCGCGATGCCCTGGTGGCGATCGGGAGCGGGCAGGGCGGGGTCCCATGGCCGCGGTAGGGCCGCTGGTGAGCACGTTCGCCGGGGTGGAGAGCAAGCCGATCCGGATCGAGCGCGGCGGGATGCGCCGGTCCGTGTCGATTCCCGGCATGCTCGACATCGCGGTGGAGGGCATTCCCGGCGCCAGCCCGACCGAGCCGATCTACCTCGACAATGTCGGCCACCCAGCCGCGAGCCGCCTCGCGCTCGCCAAGGCGTCCCGGGGCCACATGCACGCGTTCGGGATCAACTGGGACGACACCTCCGGCAAGGTCAACGGCCACTTCGCGCCGTTTGCCTGGGAACAAGGTTAGCCAGCGGCGCCTCCCGTGCCGAATCATCGGAGTCCGTATGTACGGGGCGACGCCGGAGCAACGGGCGCCAACCTTTTGTCACACAAGGCGACGCCCGGTAGGCCGCAGGCGCCTAGTCGGCTATTCGCCCGCGGTCATCGCTCCGCCTAGCATCAGCTTGCACCGGCCGGCTTCCGGCCTGCCGGTGAAACTGGCCATTGAACAGACAGCGACCAGAGCCAGGGTATGCAGACGGTGTTGTCGGAGATCCAGCAAGCCCAAGTGGTGAAGCGGCTCACCGCGTTCTGCGAGTCCCGTGTGCCGCTGGCCATGCGTGACAAACTGCGCGTCGAGGTTTCAGATCAGGGCAATGAGGTTGTGCTGTTCCAGGCGGCCAGACTTCCACCCACCCATGAGTGGCGCGAAATGCCTTCCCGCCAAGCTGAAGTACGTTGCGACTCAGGGGAGTGTGGCGATTGCTGCTGTCAGCGTTATCGCGCTCGGTGGCACGCTTACGAAGCGTTGCCCGGGCTTCAAGCTTCGGGAAGCTACTCGACGAGGTGGCCGAGGATCAACCGGGATATTCTGGGGGTGACTTGACCAGAGGCTGTTTGGCCGCTCAATACCTTTCAGTGGAGATAGCGTATGGCTGATGCGCCGAAGCGAGTCAAACCTCCTTCGCAGTACGCCGCAGCCGCACGCAGAGAACCGGCGAGCTCTGCTCCTGTGTCAGAAGGGTTCAAGAAGCGGTGGGAGAGGGGAGAGCTTGGCGGTGGCGAGCTGAGCGAGATCATCCACCAATTCCACCAAGGGCCAGCGAGGGCTGTGGGTCCGCTGCTTACACCCCACTGGAGATGGCCGTAGCGTTTGCGATCATGACGGGCCTGCTGGCTCGCGACACGATCGGGTGAGTTGTTGGAGCATCTCGGCGGAGCCATGCGGTTCTACGAAGAAGGACAGGCGGCGTCATAGTGCGGCTGGTGGTGCCGACCAGCGGACGACGTTCAGAGAGCGGCTGCCCCGGGCGCCGACAGGCGCTTGATCGGCGTGACCACCGCGTCCATGGTTCGTCGAGCTTTCCATGACAGCCTCCCGGGACGTGAACTTGTCTGGGCCGCGAGCCCGTCGCAGAGTGCCGGCCCAGTGGTCGCCCAGGTACCACCGTGCGCGGTCGGGTGAGCCACCAGACAAAATCATTCCGCGTCTGAGATCGTTCGTCTCGCGCTCCCAGAGCGCTCGAAAACCATGGTGTAAGTCGCCGACAGTCGAAGGCTCGCCGTAGCGTTGACGCACTCACCGTACTCCTACGCCGCCATCCGTCAGCGAACTCGGTCGACTCGGCGACGAGATCGCCAGAGCTGTCACGCGCACCTCGACGCCGCCACCGCCCGCCTGCTCACCTGATCCGTGAGTTCGACGCCCGTGGCGGAGTGGAACGCAGGCTTCCGTTCCTGTGCCGAGTGGCTCGCCTGGCGGGTGAACCTCGACGCAGGCGCGGCCCGGGAACGGGTGAGTCGCCCGTGCCCTGGCCACGCGCTGCCCCTGCTGAGCGACGCCTTGGCCCGCGGGCGGCTGTCGTACATAAAGGTTCGAGCCCTGACGCGTGGCGACACCTGCCGGAGACCGAAGCCCGGCTACTGGCGGTGGGGCGGGCAGGTACGGCGGCGCACGTGGTGGCTGCGGCAGGCCGGGTGATCGATCTCAGGAGCTTTACGACCCCGGCCCAGCAGCGGGCGGATGCGCTGGCGCTGCTCGGAGACAGCGCTGCATCAGGCGGCTCGAGCTTCTGGGGCCCCTGGGGAGCGCTATCAGGTGGTGGTGCACGTCGACGCCCCGGCGCTGGCCGATTCCGAGCAGCCGGGGCAATCGGCACTGGATGGTACGCACAGCCAATACGTGGCTT
>ERZ1370068.5823-contig-483_pt1 | contig 23396 bp, 36 predicted proteins | sample MGYA00561227_ERZ1370068 | MGnify/ENA primary metagenome ERZ1370068 (study PRJEB38410, sample SAMEA6850437) | metagenome | study: Metagenomic assessment of the ecological functions of the soil: analysis of the soil microbiota associated with the...
TTCCGGTCAGCAACGCAGCCTGACAACGGCAACCGCCGAAATCGATTTCTCTTTGCGGACAACTCCGGCACGGCTCCGGCATCCATTCCGTTCCACGGAATCGGTTGAAGCTTTCGGATTCCCGCCAGATCCAATCGAGATCGCGTGTTCGACACGTTTTCGAAACGCAAATCGGGAATGGCTGACGACGCAGTCGGGCAGGGGAGCACGTCGCCGACTGGATTTACCGTGAGATAACGTTGCCCCCAGCCGTTGAGACACGGTTTTGGACGCGTCTCATAATAATCCGGCAGCACATAAAAGATGTCGATCTTGCCCGCGAGTCGCGCCTCTGGCTGCGGTCGCGATGTCCCAGCGCGCGATCCACTTGTTCGCGCGTGGGGGAGCAACGCGTGCACGATTGCGAAACGCCCAACCGTAGAACTGCACGTTCGCCAGCTCGACTCTCTCGGCGCCGAGCGCTTCCGCGAGGTCAATCATTTGCGGGAGTCGATCGATGTTGCGCCTGTGAATCACAAAATTGAGGCTCAGCGGAATTCTCGCTTCGCGAATTTTCGCAGCGACGTCGAGCTTACGCTCATGCGCACGCGCGCCGGCGATTTCGTCGGCCAGGCTTGATTCATCCGACTGAAAACTTAGTTGGATCGAATCTAATCCAGCATCGCGCAACGCTGCCCAGGCGATCGCCATCCAAGCCGATGCCGCTGGTGATGAGGTTCGTGTAAAGCTTTGCCTCACGCGCCGCGCGAATCAGTTCTGACGAGATCGCGCCGGGCAAGCGGTTCGCCTCCCGAAAACCGATTTGCAGAACGCCAAGCGCGGCGGCTTCACGAATGACCCGTTTCCATTCTTCCGTCGTGAGCTCGCCATTGTTTGCCGTAGTGTGCGCTGTCCTCAGCGCAGTGGGCCCGGCCTGTTCTCCGCTGCGGACAGCGCACACTACAGCCACAGGGTTTGAGCAATACGGGCAATGCAGCGGACATCGGGCACGTGATCTCCGCGAGCAAAGCGCGTATGGGCGGGGAAGATTCATCTCAGCTGCGTCAGTTATCCATGTGATCGTTTTGCACGAAGTGCTTTGGAGTGCGATGCGTCCTCGCGCCGCTTTGGCATGACACGGCGATTCCTCGAAAGCGACGCGGGGACGTGTCGCACTCCAAAAGCTTTTAGCGTAACGCTGCCAGTGCAATCATGTGAATTCAATCAGCTTGCGTCGCTGCAAATCCGCGAGCGTATCGCGTACATCCGCCGCGAGCGCGCTAGAGTCCGCCCTCGTATTCTTCGGCCAACTCGCAACACGATCTCGCCCAGTGTTCGTCCGTCGCAGCGGGAAAGAATTTCGTGCGCAGTTTCGTTTAGTTCGACAATACCTTCGGGGTAAAAGCAGCACGCTTTTGCCCGTGGTTGAATCGATTTGTAACCGGACGCCCTTCGCCAGACTCGGCCGAGCCAAATCGGAAATTGGTTGTGGCGTGCGCATTTAAGCAAGGAGCGGCGATCTCCAGGAGCCCGCCATAGGGCCAGGCGATGAATTGCGTCGAGCAGCGACCAGAAGACATCGCATTTGAATTCGAGAGCGCGCACAGCTTCCCGTTGAAGCTCTGGCGTGTTGCAATATTCCAAGGTAATCGCGAGCGCCTCGTCAGAATCGCGCTGCGCCTGCGGTCACTCGGCGGCGAAAATAGTCGAGTCCGCGAGGATCTATCCACCGATAAAATTTTTCGAAGGCTGCAAGCCGGGCCGTCATCAGATCCGGCGCAAAAAGCTCGGTCAGCGAGGACGCGATGGCTATCGGCCACGGCCGGTGCGCGCGAAATTCACTTACGCATCCACCAGCGAATCGCACTCCGGGCAACAGATGGCGATTATCGAGTAGCTCGTCACGCGATAGCCCACACGCTTCACCTAGTCGCAGCCACGCTTCGATGCCGCCTTCGTTTGAGCGGCGAGCTCCCCGCGATCGCCACTCTTCCGGCGTCGCAGGAGCTCCGCCCTGCGTAGGTCTTGTCATCGTCCCGTCGTGGTCGAGAATGCGATGAATCCATGCCCGTCGCACTTCGCGCACCGGGCAGTTGGCGAGAATCGCGGCGTCTTTGATCGGAATGTTTCTCGATAATAAAACCGATTCGCGACCCAGCCGCGTAGCGCCTCCGGCGAAAGCCGGCCTTCGTTCATCGCGACGTGGAATGGATGTTTATCGTGATAAGCGCGCGCGCCGATCGCCCGTAATTTTTCGACAAGGATTTCGCGCTCCCAAAACTCAGCAGTCATAGAACGATCTCTAGTCCATCGCGCGCGACCTCGATTCCGGCCTGCTCGAGTTCTGCGCGTTCCAGAGAGCCAGGCATCAGGATCGGGTTTGTGTTGTTGATGTGAGTGTAAATCTTCCGGCGGGCGGGCGATTGGCGCAAAAATCAAGACTGCCGCCACGAATCGGCAAGTGATTCATCTCGCGAGCGCTGCGGGCGCCCGGTCGCACACGCTGCAAGTTCATCGTCACTCCAGAATGTGCCGTCGAAAAAATCACATCGGAATCGGCAGACGCTTCGGACAGTTCGCGGGTAAGCTCGCTAACCGCTGGTGCGACTAACACCAACCCGCCTGACGCTTCGTCCAGAAACTGAAACGCGACGCTGTGCCGGCAATTCGATCGCGCGAAATCCGATGCTCCCGTTCAATCGTTGAAAATCGGAACTGATCTTCCGCCATTCGATTCCGCAGAACCGCGCTAGAGTGCGGTCAAGCCACGCGCAAGGGCAGCTCGGGTTTCGTCCGTAGCCGTAAACTACGAGCGGCTTCTCCTTTTTGGCGCAGGAGCAACAAGCCCAGCGCATGATCGATATCTGCGTTGGTCAAAAGAACGGCTGCGATCGGAGTGTTGCGTGATGCACTGTGGCGCGGCTGCAATCGCGTCGTGCTTTCTATTTGCCGGGGCAAATCTGGCGAAGCGTTTATTAACCACCAGTTTTGAATTTCTTCCGAGTCGGCCCGTGATCGCGATGCTCGATTGCGACTGCGGGTCAATTTTTTCCCTGCGCGCTGCGGCGCAGTTCACACAGGCGCAGTTCCATTGCGGCAAGCCGCCGCCGGCCAGCGCTGCCGAGGATATGGATCCGAATCAACCGAACTTAGCGTCGTAATTTCCCGTCCGATCAGACCGCGCCGGCGTAACACGTGCATTCGAAGAAGATCGGCACGGTTTTCAGCATAGGTTTGATCCAGCGCTTTTGGCTTTCCTCATAAGTCCCGGTAGATTTCATAGGTCATATGGCCCCGATGGGTCAAATCATTTTTGATAAAGCTGATGTCGCCGCTGCGTTCGACGCGCGCACCTCGAATCCTGGAAAGGTCGTCGGTGTGTGCGCTAAGGCGCATGTCCTCGTCCAGATCATGCATTGAGACGTGATTGCGGCGCATCGTGGCTAAATCGCATTTTCCATCGCACACGATCACATCGGGCTTGCCTTTAACCAAAATCCCAAACCCATGGGAATAGAATGCCAGATACGCGAACAGGCGATGGATCACCACCAGAACCACCCCTCCGCCGAGTGTGGCGAAAAAGGCTGCCGAGCCGTTGATGGCGCGCGAAAGCACAGCGGCAAGAATCACGAGGAGCACGGCGTCGAACGGAGTTTTCCGCGAGAGTGAGCGTTTGTGTCCAAGCCGCACTGTGGCCAGCGTGACGTAGGAAAACAATGATCCCACGCAGCGAAATTTGAACGAACGTCAAATTCCTCGGTTCCACACCCAGACCCAGCAAGGTTTCGAAAGAATTCCAAAATGCATTCATAGGTAAGATTTTATCGCCCGAAAATGCCTTGTCGCGCGGATATGCCGACTCGGCGTGGTTTGCGCGAGAAACCTTCGCGTGGCATAAGACGACCCCTCACCCGGTTTTCAGACTGATCCAGCACACGACGTTTATGCCAACAGCGCCACCTCCATCTCGCGATGTCGCACTGGAAACGCGCTTTTCTGGGAGCGTTTCAAAAGCCAATTCATCGCGACCGTGCTCGTCGTCCTACTCGCGGGCAGTGCGTTCACCGGTTATCGGTTTTATTCCGCTCGCCGCGCGGCCGCTGCATCAGCCGCGTTGGCGAGTGCGAATACCGCGCAAGAGCACGAACAGGTAATCGCTCGTTACCCCAATACGCCTGCCGGCTGCCGATGCGTACATTTTGCTCGCTGAAGCGCAGCGAAAGGAAAGCAAATTCACTGAGGCGAACAAAACGCTCGAAACGTTTATCGCGAAAGTATCCCAAGCATGAGCTTGTGAGCACGGCGAAGATGGCGATGGCGGGTAATCTGGACTCGATGGGTAAGACGAATGAAGCGTTGGCGATGTATCAACAGATCGCGCTCGGGCTTACCCCCAACAGTTACACTGCGCCGCTCGCCATGCTTTCGCAGGTATACATTCTGAAGGCGAAAAATCGGAACGACGACGCGCGGCGCATCTGCGAGAACCATCCTCACCCAATACCAAACGAGTTTCTGGGCCGGCGAGGCGATGCAGCAACTGCGCCTGCTGAAGCCGATTACCACATCGACGCCGCCACCGGCGGCGGTGCCAAACGTCCCGCCAATGTTGGCAATTCCTGCCGCGCCAGCGCCGCAAAGCTCGCCCGCCCGAATCAGCAGCAGACCGCGCCGTCGCCGAAGAAACCGTAGAGGTAGGGCGCGTCACTCGCCGCGCCGCCTGTCGGCGGGCAGAGGACTGCCTTGCTTCTTAACGCTTGGAGAACTGGAAACCGCTTCCGCGCGCCGGGTTGCCCGGATTTTTTCGCTCTTTCATGCGCGGATCGCGACGCAGCAAGCCCTCGGATTTGAGTGGGCCTCGCAAATTTGCGTCGACTTGAAGAAGCGCTCGCGCGATCGCGAGTTGTGCCGCGCCGGCCTGGCCCATAATGCCGCCGCCGCTCGGCGTGAATGAACACAGTCGTAAGTGTTAACTGCCTTCGCATTCTGCAGAGGTTGCAACACCACATTCTGCAACGGCACAGTCGGGAAATAATCTTCGAAGGTCCGGCCGTTGATATCGATTTTTCCGCTGCCCGGCATCATGCGAACGCGTGCGACTGATGTCTTGCGGCGACCTGTAGCAATGAATTCCTCAGCTTGTGGCATAGATCACGACCTCTAAAATTTGACAGCTTCGGGCTGTTGCGCGGCGTGCGGATGCGAATCGCCGCGATACACTTTCAGCTTCCGATAAAGCATGCCGACCGAGCCGATTGTGCGGAATCATTCCGCGGACGGCGCGTTCGACTAGCAATTCAGGATGGCGAGCGCGGCGCGACCGGGCACTCTCAGATTTTGTGTCCGCCGACGTAACCGGAAAAACTCATATAACTTTTCTGTTCTTCTTTCTTTCCGGTGAGCCGGACTTTTTCCGCGTTGATGACGATGACAAAATCGCCCGGTATCCACGTGTGGTGTGAAAATCGTTTTTCTCTTTGCCACGCAGCAGATTGGCCGCTTTCACAGCGACTCTTCCGAGCACCTGGTCGCTGGGCGTCGATCAGCCACCACTTGCGCGGCGACTTCGGTGGCTTTGGCAGAAAACGTTTTCATCTCAGGAAAAAGGGCACGAAAAGCTACTGGAGCGGTAAGGACCTGTCAACCTGAGCTGACTGATTTACGTCGACAATTGCTTTTCCTTGCGCAAGTCATCCGCCGTAAAACACCTCTTGGCGGCTGAGGCAGCCGCCCTACTAATTGTAGGGCGTTTCTGTGAAACGCCGATTTTACAATGGCAACTTCACAAAGTCCAAAGACTGCGATCTCGCCGCGGCGCGACGAAGATTTTCCGGAGTGGTATCAGCAGGTGGTTCGCGCCGCTGAACTGGCTGAGCCTTCGGACGTGCGCGGTTGCATGGTCATTCGTCCGTGGGGCTACGGGATCTGGGAAAACATGCAACGTCAGCTCGACGCGCTGATTCGCGCCACCGGTCATCGCAACGCCTATTTTCCCTTATTCATTCCGTTGAGTTATTTCGCCAGGGAAGCTGAGCACGTCGAAGGCTTCGCCAAAGAATGTGCCGTGGTTACGCATTACCGGCTCAAGACTGGATGAGGAAGCCGGGTTGGTGCCCGATCCCGAATCGAAATTGACCGAACCGCTGATCGTTCGGCCGACGAGCGAGACGATCATCGGCGCGAGCTACGCGAAATGGGTGCAATCGTATCGCGATTTGCCGATCCTGATCAACCAGTGGTGCAACATCGTGCGCTGGGAAATGCGGACGCGATTGTTCCTGCGCACAACGGAATTTCTGTGGCAGGAAGGCCACACCGTCCACGAAACAGAAGCAGAAGCGCGAGAAGAAACCAAGCGGATGCTCGGCGTGTACGAAACGTTTGTGCGCGAACGTTGCGCGATTCCCGTATTCGCGGGTTTAAAATCGGACAGCGAAAAATTCCCTGGCGCGGTGGAAACCATGGCGCTCGAAGCGATGGTGCAGGACCGCAAAGCAATCCAGGCCGGCACATCGCATTTTCTCGGGCAGAATTTTGCCCGTGCAAGCGGAATTCAGTTCCAAACGCGTGAGGGCAAACAGGAATTTGGCTGGACCACGAGCTGGGGCATGACGACGCGCATGGTGGGCACAGTCGTGCATGGCGCACGGTGACGACGACGGCGTCATTTTGCCGCCGCGCATCGCGCCGACGCACATCGTTATTCTGCCAATCACGACCAAGGAAGAGACGCGCGCGAACGTTTTGGAAACCTGCGACAGACTCGCCGCGGAGTTGCGTGCGAAAAAATTTCTCGATGATGTTGCGATTGAGGTTGAAGTCGATCGGCGCGATCTCGGCGGCGGAGTTAAGAATTGGGACTGGATTAAGAAAGGTGTGCCGCTGCGAGTCGAGATCGGGCCGCGTGATCTCGAAAAAAATTCGGTCACAGTGAGCCGGCGCGATCAACCGGTGAAGAACAAGGAGTCGATGCGGATGGACGAATTTGCTGCGCGCGCTCCAGAAATCCTCGTCTCGATTCAGGATTCGCTGTATGCGCGTGCGAAGGAATTCCGGGACGCGAATACACACGAGATAAATTCAAAGGAAGATTTCTACGACTTCTTCACCGCGAAAAACCCTTCGAAACCCGAAATCCACGGCGGCTTTGCGCTCGCACACTGGAACGGCTCGCGCGAAGTCGAGGAACAGATCAAGAACGATCTGAAAGTCACGATCCGCGTTATTCCAGCTCGATGATTCTTCAGAGCCGGGACAATGCATCTTTACCGGCGAACCGAGCGCGCGGCGCGTCTGTTTGGGCGAAATCATACTAGCCCCAAGCAGGCGAGGCGACTCAAAAGGGACGAGTTGACGGCGAGGCGGTGACTGGTTTATTTCCGCCCGCCGATGCAGTTAAGACTCTACAGCCGCGAGTGGTGTTCCTGGTGTATTGATGCGAAGGATTATCTCAGCGAGAAAGGCTATTGCTTCCAGGAGATCGACGTTGGCAAAGATCGGCAGGCGCATGAGGAGATGAAGCAGCTTTCTGCTCAAACGCACGTGCCCACGTTTGTGGCGGGCGATAAAGTTTTGGCAAATTTTGACACGAATCAGCTACAAAAATTTCTGAACGAGCATCAGATCAATCCGTAGACACGCTGTTCCGTGATGCTTTTCGGTCTCCTTCTTACGCTCGGCGTAGCCGTGCTCAGCGTCGGTCTCCGCACGTTTCACAATTCGTATGCGCAAAAGGCCGGAGCGCTGGGGATTCTCGCCGCCACGTTTCTTGGATTTTATTTTGCTACCAACAATTGGGTGTGGGGTTTGGTCGCGGCTCTAGCCTGGCTGTTTCTGCCTTGGCTGGAAATTCTCACCCGGATCCGTGCGTTACGACTTCCAAAAGAAAAACAGCTTCGACCGAAAAGTCCGCCATCGTCAGACACGTTCCCGGCGCTTAGCGAAATCACGCGCGAGATCGAAGAGGAAGCGGTTCGTTTACGTGAGCGATGCCGGGTGGGATTGGGAAGATTACCGGCAGTTTTTCCGATTGTTCTACAGAGAAGAAGATCGTGCCCAGGCCGCGGTCTGCCTGAATGAGCAGCGTGATTTTTCATTCTATTACCTGCGCATTTCGTCGCGCACCAAGGACGGCACGGTTTGGACAACGTGGAATTATCCGTTGTCCTACGGCTTGAAACTCTCTCCCGCGTTCCGGATCAATCGGCAGCGGCCGGATCGATCTTTCTGGCAGCTTGATCAAAGTCATCGCGAATTTTTGCGGCGAAACAAAGTTGATCCTGCGGAGATCGAACCGCTCGATGAAGAGCAGATCCAGGCTGATATCGAGAAAGATCTGCGCGACCAAATCGCGCACAACATTCACAAAGGCGTTCTCAAGCAAACCGCTGCAGGCGACGTGAAATATTCCTGGCGCGGGATGATTTACCTTTGGTGCCAGTTCCTGGTCGATCTGGTGCGGCTATAGTTCGTTCCAGGTCATCCTGAGCGGAGCGAGCGACCCACGATCGGCGGTTCGTGCGCGACTATAGAAATTCTGTCCTTAGGCGTCGACGATTGTCTCGCTGCGCTCGGAATGACAGTGACGCGAGCGATTTGTCGCCCTGCAGTCTCGCTGAGTGAAGCTCAACCTGTTCATTTGAACTTGCGTGATCCTGCGCTTTGAAGGATGGTGCCTGCATGCTCACCGACAGGCAAAGGAGCGTGCTTGATTTTATTCAGCGCGAGCAACGGGAGAAAGGCATTACGCCGAGCACGCGAGAAATCCAGAATCATTTCAGGTTCGCCAGCCAGACATCGGTGATGCAATACATCGTGGCACTGGAGCGAAAAGGTTTTCTCAACCGGCACGCGCGCAAAGCTCGAGCGTTGATCACGCCAGCCATGAAGGTTCGGATTACCGACATTCCAATTTACGGTCAGATTCCGGCTGGAATGTCGGCATTGACTGAGCAGAGCATCGAAGGGCACGTGTCGCTGGACACGCGCTCGGCAAATGTGTTGAAGAATCAGAGGCACATTCGCGCTACGAGTGCGAGGCGACTCAATGATCGGGGCGCACATTGTCGATGGCGATATTGTGATTTTGGAAGACACGAAAGAAGTACACGACGGCGATATCGTTGCGGCGTTGATCGACGGCGAAACGTCATTGAAGCGTTATGTGATGGAGCGCGGCCGCCCATATCTGAAGGCGGAAAACCCGCGTTATCCCGACTCTGGTGCCGGCTCGCGAGCTTAAAATCCAAGGCGTGATGGTGTCACTGATCCGCAAACAAGAACGCCGGAAAAGACATTGAATGGCCTCGTCATTCCGAGCGAAGTCGAGGAATCGCGTTGCATTAGCTTGGCTAGCGGGATCCTTCGACTCCGCTTCGCTGCGCTCAGGATGACGAGTCCTATTAAGTTCATTTGAACATATCAATTCGATATGCCATGTTTATCTCCCATGGCTGCGAGCGCCAAAATTATCGATCTACGCAACCTGCTGGCGGAGCGTTTTCCTCATCCTTCGTGCACGACAGCGAAGCGCTTAAATACAGGCTTACGTTTTCTTGAGGAGTCGATTGGCGGCGGATTGCCGCGTGGCGCGATCACCGAATTGATCAGCCCGGGAACGAGCGCGGGAAGCGCATCGCTCATTCACGCCCTCATCCATTGCGCGTATCGCGATAATTATTTCCTGGCGCTGATTGATGGACGCGATTCGTTTGATCCCTGCGGGTTGGATAATGCGTGGCTGCAACACCTGCTTTGGGTCCGGTGCAGCAAAGCATCTGAAGCCGTCAAAGCGAGCTGATCTGCTTTTGCGCGACGGTAATTTTCCGCTGGTGATTGTCGATCTGGTGCTGAACGCACCGGAGGAATTGCGTAAAATTCCGCAAACGAATTGGTATCGCTTGCAACGGTTGGTCGAGGTGCTGCCCACGGCATGTCTGGTTCTCACGCGATATGAAATGGTTAGTAGCGCGCAACTGAAACTGGTGCTCGAAAATTCGTGGGACATTCAAACTTTTGAAAGCGAGGACGCGCTTTCACGACTCCGAATTGTTATGAAACGATCGCATCTCCCAGAAGTCCGAAGTCAGCAGTCAGCGATCAGCTAGAATGATGTTCGCCACGATTTATTTGCCGAATTTCTGTTTGCAGGCAGCCACGCGGCATCAGCCGGAACTCTGCGAAAAACCAGTAGCGTTGATCGAAGAACACGAAAGGAAACCCGTCGTCATTCAACTGAATGAAGCCGCAGAAAACGCCGGTATTCGAAAAGGAATGACCCCGAGCCAGGCGTTGGCGCGATCATTGCAGGTGGTCATCAAAGTTCGTGCACCCAGGCAGGAAAAATCGATACAGGAAATTTTGCTTCACTACGCGTTTACTCTCAGTCCTTTTGTGGAAGACACTGCGCCGGGTGTTTGCACAGTTCAGTTTACGGACTACCGCAATTTGAGTGAGAAGGTAGGTCGCGTTATCGAGCAATTAGCCGAGTGCGAAATTCGCGCTCAAGCCGCGGTTGCTCCGACGTCAGATAGCAGCTTTCTGGCAGCACATCTTGCTTGGCCGGTGTTGCAGATCGAGAACGCAAAGAATTTCTCGCACCGCTGCCGATAGAAACCTCGCCATGGCTGCGACGTAGATTGACCACCAGGCTCAGCGGTCTTTCTTATTTTCCCCGATTTCTTCCGTTCGCTTTACGACGAATGATTTTACCCGGGCATACTCTTTCTGAGCTCCGCTGGCAAAATCGCGCGGCCCGTACTCGAACAGCACCACGAAACAAAAAGTCAGGACCAGGAAGAGGGCGAACCAAAAAGGCCGCGCAGAAGCGCCATGTCGAAACGTAACGGTTACATCAGTGCTATCAACAGCTGCGAAAGCTAACGGGAGTTGCAAGCTGCAAGGCGCGAGGATATATGAAATCCCTCGCGCTAAAACGGGTAGGTACCGAAGTGGCCAAACGGGGCAGACTGTAAATCTGCTGGCTTTACGCCTTCGCTGGTTCGAATCCAGCCCCGCCCACATTTGCCCAATGACCCTGTAGCGTGCGCTGTCCTCAGCGCAGAGAATCAAATCGGCAGCAAGCGCAAATCCGCTGAGACAGCGGATTCTGCAGCACCTGTCCGCAGGCAATGCCGGTTGGCTAGTAGCCGCCGCCGCCTCTTCGCTGGCCGCCGCCGTCACGCCGGCCGCCGCCATATCCGCCACCGCCGTAACGTCCACCACCGCCGCCGCCACCCGGTGGCCGCTGCTCGCGCGGACGCGCCTCATTCACAGTCATCGGCCGCCCATCCATGGTGTGGCCATTGAATTTCGAGATGGCATTCTGCGCTTCCTCATCCGAACTCATAGTCACAAAGGCGAACCCACGTGATTTGCCAGTGAATCTGTCCTGCATAAGAGTCACTTCCTGCACAGCTCCAGCTTGCGCAAAAATCTCCTGCAGTTCGTTCTCCGTCGTGTTGAAGGGGAGATTGCCTACGTATAATTTGGTTCCCATTGAGTTTATTCTAGAAAACGCAGCCAGGTAACTGTTTCCGCCTATCGGATTTCAAATCGCCATTGAATAAACTCAACTGACAATCCACCAACTTCCGGGCTTCCGTTTCCCGTATTGCGGTCACTTGTAAAATGCTTCTTTTAAGAAAGCAATACAAATCAAGGTCAATTTTTGGCGTCAGATAATGGCTCAAACCGAGAGGCGAGATAGCACGAATAATTCAGCCCGCGTGGCAAGTTACGGCAGCGGGGGTAATCAGCCCGCTCGGGTTTGGTTTGGCCGAAACGCTCGAGTCGTTGCGCAGCGCACGGGACTGTGTGACTCCCGTGATGCGCTTTTCAGTCACGCAATGCCGTTGCAAAACTGCGGGCCAGGTTTCCGACTCGCGTCTGCTTGCCAGCCACGCGCAAATACCTCGTTCGGGACGCCTGCATCGCGCGTCGCACATGATGATTCAGGCGCTGCAAGAACTCGTGGCGCAACAACCTGAATTTGAACCGGAGTTAACGGTAGTTGGAACGACAAGCGGAGGCATGTCTTACGGCGAGCGCTATTACCGCTCGTTAAACGGAGCAGGGGATCTGCGGCATGCGCCGACATGGATCGCTAATTACCCGGCGCAAAAGCCGGTGATCGACGCGCAGACAGCTTTTGGACTTTCAGCACCGTGCTACGTGATCGCCAACGCCTGCGCGTCCGGGACAAATGCGATCGGCCACGCATTTGAATGCGTGCGCTCGGGTCGTTACCGACAGGTGTTAGCGGGCGGGCATGACGCGCTCGCCGAAATGGTCTTCGTCGGCTTTGATTCGCTTCAAGCCTCAACGCCAGAGAAATGCCGGCCGTTTGATCGGCATCGATCTGGTATGGTTCTCGGTGAAGGCGCCGCGGTCCTGGCCTTGAAAATCTCGACCTCGCTCGCAAGCGCGGCGCGTCTGTTCTCGCCGAAATCATCGGTTACGGCATTTCCACAGACAATTTTCACATCACGCAACCGGAGCCATCGGGCATCGGAGCGCGACAAGCAATGGAGCGGGCTCTCGAGAGCGCGCATATGTCTGTGGCGGACGTTGATTATATCAATGCGCATGGTGCATCGCCACGGTCTTCAACGATGCAACCGAGGGCAAGGCAATCAGCGCATTGTTTAATGGTGTGCCCGTTAGCTCAACCAAAAGCATGATGGGTCATTCGCTGGGCGCCGCGGGTGCTATCGAGGCCGTCGTTTGTTTGCTTGCGCTTCAACACCAATTTCTTCCGGCTAACGTCAATTTCACCGCTCCAGATAACGACCTTGATCTCAACATCGTCGCGAACGAAGCGCGACCTGCTGCGGTGAGCATGGCGCTTTCGAACTCGTTTGGATTCGGTGGAACGAATGCTTCGCTGATAATGCGCAAGTTCGAAGCATGAGTTTGGCGATTGCCGGTATGGGGTGGGTTACCCCTCTGGGCACCGGCGTTGATTCGGTTTGGGAGCGATTGCTTCAGGGTGAGGAAGCATCTGCGACGACGATTTCCGAACAATTCGTCGATCGTGCTTATAACGTTTTTCGCGTGCCGGAATCAGCGCTGAAGGGGATTTCCCATCCGCGCCTTCGTCGCGCCAGTGCTATTTCGCGTTTCGCCGCGGCAGCTGGGTTGCAGGCATTGGAGTCTGCAGGACTAAAACTCGAGTCGCAGAATGCTGAACGAATTGCGCTCATCTTCGCCATCTCAAATGGGGGTGTCATTTACACGAAACGTTTTTACCATGAAATCGTCGAGACAGGCGCGCAGGCAGCCAGTCCGCTCCTGTTTCCGGAAACCGTGTTCAATGCGCCGGCAAGCCATCTTGCCGCCATCCTCGGCGTGACTGGCGCTACGCATACCCTCGTGGGCGACGGCGCCGTCGGCCTCGCTGCGATAACAATGGCCGAGGAATTGATGGCAAACGAGACGCTGGACTATTGTCTCGTTGTAGGCACCGAAGAAATCGACTGGCTGTTATGCGATGCTTACCGGCGGTGGCGTTTGTTGCGTATGGCGCCGCCGATTGAGCCCTTCAGCAAGCAGAACCGCGGAATGATTTTGGGCGAAGGCGCCGGAGCGATCGTTCTCGCACGCAATGGATTCGTTACGATCGAACGCGCGCATCCGGGCGGGCATTTTAGGAGACGAGCCGAAGCGGGAAAAATTTTGAAGCGCATCTTGTGTGATCTCGGTCAGGTAGAAATCGATTTTGTTGTTTCGAGCGCGAATGGGACGTTTGTCGATCAAGCAGAATCCCAAGCGCTTCAGGAGATCGTTCCAAATGCGCTGGTCTACACGGTCACACCCGCTTTGGGCGAGGGCGTCGGCGCGGCAGGATTGTGGCGGATCATTCTGGCGGCCCAAGCACTGCGTTCGGAAGAGCTCCCGCCCGTGCTTCACGCGGACCACAGCGTCCGGTTACGGCTTTCATTCTCGCGGACGCCGATTCCAGGCGCGCGACGCGCGATCGTTTTAAGCTGCGGACTTAATCAGCAAGCGGCAGGTCTGCGACTGGCGATCCAGTGACACGCCGGGCGATTTCATTGCGGTACGCATGGTCATAAGTCCCGCTGGAATGATGGACGTTACAGCTGAAGCTCGTTTGCGAAGCGAGCCAAATTTTTGGCGAATCCGCTTGCGTGCTGGGATAAACGTTCTTAATTAAGCGTCCATTTTCTCCGCGCCAGTCGATTAGAAATGGCGCTTACAATCAGTCACTATGGCCAAATCAAAGAAAAAGAACCGGTCTGCAGCAAAGTCGGCTGCACGAAAGCCGCGGCCAGCTCGCAAACTTCAGGCTAGGAAGCCCAAGCCGAAAAATCCCGCACGTGAAAAGAAGGTCGCGCGCCGTTCGCCAAGAGCCAACTTGAAAGGCACCGAGTCGCCCGCAGCGCTGCTGCTGGGATTGAATCATCGCGAAAAAAGTTGGATCCGTTCGTTCGCAAACAAAAACAAAAACTGCTTCAGCTTCGCGATGCGGTAGTGGATTCGATGGCTGGCGTGGCCCATGGCACCCTTCGCTCGCGCGCTGAAGGCAGCGAAGCTTCTGCCTTCGGAATGCACCAGGCTGACGCCGGATCGGACGCATACGATCGCGATTTCGCGCTGAGTTTGCTCTCACAAGAACAGGACGCCCTTTACGAAATCGATGAGGCGCTAAAGCGCGTCGAGGTCGGAACATACGGAAAGTGCGAGATGTCCGGTAAACCAATCCCGCATGCACGTCTCGAGGCCATTCCCTTCGCCCGTTTCACTGTGGAGTGTCAATCGCAGTTGGAGAAGCAGAGTAAGGCCACCCGAATGCGACCATCAGTTACTTCTTTGTTTGGCTTGACCGAAGAGGAAGGCGCCGAATCAGAGGAGGAGGAGGCCACTCCGTCGGAAGTGAAGGAGTGATCGACGCTTATGGCTCAGGAGATTGTTACCCTCGAATGCACCGAAGCTAAAGCGCTTGGGAAGCCGCCTTCGCGTTACATGACGACGCGTAATAAGAAAAGTCCACGGACGCCGAATCGCTTAGAGAAGAAAAAATACAATCCGTTTTTGCGGCGGCGCACCTTGCACCGCGAGACCAGGTAACCAGCTATGCAGCCAAAAACTCCAAAACGCCGTTCCGCATTTCGCCGCGCCAATCGGCCCATGCCGCGGCGCCGGATCGATATCGCCCTGGAGGCAATCGATTACAAGAACCCTGATCTTCTGAAAAAATTTGTTACGGAGAGCGGCAAAATTCTGCCTCGTCGCGTTACCGGCATGCCCGCATACATGCACCGGAAAATAACGCGCGAAATCAAACGCAGCCGTTCCGTGCTCTTGATGAAGTGACAAACGCGTCTGCGTTTGGCCTCCTGAGCGAAGCGAAGGATCTCTCAGAAGTTCGTTAAACCACCCTCATTAGCCAGCGTGATCCGCGCTTCGATTGCGAGATTCCTCGCTCCGCTCGGAATGACCCCGCGCGATTAAGCGTCGGCGTTCGGTGTTGTTCGAAGCAGTTGTAGAGGCGCTTGTGCCAAACGCCTGGTTTTCGGTTCGGGGTTTCGAATCGTGAAGCCGCTACGGCTCGATTCGAGGTGAGCGTCGCTAACCTCGGCTTTACCCCTTCGGTGTCCGCTCGCCTTCCTCAATCAACTTCCAGAACTCGCGCGTTTCGCCCAACTGCGCATCCTCGGAAACAGGCAACTTGCTGCGGAACAGAAAATCGCGAAGCGTGTTTTTGTGCAAAACGCGATGCACTTTGACGCCTTCCTCGGTCTTGGCGAAGTAAATACGGTAATTCTTCGCGCGATAGCGATACAGCTTCTTCCCCTCGCGCTCGATCACGCCAAAGCGCTCGGAATCGAGCTGATCCAAATCTTCGGGCAAAATTTGAAACTCGGCCAGCAACTCAAGCTGCAACCTTTTGGTAACGCCGAGATCTCGGCTGCGCTCAGCTCATTGAAGATGATTTGGAACATTATTTCGTTAAACAGGTGAAGCGTTGAAGCGCTTTGAACTTAGCTCGCGACTCTGATCCGCTTTAACGTTTCAACAGTTCAAGGACCGTCAAACATAAACCCGACGCACCCGTGCGCCAATTCGCGTGATAATTTCCCACGTGATAGTCCCAGCTTTTTCGCCCAATTCAGAGCAGGGAATTTCTTCGCTGCCGTCGCGTCCCATGAGAACAACATCGTCACCTACCTGCACGTCATCCAGCCCGCTCACATCGATCACCATCAAGTCCATTGTCACCCGACCGAGAAGGGGGCAGCGCTTTCCGCGCACCAGAACGCCGGCGCCCCGATTGGAGAGATGCCACGAGTGCCCCGTCGGCATAGCCGGCTGACAAGGTTGCAACGCGCATATTTCGCGGCGCGATAAATGTGCGGCCATAGCTGATTGAGCTGCCTTTCGGCACGTCGCGCACGAGGCAAATTCGTGTTTTCCACGTCATCACCGGCTTGAGCAACTCACGAAATTCCGGGAGCGGCGAAATGCCGTAAAGCATGATACCGGCGCGCACGATTTCGAAGGTCGGCTGATTGAACGCGAGTGTGCCGGCGCTTTGCAACACGTGCGCCTTGTAGTTTCCCGGAACTTCTGCGCGAATTTGGTCCACGATTTTTCGGAATCGGATGAGCTGGTCGCGCGTGTATTCTGCGTCTTCGTTCGATACCGGCATGTGCGTCGATATGCTGTGGATCTCAACATTCGCCATTCCCGCCACGCGTTGGAAAACCTCGCGTGCCTCATTCTGCACGACGCCCATTCGGCCCATGCCGGTGTCGATCTTGAAATTGACTGAGACCCGCTTCAACCGATCGAACGCTTCGGCTTCCTCCAAACTCGAGATCGTCGGGATAAATCCGCGCTCGGCGATTACCGGGCGTTCCTCAGGAGTTGCCGGTCCGAGAATCACAATGGGATGCGGCAGCGTTTCGCGCAGTGTGAGAGCTTCTTGAAGATTGGCGACGCCAAATAATTGTGCGTCATCGGCCAGCGCTTCCGCGACGCCGACCAATCCGTGGCCGTAAGCATTCGCTTTCACGACCGCGAGCATCTCAGCGGATCCGATTCGATCCCGCACGACCTTCGCATTGTGCCGCAACGCGGCGCGATCAATTTCAGCCCAGCAGCGGTAAGTTTCTTTCATTTCGGCATGGTGATGGTGGTTCGCGCAAATAAATTGGTTCCAGCGGTGGCAGACAGAAGCTTCGGCGGGACTCCTTCGCAAGTCTCGCCAGAATGAGAGCCGAGGGAAGCCAATTACGGCCCGGTGAAACTGCGGAAGCAACTCTGAAGTGAAAACCGGCATTGCCGGGTCAAGCGATTCGAGACTCGCTTTCAGCTCGAGCTCAGAAAAGAGCGTTGGGCCTTCAATCACTTCATTTTTGAGGATGCGCGCGAAGAAAAAGATTTCCTGCGCGCATCGCCAATCGCACAGTATTCCTGCGCATCGCATTCCATTGCGCAAATCGAGGGATACCCGATCAAGCGCGCATCACAGGAAAGTTGTATCCCGATCGCGGCCGAAATCGCGATACGCGTTCCGGCATACGAGCCGGGGCCAAGTCCGACAATAATCGTTTCCGAAGCGCCAAATTTTCTTTGCACAGCCTCGAGGTTCTCGAAAAACGCAGCGGAATTTTTCTATCGTTAGGCCATTCGCGCGTGAACTCGACTTTCGCCGTCCAGCCACGCCAGGCTGCCGCGCGAGGTGGAAAGTTCAAGCGCGAGAGTTTTCATGACCGTGATGCAACAGCGATGATCCGCTGAGCCTCCGATTTTATTTCAAAGGAAATCCAGCGCGCCTGCTCTGGAATCAAGTCCGGAAATCGATCGGCCCATTCGATCACTGAAACGCCATCGCTAAAAAATAATCTTCCAGTCCAAGCCGCACGGCTGATTCTCGATTTTCCAGGCGAAAGAAATCGAAATGGTAAACGGGCAATCGCCCGCCTTGATACTCGTGCACGATGGTAAAGGTCGGGCTCGTTACTGCCGCGGCGCTTTTCAGACCCGCGACGAGACCCTGCGTGAACAAGGTCTTGCCGCTGCCCAGTTCGCCTTTGAGTGCCAGTACGGACCCGGCCACAAGATCCTCCGCAATTTGCCGCGCGATTGCTTCCGTTTCAGCAGGGCTGTTGGAAATGAACGTAGCCAAGAGGTAATTTGCGATTTGCGATTATTCGATTTGCGATTGAGCGAGCCAATTCGCGTCAGCGGTAATTCCGGAAAATTTCGTCGCCACTCGCGCTCCAAGCGGTTTCTGTTGCGCGGCGATACTGCAAAGAGCAGTTCGTAGTCCTCCCCTTCTGAAATCGCGTTGTCGATGGTTGCACCACGGGCTACCGGCAAATTTTCCAGCTCGATGTCGAATCCCACTTTGCTCGCGCGCGCAAGTCGAGGAAGATCGGCTCCGAGTCCGTCGCTTAAGTCCATCATAGCGTGGATCGAGAAATTTTTGTGAGCCAGCGCGACTCCGCAATGCGTGCAACGAACTTCAAATGCTTTCGTTTCAGCGCGCCGCCAAGGCGGCCGGTCACGAAAAGGTCATCACCCGATCTTCCGCCACGGCGCGATGCCGCGCGGGGTTTCTCAACAAATCCAATCACACTCACCGAAATCGCGATTGGCCCCTGTGTATTGCTCGTTTCGCCACCGACAATGCTCACTTTGAAGCGGTTCGCCGCTCGGCGCAGTCCCCGATAAAGTCCTCGCACCCACGCGACTTTGGTTTGCTCGGGAACAATGAGCGTAATCAGCGCGAACTGGGGCACAGCTGACGCCGCGGCGAAATCGCTCAACGGACGCATCATTGCTTTCCATCCGACGTCTGAGGCATTCGTTCCGTGCGCAAAATGCACGCCTTCGACAACGCAGTCCGTTTTTAGCACGAGGTATTTGTTGCTTCGTGGTGTTTCGACAATCGCGCAGTCGTCGGCTGAACCCGCAAAGACTTTCCCGCCTCTCACACGCGGAAGATGAAGCAAGATTTGGTTGAGCAGTCGGTCTTCACCCAGAGCACCGAGTTTCATTGAGAAATGATCTCTGGAAACGCAAGGGCAGTGAGAGTCAGCGAGTTGAAGAGGGAATGCATAGTCATCGAAACAAGAATCGAGCCGCTCCATTCGTAGGCAATCGCGAAACAGCTCCCAAGACAAACAACGGCACGAATGAGGGAAAGTGTCCGTGGGCCGCGGCGAATAGCAGCGAGCTAAGTATCACCCCAAGAAGACAGCCAACGTAGCGTTTGAGCACGCCATAGATGAAAAATCGAAAAACAAACTCCTCGATGATCGGCGCGATCGCCACGGCGAAAACGATGATCATAATCCGCTCCTCGATGGTGCGCGATCCACTGAAGAACTCGACGATGCCCTGCTTGCTTGAGCCGCCACCGAAAAACCGCTGATTCATGGTCTCGGAAAAACCGATCAATGGATAAGCAAAAAGAGCAGGATGGCCCCAGTGCCTAAGGTTCGGAAAAAACTGATTCTGAAAAATCCCGCCAATTCGCCGACATCAAAACCGCGAAATTGCAAAAGAGTGGCTATGACGAGCACCACGAAAGCGCTAAGGAGGAAATTGGCCAGAAGGTTACGTGGGTGAAATTGAAGCGCCGGGTCCGGAACCGCTGAGCTTATCGTCAGTAGAAAGAAGAAGATCAGCACACTGGCGAGGACGGCTTCCGGTAGTCCAAAAGCGCGCGCCGGAGCGTCGGCCCCGGAAGCGCTTCGGATCCGTGCACTGATCTGATAAATCAGCGACACATACACACAAAGACTGCGCAATGAAGTAAAGAGCGGAAAGCAAACTCAGGGCGAGGCTCGGGGCCGCTCCGAATGTCGCAAAAACGTTCCCGAATAGCATGAGGGTGTGCTGAAGTGTGCGCTACCCTCAGCGCCTACGGAGCGTAGTAACTCGGCAGGAAATACGCGCGCCCCGATTCCAGTTGCGGCACGAGTTGTTTCTGGAAGTTGCAGTTCGATTTTCGACTCCGATTCTCCAAATACGCGCAGGAACCGGGAAAGACTAAATGGCGGTCCGTGCTTCACGACTTTCGCGTCCGGCGCGTTCGCCAGTTGTTTTGCTTTGGCGAAGGCGTCGTCTAATTCACCGAGACCGTCTATGAGTTTGTTCTGCAACGCTTCTTTGCCCGAGAGAATTCGGCCGTCGGCGATCGTGTTGCGGAGAAGATCGGCCGGCAGGTTTCGCTCCTTTGCAACGATGCCGAGAAACTTGTCGTGCGTGCCCATGATGAAGTTCTGCACCAGCTCCCGTTCCTCCGGCGTGATCGGTCGCGCTCCGTTCAGCATGTCTTTGAATTTGCCGCTCTTAAAAACTACGGATGCGAGGCCGATTTTGTTAAACAGTTGCTCGTAATTCAGGGTTTGAATGATTACTCCGATGCTCCCGGTGATGCGTCGTTTCATTAGCCATCAAAAATTTGCCGCCGCAGGAAACATAATATCCGCCCGAGGCCGCCAATGAATCCATGTAGACGACAACCGGTTTCCTCGCGCGCGTCTTGACAACGGCGCTGTAGATCTCATCGGAAGCGGTGACTTCTCCGCCGGGCGAATCGATCTCCAGCACAATGGCCTTTACGCGATGGTCCTCGCGCGCCTGTTGAAGTGCTGCGCGCATGTCGTCCACCATCGAGTCGGTGACGTTTCCCGGGATCGACGAGCTGATCAGGCCGCGCATGGTGATAACCGCGATTTTGTCCGTAGTCGCGCGGGCACCTCTTTGGAGCAGGATCTCGCGGAAACGCGGGATCGGTTCTGCTTCCCTGATACCGCCGACGCGCTGAAACGCGGCGATCATCAACACAAAGTTCACGAACAGACTGGCGCAAAGCGCGACGAACAAAAAGATGCTTAGACAACCCAGCCTGCGATCGGATGCCATACCGGAACGAAACTTCCGGAGAACTGCCGCGCACACAAGCGCTTTTCATGCTTTGCGCGACGATGCGCTACTGACCAGTCGTTCAAGCTCCGGCGAAATAGCGTAACGCGCGCAAGCTTGGCAAAAAGAAGTAGGCGCCGCCGCGGACCGTCACAAATTGTGGCAGGCCGGACACGCGCCGCCGCAGCGTGCCGTCGCCAGGGATGGTAAAGCTGCCAGTAACGGGGCACCCGGGTAGTGGTTCACGAATGCCCAGAAGCGGGTCGCTTTCTCCTGTTGTGCCAGAAAATTTGGTGCTTGCTATCCATGCGCTTTGCAGGAACTCGAACTGGCGCGAAATATTGGCATTGAGACAGATGAAATGTAAGCCGCGCGACTCGTTAGACTGCGCTGGTTGCACCGCGTCTTCGGGCAATAGCTCGGAACCATATTCTCGGCCGCGACGGAGAATACGATGAAAACGAACCGATGAAATTAGATCGTCGTAGAAACCCTTCCGGCCGAAACCCAGTATAATAATGAGCCTTCTCAGCGCATTGGGGCGTCGCTCAGGGAAATCGCTGTTGCGCGGGTTTGTTCGGCGAACATGTGCGCCGAAAGGACAGCGCGTTCCCGCTGGATCAGCTTCGTAGGTAAATTGATTCTGCTGAATGGTGCGTGGGTCTGTGCCCGCGATCGGTTCAGTTTGGATTGGTGCCAAAGGATCGCCTGCTCGCGTGCGGCCAACCATTTTCGCTCCCAGTTGGCTAGCCTCCGCGAGATTTCCGCCAGCGTTCTCATAGAGGAACTGCCAAAACTTTCTTACGTCCTGTTCCAATTGGCGGAACACAAGATAGGTCCCGTTGCGCCCCAGATCTTTTTCTCAGGCGCATCCACAGCGGGCAGTAATTCCGCGTTCGTCGCGTCCAGGTTCAGTATGGGCCGATCGGTAATTTTTCCGTATTCGTTGCGATACCCGAGCAGAAACTCACCGAGCGCAACAACATTGGTGTATTCCAATTGTTTGCATGGCGTTTGTCGTTGCTCGTCCCAGTCAATGTCAGGCTGGCTAATGCCATCGGCGAAACCAAATGGTTCATCTCCGTCGAGATTGCTGGTGCGAAGCCAGATCACCTCCTCGAATGCGTCGCTCCAAGTGTTACCCTTGGTGCTTTGGACAAAAGAATCGAAGTATTCGGGTTCGGCGAAAAACATCACGAGGAGATGTGGTTCGCTTCCGGGGCCGCCCCAGTCCCAACGCTCGGGGCCGTTATTTTTGACGTCGCCCAGGAACCGCCTGCGGTAACTCTTTGCTGCTCATACCGTGGTGGAACTCACGTGAGAAGCCCTTCATTACGGAGTTCGGCAAAGCCAAGCTTAGTCAGGCCGGGTGCTGTGAACGGCGATCTGCAGGGCCGTAGTCGGCGGTGGCTTCTGTTCCGCCGCATTCGTGACCGGAGCCGCGCGCAACCAAGCTTTCGCCGAAGCCACGTCTTTGACGCGCACGAGTCCATACGATGCGCTGGTCATGCGACCGTAACCAAAGCGCACCAAACCTTGCACGTCGGCGTAATCGACCAAGCTGTATGTCATAGCAGGGCCAGCCATTCCCGGGCCTCTTGTTCGCTGATCGACGAGGATTCCAATCCTCGACGGATGCGCGTGTTCCTTTCAAATCGACGGCGGTCAAACCGGGATAAGCCTTGCACAAACCTGCGTCAGCACGGTGTGGCGTCGCTGGAACTCCTTGAAGCGCCGTTCGTCGGCGCTGCCGCCAAGGAGCAGCCAATCAGTTCTGGGATACCCGATGCCATTGCTGGCAAAAATATTGAGACCGAAACCGAGCTTATTTATGAAGTCATCCATGTAGCTCTCATTGCCGCCGTCATAGTTGCTGAAAAAACCCAGCCGCTCGGTGCACCGCCGATCAGCACCCAGCGCGCGAAGTGGATGCTGCGGACGCGCCCGAGACGTCCGGCTTGGATAATGTGACGCGTTGCGTAGTCGATCACCAAAAAGAACACCTCTGACGGTCACGAGCCGCAAGAGGCCGGGTTTTAAGCTACGCAGCGCACTGTGCGGGTTCGTAACATCATGATCTTCCGACTCCGCCAAGGCGTCGAAATGGTCGTCGCCGTCGACGATGTAGGGCTCCAAATCGGCCTTCTCCAAGCGGCGAAGCTGAAGAGATAGAATGGAGCAATGAGAATCAGCAGCGGCGAAACCAGCAACAACAACAAGGGCATTCCGATCAGGTGCAATATTTTTCTAATCTGCCAGTCAACGGGCGTCGGCTCCTCGTCCGACAAAGTGAGGCGACCCGCGGATTTTTCCGCCTCCACGAACCGTTTTAACTGCGCATGAATTTCCCGTGGCGGCAGAGCCTCAAACGAAGACGCCTGACTCGCAAGGTGGCTCTCGATCGCATCCTGCAATGCTGCTTCTTCGCGAATTCGCCGTCACCGTGCGGCCCGCGTGTATTCACGTAAGCCGCGCTGGCGGGACTTCGCAGCAGCTTCATCCAAGCCATAAGA
>ERZ1370068.639-contig-10584_pt1 | contig 23393 bp, 39 predicted proteins | sample MGYA00561227_ERZ1370068 | MGnify/ENA primary metagenome ERZ1370068 (study PRJEB38410, sample SAMEA6850437) | metagenome | study: Metagenomic assessment of the ecological functions of the soil: analysis of the soil microbiota associated with the...
AGCCCGCGCGCGCTTGTTCAACTCATAGCGTTTGATGATTTCCGAGCGCGTAGGTCCAGTCTGGCGAAGTCGACGATCACAAACTTCACTTCGTCCCGGTCCGGCGCGCAGTCGATCGAGGTTGGGCCAATGGTTGTGCCCCGCTTCACCCGACGCCGGGCATTTGACGTCAAGAATGATCCTGGCCCTCGGATCTAACCCTTCAGCTGAAACGTAACCCCCGTCTCAACCAGTACTTCATAGCCTTCCGGAACACAATTGTTTCGATCAGGTAAACGCCTCGCGTTGGGCCAGCGGCTTCGCCGCCAGTGACCTTCCACCAGCTTACAATCAAAGGCGCGCACTTGTTCAATCACGTCCTCGAGGGCGATCGATTCGCCGCCGGTAAAGGCATATTCGCTGTCGCACCAAACGCAGCGCATCGGACAGCCGGTGAGTCGTAACAAAAGCGCAGGGCCGCTCCGGCGTGGTGGATTCACCTGAATCGAGCGCGAAAATTTCTGGTGACTCGGAGCATGGAAAACCAGACTAGTCGTTTTCGTCATTACTGCGATTTGCCTGGTCGCACCTGGAAGTCTGACGACTATCAATGAACGACCAGTGCTCAGCCGGTTGAAATTTGAATCTAGCCCACCGACTCAAGGCGTGTCAAAGTTAACGGTTAAAGAATCGGGAGCCTCGGCAACTTCAACGACAGCGGAACATCCAAGCATCGTGCGTGGGCAGGCGACGACCACGACGAGCTTGACGTGATAGCATAACGCAGCGGTCCCGAGAGATCCCCGTGAGCCAAAGAACCGAGCAAATTGAACAGGTGATTGCCGGCAGGCGCCAGCCGTTTGCTTGCCCGCGCTGCGGATAGCCATTCGTTGATTACCGAAATTCTGATTCCGCGCATCAGGGCCTCAGTCGGCAAATACGTTTTGCGGGATGAACCAGCAGCAGTGTTGGCGCGATCAGGGATTTCATCGACAAGCTTCAGGCGGACGATCTTTGTCTGATTGTTGCGTGCGAGCAGGGAAATCAAAGCGCGTGGAGCGATCTGGTGGCCCGCTTCTCGGCGACGGTTCGTCTGGCTGCGCGCTCGACGAGCGCCAACGAGGAAGGCGCGGAGGATCTCGCGCAGTCGATCTGGGCGGAGCTGCACGGTTTGCGGGTGCGCGACGACGGCACGCCGGCCGGAAAGCTTGCGTACTATTCAGGTCGTGGCTCACTGGCCGGTTGGCTTCGTGCAGTTGTAGCCCAGCTCGCCGTCAGATCAGCATCGGAAACAATCGCGGCTGGTGCAGACTGAAGAGGACGCAGACTTCGATCGAATCATTCAGGATGGCCACGAAGAGCAACGCCTGGTCCGGGACACGGCGAAGCTCGCTCAATCCGGAGATTCAGATCTCCCGGCAACCTCGCCGGCAGCGCGAGATGCAGAAGGCATTGGCGACTTCGATCAAGCAACTTTCCGCCGAGGACCGGTTGTTGGTGAAGCTCTATTATTTTGACGGCCTGCGGTTGCGTGAGGCTGGTGCGGTGCTTCGGCGTGCACGAGGCCACAGCCAGCCGGCGGCTGACACGCGTACACACCGGAATTGCGGCAACAGTAGAACGAATTCTGGTTGAACAGGGTTGGACAAAGCCGGAAACCGAACGCGCGTTTTCCGAAGTGGCATTGCATCTCGAAGCCGACATCGAACCGCTGCTGACCACTGAAGCGGTGCGCTGCTGAAGAAAGAAAATGAGATTGCAGGATGAAAAGTAAGAATCAGTCCCGTTTGACCACTCCTGCCTGCGCAAGCCGAGCACAGTGGGAAGCGTTCTTCAGAGGGCACGGAAACTACTCTTGATGAAGCTAAGTAAGTAATGAACAAGCTAGCAACAACGAAGTCGATCTGCTGCTGCGGTCTCTCGCGAAAGGGCGCAGATGGGGCGGCTTTGCGGAGTGGGTCGGCGTCTGCCGGGGGTAACGGCTCGTCTCCTGATCACCTCGATGCCGGACGAATTGGAATTCTACCGCGGTAGGCGTAGTTCCCGCACGCGGCGCGGGCTCGGTACACGGAACACCTGGCGGATTGCGAAGCGTGTCGTCGGATGGTCATCGATCTATCGCAGGCGGCCGGCGCGCTAATCAGCTTGAAGTACCGGTTCAGCAGCGGGGACCGGGCGTCTGGCAAAAGCTAACGGCAGTTTTCTCTCCCGCAGTTTACGCTTCGCCGTCCGGGCGCTGGTGCTGACGGCGGTCATTAGCATCGGCTTGCTGGCTCGGCGTTCGACCACGGGGGCGGACCTATCGCTCAGAACCGCGGGATCTGTTACCACCTGGGTTGAAAATCCTCCCAGAATTCGGAAGCTGGACACGGGCAGCTGCCACGTTATGTCTCCGGGCAAGAAGACTGCTGGCCGGACGCCGTTTTATACCAGTGCTTTCTCAAAACGGAGTCCGCCATCGGCGTCCACTCCCGAAGGCTACCGCGTCGCCGAATTTCTCTCTATGGTTTTGGAATTCAAATTTTATTCAACTGTAGCGTTCACCAAGGACAAATCAAAGATGCAATAGCAGACAAGACCAAGCCGGCTCTGGAGAGGAGGCTGACTCTCCAGCGCCGGATCATCGCGTGGAGTCTTCGGAAGTGCGAAAAATCGGCCATAACGACTATGTTGATCGGCGTATTATCAACGCGGCCGGGATTTAGCAGCCGAGGTGCGAAGAACTGGGAGGCGCGATGCCGTACGGCTGCATCCGGGCCGGGCAACTGGCTGAAGTTTCCCGCGCCTGCAAGCCGGCGCAGTGGTCACCAAAGCGAAGAAGACGCAATGATGCGCGCGCGGCGAAGGAGACAACTCCGCGAAGCGCGAAGGGGAGCGCCAGCGAGACCAACGGAGGCGATTACCAGAATCAGCCAGCTGACACGATTCGTGGGACGCGGCCAGCGGTGGGAAATATTTACCCTTTTACACGCAGAAAAAGTTCTGGGTCACGGCGCTGACAACGCGCAACGAACGGAACGTCGCGGGGGTCGGCGCGCTTCGACGTAGTGGTCCGAACGCGGAAGAACAAGGGAGCGAGCGTCAAGCTCGATAGCGATGAGCACTCGGTACGTCTCCGGCAGGCGGTTTGCTCACGCGGGGATAATCGCGATGGATTGTCTGAAGTGTCACTATGCCATGATGATTCGGAGTCTAGGAGGACCTAACACATCCACAAACAATTGAAGCGGGAGCTCGGAACAGGTTTCAGTATACTGAAATGCGCTAACTCAGAAACTCTGCCTGGTAAACCCTCAGAAGACTCTAGAAGACCTTCGGCGCCAAAATATCGCCAGCCGATCAAAAACGCCCAAAGAAGAAAGGCGTGAGTGATAGATCGGCTTGAAAAGCGATCGGGGATCTTACCGCTTCCCAAAACATTCTAAGTTCTTCCATAGAAGACCATGCCGGGATACACACTTTCTCCTCCTCTTCTAAGGATCATTTGGGTTTGCGGTACATTACCTGCAGTCATCCAGACTGAAGCCACGATCTCCGGAGGCGCTATGTACCGTCCATCCTGCGGCAACGAAATATCTGTCGAACTCAAGTGCTGCAATCGCCGCGGAGCCTATCTTTCGGTAGTCCCTGAGAGTTTTCCGGCCCCTGTGGTTAAGCCTACGAGGTTGGGGTTGCCTCGCCGTCGTGCTCGGCTAACCATTACCATCGGGATTGGGATCATCTTTAGCAGCGCGGTTGAGTTGGCTGAGCGCCAACTGCATCCCGCGGCCATTGCCTGGATGGCTATTTTCGGCCCGGCTGCCCTGTTTGGGTTGCACCGCGCTAATGCTTCGCTTCGGGTTGAAGAGTTTTTACGATGAACCGAGAAACCTATCAGCCGCCAGATCAGTTCCTGACCCGGCGCAAATGCCTGCGCCAATCCCTGCGAGTCAGATGTCAGCGCCGCGGCAACAGTTTCAGCCCTGTCTCGAACCGAGTACCCAGTGTGACCGAACACACCACGCGTACCTTCAGTCCCAGCTTACCGGGAAGGCACAGATCCGGGAACGCGGTAGTCGTTTGCTGAAGAAAGTTAACGAAGTCAGATCTCGACGAGAATCCGTGAGCAATGGATGGCCCAAAGCGATGACTCCAAGCCAACGCCGGCGCATTTCAATATCCACCGCAACGCTCTTAACAGTCTTCCTGGTCCTTCTTATCAATTCAGCCGCTGCACAACCGCAGGGGCGTAACAACCAAAACTGCTCGTTCGCCGCAGCGCTGCGCCGACTGCTAAACGCCAACAACAGATCGCGCGCATCGTCCAGCGAGATCGACGCGCACAACATCGAACGGACCATTCGCAAGCTGGTTAGTCCTTCGGAACGCGCAACACGCTTTCAGAGCCCAGAACAATCCGAACCGCGGGATCGGCGCGGCGCGTGACTGGCTTGTTCAGCGGAGTTTCAAAGGCGGCAGAACAATCCGGCGGACGAATGACCGTGGAGAAACAAACATTCGAACAGGCGAAAGCGCAGCGCATTCCATCAGCCAACAATGATCGACAAACGTGGTCGCGACGCTGCGCGGCACCCAGCCTGAATCAGCCGGACCGAACGTACGTCGTCAGTGGCCACTACGATTCAATGTGCACTAGCCCGACCGACGCTACATTGCGACGCACCTGGGGCCAATGACGATGCACTCAGGCACCGCTGCAGTCCTGGAAATGGCGCGCAGTGATGGCGAAATACGAGTTCGACGCGACCATCGTTTTCATGGCGGTTGCCGGTGAAGAACAGGGACTGCTCGGGTCAACCTACTTTCGCCGAGCAGGCAGAAGCAACAAGGCACGGGACGTCGAGGCGATGTTTACCAACGACATCATCGGCAGTTCTCGGTCGGCGCCAATGGTGTTCGCGATGCCTCGCACTGTACGTGTTTTTCCGAAGGGCGTGCCGTCGAACGAGAAGCTGCGGCAGAGGCAACCGGTGCGGCGCAGTGTCGGTGGCGAGAACGATTCCGCCTCGCGGCAGTTGGCGCGCTTCATCAAGGAGACCGCAGCACGTTACGTGCCCGCCATGACGCGTGATGATGGTCTACCGGCGTGATCGTTATCTGCCGGGGCGGCGATCACCAGCCCGTTTCTCGAGCGCGGGTTACGCGGCTGTGCAGGTTTACCGAGCCAAACGAAAACTATCAGCATCAGCACCAGAACGTGCGCCTCGAAAATGGCGTGCAGTATGGCGATCTGCCGCGAGTTTGACGACTTCAACTACATCGCCAACGTTGCGCGGGTAAACGCGGCTTCGCTGGCGGTGACTCGCGCTCGCGCCGGCGCGTCCGAAGAACGCTGGACTGTTACGACGCGGACTGACCAACGACTACCGACACTGAAGTGGGACGCGAACAAAGAAGACGGACCTTGCGGGCTATGAGATCGTCTGGCGCGACACGACGTCGCCGGTGTGGACCAACGCGCGGTCTGTCGGGCAATGTGCTCGACCTACACCATGAAGGGCATGTCAAAAGGACAACTACTTCTTCGGCGTCCGCGCGGTTGGACAAGCAGGGAAACAAATCGCCCGTCAGCTTCCCGCATCCGGTGCGATAAGCCCGCACGACTCACGTCTCAACTCGTTCTCGGAATTTACTCAACTAATCGCGGTACAGGTGCGTCTAATCGGCAGGAATCGTTGCTTCTCGAATTGAGGGATCCGCTGCCTTTTTGGCCAATAACCGGGAAGACATCAATGAAACATTCATATCGACACATCAAGTTTTTTGTTTGCACCACGTGCGTTTGCGTTTCTATTGATTGCCGCTTTGCTCTCAGGAGCCTTGGCGGTTGGCGTCAGCGGACAACGGGCAAAGTCGCAAACTGATGTTGCCAGTCATGGTCTTACCCAGGAGCAGCAGGTTCTTCACGTACTAAATCGCCTGGGGTTTGGCGCTCGTCCTGGCGACGTGGAACGCGTCAAAGCGATAGGGCTCGACAAGCACATCAAGCAGCAACTCAACCCGGGAGAGATTAAAGACGCGGTGGCCGACGCGAAGGTGAAAGACCTGGCTACGCTTTCAATGACGACCGCCGAGTTCGTACGAGAAATATCCCCAGCCGGGTTTGCTGGTTCGTCAGTTGGAACGTCGCGGCGACCTGCCAGCCAATCTGCAGGAAGCCCAAAAGAACCGGACGAAAACGGAGACACGCGCCCCAGGCGCGCCGGGATCCTAACGCGCCGGCAACGCGGGACAACGCCCGAGTATCGCCGCGCGTTGCGGGAGTACTACCAGCAAAATGGTCTGCAACTGCCCGCGCGAATCGTCTACGGAGTTGCAAGCCTCGCGAATCCTGCGCGCCGTTTACAGCGAACGGCAGTTGCAGGAAGTGATGGTTGATTTCTGGACCAACCACTTCAACGTGTTTGCGGGTAAGGCGCGGATCGCTGGCTACTTGGTCTCGTACGGATCGCGACACCATCCGTCCCAACTGCGCATGGGCAAGTTTTCCGATCTCCCGCTAGCCACGGCGCAAAGTCCCGGCGATGCTTTTCTACCTCGACAACTTTCAAAGCGTTAGTCCCAACGCGCAATCTCGGTCGTGGCGCGGGCCAGCGTCCGCGCGCGCACAGCAGTCTCCACGCGGCGGGCTCTTTGGTCTGTTGCTGGGCCGGTCGCCAGCCTCGCGTCGATGGTCAGCCCCAGGCGCCGGCAAATGCCGGGCGGCAGCGACGCGGCATCAATGAAAACTACGCGCGCGAACTGATGGAACTGCACACTCTGGGCGTAGACGGCGGCTACACGCAAAAGGACGTGCAGGAGGTGGCGCGCTGTTTTACGGGTTGGACCATCTTCGCGCCGCGCGGCGGCGGTGCCGCGGCTCAGGCGATGGGCGACGGCCCGCGTGCCGGACATGCTGCGCGAAAACGCGGGCCGATTTTTTCTTCAATCGCGCGGGCGCACGATGACGGCGAGAAGGTCGTGCTCGGGTCACAAGATTTCCGCGGGGGCGGGTTCAAAGACGGGCTGATGGTCGCTCGACATTCTCGCGCACAGTCCGGCAACGGCGAAGTTTGTCGCCACCAAGCTGGTGCGGCACTTTGTCTCCGACGATGCTCCGCCTGCCCTGGTTGATCGAGTGGCGGCGACGTTCAGCAAGAGCGATGGCGATATTCGCGAAACTCTACGAGCGATCTTCTTCTCGCCCGAGTTCAATTCGCCGGAAGCTTATCGCGTCAAAAGTGAAGCGTCCCTTCGAGTTGGCCATCAGTGCGATTCGCACGCTGGGGGCGGACACTACCGGTGGGCCACAACTGCACCAGTGGATTGCGCGCATGGGTGAGCCGCTTTATGGATTCCAAACGCCAAATGGTTATTCGGACACTGCCGAGGCCTGGGTTAACACCGGCGGACTGCTCGAGCTGTTTGAACTTCGGACTGACACTCGCAAGCAATCGAATTCCGGGAACGCGCGTTGACCTCAAACGTTTTCTTGGCAGCGGCGTGGCAGACCAGTCGCCCAGCAATGCGCAAATCATGGATCGCTTTCTTGACTTGATCGTTGCGGGAGACGTCTACACCGAAAACCAGGGAAACGTTGCTGAAGCAACTTAACGAAGATGCGCCGCTGGTGGTTCCGGCCCAGTCGGTCGTTACAACCAGCCCCGGCCTCTGGCGCGACCACGGCGCGGGCGGGCGACAGTATCCGACGAGATGGATGGACGAGCCAGCCGTTCAGTCAACGACCACAACGGCAACAGTTGGCTCGCCGCGATGCCGCCATCTCGGACCCGATAACGAAGATTGTGGGATTGATATTGGGCTCGCCGGAGTTTCAAAGACAGTAAAGAGCTTGAGTTCCGAGTTTCGCGTTTCGAGTTAATCATAATTCCAAACACTTGAAACTTGAAACGTTGAAACTTAAACCGGAACACTGAGGTTTTACTTTGAACATGAATCGAAGATTTTTCATTCGGTCCGGCGGCGTGGCGCTGGCCAGCTTTGGCTTGATGAACGCCGCGCCGTCATTTCTTCAGCGTGCGGTGCTGGGCCAGACGCGTGAACGGTTAACCGGCGGCCGTCGCAAAACACTGATTGCGATTTTCCAACGCGGTGCGGTTGACGGTCTGAACATGGTCGTGCCTTATGGCGAGCGCGCTTACTACGATTTGCGGCCCGGCGATCGCGATCGCGAAGCCGCAAATCAGGCAACGCCGAGGCAGCGAGTCAGTCTCGATGGATTCTTCGGCCTGCATCCTTCGCTCGCGCCGTTCAAACCCTTGTGGGATTCAAAGCGCCTGGCGATCGTTCACGCTGCGGGTTCGCCGGACAACACGCGTTCCCATTTTGACGCGCAGGATTACATGGAGTCGGCCGACGCCGGGTCGCAAAGGCACTGCCGGATGGCTGGCTGAATCGCTACCTGCAAAGCAAGCCGGATGCGGATCGCAATGTCGTTCCGCGCGGTATCGATGACGCAGCTGACGCCGCGCGCGATGCAGGGCAAGGCGCCGACGCTGGCGATCTCAAATCTGGCCGACTTTACGATTCGCGCCGGAAAGAGCTCCGCGAGCGTGCAGGGTGGCTTTGAAGCAATCTACGCGCAGACCGTGAACGACGTGCTGGGCGGGCACGGGTCAAGGAGACTTTCGAGGCGGTTAACTACCTGAAGCAGGTCAATCCGGCGCAGTATCAACCGCGAGAACGGTGCGCAGTATCCGCGGACGCCGTTTGGCAATGCGCTGTTGCAAATTGCCCAACTGATCAAGGCTGACGTCGGCCTGGAAGTGGCTTTCACCGACACGCCCGGTTTGAATTGGGATACGCACGTTAACGAAGGCAATGGTCGCGGGCAGCTCGGCAACCTGCTGCAGCAGTTCGGCGCAGCCATAGCCGCGCTCTACACGGACCTGGGCCGGCGCATGGACGATGTGGTGATCCTGACGATGTCGGAATTTGGCCGCACGGCGAAAGAAAACGGAAATCGCGGCACGGATCATGGACACGCAAACGCGATGTTTGTGATTAGGCAACGGCGTGCGCGGCGGCAAAGTATACGGTGATTGGCCGGGACTGAAGGGCGATCAGCTTTATGAAGGACGCGACCTGGCGTTGACGACCGACTTCCGCGACGTGTTTGGCGAAGTCGCGCGCCGGCCACCTGGGAACTCCAGACTTGCAAACCGTGTTTCCGGGGTATACGACCAGCGAAGCTAAGTTCAAGGGGTTCCTCGCGCGTAGCACCGCGTAACGCCGTTCCACATGCAAGAACTCTGGCATACGCTCGAAAACCCGCGGCGTTAGTTTAGTTGCTCGGCGGTTTTGCGGTCGCGTATCATTCTCTTATGACCAAGGCAGAGATTTTGGAAGAGTTGCGTAAGCTCCCGGCCCACGAACGACAGGAAATCCGCGTCGAACTCGCCGAACTTGACGGAGACAGTTGGCTTCGACGATGACGATCCGCTGACTGTTGAAGAGAAAGCGCTACTTGATGCTCGGCTGGCGGCGTGCGAACGAGAACCTGACGCCGGCAGTTCCTGGGAAGAAGTAGAAGCCCGCATTCACCAGCGACTCAAGCATGAGTCGTCGTCTGATAGTCCGACCGGAGGCCGAATCGGACATAGTCGAGGTCGCACTTTGGTATGAGAGTCGGGAGGCCGGCCTGGGATTTGAAGTAGCGGCTCAGATTCTGCGTCGCGATCAAGCGGGCGGTCGAGTATCCGAGAGCACACTTGCTTCTACGCCGATCTCCGGAGGTTCATCGTGTGCTCACCCAACGCTTTCCCTACCGCATCTTTTACATTGTCCGCTCGGATGCTGTAGTCGTTTTTGCGGTGCTTCACGCCGGCTCGGGATGACCGCCACTGGAAAGCGTCGACTGTAATCACCCGCTTCCCGTCTCACCACCTCAACCTTCCAAAGCGATTAATGAAGTAGAGCATCACGACTGCAATCAGCGAAACGATCACGGCGAGCGTAAAGGCCTCGTTGTCGCGTCCGGCCTGGACCGCGTCATAGATGGCCACTGAAGCAGTTTGCGTCTTGCCCGGGAATGTTGCCCGCGATCATGATGGTGACGCCAAAGTCGCCGAGGGCGCGCGCAAAGGCGAGCGCCGTGGCGGCGAGCACACCACGCGATGCGAGCGGCAGCGTCACGCGAAAAAGATCATCCGGCTGCCAAGACCCAGGGTGCGTGCCGCTGCTTCGAGTTCGGTGTCGACACCCTCGAACGCCGCCCGCAGACTCTTGGTTACCAGCGGCAACGCATGAATAGTCGCGGCAATGATCGCCGCGCCCACCGTAAACGTTAATCGAATTCCCAGGCGTTGGTACAAAAACCCGCCGAACCACGAACGCGTTCCGAGTAATACCAGCAGGTAGTAACCCAGCACGGTCGGGGGCAAAACCAGCGGCAGGGTTATCAGTGAATCGATCAGGTTGCGGCCGGGAAACTGCTTGCGCGCGAGTACCCACGCCAACGCTGAGCCGGCCACCAGCGCAATCAACGTCGCCGCGCTCGCTACCGCGAACGACAACTTAATCGGAAACCAATCAATCATGCGAGCGGCATGTTAACGCAGACTGCGGCTTTGTCAGAACCGGCAGGGCTAGGCGGCAGGAGCAGGAGGCAGCGGCAGGACGCCGGAGGACTGGTTCGTCATTAGGCGTGCCCTCTGCTGCCTCCTGCTCTGCCTCCTGCTCCTGGCTTTACCGGTCGCTTATGGCCGCGTCTTACCGTTACAATCCCGCTCCGAAAGGTTGACCCTATGATTGACTTCAGCATCCCACCCGAACTCGAAGCTGCGCGACAACGCGCCACGGCCTTCATGGAGGAGCATGTCTACCCCAACGAAGACAAGTTGGTTGAAGACGAAGGCTTGCCCCTTGAACTTGAGCGCGAACTGCAACAGCGGGTGAAGGCGTTGGGACTTTGGGCGCCGCATCTGCCGCGCGCCTGGGGCGGGATGGGAATCGGTTTCATCGGCCAGGCGCTGGTAAATGAGATCGCCGGCCGATCAGCTTTCGCGCCGCGTTTGTTTGGCAACGCTGCGCCGGATGCAGGCAACGCTGAGCTGTTGTTGATCGCTGCGACCGCCGCACAGCAGGAAAAATACTTGCGTCCACTCGCGGACGGCGACGTGCGTTCGTGTTTTGCTATGACCGAACCCGAAGTCGCCGGCTCAGATCCGACCGGTTTGCGCACGACTGCGGTGCGAGACGGCGAGGAGTGGGTTATCAACGGACACAAGTGGTTCATCAGCGGCGCGATTGGTTCGGCCTTCGCAATCGTGATGGCCGTGACTGACCCGACAGCCGGCGCGCACGGTCGCGCCAGCATGATCCTCGTACCGACCGGAAACGCCCGGTTTCAACATCGTGCGGGCGGTGCCGGTGATGGGCTCGGGCGGCGTCGGCGGCCATTGCGAGATTCGCTTCGAAAACTGCCGCGTGCCGGCGGGCAATCTGCTCGGCGAGTTGGGCCAGGGCTTCAAGTTGGCGCAGGCGCGGCTGGGCCCCGGCCGGATTCAGCACTGCATGCGCTGGGTGGGCGCTGCGCAGCGCAGTTTCGAAATGATGTGCAGGTATGCGCTCAAGCGACAGTCCTTCGGTGAACCGCTCGCGAAAAAGCAGACTGTGCAAAACTGGATTGCCGACTCGGCGGCGGAAATAGACGCTGCTCGCCTGATGACGCTGAACGCTGCCTGGAAGCTGGATCGTGGCGACGACGCGCGCGTCGAGATTTCGCTGATCAAGTTTTTCGGCGCTCGCGTGCTGCATGATGTGATTGACCGGGCGATCCAGGTTCATGGCGCGCTTGGCTATTCCAAAGATACGCCGCTGGAAATGTTCTACCGCGATGCCCGCGCTGCGAGAATCTATGATGGACCTGATGAAGTTCACCGGCAGGTGGTGGCGCAGCGGATACTCAGGACTTTCCAACGGGAGGATCAGTAGCGCGCGAAGCGTGCGATAGCATAAAGCCTGGGGTGGAGCGAAGCAGAACCCCAGGACCGGGAAGTACACACAGAGCCAGCGCGCGAAGCGTGCGACAAAGTCCGGTCTCTGAAATTGTTCAAGGCTGGCGCTCGCTTCGCGGGCTTTGGTGTTTTTGTGGCTTCCGATCCTGGGGTTTCGCTTTGCTCCACCCCAGGCTTTATGCTGACGCCGGCTCCGCCGGCTGATACAAATCTGGCGCGAAGTGATGACAACCACGAAAGACAGCACGTCAGTGAGAACGGGCGAGGAATTGGACGTCGCCGCGCTCGATCGCTACCTGCGCGACAAGCTCGCGGTGGAAGCTTCCCAGATCGATTTGGACGCAAAGCTTGAGATCGAACAATTCCCGGGCGGGCATTCAAATCTCACTTACCTGATTCGCTTTGCCGATCAGGAATTCGTACTGCGCCGGCCCCCGGTTGGCCGGTCGCGCCAACCGCCCACGACATGCCGCGCGAGTTTAAGCTGCTTGCTGCCATTAACCCGCACTTTCCGCTCGCGCCCAAACCGGTGTTGCTTTGCGAAGACCCGAGCGTCATTGGCGTGCCTTTCTACTTGATGGAGCGGCGGCGAGGCTTCATCGTTCGGGTTGAGTTGCCGGTTCGATTTGCCGAGAGCCTCGAGTGGCGACGGCGCCTGAGTGAGGCGGTGGTTGACACACTGGTGGCGCTGCACACGGTCGATATTCATGCGAGCGGCATCGTGCAAATCGGCAAGCCGGCTGGATTTGTCGGGCGCCAGGTACGCGGCTGGGCGGATCGTTGGCTACGGTCAAAGACTGGTGAACTTGCGGAGATGGACCAGGTGATACAGTGGCTCGTCGATCGGATTCCGTCGGATTCGGACGCGTCTGAGACTGGGGCAACCATCGTTCACAACGACTTCAAACTCGACAACCTGATGCTCGACGAGGACGATCCAGCGCGTGTCGTCGCCGTGCTTGACTGGGAGATGTGCACCGTCGGCGATCCGTTGGTGGATGTGGGACTGCTATTGACTTACTGGACAATGAAGGGCGGGGCGGGACATCAGGGAGCGGGCAACCAGAACCGTTCACTGCGCGCGGTCACCAATGGCCCGGGCTGGATGACCCGTGAAGAGATAATCGATCGTTATCAAACGCAAACCGGCCGCGATCTTTCTCGCATTGCCTTCTACGAAACGTTCGCGCGTTTCAAAGTCGCGGTGGTGATCCAGCAGATCTATTTTCGTTATGTGCGGGGACAGACGCAGGACGAGCGCTTTCGCAATTTGGATGGGTTGGTCCGCGACCTGGCAGTTGAAGCGCTCGCGTTGGCGCAACGCTCGGGGATCTAACCGCCAAGACGCCAAGCGCGCCAAGGGATCAATACAGAAGGATTACGGTAGGTATGGTCCGACTACGCACTAAGTCCGTTGCTATCTTCAAAGTGTTCCTGGCGCGCTTGGCGTCTTGGCGGTTTCATGTCTCGAGTTAATCGCAGAAATCCTGCGGTTTGATTCGCTGCCCTCAACTAATCTCGAGGCAGCCAAGCGCGCTGCGCAGGGCGCGGCAGAAGGCTTGTGCATCGTCGCTGCGGAACAGACCGCGGGTCGCGGGCGTTTGCAACGTCAGTGGGTTTCTCCGAAAGACGCCGGGCTGTATTTCAGTATCGTCCTGCGCCCGCACTTTGAGCAGGCCAGTTGGCCGTTGCTGACGCTGATGGCCGCGGTTGCCGTCCACGATGCGCTGCATGAGGCGTGCGCCTTTGAAACCGACATCAAGTGGCCCAACGATATTTTAGCCGGCGAAAAAACTGTGTGGCATACTCGCGGAAACGGTCGAGACATCGCTGGGTCGCGCCGTCGTTGTCGGCATCGGGATCAATTTGACGAACCAGTCGTTTCCGATTGAGCTTGAGGCAGTGGCAACGTCCGTCGAAACCTGCAAAGGCCGGCCGCCGGATTTGGAAGTTGTGCTCGACGCGCTGCTGAGATCGCTTGCCAAACACTACGAAGCGTTGCGACAGTCGAGTGGGCCAGCGACGATCATACGCGAGTGGAGCGCACGCTCGTCGTATGCGGAGGCGAAGCGCGTTAGCGTAGGCGAAGCGAGCGACAGTTTTGTGGGAACGACGCGCGGCCTGGAGCCCGATGGAGCCTTGCGAATAGAAACTGACGACGGCGAGATAACGGAGTTGCTGCGGGCCGGTGATGTGAGATTCAGTGCGGCCTGTCGGCATAGACCATATGAAGCGCGAATGTTTAACCTGAGCGACGAATCTGCTCCGCCAGGCGGCGAATCAAGCGGCAGTATCGCGCCGGGGAAATGTACTCGTGACCGGAGCGACAGGTAAGAGAATCGTCCTGAGCACCTTCGGTTCGTTTGGAGACATTCATCCTTACGTCGCCATCGCGCTGGAGCTGAAAGCGCATGGGCACTCGGTCGTCATAGCCACCTCGGAAGTTTATCGAGAGAAGATGGATGCCCTCGGCCTCGAGTTTCATCCGGTGCGTCCGCTGCTGCCGGCGCTCGACGATCCGGACGAGTTCAGCCGGCTGGCCGAGGGGCTGATGGACCCGAAGGGCGGAACTGAAAGAGTCTTCGGCATATTGACGCCGCATCTGAGGGACGCATATGACGACCTGGATGCGGTTGTTGCCGGTGCGGACTTGTTGCTGACGCATCCGCTGCCGTTCGTTGGCCCACTCGTGGCGCAGAAGAGAAAGTTGCCCTGGGTATCGAGTGTGCTCGCGCCGATTTCGTTTTCTCGGCCACTGATCCGCCAGTGCTTCCGCAAATGCCTTCGCTTTATCACCTGCAACGCCGCAGCGTCGTCATCAGTCGGCTGCTCTATCGTATCGGCGAGCGCCAGCTGGAGAAGTTGCTGAAGCCGGTGTATCGGTTACGCGCTGAGCTTGGCCTGCCACGCGGAGCGCAGCCGCTGCTTACCGGTCAACATTCACCTACGCTCGTGCTCGCTCTGTTCTCGATTGTTTTGGCAAAGCCGCAGCCGGACTGGCCACCCAATACGCACGTCACCGGCTTCCCGTTTTACGACCGTCGTGACTTCTTTGGCGAGACGGAGCTGCAGCCGGAACTCAGCAAATTTCTCGACGCCGGCCCGCCGCCGATTGTCTTCACGCTTGGTTCTTCGGCATTCTGGGTCGCGAAAGATTTTTACCGCGACTCGATCAAGGCCGCCGAGTCGCTGGGCCAGAGAGCGCTGTTGTTGATTGGTCACGAGCGCAACCTACCGCGCGAATCGTTGCCGGAAGGCGTGGCGGCTTTCGAATATGCGCCCTTCGGTGAGGTGTTGCCGCGGGCGCGAGCGATTGTGCATCAGGGTGGCGTCGGCACGACTGGACAAGCGCTGCGCGCCGGCCGGCCGACCTTGATTGTGCCTCATGCGCACGATCAATTTGATAACGCCGCGCGCGTGGTGCGTCTGGGCTGCGCGCGCCAGCTCGCCCGGCCGCGCTACAATGCGCGCAGCGCGACGAGGGAGTTGGCGAGCGTTGCTGGAACAGCCGGAGTATGCGCGCCAGGCTGCTGAAGTCGGGCAAGTGGTGCGGAATGAAAACGGCGCGGCCGCTGCCGTCGCGGCGCTTGAGGAAGTCTTGAGCGCTCAAACCTGACAGGAAACCCTGATTATGCTGCTGGTCATTGATGCGGGAAACTCAAACACCTCGCTTGGTGTTTTCGAGGGAACGGAACTCGTGGCGCATTGGCGGCTGACTACCGCGCGCTCGCGCACGGTGGACGAATATGGCGTGCATGCTCGCAACTTGTTTGAGTTGGCGGGAATCGACTTCAAGGCCATCGACGCGATCGCCATCGCCTCCGTCGTGCCGCCGCTGAATTACACGCTGAAGACGATGGCGGAAACCTATTTCCACCTGACGCCGCTCTTTGTGGACCATACGACGGACACGGGCCTCAGGATCCTTTACGAACCGGCAGCCGACGTCGGCGCCGACCGGATCGTCGATGCGGTGGCGGCGGTCGAGAAGTATGGCGCGCCTTGTATCGTGGTTGATTTTGGCACTGCGACGACCTTCAATGCGATCAACGCGCAGGGCGAATACGTTGGCGGCGTGATCACTCCCGGCATCATGATTTCGTCCGGATGCTCTGTTTGAACGGACGGCGAAGCTGCCGCGCGTAGACATCCGCCGTCCCCAGAAAGTTGTCGGCTCGTCAACGATCGCGGCGATGCAGTCGGGGCTCTACCACGGCTTTGTTGGATTGGTGGACGGTGTGCTGCGGAAGATGATTGAAGAAGTTGGCGCCGCGACGGATGGAAGGCGCGCGCCGCGAGTAATCGCGACCGGCGGACTCGCTTCGCTGATCGCCACGGGCTCCGAATTCATCGAGTTGGTCGACGACACCCTGACGCTCGAAGGCCTACGGCTGGTTTCACGAGCGAACTCGACCGGTTTCGGCTTAGAGTTAGTCGCTAAGCGGAGGCTTTTCCGCGAGAAACAGGCTTTTCCTGAGCAAAGAAGGCTTTTCTGACGCGATGGAAAAGCTTGTCTCTGCGCGATAAGCTTTATCTGCGCGATAGAAAGCTTTATCTCCGCGATAGAAAGCTTTATCTCCGCGATAGAAAGCTTTATCTCCGCGATAGAAAGCTTTATCTCCGCGATAGAAAGCTTTATCTCCGCGATAGACAAGCTTTATCTCCGCGATAGACAAGCTTTATCTCCGCGATAGACAAGCTTTATCTCCGCGATAGACGAGCTCTATCTCCGTGATCGAAAACCTTTTCTCTGCGATGGAAAAGGCTGCTCGTGCGATGGAAAGACCCAGGCGTCCTGGAAACCGTGAATTACTTCAACTACTTTACCGAGATCGAAGACGCCTTTGTCCGCCGACGCGCCAGGCATCTGATGCTTAGCCCGATGGATTGGGCGCTCATCGAGAGTTGGAAAGAGATCGGCGTGCCGCTCCACGTGGCGTTGCGAGGCATTGAAAAGGCTTTCGACTCGTGGGAGTCGAAGCCGCGCAAGCGATCGATCAAGAGCTTGCTCTATTGTCAGGAGGAAGTTGAGGCGCAGTTTGCCGAATGGCGTGAGTCGCGCGTCGGCGCCGCTGATGAAGCCGCGACGCCAGAAGCAGACGGTGATTCGGCGGCGACCGACCGCCTGCCGTTTTCGCGCGCAGCCATTCTCGAACACCTGCGTCGCGGGCGGTCAAGCTTGTCAGCAGTTGTTGACGAGCGGCTGAAATCAGGTGCAGACGACTTTTCCGAAACGCTCAACCGCGCGGTCGCGCTGCTCGTTGAATTGGAAAACGACATTGAGGTGGTCGCTTCACCTGACGCGCAAAGGCTCGAGCAGTCACTTTCCGGTCTGGAGCGAATGTTAAGCGAGGCGCTGCGTTTGGGTGCCAGCGCGCAACAAGTGGAAGCCATCGAGTCCGAAGTGAAGGAGCAATTGAAGCCTTACCGCAAACACATGGAGCCGGCGGTTTACCAACAGACTTTCGACAATCTGTTGCTGAAGCGACTGCGAGAGCAGTTTGGTATTCCACGACTGAGCTTGTTTTATCTCTGACTTTGGAGTGCGCCGGTAACCGAAGGGCCAAAGCGCTTTGGATCATGCGAGGCAATCCGATGCGCCGTCGCCCCTCGCTTTGCCCGCGCACTCCAAAAACGTTTCCCAAGTTTCCTAAGTTTCCCAAATAAGGAGAACACTTTCATGGCTGAAATGACGATCAGGCGTTTTGGCGTTTTCTCTGTTGCCAAGGTCAGGGCCTGTTGGGGTTTGTGATTGGCCTAATCATCGGCGTGATCTACGGTCTCGTCTTCATGATCTTTGGCGCGGCAATGTCGGCAATGCTGCCCCAGTCGGAGAATCAGGCGATGGGGGGCGTCGGCACGATAGTCATGGGGATCATAATCAGTGATTGCGGTTCCGATCTTCTATGGCTTGATCGGGTTTATCGGCGGCGCCATTGCTGCGCTCGTTTACAATCTCGCTGCCGGCATTGTGGGTGGCGTCAGGTTTGAACTCGAAAGCGTCGCGCCGGCCTACGCGCCGCCGCAACCGCCCAACCAGTGGCGCGCCGCGTAAAGAGTCAGAACCGTCCGATGCAGATTTGGAGTGCGGTGACTCGTCACCGCTTTGGTCGGTCGCGACCTGTCGCGACCATGGCTCTGAAACGAACGACAGACCAGGGCGTCAAGCCGCCCTGAAGCAAAGCGGTGACAGGCGGGGTCCCCGGCGCGGCAGCCGCGCTGGGTGCACACGTCACCGCACTCCAAAGATGAGCGGGCCGATGACATCACCTGACGACAAAGAAAGGCTTCTCGAAGTCGAAATCGAGCGCCTGCTGCCCGGAGGCGTCGGACTGGCGCACGCGGAAGGTTTGACGCTGTTCGTCTCGCTCGCCGCGCCGGGCGATTTTTGCGCGTTCGGGTCGATCGGGTTCAGGGAAAGTTGCCTTCGCGTCGCTGGTTGAGATTCTGAAGCGGTCGCCGCTTCGCGTGGAGCCCCGTGTCCTTATTTTGGGATCTGCGGCGGCTGCGATTTTCAACAGCTGAGCTACGAGTCCCAACTCGACGCCAAAGTTGCGATCATTCGCGACTGTTTGCATCGCATCGCGAAGCTTGAAGTGAGCGAGATTCGGATAGCCCCATCGCCGAGCGAGTGGCGCTACCGCGCGCGCGCAAATTGGCAGGTGGATGCCAACGCCAAACTCCTGGGCTACTTCGAGCGTGGTTCCAACCGCGTGTGTGACGTTGATTACTGTGCGGTGCTGGCGCCGGAGTTACAGGAAACGCTGGAGCAGGTGCGAAGTGAGATATTCACTGAACCCGCCGGCGTGCCGCGGGACATTGACGCCGTCGTGGGTGATGAGGGCGTCTCGGTCGCTCCGCCGCTCGCCGGTTTCAAAACGGATATTGTCAGCCGTACCATCAGCCGCGAGTCGTACCGCTTCAGCGCGGATGCTTTCTTCCAGGTCAATCACGAATTGCTCGAACCGATAGTCGCCGCCGCCGATCGGCGATGCGAAGGGAATACTGCAGTTGATCTTATACTGCGGCGTGGGGCTCTTCACGCTGCCGCTGGCACGGCGGTTTGCGCGAGTGGTCGGGGTCGAATCCCACCCACGCGCCACCGAGTTTGCGCGTCAGAACCTCGACGTTGCAAAACGTGGCAGCGGTCCGACCTGGGGTCCCCGGCCGGGCAGCCCGGCTAGGGTGGGACGGTGAGCGAGGGCGTGGATCTCGGCGCCGGATCAGCCACCCTCGGTGACTTCCAGATCGTGACCGCGCGTGTCGGCGATTGGTTGACCGAACAGGCGCGCTCCTTCGGCCCCAGTCGATTTTCTGCTGCTCGATCCTGCCGCGCACCGGCTGCGAGAACCGAGACATCGCCGGCATCCTGGCGCTACGTCCGCTCAGGAACCTCTGACGTTTCCTGCGATCCCGCGCCACCCTCGCCCGCGATCTAAAAAACTGATCGCGGCCGGTTATTCTCTTGACTCTATCGCTGCGTTTGATATGTTTCCGCAGACCCATCAACGCCGAGACCGTGGCCCGCCGACTTTCACCTCCAGTCGCAAATCAACCGACGGCGCGAAGCTGGCGTAAGCTGTGTGATACGGCAAATAGAATTCGGGTTCCGGAGTCGTCAGCTTTTAAACCCTTATCGCCTCCCGGTTAGCAGGATGCCGACCCACTTAGAGGTGCTCAACTTTCATGAGACGTCTCCTCCCGCCGATGCTATTCCTTTCGCTCTGGCTAGTTCACGTAAACTCTCATCGCCCAAACCACCTCGTCCGGTGCGCAAAAGGAATTGAAGATTGTCCGGGAACGGGCTGCGGCGGCTGGGACGGGCAATTGACCTGAAGAAAAATATGGTGGCAGAACCGGACTCCTTAACTCTGGCCAACAAGGATTTTAAAGGGACATCGTGCGATTTCATGATCCCAAACAATGGTTCCTCGGCAAAGACCGGCTGGAACTCAAAGCGCTCGGGGAGGAGAGACCCTCCAGCTCGGAGAGGGAACGCCAGTTCAAGTCGCTGCGCGACCTGCGGTGCGGTGAGGTACGGAGACGCCACTTCCGCAGCCAATTGTAAACTCGCCGACCCGAAGGCCGTGGATCAGTTGTTGATTCCGGCGGATATCAGAAGAGGATGCTTTGGACAAAAAAGAAACTTTGGGGATCGCGAGATGACCGGTCACTGCGCAACAACTCCGCGTGCGCCGAAAGCATTCCACGCCGCAGAAGGACGAATCGGGAATCGAAACCAGAGACATGGGGCAACAAATTGGACCAAGCTGAAAACTCAGACGCCCCGGTCGGTCGCGCCCCGCGGCGAGCCCCTCAAGGTGAGAGTCTCAGGCTTTCTCCCTGCCGGGAGCCGGATCGCACATCTACAATCCTTCGCAGAGCAAAACGGATCGGGAGATACATCCAGTGCTGGGAATTGAAGTGTTTTGTGCGGACGCGAAGACGTGCAAGCAACTCAGGACACCGGATAAACCGGCTGATCGGTCAGCGCCCTGGATCTGCCACGCAAGCTGACCCAATCCGCCGCACCTGACTTTAGTCAATTTTTAGCAGACACGTGACCCGAAGTATGTGACGCTCTCCTGAGAATTCAAACACGCCGCTTCCAGCAAACTCAGCCAGGTGAATGAGACTTTACTCTTGAGCGGACTTCACACAGGTCGGAGACCTGTGCGTATTCTCTTTGCGCGCTAAGTTTATTACACGCTGGTTCGCAACAATTGCTCGACGGGCAGCTTATTTGACATCCGGTAGAATTGGTTAACGGCCCATATTTGAACTACGCCATCTTCGGTAGCCGTGATAAGCGTGGGCATCGGGCGCCACCACCGCCTTCGAATTTATAACTGGGCGCATCAGCTCACAGAGCTTTCTCAGTAAGCGTCCCACAACAAGACCTTACTTTACTATCATCGCTCCGCTGCTGGACGTCCTTCTGAAGGCGGCAATGCGCGTCGCTGAATACCGCGCCGCGATGTAGCCAGCTGGCGGGCGCGGACGTTCATCGCGCGTCTGGGGCAGTGATGTTGTAAATAGTCACACGCTCCGGTCCGATGACAAGCACATTGTTGCCATCAGCGGAGAAGGCTACTGCTGGACCGGCCGCCACTTCACTCGGAACGGAGGGAGCGGCTGGCTCCCCGGATCCTGCCATACGACGATGACGCTTTCATCTGCCGTTTGCAAGGCCTGGCAAATACTCCGGCGTTTCCCCATCGGGCGAGAAGGGGCTATCGGATCACTGTAATCCTTTTTGGCCGGTGCATTCTTGCACGGCTACATCAAAGCTGCCAACAACCTGTCCTCCACGGACTCCACGTCGGCGAGAATCTCAATTCCTGTGTCGCCGTTTACCGCAGCCAAACGACTTCCATCCGGTGAGAGTGCGGACTTGCCACCATTGCCGGTTCGCTGGGAAGGGAGATTCAATCTCGCGAGGCAATGTCGACGATTTTTATCCCCTCGACGAAATCCGCCAGGATGTACCTCCTCCCGTTATCTGATACGCAGAATTTGCCCTGTAATTTCGCCTGAAGATCTTGTTAGCGGCTTCCGCCCGCGCCTTCCAGGGCCAGAACCAGCCGGGGATTAAGTTCTGGGGCATTCACGGCAACATGGAATCGCCCGTCCGGTGAAAAGAAGAGTTGCCTCCATTCCTCTGCTTCTGGTCTATTAACAACATGGAGCCTTTGGCTTGCGGCCGCATCCCAACTACAAATTCGCTTCGCCGCTCGCCGTTACCGCCATGCTTCCATCAGCTGAGTTCCGCTGCTGCAGTAGATGGGGTCGCAGCGGCAGCCAAATCTTGTTACCAACCACGCTGGTGCCGCACGCAGACCGTCTACGGCCTCGGTTGGAGCGCTCTTGAACTTTGCACCAACGGCCTCAATGCCTAACGCCAGCGCGCGCACCACTAATTCACGCAGCAGAGAACTTTCGCCTGATTACCTTTTCGGATCTGGCTTAGTTCCAGGTCGGCCTTTGAAGCCCCTCCCATCTCGGACACAAACGATATCTTCAGCACGACCCCGGCAGCGATCAGATGATGCCCGCAATCGACCGACACGCACAATCCAGGCCCTTCGTCGCTCTTCTGCGTCCTCGCAATCTCACCGGCGCTGGATGAACTCCTTCCCAAGTCGTTGCCCAGCGCATCCCTAAGCTTCAGGTGACGACGAGTGCCTGATGAACTTCCCGGCGCGTTCTCGTCAGCCAATAAATTTTCAGTGCCCGCCCGGCTGCCTCCCACGTTTTTGTCGCTGTTCCAGTTCGAAGATCAATGCATTCGTCGGTGGAAGTGTGGCCAACCACGTCCACGCTTCGTTCGATTTACGAATCGGCTTCCGATGAAGCGGTCGTGAGTCAGTTCATACCACTGGCGCCACGCGTGAAGTTCCGCCTGAATAAGGCGACGGTCTTCCGGGAATAAATTCACCACCGGTTCGGAGAAGGTCCTCCGTACGGCCTCGCTCCATGTAGACAATTCCGCGAGTACTGGTGGGCGTGATCAATGACTTTCGAACCAGGCACGTAGCCCCTCTTCCCTAACGTGAGGGTAAGCTGTGATTACCTTCTTGAGACTCGTTGTAAAGTACCTCGCCAGCCGTGTCTACGTCGCCAAACTCGGCGATAGCCCTTTGTCTGGCGACCTTCACCGCAGCCGGCAAAGCTTCCCAAAGGCCCTGGCAGACAATCAGAAGCTGCACGGCTCGACGAACTCCCCCGTCATAGGCACGGTTCCGGCGCGTTGTTCGACCTGCCCTGTAGCAGGCTATCAACCGTGATACTCCACCACTCCCCTTGTCCGTAATGATCTATCCGTTCGTTCCTGAGGATTCAGCCTCCTTCATCCGTCTGAGCGGTCCTTTGAACGGCCCTCGCTGCATCGCGACGAAGACGCGTCGAGACGAAAAAGCGCTTCTGTAGTCTCTGGTGGGAGCATCGGCGCGAAGGCGGGATCGAGCTTCGCGATATATTCACGCATCGCGAACACCACCTGGCAGGAGTGATCCAGCTTCTGTGCTTGGTTGATATTCAAAAGAAACTTCTCACGCTTTCCCAGTGCTCGGGGAAAGACGTAAACAACTCTTCGAACTGATCGCGAAGATCACGCACATGAAGTGGATAGTATTCGCATGCCGTCCGTTGAGCTTCGTTGCTCGGAGATACCCTTCAGGGGCATCCGGCCGAGACGATCCAGCGGAATCTGCTCTCCCCTTCCCCTGCGGTGACCAACAGGGTATTGAAGACGAAAATGTTAGTGTCTACCTTTTCCCTTACCGGCCTCTTTCGGTAGCTGACCCACGCGCGCCACGTTAAGGACCTCAGCTCTTTGTTGTTTCAACCCGGGAATGACATGGGCGTTAAGCAGCTAGTTTTGCCGGCGCCGGACTGCACAACAAAGCACCACAGAGTGGGCAGCAATACGTAACCCTGGAATCTGGAAGCATGTAT
>ERZ1370068.10562-contig-925_pt1 | contig 23379 bp, 26 predicted proteins | sample MGYA00561227_ERZ1370068 | MGnify/ENA primary metagenome ERZ1370068 (study PRJEB38410, sample SAMEA6850437) | metagenome | study: Metagenomic assessment of the ecological functions of the soil: analysis of the soil microbiota associated with the...
GGCGTAGTAGTTCTGCATGTCGACGACGACCAGGGCGGTGCGCGCCGCCTCGATGCGCTCGAGGGCGAAGGGTCTTGCCACGGCAGGCGGATGACGCGCTCTATCGCGGATCTGTGATGGCCGGGACCGGCAGCGTTTGTGCATGGCCAGGTCTCCAGCGTCGCAACCGGCGACGTCAAGTCGATCCGCATCGCAGATGCCGGGCGATCAGTGAGTACCACCTCATTCAGGCCGGGCACGAGGCCAGGTCGTGGTCGCCGCCTGTCAAGGACCTGCAAGCCGTCGCATCGGGCAGGCGCGCTTCGGCTGAGACGACTTGCCCGACGGCGAGCGGGCTGGATGGGGTCTGGCATCGCCCCAGATCAGCAGCGTCGGCGCAGACAATGCGCTCGACCGGCAGGGCCGCGCGGCCCAGTGCGGTGATCCATGGCGGCGCATCGGGAAAAAGGCTTGCGATAGTCCGGTCGCCAGTCGGACGGCGCCGAGACCTGCCATGTCGACGCCGGCCGACGTCACCGTCAGCACCAGCCGGCGCACCAGCTGCGGATGCGCAGAGCAATGCGCGCGCGCCGCGATCACGCCCATCGACTGCGCCACCAGATCGACCGGCTCCGTCCATCTCTGCCACGACCAGGCACGCAGATCAGTCGATGCCTTTGACGGCTGGATCGTGCGGCTGATTGCCGAGGCCGGGCCAGCCGAAATAGTGCTTCGACCATTCGGCCGGCAGCCGCGATCCGACGGGCTTGCAGAAGTCCGGCGAGCCGCCGGAGCCGGGCAGGAACAGGAGCTTGCGCATGTCTCAGGCGCTTCTGCGGCGCGAAGTTCTGGTCGAGGAAAACGGCGAAGTCTCGAGCGTCTGGATCACGATCGCATCGCGTTCCGTGCATCCGGCGGCAGGGCGTTGCACGGCTTCGCGTCGAGCTGCTGATAGGCCGCGTCGAGCTGCACGCTGTCGCCGCGCCTTGATCGCCGTCTCCAGCGCCGCCGATCGACGGCTTGGTCAGGCTCGGGCAGTCGCTCGTCGACCAAAACGTCGCGATAGCGCGGCGAGGCGCGTCGACCATATGCCTCGAAGGATTCCTCCCAGCTCGTGGAGCTCGTATGGGCGACGTAGTCCCAGTTGCGCGCCTGGCCGCCCCGGCCACGGCGCGCTTGGTGCGGCGCGCGGCTGGACCAGCATGGTCATCAGGTCGCCGAGGCCGAGACCAGACGCGGCGGTGCAGCGGCATTGGCGGGCGGTGCCTGCGCCGGGCGCGACGGCAGTCACTGCGCTGACGACAGCGGCCAGCCAGCATGCAGGCGTGCCGACCAAGCTGGGCTTGATCGCGGCGGAGTCTCCCCCTCGAACGACGCCAGTGAGTCTACGCGCTGGAGAGCCGCGCGAGGAAATCAGGCAACTTGCGGCCCTGCGACAGCAGATAGCGCCCCATCGCGCCCGCGACCTGGCGCACTGCCGGCCGCGCGCCCATGCGGTCGCGCCACGTCTGCAGGCTCGGATGCGCGTCGGTCATCGGCGCGCCCATGCGCTCGCCGAAGAGCTGCGCCATGTAGAAGGCGATGTCGGCGTAGGAGTAGCTGCCGGCCAGCCATTGCCTGTGCGCCCAGCGTGCGTCTCCATCTCGTCGTAGAATGGCGCGCGGCCGCGCGCGCGCCTCGACGGCCGCCGGATCGTCGGGCGTGGCCTGCAGGCCCATCAGCCGGACGATCGTGCGGGAAGTAGACCTCGTCGGACTTGTGCTCGAGCAGGCGCGCCCGCGCGCGCTGCCTGCGCTCGGCCGGCCACAGCGCCGGCTCGGGCTTCACGGTCTCGAGATACTCGAAGATCTGCGTCGAGATCGAAGATCTCGAGATCGCCGTCGATCAGCACCGGCACCTGGCGCTTGGGATTGATGCGCAGCACCTCGGGATGCTTGGGCTGGTAGAGCGTCTTCATCTCGAACGGCACCATGACCAGCTCGAAATCGAGCCCTTCTCGCGGGCTGCAATCTCGGCCTTGGCGCCGAACATGCTGAGCGGTCCGGAATAGAGTTTCATGCGATCGACGCTAACACGCGCTTGCCGGCCGCCGCGCACGACCTAAGCTAGGTCTCGATGGCAAGACTCTCATGCTTCTGCTGGCGCTGCTGGCGCTCACGCTCGCCGCGTCGGCGCAGGAACGCCGAGAGTCTGCGGCGCGCCCGGTGGCGCTCGACGACGGCTGGACCGTCGCCACGCCAGCCGAGGTCGGCCTCGACGCCGCCAAGCTCTGCGAGCTCGACGCCTTCATCGCCCAGTGGCCCGAGCGCCAACATCCACGCCGTCGTCGTCGTGCGCCGCGGCAAGCTGGTGATGGAGCGCTACTTCAGCCGGCGCCGACGAGCGCTGGGGCCGGCCGCTCGGCACGCGTGACCTACGCGCCCGACGTCAAGCACGACCTGCGCTCGATCTCCAAGAGCGTGACCTCGCTGCTGGTCGGCATCGCGCTGGCGCGAAGGCAAGTTCCCGCTGCTCGATCTGCCGGTGATCGACTTCTTTCCCGGAATATGCCGGCCTGCGCACACGCCGGACGAAGGCGCGCATCACCTTCCGCCATCTTCTGACCATGTCGTCACGGCCTGGGTGTGGACGAGAACCTCGCCGTGGAACGACCCGCAGCAACAACGAACGGCTGATGATCCGAGGCGGCCAGGATCCGCTACCGCTACATCACTGGAGCAGCCGGTCGCCCGTGCCGCCCGGCACGATCGTTCAACTACAGCGGCGGCGCCACGACCCTGCTCGCCGGCGCGCTGATGAAGGTCGACGCGGCCAGCAGCTCGACGACTACGCGCAAGGAGAAAGCTGTTCGCGCCGCTCGGCATCACCGACTTCGAATGGCTGGACTCCAATGGCAGCAGCGAGCTCGCGCGCTTTCGGCGGGCTGCGCCTGCGACCGCGCGATCTCGCCAAGATCGGCCAGCTCATGGCGAGCGGCGGACTGTGGAGACGGCAAGCGCGTGCTGCCGCGAGGCTGGGTCGGCCGCATCGACCAAGCCGCGGCTCAACGCCGACGGACTTCTACTACGGCTATCAATGGTGGCTCGGCCGCCCTGCCGCCGCGGCCGCGACCTCATCTGGACCGGCGGCATCGGCAATGGCGGACAGCGGCTCTACGTCGCGCCCGAGCTGGAGCTGGTCGTCGCGATCAACTCCGCCCACTACGGCAGCCCGCTGCAGGGCATCATCCCGATCGCGATCCTCAACCGCTCCAGTGCTGCCGGCCGTTAAGGACTAGGGCCGCCCACCGCGGCGGAGCAACCCACTTGGGCTGCGCCAACGAAAAAGGGACGCCCAGCTTCCTGGACATCCCGCTACGAGTCAGCTTTAGGCGAAAAGAAACAGTCTGGCAACGTCCGGCGCATCTTATAGATAAGATCCCCTTCGCGCATGAAGGGGAAGCCGAGATGATCGCCTGCGGATTGGATTTCGGTACGTCGAACTCGGCGATCGGGGTCGCGCGCGACAATGCCGGCCGCGCTCGCGCCGCTCGAAGCCGGCAGCACGCTGATGCCGAGCGCGGTGTTCTTCGACTACGAAACCAAGGGCCGGGTGCTGTTCGGCAGCGACGCCATCGCGGCCTATGTCGGCCAGACCGAAGGCCGGCTGATGCGTGCGCTGAAGTCGATCCTGGGCTCCTCCCGATCGACGAGGAGACCAGCCTGGGAAACCGCATGGTGCCGCTGGCGGAAGTCGTCGAGATTTTCGTGCGGCACCTGAAAGCGCAAGGCCGAAGCCTTCGCCGGCCAGGAGATCACGTCCGGTGGTGCACGGCCGGCCGGTGCGCTTCGTCGACGACGACGACAAGGCGGATGCGCAGGGCGCAGGAAATGCTCGAGGCCATCGCCCGGCGGGCGGGCTTTCGCGACGTCGCGTTCGTCTATGAGCCGATCGCGGCCGCCCACCACTACGAACGGACGGTGCAGACGCGAAGAGCTGGTGCTGATCGCCGACATCGGCGGCGGCACGAGCGACTTCTCGCATCGTCCGCGTCGGCCCGCAGCACCGCGAGCGCGTCGATCGCGACGGCGACGTGCTCGGCAACCGCCGGCGTGCGCGTGGGCGGCACCGATTTCGACAGCGCGCTCAACCTCGCAGCGGTGATGCCGCTGCTCGGTCTGGGCACGCAGCTGGTCGAAAAGAACTCTGCCGATGCCGAACGCGCTCTACCACGAGCTCGCCGACCTGGGCGACGATCAACTTCGCCTACAGCCTACAGGAACGAGCGCGAGCTGGCCGAGCTGGTCTCGCATGCCTGCGAACCCGAAAAGGTCGGACGTCTCCTGAAGCGTCGTGCGCCAACGCCTCGGCCATCGCCTGGCGTTCGCGGTGGAGGATGCCAAGATCGCGCTGGAGCGCCGAGGAACGTGCCGCACTGTGCCTCTGACCTTCTCGAGGCTGGCCTCGCGATCACTGGCGGAACGCGGTCGACTTCGGAATCGCGCCATCGAAGCCAGGATCGATCGGCTGTACAAGACGGCGAGCGATTGCATCGCGGCGGCAGGCCTCCGCTCGCCGCGATCGACACGATCTTCTCACGGGTGGATCGAGCCGCGTGCCGGCCGTGCGCGCCGCGATCGGGCGTGCCAGCTCGTCCGCCCGTCTGGCTGGCGGCTCGGATCTCCCTGTCCGTCGCGCTGGGATTGACGCAGATGGCGGGGTTCGGCGGTCTGAGCGTTGAGACCTGCCGACGAGACCCAGCTCCAGGCTGCGGATCAGCTCTGGCGGCCGGCGCTGGAACTCGATGCTCGAGCCCGGCGAAATCCTCGCCGACCGGCTCGCAGCGGCCGCCGAGATGCTGCGCCAGGAAGGCCTCGACCACGGCGGTGAAGGAGCGGCGGTTCTCCGGCCGGCGGAAGCCGTGGCCCTCGTCGTTGTAGTAGACGTAGGTCACCGGGATGTTGCGCTGCTGCATCGCCGCCACGATCTGCTCGGACTCTGCCGGCTGTCACGCGCACGTCGTTGGCGCCCTGGCCGATCAGCAGCGGCCGCACGATGCGGTCGACGTAGGCTGAGCGGCGAGCGGCTCGTCAGGAACTGCGCGGCCCTCCTCGGTCGTGTGGTCGCCCATGCGCGCCTTCCAGCACCGGCTGACCACGCTCCGCCAGTAGGGCGGGATCGCGTTGGCGAAGGTCACCAGGTTGGAGATGCCGAACAGGTCGACGGCGCAGGCGAACTTCGTCCGGCGTGAAGGTCGGCGCCGACCAGCGCCGAGTAGCCGCCGTAGCTGCGCGCCATAGATGCCGACCCGCGCCGGATCGGCGATGCCCTGGCGCGATCGCCCAGTCGACGGCGTCGATCAGGTCGTCGTGCATCTTGCCGGCCCATTCGCGGTCGGCGGCGTTGACGAAGGCCTTGCCGAAGCCGGTCGAGCCGCGGATAGTTGACGCTGAGCACCGCTGTAGCCGCGGTTGGCGAGCCACTGGTGCGTGGCGTTGAAGCCGGCAGACGTCGCGCGCCCACGGCCCGCCATGGACGAGCAGCACCATCGGTCCCGGCTGGCCCGCCACCGCGTCGCGCGGCCGCGACAGGTAACAGACCAGCTTCAGCCCGTCGCGCGCCGTGACGACCACGGGCTCGCAGCGGCACCAGCGGCGCGCTTTCGAGCGCCGGCCGGCTCGGGAACAGCGGGTCGCACCTGCGCCGCTGGCGCGGTCGTAGTGGAAGATAGCGCCCCGGCGCGCCGGCGGCTCGGCATAGCCGATCCAGCTGGCTGCGGTCGTTGGACACGCCGAACCAGCCGAGGTCGCCCTCGCCCGACGCGCGGAGACGATCGAGATCGGCCGCGGCGGTCGGATCGATCACCTGCCAGCGCTGCCGCTCGTAGATCGACCGGCGCGGCGATCGGCACGCAGCTCACCGGATCGAGGACCGGCTCGCCGAAATCGGCCAGCGCGTCCTCGGCCAGCACGCGGAACTGCGCCGCTCGCCAGGTCCTGCGCCACCACGGCCGCGCGGTCGCGGCCCTGCGAGTCGAGCCAGTAGAGCGTGCTGCCGTCGGCGGCGACCTCGATCATCGCGGTGGTCGTAGGCATCGCGTCCGCCTCGATGCGGCGGAACAGCGAGCCCGCTCCCATCGCCGTCCACGCTGACGACATCCGCCGCCGTCGGCGCGGCAGCGCATGCCACAGCGCACGCGGAACTGCGGATCGGTGAACATCTCGGCGAAGCTGTCGTTCTGCGTGCACCAGCGTGCTTCGCCGGTCGCGACGTTGACGCGATAGACGTCGAAGTAGCGCTTGTCGCGCTCGTTGTGGGAGATCAGCAGCTCGCCGGGAAAGCGCGCCGAGACCTGCTGGACGTAGGACTGCACGCCCGGCCCCGGCGTCAGGGCGCGGATGTCGCCCGTCTCGATATCGACGCGATGGGCCTGCCAGTTCTCGTCGCCGCCCTGCTCGCGGAAGAACACGACATGGCGGTTGTCGTGCGGCCACCACAGCTGGTCCGCACGTCGCGGTCGGTGATGCTGCGTCAGCGGCCGCGCCGCCGCCGGATCGGCAACCGGCGCCAGCCAGACGATTCTAGCACGCCGTCGACCGGACCCAGGAAGGCGATGCAGCTTGCCGTCGGGGCTGATGGTGACGCGCAGCGCGCTCCGGCGCGGCGAACAGCAGCCGCCGCGGGATCAGCGACGGTGCCGGCTGAGCCGCGGCACGGCGCCAGGCCGAGAGCGCGGCCACGACCGCCTGCCAGCCAGATAGACGCGACGACGAAGACCGCGCCTGCCGAAGCCCCCGCCAATCGCGCGTCACGACTGCCGCCTCACCAACTGGTCGGCAGTGCGCACTGCATCACATCAGCACGAACATCGCGACGGCCGCGGCCGCCATGCACCGCCGTCGCTGGCCCAGCCGAGCACGACGCTGCCAGCGCGCGGCGACGAAGGCGCCCATCAGCTTGCGCGGCGTGGCCACGATCATCATCGCCGCCATGATCGGCACGGCGATGACGCCGTTCAGCACCGCGCTCCAGATCAGCGCCTTGATCGGATCGAGCGGCGACGAAGTCGACGCGCGACGCCGAGCAGCGATGGCGAGCGCGATCACGGCGTAGAACGGCCGCGGCCTCGCGCGGCGGTGCGCTCGAGCCCGGTGCGCCAGCCGCGCACCTCGCCGACGGCATAGGCGACCGAGCCCGCCAGCACCGGCACGGCGAGCAGGCCGGTGCCGATGATGCCGAGGCTGAACAGGAAGAACGCCGCACTCGCCGGCGATCGGCTTCAGCGCCTCGGCGGCCTGCTCGGCGGTCTGGATGTCGGTCTTGCCCGCTGCGCGTGCAGCGTCACCGCCGTCGTCAGGATGATGAAGAAGGCGACCAGGTTGGAGATCGCCCATGCCGATCCAGGTCTCCCAGCCGATGCGATTGAGTTCGCTGCTGCGCCTGCTCGGGCTGGTCGATCAGCGGCCCGGCCTCGGTGATCGGCCTCCTCGTCCTCGACCTCCTGCGAGCTCTGCCAGAAGAAGAGGTAGGGGCTGATGGTGGTGCCGAAGATCGCGACGATCAGGGTGAGCGAGTCGCCCGTGAGCTCGAGCTGCGGCACCAGCGCGCCCACGCGCCACCGCGCGCCAGTCGATCTGCACCGTGAAGACCACGCCGACATAGGCGAACAGCGAGAAGGTCAGCCACTTCAGCACGCCGACATAGCGGTGGTAGGGCACGAACACGACCGCCGAGCAGCGAGCACGATCGCGAAGCCGACGAGTGTAAAGGTGCGTGCGCCCGCCGCCGAGCACCAGCCGCGCCGCCGCCCCCATGGCCGCGAGGTCGGCGCCGATGATTGATGGTGTTGGCGATGAACAGCAGCAGCGACCAGGCGCGTCGACCACCGGCTGCGGGAAGACCTCGCAGCATGTTGGCGGCGAGGCCGCGGCCGGTGACCCGGCCGATGCGGGCGCTGACCGACTGCACCGCCGACCATCAGCGGCCAGGTCAGCACCACCGTCCACAGCAGGCTGAAGCCGGCCTGGGCGCCGGCCTGCGAATAGGTGGCGATGCCGCTCGGATCGTCGTCGGCCGCGCCGGTGATCACGCCGGGGCCCAGGCGCTTGAACAGAGGCTTCGAGGCTCAGCACGCGAGCGTCAGGCCGAGGATTGCGCGACGCTCAGTGTCGGCGGAACGGCTCGGGCCGTCGTAAGTTCGCCGATGTAGCTCACGTGGTGACCAGGCCCGGTGCCGGGCCGCCACAGATGCAGCGCGATCGCCGGCGGCTCCATCATCATCGAGAACGGCGCGCCGTCGTGCAGGTCGAGCGTCGCCTGATGCGCCGTGCTGGGCGCGATCGAGGCCATGGTGCCGGCCCAGCGCACCTGGATCGGGCGATGGACATGGCCGCACATCACGCGCTCGACATTGCCGTGTCGGCGCACCAGCTCGGCCAGCCGCGCGCTCGCCTTCGTCAGCCGGTGCGCCGTCGAAGGCCGCGATGCCGCACTCGAACGGCGGATGATGCATGAACAGGATCGGTCGGCCGGTCGCTTTCGCCGAGCCGCGCCTCCAGCCAGTCGAGCCGCTCGGCGCACAGCTCGCCATGCGCCTTGCCCGGCGACCAGCGTGTCGAGCGCGATCAGGCGCACCGGCAGCGTCCTCGATCGCGTACTGCAGGAAGCCGCTCGCGCGGCAGGTAGGCGTGGTCGGCGAAGACCTCGCGCAGCGCATCGCGCGCATCGTGGTTGCCGGGAATCAGGTAGACCGGCATCGCCAGCGGCGCCAGCAGACTGCGCAGCAGGGCGTATTCCTCGGGCTTGCCGCTATCCACCAGGTCGCCGGTGGCGAGCACGATGTCGGGCCGCGGATCGAGCGCGCTTGACATGCGCCACCGCGCGCTCGAGAAAACCCGCGGTGTCGATGCGCTTGTACAGAAGCTCGCCCGGCGGCTTGATGTGCATGTCGGAGATCTGCGCGATCAGCATGGTCCCCTACCCGCGAAAGCCGTTGACGATCGGATAGCGCCGCTCCTTGCTGATCAGGCGCGAGGTGATCTTCACGCCGGGCGGCGCCTGGCGGCGCTTGTACTCGGCGCCCTCGAGCAGGCGCCAGACGCGGTTCACGGTGGCCGAGGTCGTGGCCTTCGGCGGCCAGCTCCTCGGCGCCGAGGTCGCGCTCGATCAGGCCCTTCAGGATGGCGTCGAGCACGGCATAGGGCGGCAGCGAATCCTCGTCCTTCTGGTCGGGCCGCAGCTCGGCCGACGGCGGCTTGGCGATGATGCGCTCGGGGATCACCTTGCCCTTGGGCCCCATCGCGCCCTCGGGCAGGTGCGCGTTGCGCCAGCGGCAGAGCTCGAACACCGTCGGTCTTGTAGACGTCCTTCAGCACGTTGTAGCCGCCGGCCATGTCGCCGTAGAGCGTGGCGTAGCCCACCGCCATCTCCGACTTGTTGCCCGTCGTCACCACCATGCCGCCCAGCTTGTTCGACACCGCCATCAGGGTGACGCCGCGGGCGCGGCTCTGGATGTTCTCCTCGGTGACGTCCTCCTTGCGGTTGCCGAACAGCGGCAGCAGCATCTGGCGGAACGCCTCCATGGCGGGCTCGATGCCGACGATCTCGTACTTGATGCCGATCGCCTCGGCGCAGGCCTTGGCGTCCTCCAGCGAATGCGCGCTGGTGTAGGGCGACGGCATCATCAGCGTGTGCACGCGCTCTGGCCCCAGCGCATCGGCGGCGACGGCGGCGGTGAGCGCCGAGATCGACGCCGCCCGACAGGCCGATCACCACCGAGGGAAAGCCGGTCTTGTTCACGTAGTCGCGCAGGCCCAGCATCATCGCCTGGTAGATCGATCTCGATGTCGCTGAGCTCGGGCGCGATCGCCGGCCGGCAGGCATTCCCAGCCGCTCGGCGCCGCGGCGGAACTCGACCGTCGCCACCTCCTCGCGGAACGAGGCGAGCTTGGCCTTGAGCGCGCGGTCGGCGCCCAGCACGAACGAGCCGCCGTCGAAGATCAGCTCGTCCTGGCCGCCGACCTGGTTGACATAGACGAACGGCAGGCCGCTCTCGACTACGCGATTGACGCCGAGCTGCACGCGGACGTCGGTCTTGCCGGCCTCGTAGGGCGAGCCGTTGGGCACCAGCAGGATCTCGCCGCCGGTCTCGGAGAGGCATTCGACGACGTCGGCCGTCCACACGTCCTCGCAGATCGGCACGCCGAGGCGCACGCCGTTGAACACCAGCGGACCCGGCATCGGGCCCGGCGCGAACACGCGCTTCTCGTCGAACACGCCGTAGTTCGGCAGGTCGACCTTGAAGCGCTTGCCGATGATCTCGCCCTTGTCGAGGGCGATGATGGCGTTGTGCAGCTTCTCGCCCTCGCGCCACGGCGTGGCGACGAACAGCGCCGGCCCGCCGTCCAGCGTGTCGGCGCGCAGCGCCTCGACCGCCTCGTGGCAGCGCTTCTGGAAAGCGGGCTTCAGCACCAGGTCCTCCGGCGGATAGCCCGAGAGCACCAGCTCCGAGGTCAGCACCAGCTCGGCGCCCTGCTTCCTCGCTTCAGCGCGCGCCGCCCGCACCTTGGCGAGGTTGCCGTCGACGTCGCCGACCTTGGGATTGAGCTGGGCCAGCGCGACCTTGAGGCGGTCCGTCATTGTTACTTCGCGGCGCCGAGGAACTGGTAGAGCGCGTAGTATCGACGCGAGCCTGCGCGCCGCTGCGGGTCGCATCGCAGCCCGACGCCGGCGCGATGCCGCCCTTGGTATCCACCCGACGAATGAAGGCCACGGTCGACAAGACCCGATCCCTCATGGCTCTTGGCGCGCAGCAGCAGCCAGGGATGGCGCCGCCGGCCGGCGCATCGGCCCTGGCGGCGACTTCACCGACGACGGTGCTGCCGTCGCCTGCCTTCCAGGTCGGCCCGGCGAAATGGGTGCCGACCTGCAGGCCCTGCTTGTCGAACAGGTTGGCTTCGGGCGACTTGAAGACCCATTCGAAGCCCTGGCCCTTGGCCTCGCAGGCGTAGATCTGCACGCCGTCCGCCGCCACTTCGAGAAGCATGGGCGCGCCCTGCGGCGCCGGCACCAGCGGGTCGGCGGCGCGGGCAACGCCAGCGATTGCCACCGTGGCGATGAGCCAGCAAGCAATGCTTCGCATGTGGTTTCCTCCTCGCTGCGTTACTTGGCGGCCACCACCTCGATCTCGACCAGCATGCCGGGATCGGCGAGGCCCGACCACGATCACCAGGGTCGAGGCCGGGTAGGGCGGCTCGGTGAAGAAGCGGTCGCGCACCGCGCGGTAGGGCGCGATGAAGCGGCTGTCGGTCGAGGATAGACGTTGACCTTGACGATGTCGCGATAGCCCATGCCGGCGCTCTTGAGCACCTGGGCGATGTTCTTCCAGCACCTGCTCGACCTGCTTGTCGATGCCGGCCTGCAGCTTGCCGCGCGAATCGACGCCGACCTGGCCCGAGACATAGAACAGCCTGGCGCCCTGCGGCACCTCGGCGCCCAGGCTGTACTTGCCCGCCAGCGACACCGTCTGCGGATTGTGAAACTTGATGGCCATGACCGTCTCCCCCATGTAAGGTAGGCGCACGGTTTCAGGTCGGACGGGATGACGTCAAGCGCCAAGACAGTACACATCGTCGGCGGCGGCCTCGCGGGCTCGGAGGCGGCGTGGCAGCTCGCGTCGGCCGGCGTGCCCGTCGTGCTGCACGAGATGCGCGCCGGTGCGCGGCACCGAGGCGCATCTCACCGAAAACCTCGCCGAGCTGGTCTGCTCCAACTCCTTCCGCTCCGACGATGCGCGCGAACAACGCCGTCGGCCTGCTGCACGAGGAGATGCGGCGCGCCGGCTCGCTGATCATGCGCGCCGCCGACGCCCACAAGCTGCCGGCCGGCGGCGCGCTCGCCGTCGACCGCCACGGCTTCTCGGCCGCCGTGCACGCAGGCGCTGCTGGCCCATCCGCTGGTCGAGCTGCGGCGCGAGGAGATGGCCGGCCTGCCGCCGGCCGACTGGGACAGCGTGATCGTCGCCACCGGCCCGCTCACCTCGCCGGCGCTGGCCGAGGCGATCCGCGCGCTGAGCGGCGAGGACGCGCTCGCCTTCTTCGACGCCATCGCCCCGATCGTGCATCACGAGAGCATCGATCTGTCGATCGCCTGGAAGCAGTCGCGCTACGACAAGGGCGGGCCGGCCGGCGACGGCGCGGACTACCTCAACTGCCCGCTCGAGCAAGGACGAGTACGACGCCTTCGTCGCCGCGCTGCTGGCCGGCGACAAGACCGAGTTCAAGGAGTGGGAGCACAACACGCCCTATTTCAGCGGCTGCCAGCCGATCGAGGTGATCGCCGCGCAGCGGGCCGCAGACGCTGCGCTTCGGGCCGATGAAGCCGGTCGGCCTGCGCGATCCGCGCACCGGCCGCCGGCCGTGGGCCGTCGTGCAGCTGCGCCAGGACAATGCGCTCGGCACGCTTGTGGAACATCGTGGGCTTCCAGACCAAGCTGAAGCACGGCGAGCAGACGCGCCTGTTCCGCACCATCCCCGGCCTGCAGAACGCCGAGTTCGCGCGGCTGGGCGGCCTGCACCGCAACACCTTCCTCAACAGCCCGCGCCTGCTCGACGCGCACGCTGCGGCTGAAGGCGATGCCGCGGCTGCGCTTCGCCGGCCAGATCACCGGCTGTCGAGGGCTATGTCGAAAGCGCCGCCGTCGGCCTGCTGACCGGCCGGTTCGCCGCCGCCGAGCGCGCGGCCTGCGCCGGCCGCGCCGCCGCCGACCACGGCGATGGGCGCGCTGCTCGGCCACATCACCGGCGGCGCCGATGCCGCGACCTTCCAGCCGATGAACGTCAATTTCGGCCTGTTTCCGCCGATCGACGGCAACTTCGCGCGGCAGGAGCGCAAGCAGGCGCTCAGTGCACGTGCCCTGCGCGAATTCGACGCACTGGCTCGCGCCGACGCCGCTGGCGGCGGGAATAGTTATCTGACCCGACACGTCTGGGCGGCGAGGCTCGCGCCGAGATCGCAACATTGAGTAACGAATTGTTATTTTCCCGTGACTCGCGCTTCTGTCTGATGCCTTGAGATGTCATGCGGTGGCGAAGCGAGTTGCGGGCACGGACGATCTGGTCGATCGACAAGGTCGAGCGCGTCGCGCTGCAGCTGGAGGTGATGCGCGAGATCCGCCGTCACCTGGCGCCGTACCACGTCGGGGAAAACGCCGATCACCGGCGAAACCGTGATCGCCGACGGGCACGACCATCGATTCGCTGACGCTCATGGACATGATCATGGAGCTCGAGGACCGCTTCGCCGTCATGATCCCGATGAACGCGTGACGAGATCCACACCATCGACGATCTGGCCGATACCGTCCTGTCGTTCAGCGCAAGGCGCTACTGGACCTGCTCCGCTGCGCCAGGAGAGGGCATTGATGGCAGCATGAGATAAGCTCGCGCGTCGTTTGCGACGACGCGTGCTACCTAATCCTGCATGAGTCCCGCTGAGCGCCGGCAGATGATGCTGGCCGGGCCGATCGTGCCCACCATCCTGGCCCTCGCCGCGCCCAACGTCTTGAACGTGGCCATGCAGAGCCTGGTCAGCATCGCCGACGGCTGGTTCGTGGGCCAGCTCGGCATCGTCGACCTCGGCAGCCCTGGCCCTCGTGTTCCCCGACCCAGATGACGCTCGGCATGATGTCGGCCGGCGCCATGGGCGGCGGCATCTCCTCCTCGGTGGCGCGCGCCCTGGGCTCGGGCAACCGCGCGGCGGCCGAGGCGGCAGCGCGCGCATGCGCTGGCCATCGCGCTCGGCATGGCGCGTCCTGTTCGCGGTCGTCTTCGTGGGCTTCGGCCGGCACGATCTACGGCGCGCTGGGCGGCAGCGGCCGCGCGCTCGATGGCGCCGAGGCCTTCGCCACGGTCCTGTTCCTCGGCTGCGTCGCGCACTGGGTCGCCAACTCCATGGCCTCGGTGCTGCGCGGCACCGGCGACATGAAGACGCCGGGCTACGCGCTGGTCGCCACCGCGGCGCTGCAGATCCCGCTGACCGGCGCGCTCACCCTGGGCTGGTTCGGCCTGCCCGCGCTCGGCATCCGCGGGCCCGCTGCCGCGTCGGTGATCTCCTTCACCCTCGCCGCGCTCTGGATGGCTGGCGCGCGCTCATCGGCCCGCAGCGCGACGCTCCGCCTGCGCTGGCCGCGCGACGGTTTCCGCTGGGCCGCCTTCCGCGACATCCTGAAGGTCGGCCTGATCGCCTGCCTGGTCGTCATCCTGACCAACGGCACGGTGCATGGTCGTCACCGGCCTGATCGGCCGCGCCGGCGATGCCGCCATCGCCGGCTACGGCATCGGCAGCCGGCTGGAATACATGCTGATCCCCATCAGCTTCGGCATCGGCGCCACGCTCGACCGCCCTGGTCGGCACCAACATCGGCGCCCGGCAATACCAGCGCGCCCAGCGCCTGGCGCTGGAGCGGCGCGCTGATGGCGGGCGCCGTCGCCGCCGCTGATCGGCATCGTCGTGGCGATCTGGCCCGACCTCTGGCTCGGCCTGTTCACCAGACGATCCGCGGCGCGCTCGCCGCGGGCCGCCACCTATCTCAGCATCGTCGGCCCGGCCTACGGCTTCTTCGGCGTGGCGATGGCGCTCTACTTCGCCTCGCAGGGCACCGGCGAGATGATGTGGCCGGTCGCCGCCAACCTCACCCGCATCACCATCGCCGCCGGCGGCAGCCTGCTGGCGCTCGACCAGTTCGGCTGGGGCGTGTCGCGGCTCTATCGCCTGCGTGGCGACCGGCATCGTCGCCTTCTCCGCTGCTGCTCGCCTTCTCGACGACGCGACGGGCGTGGACAGGGGCGTGAAGCTGTACTGAGCACCGCAGTCGCGTCCTGAGGCGGGCTCGTCTCGTTCTGAACGCGGCGGCCCGGCGCGCCGAGCTGGCCGAGCGGCAGTAGCGCCGCGCGAGCGTGGCGCAGACCATCAACTGCATCTGGTGAAAGATCATCAACGGCAGGACCACCAGGCCGAGCGAGGCGCCGGCGAACAGCACGTTGGCCATCGTAATGCCGGTGACCAGACTCTTCTTCGAGCCGCAGAACACGATCGCGATCTCGTCCTTCGCGCGAGCAGGCCGAAGAGGCGCGCGGCCATGGCGGTGATCGCCAGCATCGTCGCCAGCAGCGCGCCGTCGATCAGCGCAACGACGAGCAGGCTTTCCGCCGATGTGCGGGACCACAGGCCGGACAGGGTCGCCGCGCTGAACAGGCCATAGACCATCAGCAGGACCGCGGCGCGATCGACCAGCCCGACCACCCGCCGATGGCGTTGCAGCCAGCCGTCGAGCCAGCGCTGCAGGATCTGCCCGGCCAGGAACGGCAACAGCAGGTGCGTGACGATCGTGCCCAGGCCGTTCAGCGATGGCCCGCCCTCGGCCTGCAGCAACAGGCCGACCAGCAGCGGCGTCAGCACCATGCCGACGACGCTCGACAGCGAGGCGCTGCACAGCGCCGCCGGAACGTTGCCGCCGGCGATCGCGGTGAACACCACCGACGACTGCACGGCCGAGGGCGAGGTGCAGAGAAACATCAGGCCGACATAGAGCGGCGGCGCCGGGACCGTGCCCGACAGCGGGCGCATCGCCAGGCCGAGCAGCGGGAAGACCGCGAAGGTGGCGGCGAGAATGATCAGATGCAGCCGCCAATGCAGGATCCCGGCCAGCACGGCCGGGCGCGACACGCGGGCGCCCTGGAGAAAGAACAGCAGGACGATCGCAATCTCGCTGCCGATTCGCGACCAGACGCGCGGCCTCGCCGCTGCACGGCAAGCACCAGCGCCAGCAGCACCATCGCCAGCAATGGCGAGCGTGAAACTGTCGAGACGAAGCCACGAGAGCCTGTTCATCCCGTCGCCTTTGCAGCCAATTCGGGCCGAAAGTCTACGATCGCGAGGCGGCGGATTCGGCGCAAGCCGCCGTTCACGGCATCTTGGTCGATGATCCCTTTCATATCCGCGGCCGAAAACACCCGCACGCGTCTGCGTGCGGATATGTGCCCGAAAGCGCCGAGGCGTCAATGAAAGTAGCGGTGACCGTCAGATCATCCGGTGCTTCGAGGATGGTGACGACGCCGTACTGGCCCCGCGCCCGCAGTAGAGGTGCCTTGACGGTCGCCCTGCACTTCTTCGCCATTTCCTTGAAGATGCGTCCGGCACGTTTCGGAGAGTCCTTGGCATTGCGGACTCCCTGCTCGATGAAGGTTCCAAGCGCGACATAGGTCGCCATAGCCATCCTCCCTCAGCAATTGTGAACGTACTTCTACATGGACTTGCCTTGCGACTGCCGACAGCAGTAACAGTCGCCCCAGACTAGCCCCGGATCGGCCGAGGGCGACAAACTTGGGGCCATCCACGGCACCGTCTCAAATGTTGTCGGCCTCCGTCGAACCGGGCCGTTTTGGACGCCGCCCGCGCTCTCCCCACGTCCAGCCGCTGATTTCCGGCATGTCGTCGCCGTGGCGGGTGATATACTGGCGGTGCTCGATCAGCCTGTCGCGGATCGCCTGCTTGGCATAGGCGGCCCGCGCGCCCAGCCCTGGCACGCCGGTCGATCACGGCGCTCACCAGGTGGAAGCGGTCGAGCTCGTTCAGCACGCACATGTCGAACGGCGTCGTGGTGGTGCCCTCCTCCTTGTAGCCGCGCACGTGGATGTTGCCGTGGCCGTGCCGACGGTAGGTCAGGCGGTGGATGAGCCACGGGTAGCCGTGGAAGGCGAAGATGATCGGCTTGTCGGTGGTGAACAGCGCGTCGAAATCCTGGTCCGAGAGCCCATGCGGATGCTCGCGCGGACGGCTGCAGCGTCATCAGGTCGACGACGTTGACCACGCGCACCTTCAGCTCGGGCAGATGCCGCGCGAATGAGCTCGACCGCGGCCAGCGTCTCCAGCGTCGGCACGTCGCCGCAGCAGGCCATCACCACGTCGGGCTCGCCGCCGCGGTCGTTGCTGGCCCACTCCCAGATGCCGAGCCCGCCTGCGCAGTGCTTGATCGGCCTCGTCCATCGTCAGCCACTGCGGCGCGGGCTGCTTGCCGGCGACGACGACGTTGACGTAGCTGCCGGCTGCGCAGGCAGTGGTCGGTCACCGAGAGCAGGCAGTTGGCGTCGGGCGGCAGGTAGACGCGGACCACCTCGGCCTTCTTGTTCACGACGTGGTCGATGAAGCCGGGATCCTGGTGGCTGAAGCCGTTGTGGTCCTGCCGCCAGACGTGGCTCGACAGCAGGTAGTTCAGCGAGGCGATCGGCCGCCGCCAGCGGATGTGGTTGCACACCTTCAGCCACTTGGCGTGCTGGTTGAACATCGAGTCGATGATGTGGATGAAGGCCTCGTAGCACGAGAAGAAGCCGTGCCGTCCGGTCAGGAGATAGCCCTCCAGCCAGCCCTGGCACTGATGCTCGCTCAGCACCTCCATGACGCGCCCGTCGGGTGCGAGGTGATCGTCATACGGAAAGGTCTCCGCGACTGCCAGGCGCGGTTGGTGACCTCGAGAACGTCCTGCCAGCGGTTGGAGTTGTTCTCGTCGGGGCTGAAGAGCCGGAAGTTCGCGCTTCGGCATGTTGAGCTTCATGACGTCGCGCAGGAAGCTCGCCCATGACCCGGGTCGACTCGGCCGTGACGGCGCCGGGCGCGGCGCACCTTCACGGCGTAGTCGCGGAAATCGGGCAAGCTGCAGGTCGCGCAGCAGGAGCGCCGCCGTTGGCGTGCGGATTGGCGCTCATGCGGCGATCGCCCTCGGGCGCCAGCTCGGCCAGCTCGGGCCGCAGCCGGCCGCTCGTCGTCGAACAGCTCCGTCGGGCCGGTAGCTCTTCATCCACTGTCTCGAGGATGCGCACGTGCTCGGGCTTTCGTGCATCTCGCCCATCGGCACCTGGTGCGCCCGCCAGTAGCCCTCGGTGCGCTTGCCGTCGATCTCCTTGGGGCAGGTCCAGCCCTTGGGCGTGCGCAGCACGATCATCGGCCAGCGCGGGCGTTCGCCGAAGCCGCGTTGCGCGCGTCCGCCTGGATGCGCGCGGATCTCGCCGATGACCGTCTCCAGCGTGGCGGCCATGAGCTCGTGCATCTTTTCCGGGTCGTCGCCCTCGACGAAATAGGGCGTGTAGCCGTAGCCGCGAAAGAGCTGCTCCAGCTCCTCGTGGCTGATGCGGGCCAGGATGGTGGGATTGGCGATCTTGTAGCCGTTGAGGTGCAGGATCGGCAGGACCGCGCCGTCGGTCGCCGGGTTCAGGAACTTGTTGGAATGCCAGCTCGTCGCCAGCGGCCCGGTCTCCGGCCTCGCCGTCGCCGACGACGCAGGCGACGATCAGATCGGGATTGTCGAAGGCGGCGCCGTAGGCATGCGAGAGGGCGTAGCCCAGCTCGCCGCCCTCGTGGATCGAGCCGGGCGTCTCCGGCGCCACGTGGCTGGGGATGCCGCCGGGAAACGAGAACTGGGTGAACAGCCGCTTCATGCCCTGCCTCGTCCGGCGGAGATGTTCGGGTAGACCTCGCTATAGGTTCCCTCGAGATAGGCGTTGGCCACCAGGGCCGGGTCCGCCGTGACCCGGACCGGTGATGTAGATCATGTCGAGGTCGTGCTTCTTGATGACGCGGTTCAGGTGGGCATAGAGGAAGTTCAGGCCCGGCGTGGTGCCCCAGTGGCCGAGCAGCCGCGGCTTGATGTGCTCCTTGGACAGAGGCTGCTTCGAGCAGCGGATTGTCGTAGAGATAGATCTGTCCGACGGACAGGTAGTTGGCGGCGCGCCAGTACGCGTCGATCAGATGTCCGTTCCTTGGTCCGACAAGGCGTTCGCCATGATTCGCCTCCTGTACTTGCCGATACTTCAGCCAGACACCATGGCTCGTGCTTTTCAGATCCCGGTCCTTTTCATTTCAACAAGTGTTTCGCGCGTGTGGCGAGCGACTACCGATAGCGGGCCAGTCGCCCCCAGACTAGCCCCGGATCGGCCGGGGCGACAACCTGGACCCTGAGGCTTGGAAATTCAGGCCCGAGCAGAGGAGAGAAGCGTGACCGCATCGCCATCGACCGATATCGGCCTGTTCGAGGCAATCTACACCGCCCGCTCGCTGCGGCGTTTCAAGCCCGACCCGGTGCCGCAGGAGGTGATCACGCGCGTTCTCGACGCCGCCATCCGCGCGTCGAGCGGCGGCAACACGCAGCACTGGACCTTCATCGTCGTGCGCGATGCGGAGAAACGTCGCCAGCTCGGCGCGCTCTATCGCAAGGCCTCCGACTATACGAGCGCCGTCTATGCCGCGCGGCCCAAGCCCGACCATCTGACCCAGGCGCAATACGACCGGTTCCTGGCGGGCAGCGGCTATCTCTGGGACCATATGGCCGACGCGCCGGTCATCCTGGTGCCGTGCCTGATGAAGCGTGAGCCGCCCGAGCGCTCGAGCCTGCCGGAGGTCGTCCAGGCGCGCTACGCCGACCATCTCGCCAACCAGCAGCGGATCAGCGGCTCCAGCATCTATCCGGCCATCCAGAACATCATCCTGGCCTGCCGGGCGCTCGGCCTCGGGACGGTGATCACGACCAACCACATCCTGTACGAAGACGAGGTCAAGGCCGTGCTCGGCATGCCGGACAACGCCGCCACCTTCGCCCTGATGCCGATCGGCTATCCGACGGGAAAATACGGACCGCTCACCCGCAAGCCGGTGGCCGAGGTCACCTATGCCGACGCCTGGGGCAGCGCGCCTGGCCCGTCGCGGCGGGCGGAGATCGCTGCGACGTGAGTTCGATGCATTCATTCGCCTCCCCGTCTTGACTGGGGAGGGATGACTTTAAGAGCGGGATCAGGCGCGCTCCGCCGTTCACGTTGAAGGTCTGCTTGGTGATCATGCGGCTGTCGTCGGCGGCGAGGAACAGCGCCAGCCGGGCGATGTCGGCCGGCATGATGGTGTCGGGCAGGAACTGGCTCGTCACCACCGCGGCGACCTTTTCCTCGGTCGGATACCACAGCCTTTGCTGCTTCTCCGTCACGCACCAGCCCAGGCGCGATGGCATTGACGCGGATGCGAGTGCTTGCCGACCTGGCGCGCCAGCGAATGGGTGAAACCGACCACGGCGGCCTTGGCCGAGGCGTAGCCCATCAACTCGGGCACGCCGACCTGCCAGGTGATCGACGACATGTTGACGATCGATCCGCCGCCCAGCTCGACCATCTGCGGCACGACGGCCTGGGAGGCGAAGATAGACGTGGCGGAAATTGACCGCCATCGTCTTGTCGAACGCCTCCGGCGTGACGTCGGCAAAGGTCTGACGCTGGTCGTTGGCGGCGTTGTTGATCAGCGCCGATGCCGGCCCGAGCTTCCCGCCTCGCCTCGGCGATCGCTGCCTAAGCTCGTCGGTGCGGGTGACGTCGCAGCGGATGAAAGCGGCGCGTGCCGCGCCGATCCGGCAAGCGATTTCGCCAGGGCCCGTCCCGCCTCTTCCTGAAGGTCGAGGAAGGCCACGCGCGCGCGCCGTTGTCGGCAAAGCCCGCACGAACGCCTCGCCGATGCCGCTGGCGCCGCCGCTGACCAGCACGACGCGGTCCTCGAGGCTTTGGTATTTCGTGAAACTCATGCCATCAGTCGCCCTGTTTTGCTTCGTTAGGTGTCGCTTCAGTTCATGTTCCTCTTCAGCGCCGCCTCCGTCCACTGGCGAACGCAGTCGGCATTGCCTGCGCCTTGTGGTTGGCGCCGGGAGGTTGAAGCCGTGCGGCGTGTTCCGGAGTAGGTCGTGAGCTCGAAGGGCGCACCCGCCGCCTGGGCCGCCTTGCCGATCGCGTCGCGCTTTGTCGATCAGGCAGCAGTCATGGTAGGTGTCGTTCTCGCCCGCGAACATCACCGTCGGCACGCAGCAGCCGGCCCAGACCAGGCGGATCCTTGAAGGCGGTCGTGGACGGATACCAGGCGGCCACGACGGCGACCTGGTCGCTCCACGCGGTGCCATAGCCCAGCACAGTAGCCGCCGCCCAGGCGAGAAGCCCACCAGCCCGACCTTGCCCGGCAGGGCGTGCGGCATGCGCTGCGCCTGCGCGATGGCGTCACGCAACCCCGGTCCTGCGTTCCGGCCCAATTGTTCAGCATCGAACAGCACCACATCGTAACCGAGGGCGGCGATCCTGGCGGGCGACGTCGCGATAATTCGGTATGCCGGTCGCGCCCGACGCCATGAGCGACGACGCGGCCCTTGCCCGAAGGCGGCGGGAATTCTTCCTGCGCGATCGCACCATGCGACGCCAACAGGGCTGCAGAGCGCCGCGATTACCGCATCGCGTCGCCGAGTCCTGGGTACTTCGTGAAACTCATGCGATCAGTCGCTCCGTTTGCGGGTCGAACAGGCAGATCGTCCGGGTATCGACGGAAAGCTCGCCGGTCGGCCGGGCGGCAGCTTGATGTCGGGCGCGACGCGCGGCGCGCAGGCGCTCGCCGGCGATCCGGATCAGCACGATCGTCTCCGCGCCGGTCGGCTCGCTCACTTCGACCTCGGCCTCGATCCGGGTGGCGGGAATGTCGGCCGCGCGCTTGCCGCCGTCGGAAATGCATTCCGGCCGGATGCCGAGCACGACCTCGCGATCGATCGTAGGCGCGCGGCGGCGGCGCTTCGGCTGGCAGCGGCAGCGTCGCCCTGTTCGTCAGCGCTGGCCGGCGCCGACGATCGCGGCCAGCGAATCGCCGTGGCGCGCCAGGCGCGCCGGCACGGTGTTCATGGGCGGCGTGCCGAGAAAGCGCGCGACGAACAGGTTCGCCGGCCTGTTGTAGACGGTCTCCGGCGAGTCGAACTGCTGCTGATCTCGCCGTGGTCCATGACGGCGATGCGGCTCGCCATCGTCATCGCCTCGATCTGGTCGTGCGTGACGTAGACGATCGTGGTGCCGATGCGCTGGTGGAGCTGCTTGATCTCGGTGCGCATGTCGACGCGCAGCTTGGCGTCGAGGTTGCTGAGCGGCTCGTCGAACAGGAACAGCAGCGGATCGCGCACCAGCGCGCGGCCCATGGCGACGCGCTGGCGCTGGCCGCCCGAGAGCTGCGCCGGCTTGCGCTCGAGCAGCCCGTCGATCTGCAGCAGCGCGCGCGACGCGCGCCACGGCCTCGCTTTGCTGCTGCTTCGGCACGCCGCGGCATTCCATGCCGAAGGTGATGTTGCCGCGCACCGTCATCGCCGGATAGAGCGCGTAGGACTGGAACACCATGGCGATGTCGCGGTCCTTGCGGCTCGATGTCGTTGACCACGCGATCGCCGATCTCGACCGTGCCGGCGCTCGGCGCGCTCGAGGCCGGCGACGACGTTGAGCAGCGTGGACTTGCCGCAGCCCGACGGGCCGAGCAGCACGGCGAACTCGCCGTTCTCGACGGTGAGGTCGATGCCCTTCAGCACCTCGACGGCGCCGAAGCGCTTGTGCACGCCCCGGACGCTGCAGCGCCGCCATGTCGTTCCCCTACTTGATCGCGCCGGCCGTCAGGCCGCGCAGGAAATACTGTCCGCCGAAGAAGTAGACCAGCAGGGTCGGCAGCGCGGCCAGCAGGACCGCGGCGCTCTGGATGCCGTATTGCGGCACGTCGGTCGGCGCGGTGGTGCTGATGGCGATCAGCGCCGCCGTCACCGGCTGCTGGGCGCCGGTGGTGAAGGTGACGCCGTAGAGAAATTCGTTCCAGATGCCGGTGAACTGCCAGATCACCGTGACGACCAGGATCGGCGGCGAGAGCGGCAGGACGATGCGCCAGAAGATGCGAAAGTAGCCGGCGCCGTCGACGCGGGCGGCCTTCATGAGGTCCTGCGGGATGCCGACGAAGTAGTTGCGGCAGAACAGCGTGGTGAAGCTCAGCCCCTGCACGGTGTGAATGAGGATGAGCGCGCCCACCGTGTTGGAGAGGCCGAGGTCGCGCAGCACGAGCGCCCACGGGATCAGCTTCATCTGCTCGGGCAGGAAGACGCCCATGATCACCACGGCGAAGATGATGCTGTCGCCGCGGAACCGCCACAGCGATATCGAGTAGCCGGCGAGCGCGCCGAGCGCCGTCGAGATGATCGTCGCCGGGATGACCATGCGCCAGCGAATTTCCCATGTACATCCGGATGCCTTCGCAGCGCTGCGCGATGCAGTAGCTGCTCCAGGCCTGGACGTAGTTGTCCCACGCGAACACCGAGGGCCAGCCGATCAACGAGCCGCAGCCCGATCTCCCGCGCGGTGCGCACGGAATTCAGCAGCACCACGACCAGCGGCGCGAGGAAAAACAGCGCCGACGCCGTGAGCGCGGCGTAGATCAGCCAGCGCTGGCCTATTATGAGGAAGTGGTGGCAGGCCAGCCACACTAAAAGTACTGATCATCTAACCATGGGGCTACTAATATCACCCTGATGATGTTACAATAATAACTGAAACCACACACTGA
>ERZ1370068.868-contig-10795_pt1 | contig 23376 bp, 31 predicted proteins | sample MGYA00561227_ERZ1370068 | MGnify/ENA primary metagenome ERZ1370068 (study PRJEB38410, sample SAMEA6850437) | metagenome | study: Metagenomic assessment of the ecological functions of the soil: analysis of the soil microbiota associated with the...
GCGGGCGCGATCCTGTCGAATACGCTTGTTTTCATTTATTTCGCTATGTTCTACGCGTCAGGCTGAAAGGCCGACCTCACCACTCTGCGGCCATGGGGCAGCTTCTCTAACTTCGCTCTCCCAATTGCTGCACCGCTACCGCTGCTGCGAGCCCCGAACTAATATGTGATTCCTCAGCTAATCAATGCGGATGAAGTTTTGGTACACGGCTACCTGCGCTAAGCGCATTCGTCATTCGCGCGAGGGCCTGCGGTGGCCGTGATCAACTGCATGACCTGGTCGACATTTTCCTGCACGCCCTGAAATTTTCCGCTCGTTAAATCGATTTGAGCCTTGGCTCCGGGAATTTGAGTGTCAGATCTGACGGAAGTTACCTGTTCCACGTTGATGTGAATCAGTTTCCCGCCGGGTTCAGTCAATTTGATCCAAGCCATCCTTGTGCCCGTGATGCCACGAACACAGAACGGTGCACTCTGTACGAGGGCGGACTGTGGTGCGGCGAACCAAGCCTTCTCCTCGGCAGTGAATGGCCTCACGGCATGATTCACGGCCCCGGTGCGATCGTTGGACATGGTCACCGACACCGCGCGTCGGGCGACTGAACCATAATGGTCGGTCCGGTTATCGGTATCCGCCAAAACCGCTGAGGCGGAGCCAAAGAAGAGTAGAGCGGCCAGAGCCGTCTTGGTCCTGCTAGGCATTTTCGTTGTCCTTGCGTAGAGCGCTTCCGTCCAAGGAGATTGAATTAGGTCGCTGTTTATTCCGGCCAACAATTCAAACTCGTATCGTGTCATCCATTTCCTGAATGGCATGCCAGACAATCAGCTCATGTCGAAGCGCCGCTTTCTTTGCCTCAAGTCGGCTCTTCGACTTGAACGGTGGAGATTGCCATGCCCTGGTATGACCAGAGCCTGTATTGGTTCGAGGAGCTGCCTGGGTCACCGGGGGTTGTCGTAGACGACAGGGGGTGGCGTGCTCCTGACCAGATTGAACAGGCCGTCGCGCCCAGGCGCGATGTGCGCGCTGTGTTGAATGTAGTTCGATGACCAGTACCGCTCGGCCGCCTTGTAGTCCCGCTTGTTGAAAAGCGTATCGAACGCTTGGAGCACGAGTGTCTTGTTTTGCTCCGGGGTGGTCTTGATCATATTATCGCCCTCACGTGCCGATGAAGGTTCGAGCAGCAAAAAGCCAAAGTACGTTTTCGCCTGCGTACTTCAGAGCTTCGAGCCGCCATCGACGCGGATGGTGTCGCCGGTGATCCAACGCGCATCTTGCGAGGCGAGGAACGCGACAACCGAGCCGACATCATCGGGCTGGCCGATCCGCTTGAGCGCCTGCATGCCGAGAACGAAGGACTTGCCCTCGTCGGTCTTGGCGAGGTTCGACATGTCGGTGTCGATCACGCCGGGCGCGACCGCGTTGACGCGGATGCCGCGCGGCGCCGAGCGCCGCCGCGAAGTGCTTCACCAGCGTGTCGATCGCGCCCTTCGTGGCCGCATAGGCCGACAGGGTGCCGACGGCGGCGTGCGCCCCGAGCGAAGAGACGAGAATCGACGCTGCTGCCCTCGCCGAGTGATCGGAAGCAACTGCTGCACCAGGAAGATACGGCGCGCGGACGTTGACTGCGAAGAGCTTATCGAAATCCTCGACCGTCGTTTCCTCGATGGTCGCCGCTTTCGAGATCCCTGCATTGGCGACAAGGATGTCCAGGCGATCTCCGATGATGCTGCGGGCCTGCCTGGCAAGCTTGCTGGCGCCGTCCGCGGCGGCGAGGTCCGTCGCTATGGCATCCGCTCGGCCACCGGCTTTGCGTATCTCTGCGACAACACCGTCGGCTTCCTTCGCGCCGCGGCCGTAGTGCACGAGAACCTGGGCGCCGGCCGCGGCGAGCGCGAGTGCGCTGGCGCGGCCCATGCCGCGCGAAGCGCCGGTGACGAGTGCGGTTTTACCGGTCAGAGTAGGCATGATCATCGTCCTCGTTGTTGCTGCGGCGGATACGTGCCGTTCGATGCTCACGACGCCTCGGACGTCGTCCGCCGACAGGAACATCGAGAGATGTGACGGACAAAGAGCTCGGGATATTGGAACTGCGAGCCGTGATTGGAGTCGGGGTAGATGATCAGCTGCGCATTCGGGATGTTCTGCTCCATGATGAAGGAGTTGATCGTGGGCATGATCACGTCGTTACTGCCGTTCACGACGAGTGTTGGCTGCTTGATCGTCTTCAGATAGTCGTAGGACCCCTCTTGCTGGACGCCCCACTTGTCCATCGCTTCGATCTGGGCGGGCGAAACCTTGTCGTTCACCTCGGGATCGCGCCCCTCCTGACGAAGATGCTTGCGCTTCAGGAACTCCCGTCCCGCCGCCTGGCCCGCCTCGGACGGACTGAAGAGGACCGCGAGCCAGAGATGCTCGGGCGGATCGTAGGCGGCGCCGAAGATCCGCTGTGCGACCTGGGTCAGCGACTCCATTCCCTGACCGCCGCGCGGACCGGTGCCCACCAGGATCAGCTTGCGGACGAGATCGGGCGCCTGCAGCGTGATTTCCTGCGCGACCATGCCGCCGATCGAGAAGCCGAGCACATCCACCTTGTTCAAACCAAGTGCTCGGCTGAAGGCGATCGCGTTGGCGCCCATCTGCTCGAACGTGGTCGGGACCTCGCCGGAGCTGCTGGAGACGCCTGCGTTGTTGAACAAGATCACCTCACGGTCGCGAGCCAAGCCATCCGTCACCGCCGGGTCCCAGTAATCCATGGTGCCCGATGTAGTGCTGGTTGAAGACGAGCAGGCACGCCGCCGGCCTTGCCGAATCGGCGATAGGCGAAGCGGATTCCGTTAGCCTCGACGAACTGCGTCGGCGCGGTCTGGTGGGTGTGCGTCGTCATGGTCGACTCCTGTGGCAATCCCTGTCGATGAAGCGTCGAATGGGAAGCTTTCAGCCGGCGGTCTTGACCGCCGTCGACAGTGAGGATGTGGCCGGTGATGAATGATGCTTCGTCCGACGCGATGAAGACGATCGGCGTCGGCGATCTCCTCCGGAGTCGCCGAGCGCGCCCAAGCGGCACGCTCTTCACCAGCGCGGCCTTGTTCTCCGCGCGTGCCGGTAAAGCGGGTCGAGCATGCCGGTGTCCGTCGGACCCGGCGCGACGGCATTGACGCGCACTCCCGAGCTGGCCGCTTCGAGCGCCGCCGACTTTGTCATGCCTTCGACGGCGTGCTTGCTCGCCGACATAGACCGAGGCGCCCGGCCGCGCCCTCGTGCCCGTAGGTCGAGGAGATGTTGATGATGCTGCCGCTGCCCTGTGCCTGCATGACGCGCAGCTCGTGCTTCATGCTCAGCAGCATGCCGAGCACGTTGGTGTCGAACGTCGCGGCGTAGCTTTCGGCGGTCTGGTCCGTGACCGGGCCAGGCCTGGCCTTCGGTGCCGGCGTTGTTGACGGCGACATCGAGCCGGCCAAAGCGCGCGACGGTCTTGTCGACCAGAGCGCGGACGTCATCCTCCTGGCGGACGTCGGCGCTGATGAACTCGGCCTCGGCGCCGAAGGCAGCGCAGCTCGGCTTCCGAGCGCCTTGCCGGCCTCATCACGCCGGCCGGCAACGACCACGCTTGCGCCCTTCTTGGCGAAGGCGACGGCGGCGGCGCGGCCGATGCCGGTCAAGGCGCCGGTGATCAATACGACTGGGTTGCTCATTTTCCGGTTCCTCACGATTTGGCGCTTCCTGCCGGCAGAGCATGGATAGCAACGCCGGGAAGCTGATAGAGGCCACGGGTGTCTCCCGAGGGCTGCTTCCGTTGTGAGGCAAGTAGGAACCCCTGGCGCCCGCGCAAAAGACTTTGTAAGCTGGGGGCATGCCTTGGAGATATGGAAGGCGCTATGGAGCTACGGCACCTTCGCTATTTCGTCGCGGTCGCCGAGGAGGGCAGCCTGACGCTCGCGGCTGAGAAAAGGCTGCACACGGCGCAGCCTTCCCTCAGCCGCCAAATCCGCGATCTCGAATACGAGGTCGGCGTCCAGCTGATGAGCCGCAGCGTGCACGGCATCGAATTGACCGCCGCCGGGCGGGCCTTTCTCGACCATGCGCGGCTGGCGCTCACGCAGGCCGAGGCAGCCGCAGAGGCAGCGCGGCGAGCCGCGCAACCTGTCAAACCGACTTTCGCCATGGGCTTCCAAACCGGGCAGGAAGTCGATTGGCTGCCGCGTGCCACAAGCATCCTTCGCGACGAATTGCTCAATATTGAAATCAGAGTTTCGAGCGACCATTCGACAATGCTTGCAGACGACCTCCAGCGCGGGAAGACTTGATATCGCTTTCCTCCGCCGGGAACAGAAGCCCGATCTCGAATACAAATTGGTAGCGAAGGAGCCGCTCGTCGTGATCCTGCCGAGCGATCATCCGCTCGCTGAGCGCGACGCCATCGATCCGCACGATCTCGTCGGTGAAACATTTATCGGGATATCAAGCGTGCCGCGCGTGCTGCGTGCTGTTATCAACGATTATCTGAAACGATCTGGGATAGAGATCGTGCCGCATCTTGAGATCGATAATTTCGCGATGGCCATTTCTCTGGTCGCGTCGACGCGCGGTGTGGCTCTGCTGCCGGCCTCTGCAGAGAATTTCTTGAAGTGGTCTGTCATCAGCCGTCCCCTGAAAGGCGAGGCGCCGACCATCGATTTGGTCGTCGGATATCACAAGGCGAACACGTCCCCGATCCTGAGGACATTCCTCTCCAGAATTGATGACTTGACCGCCCGGATATCCAGCAAGGCTCGCCGGATGAGTGGACCGGGATCGGCCGCCGCGCCGCGATGACGGGAGTGCAGACCGTGGCAGCGGGGCCTGCTCCTCTGGCACCAAGATCGTTAGTCGCCAAACGGATCGGGCACATGTCCGTTTCGAGTCCCTGAGCAGACCTCCGGGCGTCACTTAAGCCAAATCCGCTTCGCCCCTCAAAGCGACACCGCGAGTTTGCCTCGATATCCGCTCTGTATCCAGCTCCGGACAGCAACCGCCTGTTTGTTAGCCGAGCATTTCCCCGATTTCCCAAATCCCGGTCCGTTGCCAACAACCGCGTCATAGAGCCCGGCCCCGGCCGTGATGCAGCTTCTGCAAGGCAGCCTTGCGGATGCAAGACCCTCGTCCCTTGCCGAGGACGTAAGCTCAACCACATTAAGCATAGTTAATATATGGAGACATAACATGAAGACGCTCACACTACCGCGAGGACGATCGTGCTGGTGTTTTCTCTCATCGCGTTGGCGACTCCATCTCAGGCCGCGCAGAAGACCAAGGCAAGAGACAATGGCGCGTCGCTGGAGCAGAAGTGTCACGAGTTGGTAGGCAAGGAGGAGCGCGAAGGCGAAGGGCGAGGCCACATTGGTCAATTCCAAGTGCAGCGTTTCAGCGACTGCATGATGGGCACGCCAAATTGATCTCGAGCACGCACTTCTCCATCAGGGCGCAGCAGACGCCGGTGCTGAAACAAACATCTGCCTGGCGGAAGCGATGAGTTGCCGCTTCTTGCCTAGGCGCTGTCGTTGCCGGCCCGGCTTTCGTTCAGTCCGCAAGCGCCGCGCCGGCGCCAAGCAGAAGGTCCGTGGCGGCCTTGACGGCCGCCGACAAGCAACTAGGTGCAATCATGAGAGCGACAGCACTGAAATATGCCATGGGCGTTGGGCTCGGCGGCATGCTCGCGCTCGGCGCCGCGACCGGCTTCGGCCAGCTCCGGACGGGAACGGTCGCGGCCCGCCAGGTGACGCAATACTGCATTCCCCGCGCGATAATCCTGATGCACACAGGTTCTATTGCGGCAACGAGGACGGCTGGGCGGATCCGGCCGGGGCGGCGTTCCGCCTGCGTTCATGCGGGGGTCGAGGAAAGAGCCTTGCCGCGTGACATCGATCCGCTTCGACCATGCGGCAGGATTGCGATGGCCGCGGCAGATCGAACGCATTAAGCTCGGCTTAAGAACGAGCGTCGCGCCGCCGGTGGCAATCCTGGCTTCCGCAGGGTCGTCGGCGCGCAGGAGCCGCCGGGTGGTCACTTGGCGGCACACCTTTAAGGCTGGACGATGCACACCGATCTCGAAGACGATTTTCTCGTTCTGCTCTATGACGTCGCACGTCAGATGCGCACCGTCACCGACCAGAAAGCGCGCGAACACGGGTCGACGCGGGCCCAGTGCATCATCCTGGCGCGGCTGGAGCGCCAACCAGGCATGTCCCAGAACGAGCTCGCCGCCATTGCCGAGGTCGCTCCGATCACGGTCGCTCGCCTGGTTGACCGCCTGGAGGCGCAAGGCCTGGTCGAGCGCTGCACCGATCCCGCGGATCGGCGCATCTGGCGTCTGCGATTGACGCCGGCAGCAGCGCCGGTCCTGCGCGACCTCAAGCGCTACCGCGCCGAGGTGCGTGCACTCATGACCAAGGGGGTCAATCCGGCGGTCTTGAAAGCGATGGTCGTCGGCCTGCGCAGGATGAAGGAGAACCTGAGCAGCAGCCTCGCCGAGGCGGCGGAGTAAAGGCAACGCCAGGCTTCCGCACTCGTGTCCGGTGGGGACGGATTTTCGAAGTATCCCTTCGGGCAATGGGCAAGTTCGCCCGCTCCGAAAGGTTTTGGCTCCGTCAATATCTCGGAGATCGAGAGCTGCTGCCCCGCAGGCCTCGGCGGACATTTCGCGCAGCAATTCCGTGTCGCGATCAATAATCGCACCGAACTTTCATCAAATGGTTGGCGCCTGACCGCGTTCAACGCCCATTCGCCACGGTGCGGAGCCAAGGCGCTCGATCAGGAAATCGACGAAGACCCTCACCTTGGGAGCCTGGTGACGGCCCGGCGGCAGCAGTGCAAATAATGGGTAGTTTTCCGGATCCTGCGCGTCCTGCAGCAAGGGTTGCAGCAATCCCTCACGAATGGAAGGCGCGACGACGTGCTCGCTCAGCCGCAGGATGCCCGCTCCTCCGATTGCCAATTGCAGCAACATATCCGCACTATCGGCGCTGACGGGACCTTTCACATCGATCCGGACTAGCTCGCCATCGACCCGAAACGGCCAGCTCGCGGAGCCGGGATTTCGGCTCAAGGTCAGGCATGCGTGACGACCGAGATCGGCAGGTTCGGCCGGCCGCCCATGACGGGCAAGGTAAGCTGGACTTGCGCACACGACCCGGCGGAGGTCGACGATCTTGCGTGCCACAAGCCCGGAGTCTTCGAGCGGCCCCATGCGCAGTGAGACGTCCACGTTTTCGCCGACGAGATCAACGCTACGATTGGTCACCATGAAATCGAACGTGATGTGAGGATGGCGCGCCAGGAACTCGGGCAATGCCGGCGCAAGTTCATGGGCCGCGATGACCGGGAACGTGTGGACGCGCAAGTGACCGCGCGGCGACGCATGAGCGGACGCGATTTCGGACTCCGCCGCCTCGATGGCCCCGAGGATCTCACGCACGCGATCGAGATAGATCTCGCCCTCGGCGGTCAGCGCCAGCCGCCGCGTCGTCCGATTGATGAGCCGCACCCCGAGGCGCTGCTCCAATCGGGTGATGAGCTTTGCCACGGCGGAAGGCGACAGACTTACGTCCTCGGCCGCGCCCGCAAAACTGCCGCGCTCCGCCACGCGCTCGAAAATGGCCATCTCAGCCGGTGAACTGGCCATCCCGGAAATTCCTTCATGAGTGATCGGAATTCATCACCGATTATCCCAGCAATGTAAATGCATTAGCGTTCGAGTGTGGCGGCGGCCTGGCGGCGGAACCGGCAGCGTGTCGAGGCGGCGCGTCCCAATGGCGAGGTAGACCAGCCAATGCCCTATCTTCACCTCGACGTTCCGAACCACTATCCTGTCGACGTAAAGCGCGCCCTGGCCCGGCGTTTGGGCGATCACTACGCGCGGATCATGCAGACGACGCCCGACCTGGTGACCGTGGCGTTTCGCGAACTGGGCGAAGGCGGCGTGTGGTGCTGCGGCACCGGCGAGCCCGAACCGGCGGCGCTGCTCTCATGCGACGTCCGCCGAGGTCGCCCGCCGGAACAACGGGCCGAGCTTGCCCAAACGCTGATCGACACCTGTGTGGAGGCGCTCGGGCTGCGCAGCGACCGCCTTGTGGTCGAGTTCACGCAGCACACGAGCGACGAGATGTACCGTGCCGGACGCGGTTGGGGCACCGAATGGACACCGGCTGAGGCCACCGGCGCGGCGTAGGAACGAGGGCATCGGGCATCCACGCGAACAGCCTGGAGGCAACCATGGCTACCACGATCAAGGTCAACGGCGTCGATCGGACGGTCGATGTCGACGGCGACACCCCGCTGCTTGTGGGTGTTGCGCGACGTGCTCGGCATGACCGGCACGAAGTTCGGCTGCGGCATGGCGCTCTGCGGCGCCTGCACCGTGCATGTCGACGGCGTCGCCACCCGTTCCTGCATCACCCCGATCGACAGCATCGGCAGCTCCGCGATCACGACGATCGAGGCGATCGGCGCGACAGCGGCGGGCGCCAAGATCCAGAAGGCCTGGCTCGACCGCGAGGTCGTGCAATGCGGCTACTGCCAGTCGGGCCAGATCATGTCCGCTTCGGCGCTGCTCGCGAGCAACCCGCATCCGACCGATTCCGATATCGACGACGCGATGTCCGGCAACATCTGCCGCTGCGGGACCTATGTCCGCATTCGCGAAGCGATCAAGCAGGCCGCGCAATCGAGCGGACAGGGAGGCTGACAATGATCCTCGATCACATCACTTCCCGAGCCGCCGATTCCGATCGGTCGCCATCAGCGAACGGTCTCTCCCGGCGCGCCTTCCTGCAGGCCGGAGCGGCCGCGGGCGGAGGCCTGATGCTGAGCCTGCGCCTGCCGTTCGCAAACGGCGATGCCGAAGCGGCCGACGCCGATGGCTTCGCGCCCAACGCCTTCATCCGCATCGACGGCGACGGGCAGATCGTCCTGACCATGCCCTATGTCGAGATGGGCCAGGGCACCTATACCTCGATCCCGATGCTGATCGCCGAAGAGCTGGAGGTGGACCTGACGCAGGTGCAGCTCGAGCATGCTCCGCCCAACGAAAAGCTCTACGGCAACCCCTTGCTCGGCGGCGTGCAGGCAACCGGCAACTCGAACGCGATACGCGCGTCGTGGCAGCCGCTGCGCCAAGCCGGCGCGACCGCGCAGAACCATGCTGGTGGCGGCGGCGGCAAAGCGCTGGAATGTCGATCCGGCGTCCTGCCGCGCGCAAAGCGGCGAAGTGCTGCACGCGCCGACGGGAAGACGCATCAAATATGGCGAGCTTGCCGCCGATGCCGCCCGCATGCCTGTCCCCGAAAACGTGGCGCTCAAGCGACCGGAGGATTTCAAGCTCATCGGCACCCCGGCCAAGCGTCTGGACACGCCGGCGAAGGTCAACGGAACGGCCGTCTATGGCATCGACGTCCGGCCGCCGGGCGTGAAGATCGCGACCCTTGCGCAATCGCCCGTCTTCGGCGGTCGCGTGAAGAGCGTGGATGATGCGGCGGCCAAGGCCGTCAAGGGCGTGCGTCAGATCGTGCGGCTCGACGACGCCGTCGCCGTCGTGGCCGACCATATGGGCGCTGCGAAGAAAGGGCTGGCGGCCCTGGTGATCGAATGGGACGACGGTCCGCACGCCAAGCTCAACACGCGACGAGATCGCGGGCGAGCTCGAACAGGCGACGCTCAATCCGGGGCCGGTTGCGCAGAATATCGGCGATGTCGACAAGGCCATGGCGAGCGCCGTCACCAAGGTCGAGGCGACCTACCAGGTTCCGTTCCTCGCGCACGCGACCATGGAGCCGATGAACTGCACGGTTCATGTCCGCAAGGACGGCTGCGAAGTCTGGGTCGGCAGCCAGGTCATCGCGCGCGCCCAGGCGGCGGCGGCGAAGACCGCAGGCCTGCCGTTGGACAAGGTCGTGGTCCACAATCATCTGATCGGCGGCGGCTTTGGCCGGCGGCTGGAGATCGACGGCGTCATTCGCGCCGTCGAGATCGCGCAAGCACGTCGACGGCCCCGTCAAGGTCGTGTGGACCCGCGAGGAAGATATCCAGCACGACATGTATCGGCCCTATTGCTTCGACCGGACTGTCTGCCGGTCTCGATGCGAAAGGAATGCCGGTCGCCTGGAACCATCGCTTCGCGGGCTCCTCGGTCATCGCGAGATGGCTCCCTCCGACGTTCAACAATGGTCTCGACCCCGACACCACCGAGGGCGCGATCGATCTGGTCTATGCCCTCCCGAACATGCACGTCGAGTATGTGCGGGTGGAACCTCCGGGCATTCCGACGGCCTTCTGGCGCAGCGTCGGGCCGTCGCACAATGTCTTCGTGACCGAAAGCTTCATGGACGAACTGGCGGCGGCGGCGAAGCAAGATCCGGTCGCCTATCGGCTGGCCCTCCTCGACAAGACGCCCCGCGCCAAAGCCGTCCTCGAGCTTGCCGCGGAAAAGGCCGGCTGGGGACAGCCATTGCCTGAAAGGGTCGGCCGCGGCGTCTCCGTCCAGTTCGTCTTCGCGACCTATATGGCGCAGGTTGCCGAAGTCGAAGTGTCGAAGGACGGAGCGGTTCGTGTCCGGCGCGTCGTCTGCGCGGTCGATTGCGGCACCGTCGTCAATCCCGATACCGTCCGGGCGCAGATCCAGAGCGCGATCATCTTCGGCATCACGGCGGCGCTCTATGGCGAGATCACGCTCAAAGACGGCCGTGTCGAGCAAACCAACTTCGACAGCTACCAAATGCTGCGCATGAATGAGGCGCCGGCCATCGAGGTCCACATCGTCCAGAGTTCCGAGCCGCCGGGCGGAATGGGCGAGGCCGGGACCTCGGCCATCGTTCCCGCGGTGACCAACGCGATCTTTGCCGCAACTGGCAAGCGCTTGCGAAAGCTGCCGATCGACACCACCGTCGTTGAAGCAGCCGGTGTGAACGGAATACCGTCGCTCCGGCCGGAAAATCGTCGTGCAGGCTTGAACTGCTTAGGAGCCGCCGGCAGGGCTCGCGGATAGGCCATGGCTGCTCCGACCCAATCGATCATTGACACTCGACGTCACCAGATGTTCCCGGTTCTGGAGCCGGCCGAAATCGAGCGCGTGCGTCGCTTTGGTAAAGTCCGCTCCTATGGTGCAGGCGAGGCGCTGGCAAAAGTCGGCGAAGTGGGCCTCGGTCTCACCATCATCTTGGGTGGAAATGTCGACATCACTCAGCACGATCAATCGGGCCGCCGCACGCGCGATCGTTACCCATGGGCCGGGCGCATTCATGGGCGAGCTGGCGCAATTGGCGGGGCGACCGGCTCTGGTTGACGCCCATGCGAAAGAACCGGTCGAGGCGCTGATCATCCCGCCGGACCAACTACGGGCATTGCTGATTGCGGAAGCGGAGCTCGGGGAGCGGATCATGCGCGCCCTGATCCTGCGTCGCGTCGGGCTGCTGGAGACCGGCGCAGGCGGACCGGTGATCGTCGGCCGCGCCGAGAATGGCGATGTGCTTCGGCTCGAGGGCTTTCTCCGCCGCAATGGCCATCCGCGTCAAAGGCTCGATCCCGAGACCGATCCGGAAGCCAAGGCGCTGATCGATCGCTTCCACGTCGACGCTGGTCAATTGCCGATCGTGCTGTGCCCGGGCGGACAGCTGCTGCGCAATCCGAGCGAGACCGAGCTCGCCCGCTGCATCGGTTTGGTAGGGCCGATCGATCCGGACCGCGTCTATGACGTTGCCATCGTGGGCGCCGGGCCCGCGGGTCTCGCCGCCGCTGTCTATGCAGGCGTCGGAAGGGCTCTCCGTACTCGGTGCTCGACTGCCGCGCATTCGGCGGCCAGGCCGGCGCCTCCGCCAGGATCGAGAATTACCTGGGCTTCCCGACCGGCATCACCGGCATGGCCCTGATGGCGCGTGCCTACAATCAGGCCCAGAAATTCGGGGTCGAGATGGCGATTCCCGGATGAGGTGATCGGCCTGCAGGCGCTCGGCGATCCGGACGCGGGCCGCTTCGTCCTGAAGCTGTCCAACAATGAACGTGCCAGCGCCCGCTCGGTCGTGATCGCCAGCGGCGCCCGCTATCGGCGGCTCGCACGTCGAGAACCTCGAAGCCTTCGAGGCCTCGAGCGTGCACTATTGGGCATCGCCGCTGGAAGGCGAAGCTGTGCGCCGGGCAGGAGGTCGCCCTGGTGGGCGCCGGCAATTCGGCGGGCCAGGCAGCGGTCTATCTGGCGAGCCAGGTCGCCAAGGTCTGGCTCCTCGTGCGCGGGCCGGACCTTGAGGCGAGCATGTCGCGCTACCTCGTCGACCGCATCGCAGGCCTCTCCAACGTCGAGGTGGTGACGCAGACCAGCGTCACCGGCCTGGAAGGCCGCGACGGCGTGCTGGAGGCGATCCGCTGGCGTCGCGGCGCTTGGGCGACGGAAGTGCGGCGGCCGATCCGCCACCTGTTCCTGTTCATCGGGCGGACCCGAACACGAATTGGCTCGTCCGGATCCGGCGTGGCGCTGGACGCCAAGGGGTTCTGTGTTGACCGGCGGCGACCTGCCGACAGCGATCGCCGCCCGCTGGAAACCAGCCGCCGGGGCGTCTTCGCCATCGGCGACGTGCGTTCAGGTTCGGTCAAGCGGGTCGCCGCGGCGGTCGGCGAGGGCGCGCAGGTGGTGGCAGCGCTGCATGCGCCTATTCTGGCCGCGAGCGACCGACGCAGCCCGGTCGTCATGGCGAACCTCTTAGGAGGGTTCGCGCGTTTGATGCACTCGATGACATCGCGCAGAGATGACACCGTGCCATCAGCGTCAGGAGCGACAGATGACCAAGATCACCTACGAGATCGTCGAACACGACGGCGGTTGGGCCTACCGGGTCGATGGGGTGTTCTCCGAGACCTTTCCGTCCCACGACATGGCCGCAGAGCGGCGGAGCGCGTCAGCGAAGGAACAAGTCGTCCCGGGCAACACGACGGGCATCTCGTACGAAGGACAAGGATGGTCGTTGGCACGATGAAGTGTCGGCAGGCGATGATCGACCTGAGACCGACGTCAAGGGCTGAGGAGCTAAGTCGTCGGTGAGCGTCGCCTCGGGCCCGGCAGTGGGGAATATTGTCGAGCATGACACGGTCCGATGCAAAGGCTATCTGCACGTGGCACCCTGACGCTCCAGAATGAGATCACTTCCCACCTGCCTGAGCGCACAGGTTGTGGTTTGGGATGTCAATGACTAAGGTTGGTTTTCTCCATACCCGAGGAAAATCAATCGACACGTGGAATTCTCTTGGGCTTTCTGCTGCTTGCCGCCCACTCACTGGTCGGTTGCGACGGCAAGCCGGCCGCCAGTTCGGCCCCACCTCCTCCATCAGTCACTGTGGCGCGACCGCTTCAGAAGACAATTACCGAGTGGGATGAGTTCACCGGTCGGTTTGCAGCGGTGGCGACAGTCGAGGTTCGCGCACGAGTCTCCGGGATTCATCGACTTCATCCATTTCAAAGACGGTCAGCTCGTGAAGCAGGGCGACCCTCTGTTCGTCATCGATCCGCGTCCCTACAAGCTCGCGGTCGAGCAGGCCAAGGCCGATCGTAGAGCGCGCGCAGGCCAAGCTGCGAGATCGCCACTCTTGACGTCGAACGGGCGACGCCGCTGGTGCGCAGCCAGACCGTGACCGAACGGGAGTTCGATACGCGGCAGATCAACTCAAGCGCGATGCTGCCGGCGCGGTCGCGCTCGGCCGAGGCCGCGCTGAAGCAGAGCCGAGCTCAATCTCGAATGGACCGAGGTGCGCGCACCGATCGCCGGGCGCATCTCCGACCGGCGCGTCGATGCCGGCAATCTCGATCACCGGCGGGCAGACCGGCGCAACGCTGCTGACCGCCATCGTGTCGCTCGACCCGATTCACTTCGTGTTCGACGGCAGCGAGGCGGATTTCCTGCGCTACATGCGCCTCGCCGCGGCCGGAGCGCGGCCGTCGTCCCGCGACGTGCAGAACCCGGTCTCGGTCCGGCTCGCGGACGAGACCGATTACAAGCATCAGGGCCGGATGGATTTCGTCGACAACGTGCTCAATCCCAAGACCGGCACCATTCGCGGCCGCGCCGTCTTCGACAACAAGGACGGACTCCTGACGCCCGGGATTCTTCGGTCGGCTGCGGCTCTTCGGCGGCGAGCACGACGCGCTGCTGATGCCCGGACAGCGCGATCGCGTCCGACCAGTCGAGCAAGATCGTCTTCACGGTCGCGGACGACGGCACGGTCGGCACCAAGCGGGTCGAGCTCGGCCCCATCGTCGGAGGGCTTGCGCGTCATTCGCTCGGGCCTCGCGCCGACCGACCGCATCGTCATCGAAGGGCTGCAGCGGGCCCGCCCGGGCCAGAAGGTCACAGCCCGAGGACGGCAAGATCGAAGCCGTCGCCCAATAAGCGGCCGCCGGCAGCTCACGCGGGCACCGTGAGTGAGGAGCTGCAGCATGCGTTTTTCGCACTTCTTCGTCGACCGGCCGATCTTTGCCAGCGTCATCTCGATCATCCTGACGCTCGTCGGCTGCATCTCCTTTCGCGCGCTGCCGATCACCGAATATCCGGAGATTGCGCCGCCGACCGTCGGTCGTGAACGCCAGCTTTACGCGGGCGCGTCGGCCGAGGTCATCGCCCAGACCGTGGCGGCGCCGATCGAGCAGGAGATCAACGGCGTCGACAACATGCTCTACGTGGTGTCGCAATCGACCGGCAACGGCGCGCTCGTCGATCAACGTCGTCTTCAAGCCCGGGACGAACATCGACCAGGCGCAGGTGCTGGTGCAGAACCGCGTCTCGGTCGCCCTGCCGCGGCTGCCGGAAGAGGTGCAGCGCATCGGCGTGACGGTGCGCAAGAGCTCTCCCGACCTGATGCTGGTGATCCATCTGATCTCGCCCGACGGGAGCCTGGATCAGCAGTACATTTCCAACTACGCGACCATCAACATCAAGGACGTCATCACCCGCATCGACGGCGTGGGCGACACGATCGTGTTCGGCGCGCGCGACTATTCGATGCGGGTCTGGCTCGATCCCGCCAAGGTGCAGGCGCGCGGCCTGACCGCCAGCGACGTGGTGACGGCGCTGCGCGCCGCCAACGTGCAGGTGGCGGCCGGCGCCATCAACCAGCCGCCGGCGAAATCGCCGGGCGCGTTCGAGGTCGCGGTGCAGACGCTCGGGCGGCTGTCGAGCCCCGAGCAGTTCAACGACATCGTCGTCGCCACCGATCCGGACGGCCGCGTGACGCGCGTGCGCGACATCGCCCGCGTCGAGCTCGGCTCGCAGGACTACACGACCAACGCCTATCTCGACAACAAGGTGGCGACCGCGATCGGCATCTTCCAGCGGCCGGGCTCGAACGCGCTCGCGACCGCAGCGACCGTGCTCGCGACCATGGAGGAGCTCGCCAAGAGCTTCCCGCCGGGCATCAGCTACCGGGTCGCCTACAACACCACCGAGTTCATCCAGCAGTCGGTCGACGAGGTGATCAAGACGCTGTTCGAGGCGGTCGTGCTGGTCGTGATCGTCATCATCCTGTTCCTGCAGACCTGGCGCGCCGCGATCATCCCGATCGTCGCCATCCCGGTATCGCTGATCGGCACCTTCTTCGTCATGGCGGCGTTCGGCTTCTCGCTCAACAATCTCACGCTGTTCGGGCTGGTGCTCGCCATCGGCATCGTCGTGGACGACGCCATCGTGGTGGTGGAGAACGTCGAGCGCTATCTGCGCGCAGGGCATGAGCCCGCGCGACGCCGCGCACAAGACCATGGACGAGGTCGGCGGCGCGCTGGTCGCGATCGCGCTCGTGCTCTGCGCCGTGTTCATCCCGACCGCCTTCATCACCGGCATTTCGGGCGCGTTCTACCGGCAGTTCGCGCTCACGATCGCGACCTCGACGATCATCTCCGCCATCGTGTCGCTGACGCTGTCGCCGGCGCTGGCGGCGCTGTTGCTGCGGCCGCACGGCCACGACGAGACCGCCGGCATCTGGACGACGGTGAGCCGGCCGTTCGACGTCTTCTTCGCCGGCTTCAACAGGGTGTTCGAGCAAGCTGTCGTCGGGCTATGCCGGGCTGACGCGGCGGCGTGCTGCGCGTGTCGGCGCTCATGCTGGTCGATCTACGGCGGGCTCATCGGGCTGACCTATTTCCAGTTCGCCCGCACGCCGTCGGGCTTCATCCCGCCGCTCGACCGCGCCTATTTCATCGCCGCGATCTCGCTGCCGCCGGGCGCAAGCCTCGAGCGGACCGATCGCGTCGTGCGCAGGGCATCGGAAATCCTGCTGTCGCGGCCCGGCGTCGCGCACGCGGTCGCATTCGCCGGCTTCGATGGCGCAACCTTCACGAACGCTCCCAACTCGGGCGTCGTCTTCGTCACCTTGAAGCCGTTCGAAGAGCGGGTGAAGGCCGGCCTCACGACCGACGGCATCCTGAACGACCTGCGCGGCCAGATGCAGGCGCTGCGCGAAGCCTTCGTCCTGGTGATCCCGCCGCCGTCCGTGCCCGGCATCGGCACCGGCGGCGGCTTCAAGCTCTATGTCCAGGACCGCGCCGGCCGCGGCCCGCGCGCGCTCGAGCAGGCGGTCGGCGGCATCATCGGCCCCGCCAACCAGACGCCCGGCCTCGTTCAGGTCTTCACGCTGTTCAACACCTCGACGCCGCAGGTCTATGCCGACATCGACCGCACCAAGGCCGAGATGCTGGGCGTGCCGATCACGCGCTTCTTCGACACGCTTGTCGACCTACATGGGCTCGACCTTCGTCAACGACTTCAACATTCTCGGGCCGGACCTATCGGGTGACCGCGCAGGCCGACAACCCGTTCCGGCTCTCGGTGCGCGACGTCGAGAACCTGCGCACGCGCTCCGTCGCGTCCGACATGGTGCCGCTCGGCGCGGTCGCGACGCTTCCACGAAATCACCGGGCCCTACCGCGTGCCGCGCTACAACCTGTTCCCGGCCGCCGAGGTGCAGGGCGCGACGCTGCCGGGCTTCTCCACCGGCCAGGCGATCGCCGCCATGGAGAAGATCGTCGCGGCAAACCTGCCGTCGGGTTTCGGCTTCGAGTGGACCGAGATCGCGCTGCAGGAAAAGGTCGCGGGCAACACGGCAGCGATCGCGTTCAGCCTTGCGGTGGTGTTCGTGTTTCTGCTGCTGGCCGCGCAATACGAGAGCGTGCTGCTGCCGCTCGCCGTCATCCTGATCGTGCCGATGTGCCTGTTTGCCGCGATCAGCGGCGTGCTGCTGCGCGGCATGGACAACAACATCCTCACCCAGATCGGCTTCGTGGTGCTGATCGGCCTGGCCGCGAAGAATGCGATCCTGATCGTCGAGTTCGCCAGGCAGGCCGAGGAGCAGGGCGCGAACCGCTGGGATGCGGCCGTGCAGGCCGCGCGGACGCGGCTGCGGCCGATCCTGATGACGTCGTTCGCCTTCATCCTCGGCGTGGTGCCGCTCGGTGCTGGCGACCGGCGCGGGCGCCGAGATGCGTCAGGCGCTCGGCACGGCAGTGTTCTTCGGAATGCTCGGCGTGACCGCTGTTCGGGCTCTGTTCACTCCGGTGTTCTATGTGCTCGTGCGCTGGATCGGCACGACGCGAGCATTCGTTGCTCGATCTGAAGCGAAAGGTTGAGACCTTGGCTGCTTTGCATCGCGTCCGCCCGCGTGCGACATGGCGGAAGACGAGCGTCGTTCATCTCGATCGGCTACCGGCAGAGCCGCAGCTAAGTTCGGAAAGGATGCGACTACGATAGGTCATTTTTCGGTAGCCCAAGACTTTCAGTACTGACCCGCAGACGAAGAAGGAGATGTCCAATGAAACGCAAGGCGTCGGCGCTCTGGAAGGGCAATCTTAAAGAGGGCAAGGGCACGATTTCCGACGGACAGCGGTGTGCTGTCGGACGCCCAGTATTCGTTTGCGACCCGCTTTGCGGATGGCAAAGGCACCAATCCGGAAGAGCTGATTGCGGCAGCTCATGCTGGCTGCTTTTCGATGGCCCTCTCCAATGAGCTGGGCAAAGTCGGCTGACGCCGGAAAGCATCAGAACCACCGCCACCGTCACGCTGGAACAGACCGCGTCCGGTTTTACCATCACAGCGGTTCACCTCAACGTCGCGGGCAAAGTGCCGGGCGCTAGCCAACAGGTTTTCAGAGACCGCCAGCCGTCACTGCCAGAATGGGTGTCCGGTGTCCAAGGTGTTGAAGGCAGACATCACAATGGATGCCAAACTTGAGAAGCTGAACGGAGCAAGCCGGTGCCGGTACGCGGTCGGAATCATCATCACGCATTGAGTTGCCGCAGTCAGGTTCACCTTCACATCCGTCTGCCCGACGCCGTGAGCAACACCCACGAGGATATGATAAATTGCCACCTGCTGCATGCAGAATAATTGAAACGCGAAACGGAGCCATAACAGGTTTTGATAAATCCCAGAAACTTACGACAGAGCTGCGATGAGCAACTCATCCGTTCCGGCTCGCGGTGCCGTCGATTACGCCGTGCATAAAGGCGATGGTATTGGCTGCGACCATTCTCGCATCAGTCATCGCCTATATTGACGGGTCCGGTAGTCAACGTCGCGCTGCCCGCCATGCGAAGGACCTGGCGGCGCCGGTGACGACAATCAGTGGGTTATCAATGCCTACACGCTCTGTCTCTCCGCATTCACTCCTGACGGGTGGCGCTGCCGGCAAATCAGTTCGGCCGCCGTCACGTGTCTTCGTCGTTGGCATCGCGTTTTTCGCCATCGCCTCGCTTGGGTGCAGGTTTGCTCCGAGAGCATTGAGCCTGTTGATTGGTGCCGCGCGGTCAAGGCATCGAGGGGCAGCGCTAATTCCGTGTTCGCTTGCAATCATCGGCGCCTCACGTTCCCGGATGCCGAGCGAGAAGAATAACAATCGTACTTGGGCCGCGTTTTCCTGAAATGCGACCGCAATCGGCTTCCCTCTGCTTTGGGCGGCTGGATCGTCGACCACCTTACGTGGCAGCCATCTTTCTGATCAATCCGTTCCTCGCAGCGCCTGCCATCTGGATTGCGTTGCGTCATCTGCGAAGTTACGATCCCCGAAAGCGCCGCCGAGTATCGACTGGTTGGGCCTCACTGCTGGCTTTCAGAGTCTGCCGGGCGACGTCTGCCGATTTCGGACTGATTGCCTGCCCGATGCCGGGGCGCGAGGTGTGTCGGTTCTCGTCGCGCTGGCCGTCGGACTTCTTTTTTTTGCTCATAACATTCGCGTCTGGCACGAAGCGCAACTCGGTCGCCCATGATGCCGCTTGATCTGTTTCGATCGCGCACCTTCAGCGGCGACATCAACGCGCTGACCCTTGTTGCTCTACGAAGCGCGCTCGGCGGGGTCTTTTCCTACTGCCGTTCGATCTCTCATCCAGGGTGCATGGATATTCGGCCACGCTGGCAGGTACGGTGTTTCTGCCGTTCACGATCATTATGGTGTTGTCGCGCTGGTCAGGCAGGTTTGCTCGATCGCGATTGGCGCCCATTGCCGTTGATAATCCGGTCCACGGCAATTGCGGCCGTAGGTTTGCGTTCTTTGCCTTATCGGGACCGATGAGCTCATACTGGATGCATTCGTGCTGCCGATCGCGGTTGTTAGCCTGGGCATGGCCATGCTCGTGGCCCCTGACGACGGCAGTGCTCAATGCCGTTCCACTCAGCACCAGACCGGCGTAGCGTCCGGGATAAATAATGCGGTTGCCTCGGTTTGCAAGTCTTTTGGCAATTGCGGTTTTCGGTGCCCATCGCCTCAGCTGCTTGCTTCAACCGTGCGCTGGATCGTCATCTTGAAACCCCACGCTGTCATCACACGTCAGGCAGACCATCGACGAGCACACGGAAAGTTCGTCATTGAACCACTCTGACAAGCGGCCTGGGCGAAGACAGCAATGGTCGAAGCCATCGTCCAAACAATCTCTGCGGACGCTATTCACCTCCGCGATGCTGCTCGCGACGGCCCTCGCATTGGCGGGAGCGGCTTGTGCGGCGATCACAATCCGCACTACTGACCAGCCGTTCAGTTTCGGCAAGTGCCAAAAACCGACAAATCCTGTGGTGAATTTTTGCCTAAAAACGGGCAGCGTGTGCCACGGCATCGGTGCGTCCAACCGCGTCCAACTTGTCGATCACCGAACCGACATGAAACTTTGCAGTATGCGTCGAGATTCAAGGCGGCGCGCAATCAGCTTATTCGAGGCGCCTTCGGCAGAAGGGCTAGCACTTCAAGCTCTCGTGCAGTGAATGACTGAATGTCCGTCTCGTTGGCATCACGGGAAGCCACAACTGTCACGTCCGGACTGTTCGCCGTCGCCCACCAGCGCTATTCCTACCAACGCTGGACCAGAGATCCGCGCGACGAGCCGGCTGCCTATCGCCGGATCCGACCACACCTCTGATCCGATATTCAGAATCGGCTCTCCAGCCGCGCCCGCTGGGCTCACACGCGAGCCCCTTTCTCCGATTTGCACCTTGGCCTGAGGTGTGTTGCACCACCACCGGCGGATATCCGAGTGAGCGTTTGGCCCGCACGCTCACCAGGGCCCCAATGCGCGTATTAGCGACTTCAAGCGCGCGATCGACTGGCTTATCCGTCGTAGCGTCGCCTGATGGATTGGCGGCGGCACCGGGTCCCTCCGGGATCGACACTCAGACGATAGCGCCCATGCCACTTACCCGCCTCCGACGTTCACGGGGTGTAAAGCCTGGCCCCCCAGGAGAAAAATATCCTCGGGCGACTCCGCCATCCCTTTTTCAAACTCACAGCAACCCTCGCGATCGTTGCTGCCCGTGCAGGATAGCTGCCAGGTACCGCCGCCGAGTCCAAAAATACCGCCATTCAAATGCTTGCCCGTCTGGCGGTTACGCGGACCTCTTCGCCATCCCTTCTGTGAGGAGTCGCAAGGTCCAGCTCCACAGCCAGCTCTCAATCTCACCACCGCGCATCGGTGCCATCGGCCACTGCTCAACGCCACAATACCGAGGGGCGGCGGTCATATCCGTCGGCAGCACCAGCGGCAAGCGCCACTGCTCCCAGGTGGGACGTCTGCCGCCAGCGGCTTGCAGGTTTCCAGCACGTGCGATCCTCCACACGCAAGAGCGCTATATCCGTTGTTGGATCGCGACCGGCAATCTGGCTGCTGAGAGCTTGTCCCGTGGGCAATGTGACTGATGTCCCCGTCTCTGCCAACGCCTCGTCGGCGGTGACTATCAACCCGCTGCGCCATATAAACCGCTCGATCGCGCTCGCGCCCGCGCACTGAAACGACGCTCAAGCGAAGCGTGCCCGATATGCCTGACTTCGTCGCCGTAGACAATTCTGCAATAATGGCTCGCCGAACCTCCTGAAAAAGATATGCACAAGTGGAACAAACATCAAAAGCGTCCACTGGTCACTTGTGCGGGTCCCGATCCTCATTGCGAGCTTCGCGGTGTGCTAGGCGGGTGGCAGTCACCTCCGGACATAAGCTTTCCAAACGTGCTGCCAAGTAGCGCAGAGCGGTAAACGAGTCTCATATGGCTCCGCCGCGGTCTCTTGACCACACTCCCGGTTGCTGCTTGCAGGCGACGACGCGCTTAAGGGCCTTCAACTCACGCACGCGGTCACGCCGGGGCTCATCTTTCTCGCCGGCAACTGTAATGCCAGGCGGCGGCAGCTGGTTATCAGGCACGAAGAATGTAGGCGCGAGGGGCTCGCTCAGATCCACGCGGTACTGCTCAAAATCCGTGACGCCTTCTGCCGGCGAGGAACGTGTCGTCAATCAGGAAGTTGCCAGTGAAGCTGCGTGCTGGTTTTTGGAAGATTAGGTAGGCGGGCGTCCGCCATGATTTCAGGCGTGCGGGACATCTGCATCACGCGGTCGCCACCGAGCAGGTTCTTGATGGCTGAGGTCGCAATGGTCGTGCGCGGCCACAACGTGTTCACCGCAATGCCCTTGTCACGCAGCTCCCCGGCCAAGCCCAGAGCCACCTGACTCATGCCAAACTTGGCAATGGAATAGGCGGTGCTGCCGGAAAACCATTTTTCCTGCATGTCGAGCGGCGGTGAATTCATCAAGATGTGAGGATTGCCGGCCTTCTCGAGCTGTGGGATCGCGTATTTCGATACCAGGAAGGTGCCACGCGTATTGACCTGATGCATTAGGTCAAACCGGCGCATATCGGTATCGACTACCGGCAGTTCGCTGGATGGCGCTCGCGTTGTTGACCACGATGTCGAGACCGCCGAAGAACGCGACAGTCTTATCTATCGCACTCTTGACTCCTTGCTCGTCCCGCACATCGACCGCAAGCGGTAGCGCGTTGCCGCCGGCTCTGGTGATCTCCTCCGGCGGCGAGTGAAGATTGTGCCAGGCAGCTTAGGGTGGGGCTTGTCTGTCTTCGCAGCGATCGCAACGTTGGCACCGTCTCGCGCGGCGCGCAGCGCGATCGCAAAGCCCCGATCCCGCGAGAGGCGCCGGTAATGAACAGCGTCTTGCCATTTAGCGAAGCCACGGTCTTGGCCTTGTCCTGATCTTCCGTTCGCATTGCAGCGTCAACTGGTCGCTGTGTCTGTTCTTCCTGCGGGTCACCGAGCTACCGAGGCATGTCAGCACGCCTTGGGCAGACGACCGCGTCAAAAACAGCCGCCATCGGCCGCCTTTACAAAGTTAGAGCGGTGCTAAGATCAACGGCTCCTGCACATTCAATTGGAGGCTACCATGACGAAGCTTCACACAAATAACTCGCATCGCGTTCGCACGTCGCAATCCTTGCGGTTACTGCAACGGTCCTCGCTCCGACACCCGCTCAGGCGCAGAACCAGCATATGGAGGTCATCCAGCACCCGAACTACGACGAAACGTGTTCATGCCGTTCGTGCCGGCCATCAAGATCAAGAGTGGAAAGGTCCTTTGGCTCGCCGGCACGACTGCGCTACCGGTCTATCACGATCATCCACACAAGCGGGATCAGATCCAGCAGTACATGGTCAATGATCTGGAGGCGCAGACGCGCGCGGCAATGGACGGCATCAAGGCGACGCTCGATGCAGCCGGCGCCTCTTTCAAGGACGTGGTGCACGTCTTCGTCTTCCGAGCGCGGCCGCGGATGGGTGACATCGGAAAGGCGAGTGCGGTGATCAACTCCCTACTTCGCGCCCTTCAATCACAAGCCGACTTCAACAAATGTCGCGGTGCTTGAACTGGGAGAGCCCGAGCAGCTCATCGAGATCCAGATGTTTGCAGTCGTTGACTAGTGCGATCATCTGTCTCCCAACGGGGAGGGACACGCTTTTAGCGGGCAAGGTCGCCGCTCGCGCTCGTCGGGGACTAGCTGCAGGGATAGATGAGGTGCGGGCTCCATTTTTCTAATAATCGATGCAAGCAATACAATAGT
>ERZ1370068.601-contig-10549_pt1 | contig 23372 bp, 31 predicted proteins | sample MGYA00561227_ERZ1370068 | MGnify/ENA primary metagenome ERZ1370068 (study PRJEB38410, sample SAMEA6850437) | metagenome | study: Metagenomic assessment of the ecological functions of the soil: analysis of the soil microbiota associated with the...
GGTATGCGCACTTCGTTCAGTTACGTATTGCTATGCATTGCACGCGCGAACAACCAGGGGCGGCAGACCAGAAACACGGCGCCGCGAGGTCAGACGACGAACGTCAGGACGCCGCCGGCAAATTGCGTGGGGTAGGCTTGCAGCGCTCTCGTCGCCGGACCGTTGGCGACGGCTCCCGCGGTCGTGAATCGCGATCCGTGGCAGGGGCACACGAACTGACTGCTGGCAAAGCCGGAGATGGTGCACGACTCGTGGGTGCAGAGCCGCGGTGAGCGCCGTGAAGGCATCCTGCGCCGTTCGCGAGATCAGAAAGGTGCCGAGCGAGGTCTGCGTGCGGTCGCCGCGGCGCCAACCGCCGCCAGCGGCGATGCGCCGTCGATCGTCACCGAGACAGTACGACCGCTCACGCGTCCCCGACACCGTGCTGAGCGGCGGCGCCGTTGAAGACGATGGCGATGTCGAGCTCCCGCCGCAAGCGGCGAAGGTTCCCGCGGTGATCACCGACGCCGCCCGACAGGCGTGACGCACAGAACTCTCGACGGGTCAACGGGGCGGCTTGCGCTTCCTGCACGGGACTCTCTTCACGATCACTCCTTGACGGTCGTCTCAGTTCGGCGCTCACCGCATTGCACCGAGAGGTGCGTGACAGAAGCGCCACGGCAACGGAATCAAAAGACTCTGGCGGGTCACTTCGCCGTGGGCGCCACCATCTTCAGTGACGCGGCCGACGCTCGTGTCGCCGGCATACAGGTTGTCTTGCTTGTCCATCACCCAGTAGCTGGCTTCGATGAACTGACCGGTCCCGATCCCCATGCCGTTGCCGATCGCGCCGAGCACCTTGCCATTCCGATCCAGCTTCAGGAACTGGCCATCCTGGCCGCTCGCCATCCATGGCTGGCCGTGCGAGTCGAAATAGAGCGCGCACACGAGGTTTCTCATCTGCATCGTCTTGAGGAACGTGCCGTCTGCCGGAATAGACGACGATGCGATATTCCTCGCGGTCGCCGATCCAGACATCGCCGTTCGTGGGATCGACGGCGAGCCCATGGGCCGAGCTGAATTTTCCCTGTCCCACCTCGTTGCCGTACCACTGATTGATGAATCTGCCGTTCTTGTCGAGATGGATGATCCGCGCGGCGCCGAGATTGTTGGCCGGGTCGTCCGAATCGGTGTCGTTGGGGCTCTCGTTCGCGTGCCCCTCGCCGATGTAGACATCACCGTTCGGCGCGAAGGCGATCATCACCGGCTGCCAGAGAAGCCGTTGTTGCCTTGGCTTCATTCCAGTCTCCACGGCGTCCCCGCTCGCCGATCGTCAGGAGCAGCTTGCCCTCGGGACCGAGTTTCATCACGGTGGCGCCATTCGCGGCGGTAATCCAGACATTGTCCTCGGCATCGACGGCCATCCCGTGCGCCTTGTCCTGGTAGCCGATCACGTCCGGGCCGACCTGAAGGATCAGCTTGTGGTTCGGATCGAACTTGAACAGCTGCGGCTTCCCGGCGTCGGCGCGCTGAAAGGCCCAGAGATTGCCTTTCGAGTCGAGGGCGACCGCGGGGACGCCGCCGAGCGCCGGGAGGCAGCACATAACGGGTACGCGAACGTGTACCCCATCGTTTGCTTCCACTGCACGCGCTGCAAGGTCTGGCGTGGGCGGCCAAGCCGGTTGCCGCACACGGGCGACCGCCTGCATCCAGGTGTCAGGTCGGCGCCCGGCGCGGGCGGCGCAGGCAGGCGCGGCAACCGCGGTGGTGCCAGCATGCGCCGCGGACACCATCGCCGCTGCGGGGCGGGACGGTGACACGGCCACCCGGGTTCGACAATCGTTCGTCCGGTGGGATCGGGGAATGACGCCTGCAGAAACCAGGCGGGTGTCTCGCCCGACAGCCGGCCCTTCGGTCGGCGGCTGAGACTGGGAGAGTCCCGGCGTCCCGCTGAGCATCATGCCGAGCGCCAGAGTAACGCTTCCAGCGAAAGTCCGTCCCGTCATTTCAATCTCCTTCCGCTCCAAGCCGCCGTGATGGGTCGCGTCCTGCCTCGATGCGCTCACACCGGCGCGGCTTCGCGCCTCGTAGTGCGACAGCAGTTCGGCGGGGGCCATGTCGGCCGGCGGGTTGTTCAGGTCGACGCCGCTGACGGCGAGGCATCTGCTCCTTGAACCAGACGTCGAACGGCTCGCGCGATCCGACAAAGCTCGCGAGCGCGTGACCGAAGTTCTGCGACTCCATGTAGCCGACCAGGTGGTCGCCGGACGGCAGCTTGGCGAGGTGCCACAGTTCCTTGGTGATGCCGATGCGCCGCTCCGACTGGTCGAACTCGGCCCGCCGTGTGGTGTCCAGCTGCTGGAGAAACGTGCGCGCCGCGGCGGTCTGGCCGGTGACGATCGGAAGCGCCAGGCAGATGTGATCCATGTGTCCTCCTTGAAAGCGGGGAGGAGTATCGCGCGTTGCCGGACCGGACGCAACGACTGAGATCACGAAACAGGCGGTCACCGGCTGGCGTCGTCCGGCATCGCGGTATGGCAGGCCGAGGCGCGGCCGGGCGCGTGCCGATTGAAATTACGGCCGGGTCTGTCACAGTATTGCTCGATGCCATCCTCTTTGTTCCGTCGCACTGCGCTCGCCGCGCTGATCCTCGTCACTCCCGGCCATCGCCCTGGCGCAGGGGCTTCCGCCCGCCGAGCGGCCCTTCGGCACGCTGCGCGAGCAGGCGGCGATGCAGCAGGCCTGGCTCAAGAAGCGGCTCGACACGTTCCTGCCGGCGCTGATGCGCAAGCACGGCATCGATCTCTGGGTCGTGCCGATGCGCGAAGTACAACGAGGATCCGGTGTTCTCGTCGATTACCGCGCCCGAGACGTTCGCCGCGCGGCGGCGCACGATCTACGTGTTCTTCGACAAGTGCGCCGCCGCCGGCGCGCCGGTCGCGCGCGGCCTGCATCGAACGCATCGCGCTCGGCGGCACGTCGCAGGGCGGCGTGTTCGAGGCGCAGGACCGTCCGCGAAGCGCCGTCGGCGGCAGCCGGTCGGCGGCGCGCCAGGCCGAGCTCTGGGGCGACGAGCAGTGGCACGCTGCTCAAGGAGGTCATCGAGGAACGGAAGCCGAAGGTGATCGGCATCGACCGCTCGAAGATCGTTCGCGTTCACCGACGGGCTCTCGAGCGGCGAGCTGCAGGGGATGACGCGAGGCGCTCGGGCGCGCGTGGACGGCGCGGTTCCGCGACGCCGAAGCGCTGCCGCTCGACCTGATCGCGTCGCGGCTGCCGGAGGAGGAAGCGTTCTTCGAGAAGATGACCGCGCTCGTCTGGCAGATGACGCAGACGATGTTCTCGGACAAGGTGATCGTCGCCGGCAAGACCGCGCACGAGCGATCTCGTCTGGTGGTGGCGTCAGCGCACCAACGATCAGGGGCTCGGCACCTGGTTCCAGCCGAGCGTCAACGTCCAGCGCAAGGGCGTGAAGGGCGAGCGAGCTCGGCGAGGATCCGGTGATCCAGCCGGGCGACGTGCTGCACTGCGACGTCGGGATCACCGTGGCGCGCCTGAACACCGACACGCAGCACAACGCCTACGTGCTGCTGCCGGGCGAGACCGACGCGCCGGCCGGGCTCAAGACAGGCGCTCGCCAACGCCAACGCGATGCAGGACATCGTCGATGGAGGAAACGCGGCCCGGGCCGCACCGGCAACGAGATCCTCGCCTCGGTGCTCCAGCGGATGAAGGGCGAAGGGCATCGACGGCACGATGTACTCGCACCCGATCGGCATGCACGGCCACGGCGCCGGCCCGCTCGATCGGGTTGTGGGACTACCAGGACGGCGTGCCCGGCCGCGGCGACGCGCAAGGTCATCCCCTCGATGTGGTTCTCGATCGAGCTGCAGGCGACGACGCCGGTGCCGGAATGGGGCGGTCAGCCGGTGCGGATGGCGCAGGAAGAAGACGTGATCGTCGGCGCCGACGGCAAGGCGCTGTTGGGCGCTCAAGCGGCAGGACAAACTGTTCCTGGTGGGCAGCCCGCGATAGATGGATGGCCGGTCAGGAGACAAGAGCCGACTGCTCGCTCTTGCCTCGCCGGGCTGACGCACATACGGCGTGCAGCACCTGACCTGCTCGACACCGTTTCAACAATCGAGGCCACATCAGCACAGCTGCAAAAGGACGCACAACGGCCGCATTCCGCTGCTCTGGCGCCGGCATTTTTCGCCAAAAGAGGAACCCGGCGGACCTGAAGGTGCGCACTACAGCTTGATGAAATCGAGCTGGGCCCCCGGCGTGCCCGGGTCGTCGGCGAACGGCGGCTCGCCGAGCGCCGTGCAGCAGATGCGACCGAATCTGCGCGAGGAGCCGCGAGGTCTGGCTCGCGGCGTGGAACAGGTAGGCCGACGCCGCCAGGGCCCCGAGCACCAGCCACGCCGCCGCGCGCGCGGCCACGAGCCCGCTCCCGGCGATCCACACCAGGCCGGGCAACGCGCGCGACCGTCGCCACGAATCCATTCAGCTCGAACTTGAAGATGGCGAGGATGCGCCGCAGGTAGTGCTGCCCGGTGGGCTCGACGGTCCACGCGATCCGCAGGTAGCGCCACCAGCCGCGCAGCATCGCCGCGCGATCGCGGTGCCGCGAGTCGAGCAGGTAGTATCGACGTAGGACCCGAGCGACTCGACGAGGAACCCGCCGCCGATCGCGAGGGTCAGCGCGACATCGGCAGGCGAGTATCGCCTCGTGGCCGGCGAAGTTACGCCGCCGCGCCCGGATGCGCCGCGAGAAAGAGCGCGGCATACGGCGCGAGCGCCAGCGCGCCGGGGGCGACGACCGTGCCGAGGGCCGGGAGGGTGTCGGTGCGGACGCTGCTCGTCAGGTCCATGGCGCACCGGCAGCGTAGCTCAGCGGGCCTGACAGATCAGGTCACACGCGACTTGTACGTAGTGTCCGCCTTCAGGCGGACCGTCACGATCCGGCTAAAGCCGGACACTACGTATAGAAAACGCTCTAGAGAGGAAAAGCTCAGACGGTCGATTCGGTGGGCGCCGGAATCGGCTGCCCATCCCACCGCGATTCCTGCCGCCGCCATCCGGACAACCCGACGCGCTCGACGCGCCGATCGATCCACAGCGAGTGGAGCGCTTCGCGGAGCGAGTCCATGCTGGTGTTGGGGAACATCGCGTGCAGCGCGACCACTTCATGCGCGTGGTCCCATTCCATCACGGCCAGAAGAGCCGTGATCAGTCGCGAGTCGCTCACGGTAGCACCTCGAGAGAACGTGCCGGCACCGGAGCACCGGTGTCGGCGGCAGCCACTTTCATATGCAATGCGTGTGCGGATCGTTGGCTCTGCTGAATCGCGGGATGCGGCGGACGGCTCGGCTTCGACATCGGTCGGCGCCGTGCGAGAGTATGTCCCTCGGGGCCACTGCCCGCGATGCCGACGCCCGACCGCCGTATCCTTCGCGCCGTAGCTTGAGCAAACCGCTGTCCATCGCCAGGCTCCCGGATTCCTTGCGAAATCTGTCGATTGCGCACCGCGATGTCTTCCTCTGGGCAGACTGAAGGCATCAATCGCGCACTTTTGAGGATCCTCGCTGCTCAGCTCGGCCTTCCATGGCCCGCCTGTTGCCGAACCTTGGCCATGGAGCCGCACGTTAATTGAGACGAACGTATCCCCCGAGATTGGTCTGGCGGCGATTTCTCGTACGTAGTGTCCGGCTTTAGCCGGACCGTGGCATGCGTAGGGCACGGCTTCAGCCGTGCCACGGAGGCACCGCTAAAGCAGTGCCCTACGTGCGAGGATCGGTTGGGGTGCGGAGATTGGTAGCTTCGTCGAGGCTCGACGCGAGATCGGATCGTCCTGCCACGGCTGCAGCCCGCCGCGCCGTGGCGGCAACAGCGCCAGCGCTCCGACAAAGAGGGCCAGCGTCACGAACGCGACGTAACCCGTCGCCGGCCGGTAGAGATCCTGCGACAACGTCCCGAGCGTGAGGCCCTCCAGCATCGCGACCAGCACGCGCTTCAACCAGCCGCCCTCCGGGTCCGACAACGCGGCAAGCACGATGAACTTCAGGACGAACGCCGACCCGAAGATCACCAGCATGCTGCGCAGCACGCGCACGCGATCGGGCGACGCCGCGAAGGTGTTGAGCAGGAGCACGAGCAGGAACACGCTGAACAGGAGCCGCGGCAGGCCCGACTCGGGGATCGCCACGTTGAAGGCCTGGGTCGCGGCGACAAACGCGCTGCATGATGACGACCGCCCCGCTGACGTTGGCCAGCGGCGATCGCGACGCGCTCATCAACCGTTCGGGCGCCAGCGCCCCGGACCGCACCAGCACGCCGACGAGGAGAAACGCCAGGACGAGGCGTGAACAGCGGCGGCGGCAGCAGCACGAGGCGATCGGCGACGCGGACGCCGCCGAGGAGCGCGACCGTCAGGAACAGCAACGGCAGGACGAAGGCTTCACGGGTGCGGCTCATTTGCGCCGCCGGAAGACCTTGAGCGGGTTGAGATCGGCGAGGCTCGCGGCGCCGCCCGGCCTGCAGCTCCGCCTTCAGCTCGTCCGGCGCTGCGCAGCTGCAGATCCGGATCGTCGACGACGATCCGTCCCTGCGGCGCGGCCGCGACGGCGCGATCCACCGCGTCCAGCCCGCGCGCAAACAGCGCATCGTCGTTGTAGACGCGGCCCCAGCCCTGGCGATAGAAGCTGTAGGCGATGTAGAACTGGGTGCGCGAATCCTGGTGGGCCGGATCGGCCCGATCGAAGCGCGAGCCGCGCGGCGTCGAACTGGTCGCCGCGGAAGAACCGCAGGCCGTCGGCGAAGGCGCGGTCGTCGATGCGGTAGGCGCCGACGCTCGCCGTCAGCGCCCCGGTCATCTCGGCCACGGTCTGCGGCTGCCGCACGTACAGCCCGACGATGAGAGATCGCATACGCCGCCGCCAGCGCCAGTCCAAGCGAGCGGGCGGCGGACTCGCGCATGCCTGCCGATCTTAGTCGAAGGTCCGGCGCGTGATCGGACACGGATGACTTACCAGACCCGCCTCAGCTGTGCAGAGCCGGCACACGCCGCCCGGGCGAAACCGTGCAATCGTGCGCAACGAAAGCAGTGCCCTGCTTGCGGAGGAGAGTACCGTGCTCAGCTTCTTCATGGCCGGTCCCGAAATGGTGCAGTGGGAATTGACCGTCGATGTCAACGGTCCGTTTCGCCTCGACCGTCCGTCACGCCCAGGGCGTGATCGTCGAATACTTCCAGACCTCCGCCGCGGCGCTGCGGCGCGAGCAGGAGCTCGAAGATCTCCTCATCGCTGCGCGAGGCTCGATGTGAACGTGATGCACACCCACGGCAAGCGCATCCTCATCGTCGACGACGACGAAACCGTGCTGCAGACGTTTGCGAAGGCGCTGTCGCTCGAGGGCTACGACGTCTGCACCGCCTCCTCGCCGCTCGTCGGACTGGAGGAAGCGCGAACACGCCGCCCGACGCGATCCTGCTCGACCTCCGCATGCCGTTCGTCAACGGGTTCGGGTTTCTCTATCGCCTGCGCGCGCAGGACGCGCATCGTCACACGCCGGTCGCCATCATCACCGGCGATTCGTGCATCGACGATCCGGCGCTGGACGAATTGCACGACCTCGAGGCCGAGGTGCTGCTTCAAGCCGATCTGGCTCGAAGAAGTGTTGACGGTCACGCGAAACCTGCTGGCGCGGCGCACGTTCCCCGTCTCGCGGCCGTCCTGAGCGCACGTAGTGTCCGCCTTCAGGCGGACCGTCACGAGTCCGGCTGAAGCCGGACGCACACGCACGACCGTAGGATCAGTGACCGCTGGCGGCGCGCGCGTTGCACAACCGCCGGAGGACGCCGACGACTTCGGGAAAGCTGACCGGCTTGTTGAACGACGCGGCGGCTTCGAGATCCTGCGCGGTGTCGGCCGCGACGCCGGACAGGATGACGATCGGGATGTTGGCAAGCCCGGGATCGCCGCGCTGTTCGCGGCGGAACGTCCAGCCATCCATCACCGGCATCCGCAGGTCGAGCAGGATGACGCTCGCATCGCCGCCGCCGCGCAGGTAGGCAAGCGCCTCCTGCCCGTTCGCCGCCGGTACCGGCGCGAACCCCTCCAGCTTGAGAAACTTGCTCATCAGCCGGACCAGGTTCGGATCGTCGTCGACGACGAGGATGCTGGCCGCCATTCGTGCCTCCGAGTATGCCAGATTGAGACTCGAGACCGTAGCCGGTCGCGTCCGGAACCATGCAACGACGGCGACGCGCTCGGCGTCGCACGGCCCCGCATCGCCCGCGCCGCCCAGGCGCACGGCCTCGCGGACGGCGCGGCGGGCGCATCACCTGCGGCGACCGTGCTTTACGACGATTTCCCCGGTCGATCGCGTGTTCAGCATTTCGCGGTAGATCTCGAGGGCGCGGCGCCCGACGGCGTCCCACCTCAGCGCGCGCGCGAAGTGATCGGCCAGCCGCGCCCGCTCGATCTTCAGGTCGCGGGCGGCCACTGGCGGAAAGCGCGGCCGCGAACGCCGCGGCGTTTCCGGGCGGCCAGAGCGCGCCCGCCGCGCCGCCGTCAACAGGCGGAAGGTCGGGATGTCGGTGACCACCGGCACGGCGCCGCACGCGGACGCTTCCATCAGCGCGTAGCCGCTGCCTTCGCGGTGGCTGCCGACGACGAAGAGATCCGCGGCGCTGAAGCTACAGCGGGATGCGCTCGCGCGGCACCGCGCCGACCAGATGCACACGGGCGCGGAGCGCCGGCGCGCCGGCCACTCGCAGCCGCACCTGCCCCAGCAGTTCGTCCGTGCTGTAGATCATCGTCAGCGCGGCATCAGGCAGCCAGGCCAGGCTCCGCTCGAAGCCGTCGAGCACCGTGAGCGGATCCTTGTTCGCGTTCAGGCGCCCGACCCACAGGACCGCGGGCGATCCGCGCATGCCGACCGCGTCCGCGCCACGCCGCGCGCGACCGGGCGAAGCGGCGAGCTTGCTTCCATCACCTGGTAGGTCGGCTGCGCGGGCGCGATGAAGCCCGCCTTGCGCCACGGGTCGGCGTGCTCGTGCGCGGCGAAGAGGAACGCATCGACCGCGCGCCGGCAGGCGCGGCCGAGCAGGCGCAGCCGCGGGGCGCGGCCGACCGCGCCATCCGGCGAATGGTTCTGCACGACGATCGCGGTAGCCGCCGGCGCGGCGCGGCGCAACAGCCAGGTGTGGCCGGGAAAGATCAGCGCGTTGACGTGCGCGATGTCCGGCCGGAGTGGCCGCCACCATCCGCGCCAGCGCCAGGCCGTTGGCACCGGTGAAGATGTAGTCGACGCCGTGTCTCGTGAAGCGGGCGTTGCGGTGAAATCGCTGGACGACGGTCACCCTGGCCGGCCCCGGCGCCGTGCAGCGCCTCGCTCCAGCCGGTCAGCGTGAAATAGCGCTCGAGCAACTGGTCGGGATCGGTCAACCCGCTGTCGAAGCTATAGTTGACCTGCGCGACGGAGAGGGGCGTCCGGCCAGTTTTCACTTGAAGCGTCGCCCCATCGACATATATTGTGCAGGGTCGCACCTCTCAAGGCACCGCCAAAGCGGCGCCCGACATTTTCTTGAAAAAGGGCAAAAGATGACACGAACATTCGGACGCATGGCTCTGGCAGCGGCATCGCTTGCCGGCGTCCTCGGGCTGATGGTCGATCGGCCCGCGCATGACGGCGGATCTCGCGGGCCAGGCCCCGGGGTTCCCGAGCACCAAGAACGGCGAGTGGCCGTACTACACGGCCGACGTCAAGGGCTCGCGCTATTCCCCGCTCGATCAGATCAACGCCAGCAACTTCAACCAGCTCGAAGTCGCGTGGCGGTTCAAGACCGACAACCTCGGCACGCGTCCCGAGTTCAAGCTCGAAGGCACGCCGCTGATGGTCAAGGGCGTGATCTACGCGACCGGCGGCACGCGCCGCTCGGTGGTCGCGCTCGACGGCAAGACCGGCGAGCTGATCTGGGTCCACGCGCGAGAAGGAAGGCGCTGCGCGCCGTCGACGCGCCGCGGCAGCTGTCGGGCCGCGGTCTCTCATACTGGACCGACGGCAAGGGCGACGACCGCGTCATCTACGTGACGACCGGCTACCGGCTCGTGGCGCTCAACGCGAAGACCGGCGTGCCGGTCAGCCGGCTTCGGCAAGGACGGCGTCGTCGACATGAAGGTCGGCGCGCGTCATCGGCAAGGGCGACGCAGATCGATCTCGAGACGGGCGAGATCGGCCTGCACTCGACGCCGACGGTCGCGAAGGACGTCATCATCGTCGGCTCGTCGTTCCGCGAGGGTCTGACCGTCAAGACCCACAACAACACCAAGGGCCTCGTCCGCGCCTGGGACGCGAAGACCGGCAAGCTGCTGTGGACGTTCAACACGATTCCGCGCCCGGGCGAGTTCGGCAGCCGACACGTGGGAGAAGGAGTCGTGGGCGATCAACGGCAACACCGGCGTGTGGACGCAGATCACGGTCGACGAAGAGCTCGGCCTCGTCTACCTGCCGGTCGAGGATCCGACGCTCGGATCTCTACGGCGGCCATCGTCCCGGCAACAACCTGTTCGGCGACAGCCTGGTCTGCGTCGATCTGAAGACCGGCCAGCGCAAGTGGCACTACCAGATCGTGCACCACCCGATCTGGGACTTCGACATGCCGGCCGCGCCGCTGCTCGCCGACATCGTCGTCGACGGCAAGCCGATCAAGGCGGTCGCGCTGGCGAGCAAGCAGGGCTTCCTCTACGTGTTCGATCGCGTGACCGGCCAGCCGGTGTGGCCGATCGAAGAGCGCGCCGGTGCCGCAGACCGACGTGCCCGGCGAAAAGACCGCGCCGACGCAGCCGTTCCCGACCAAGCCGCCGGCGTACTCGCGCAACGGCGTGGTCGAGAGCGATCTCATCGACTTCACGCCGGAGCTCAAGGCCGCAGGGCTCGAGGCCGCGAAGCGCTATCGGCTCGGCCCGGTGTTCACTGCCGCCGGTCGTCAGCAAGGCTGGAAGGACCGATCGCCGCGCTGACGTCCGGCACGCTCAGCGGCGGCGTCAACTGGCCGGGATCGGCGTACGATCCCGAGCTGCATACGTTCTTCAGCCACGCGTGCAACGCGTGCATCTCGCCGCTCGGTCTGGTCGCGCCGCCGAAGGAGTTCTCGACGCTCGACTACGTGATGGGCACGGCCGGCGCCACGTTCCGGCCGATCGTCGGCGGCGGCGAGGGCGAGGCGGCCGATGCGCCGCAGCCGCGCGCGCGCGGCTGCGCCTCCGCCACCTCCGCCGCGCGCCGCCGGCCGCGACCGGCGGCGCGGCGCGGCGGCGCGCCAGCCGGCCGGTGGCGGATTCGGCGCGACCGTGCAGGGCCTGTCGATCGTGAAGCCGCCGTACGGCCAGATCGTCGCGCATCAACCTCGATCGCGGGCGATCTCGATGTGGTCGACGCCGCACGGCGACACGCCTGACGCGGTCCGCAATCATCCGGCGCTGCAAGGGGCGTGACCATCCCGAAGACCGGCCAGAGCGGCAACGTCGGCGTGGCGTGATCGACGAAGACGCTCGTCATCTCGGCGACCCGAGCGTGACGACGACGCCGGAGCATCCGCGCGGGGCGATGCTGCGCGCCTACGACAAGACCAGACGGCAAGGAAGTCGGCGCGGTCTGGCTGCCGGCGCCGCAGAGCGGATCGCCGATGACCTACATGCTCGACGGCCGGCAGTATCATCGTCGGCGTCAGCGGCGGCAACTACTCGGGCGAGTACATCGCGTTCGCGCTGCCGCGCTGCCGCGACACGCGACGACGGCCGGGCAGAACGGTAGTAATTAAGAATTAGGAATTCGGAATTAGGAATTCGCGTCGGCCCGGGGATCTTCGGATTCGGCCATTTTGTTTCGCCTCGGCTCACGCCTTCGCGGCTATGGACTTCGCAGCAGCTTCAGACTTTCGGCTATTCTAGAACCGTCCCCGCGGTTCCATGCCGCTGTCCTCCTTCCATCCCATCGTTTCGCAATGGTTCCGCGAGACGCTCGGCGAGCCGACGCCGGCGCAGGCGCAGGGCTGGGCGGCCATCCGCAGCCGCCGCCACACGCTGATCGCCGCGCCGACCGGCTCGGGGAAGACGCTCGCGGCGTTTCTCACCGACGCTCGACGACCTCGTGCAGGACCGGCCTCGCCGGCCCGCTGCCCGACGAGGTCCGCGTCGTCTACGTCGTCGCCGCTCAAGGCGCTGAGCGCGGACATCCACAAGAACCTCGCGGAGCCGCGCGCCGGCATCCGGCGCCTGGCGGAGGCCGCGGCGCTGCGCGCTGCCGCGGATCACCGCGGCGGTGCGGACCGGCGACACGCCGCAGTCCGAGCGCGCGGCGATGCTGCGGACGCCGCCGCACATTCTCGTGACCACGCCGGAGTCGCTCTACCTGCTGCTGACCGCCGAGCGCAGCCGCGCGATGCTGCGCACGGTGCGGACCGTCATCGTCGACGAGATCCACGCGGTCATCGGCACCAGGCGCGGCGCGCACCTCGCGCTCTCGCTCGAGCGCCTGCAGGAGGTCGCCGGACAGCCGCTGCTGCGGCATCGGCCTGTCGGCGACGCAGAAGCCGATCGACGAGGTCGCCCGGTTCCTCGTCGGCTCCCAATCTGCAGATCGCAATCCGCAATCCGCCAATCTGCGATCCGCAATACTCGCCATCGTCGACGAGGGCCATCGCCGCGCCATGGACCTCGGCATGGAAGTGCCGGGCTCGGCGCTCGACGCCGTGATGGCGCACGAGGTCTGGGAGGAATACTTCAACCGGCTGACCGGAGCTCATCGGCGCAGCACCGCACCACGCTCATCTTCGTCAACACGCGGCGCATGGCCGAGCGGATCGCGCGCCACCTGAGCGAGCGGCTCGGCGAGGAGCCGGTGACCGCGCATCACGGCAGCCTGTCGAAGGAGAAGCGGCTCGACGCCGAGATGCGGCTGAAGGCGGGCAGCTGCGCGCGCTGGTCGCGACCGCGTCGCTCGAGCTCGGCATCGACATCGGCTCGCGTCGATCTGGTCTGCCAGATTGGATCGCCGCACCGGATCGCCACGCTGCTGCAGCGGCGTCGGACGCTCAGGCCACACGATCGTCGGGCACGCCGAAGGGCCGCGTCTTCCCGACCTCGCGCGACGATCTCGTCGAGTGCGCGGCGCTGCTGCGCGCGGTCGCGCCGCGGCGAGCTCGATCGCGATCGTCTCGCACGACGCGCCGCTCGACGTCCTGGCGCAGCAGATCGTCGCCGAGACGGCGTGCCGCGACTACGGCGAGGACGAGCTCTTCGCGCTGGTCACGCGGCGCGTGGCCGTATCGCGATCTGACGCGGCCGGACTTCGACGCCGTCGTCGCGATGACGGCGGACGGGTTCGCGACGCAGGCGCGGCCGCCGCAGCGCGCTGCGTCCATCGCGACGAGGTCAACGCGCGGGTGCGCGGCCGGCGCGGCGCGCGGCATGCTCGCGCATCGCCTCGGGCGGCGCGATCCCTGAGGTCGCCGACTACCGCGTCGTCCTCGATCCCGGGCGACACGTTCATCGGCACGCTGAACGAGGACTTCGCGATCGAGAGCTCACGCCGGCGACGTCTTTCAGCTCGGCAACGCGTCGTGGCGGGTGCTGCAGGTCGGCACCGGCGTGGTCGCGCGTCGCCGACGCCAGAGGCGCGCCGCCGACGATCCCGTTCTGGCTGGGCGAGGCGCCGGCGCGGAGCGACGAGCTGTCGCGCGCGGTCAGCGATCTGCGCGCGGATACGGATCCGGAGGCTGCCGCTAAAGGCGGACACTGACCTACGAGTCAAGGCCGCGGATGTCGCAGGCCTTCAGGCCTGACCGTGATCGATTGGCTCGTCGACGAAACCGGGATCCCGCCGCGCGGCCGCGGACAGATCGTCGCGTATCTCGCCGCCGGCCACGCCGCGCTCGGCGTGCTCCCGACCCAGGACACGATCGTCCTCGAGCGCTTCTTCGACGAATCCGGCGGCATGCAGCTCGTGCTGCACGCGCCGTTCGGCAGCCGCGTCAACAAGGCGTGGAGCCTGGCGCTGCGCAAGCGGTTCTGCCGCCAGTTCAACTTCGAGCTGCAGGCCGCGGCGACCGAGGACGCGCTGCTGCTCTCGCTCGGGCCGCAGCACTCGTTCCCGCTCGCCGACGTCTTCCGCTATCTGCATCCCGGCGACGACGCGCGACGTGCTCGTGCAGGCGTTCCTCGACGCGCCGGTCTTCCAGACGCGCTGGCGCTGGAACACGACGATCTCGCTCGCCGGTGCCGCGCAACCGCGGCGGCAAGAAGGTGCCGCCGCAGCTGCAGCGGATGCTGGCCGACGACCTGATGGCGGCCGTCTTTCCCGACGCCGCCGCCTGCCTCGAGAACATCCCGGCGATCGCGAGATTCCGGATCATCCGCTGGTCAGCGCAGACGGTCCGCGACTGCCTCGAAGAGGCGATGGACTTCGACGCGCTGGCGGCGATCCTGGCGCGGATCCACGGCGGCGACATCCGCTGCGTGGCGCGCGACACGCCGGAGCCGTCGCCGCTCTCGCACGAGATCCTGAACGCGCGCCCCTACGCGTTCCTCGACGATGCGCCGCTCGAGGAGCGGCGGACGCAGGCGGTCTAGGCGCGGCGCGCCGGCGAGCCGGCCGGCGGCCGACGATCTCGGCGCGCTCGACGCGCGCCGCCATCGAGCGCGTCAGCGACGAGGCTGCGCCCGATCCGCGCGACGCCGACGAGCTCCACGATGTTCTGCTCACCGCCGGATTCCTGACCGGACGCGGAAGCGCGCAGCTGCCGCGCGCGCGCTGTTCGCGCAGCTCGTCTCGATGCGCGGCGGGCGCGGCGAATTCAGAATTACAGATTCGAATTTCGAATTCGCTGTTGCGGCGCGAGCGGCTGCCGGAGCTCGTCGCGCGTCCACCCTGATGCGACCTGCGATCCGGCCATCGCGCCGCCGCCTCGCGCGCGTCGCGCGTCTGGACCGCGCGACGGAGGCGATCGTCGAGCTGCTGCGCGGCCGGCTGACCATCACCGGCCCGACGACCGCCGTGCGCTCGCCAGGTTCGCTGGCGATCGAAGAAGCCGAGGCGGACGCGGCGCTCCTGGCGCTCGAAGGCGAAGGCGCCGTCCTGCGCGGCAGTGTTCGAGAACGACGGCATCTGCAGCCGCAATGCGGGCCTGCACGCGCTGCAGTGGTGCGACCGCCGCCTGCTGGCGCGCATCCATCGCTACACGCTCAACCGGCTGCGCGCGGAGATCGAGCCGGTCAGCCCGGCCGACTTCATGCGGTTCCTCTTCGCCTGGCAGCACGTCGACCCCGTCGAGCCGGCTGACCGGGATCGACGGCTTGCGCGCCGTCGTCGAGGCGCTCGACGGCTTCGAGCTCGCCGCCGACGCCTGGGAGCGCGCCGTGCTGCCCGCGCGCGTCGACGGCTACGAGCCGCTCGATGCTCGACACGCTGTGCCTGACCGGCGAGGTCGGTTGGGCGCGGCTGTCGCCGCCGGCTCGCGAGGCGACGCAGGTGGTCGGCGCGACGCCGGTGGCGCTTGTTCCTCCGCGAGCACGCGAAGGCCTGGGCCATGCTTGCCGTCGACGGACGCGCACGGAAGCGACGGCCGACATCCGACGGCTCGTCAGCGGCGGCCGCGCGCCGGCGACGACGTGCGACGGTGTGCAGGAGGTGCTGCGCAGCCGCGGCGCGTCGTTCGTCCACCAGATCTGATGGAGCGCCAGCGGGCTCGACGACGCGCGGATCCGCAAGCGCGCTCGGCGACCTCGTGTCGGCAGGGACTCATCGCGTCCGATGGATTCGGCGGCCTCCGCGCCCTCGTCCGCGCGCGCGAGCGGACGGCCGGCGGGCCGCGCGCAGCGTCGCCGGCCGGTGGTCGCTCGTCACGAGCAGCGCCGATGGCCGACGCCGGCGCGCGCGACGCCGCCGTCGAGGCGCAAGCCCGGATCGCTGCTGCCGCCGCTACGGCATCGTCTTCCGGCGGCTGCTGGCGCGCGAGGCGAGCATCGCGCCGTGGCGCGAGCTGACCCGCGTCTACCGCCGCCTCGAGGCCCGCGGCGAAATCCGCGGCGGCCGGTTCGTCTCCGGCATGTCCGGCGAGCAGTTCGCCCTGGCCGACGCCGTCGAACGGCTGCGCGAAATCCGGCGCACGCCGCCCGACCGGCCACTGCCTCGTCGATCAGCGCGGCCGATCCGCTCAACCTGGCGGGCATCGTCACCGCGGGATCGCGTGCGCGCCGTCTCAGCCACGCGGTGCTCTACCGCGACGGCGTGCCGATGGCGGCGATGGAAGGCGATTATGTGCGACCATTGATCCCGATGGCTCGACGTCGCGCCCGGCGCTCGCGGCCGAAGTGGCGACCATGCTGGCCGGACGGCCCGTGCCGGCGATCATGAGCGGTTTCATCGGGAGGTCGTGATGCGCGTCTCGCTCACCCGCCGCGTCGCCAGCGCCTGCGCGCTGGCGCCTGCTCGCCACGAGCCTCCTGTCCGCCCAGGACAAGAAGGACAAACCGCCGAAGACGCTCCGCCCAAGGTCGCTCACCTTGAGCGGCTGCGTGGTCCGCGGCGAAGACGACGCCGAGGGCAATACACGCTCGAGGACAAAGAGCGACGGGCACGACGTACCGCCTCACCGGCACGGACGTCCGCGACTACATCGGCCGGCGCGTGCAGATTGTCGGCGGCGCTCCGTCGCCCCGGCGGCTGACGATTGTCGGCGGGCTGACGCCGAACGCGAACGTCGCGGCGCAGGCCGGCGACATGGATCCGTCGCGCTGCCGTGGCGCCAGCGCGGCGGCGTGGCTGGCCCAGGACGGTTGCGCTTCCGGAATTTCGGGTGAAGAGTGTCCGGCCGGTCAGCGGAGCGTGTCCGGACTGACCGCGAGCACGGCGGCTGGTCAATGGCGATTATTCGGGCGAAACCGAGGTCGTGCCCGCAGTCGTCGCAGCGCAGATAGAGGACGGGCAGCGCCTCCGGAGCGACCGATGACGCGTGCGCTCGGCACGCCGCAACGGGGACAGACAATACCCGAGGTGGAACGTTTAGCCATCGGTTTACTCCTTACTCCCCTGTTTAGACGCTGAATGCGCATGGAAAGATACACGAATACCTAAGCTCGGCCGCGGATCTTTAGTGTATTTCCTTGTCTCCCTGCGTTTTCCCTGAGCAACTCCACCGCATGAGCCCGCAAGCCGGCTCGAGGCACCGCTCCTTGCAGTAGTAACGGCCGGAGGTCGAAATGCTTTACACGCTTGCGGTCATCCTGCTGATTGCGTGGCTGCTGGGCATGGTCGGAACCTACACGATCGGCGCGTTCATCCACGTGCTGCTGGTGGTCGCGATCGTCCTGTTCCTGGTCAGGCCTGGTCAGCGGTCGTCGCACGGTGGTTTAGAAGTGGACAGTTGCAAGTCTGAGTGCGAGTCTGGAAGCTCGGGTTGACCTGAACTGCCGACTTCGGCTTCGTGACCTCATCCACTGAACTTCGATAAACTTCAGACTACTCACCGTCCGGCGTCGGCGTTCAGCAGCCGGCGCCGGTGACGCATCTCGTATTCGTGCGGCGGCTCGGCGCCCGAGCAGATAGCTCGACGAAGTAATCCCACCGCCGCCGCACCATGTACGGCTCGTTGCCGAAGCCGTGGCCGCGGTTCGGCAGCATCAGCAGATCGAAGTCCTTGTTCGCCTTGATCAGCGCGTCGACGACGAGCAGCGTGTTGTTCGGCGGCACGTTGGCGTCCATCGTGCCGTGCGCGAGCAGCAGCTTGCCCTTCAGGTTCTTGGCGACCAGCTGATTCGCCTGGTTGTCGTAGTTCGTGGTGCCGTCGGCGCTTGGTCTCGAGCAGGCCCTGCCACTTCTCGGCCCAGTCGTCTTCGTAGACGCGGTTGTCGTGGTTGCCCGCCTCGGAGATGCCGACCTTGAAGAAGTCGGGATAGCGGAACATCGCGTCGGCGGTGGCGTAGCCGCCGCCCGAGTGGCCGTAGATGCCGGCGCGATCGATGTCGATCCAGGGATATCGCGCCGCCAGCTCCTTCATGCCGGCGACCTGGTCGGGCAGCGTGTTGTCGCCCATGTTGCCGTAGTAGGCCTCGTGGAACTTCTTCGATCGCCACGGCGTGCCCATGCCGTCGATCTCGACGACGACGAAGCCGAGCTCGGCGAGCGCCTGCGCGTCGCCGCGCGCGGCCGAGAACGTGCGGCCGCCGACGCTGCCGGTCTGCGGACCCGGGTAGATGTGGTTGACGATCGGATACTTCTTCGCCGGATCGAGGTTGGTCGGCCGTACATCAGGCCGTAGAGATCGGTGACGCCGTCGCGCGCCTTGACCGTGATCGGCGTCGGCGGCTGCCAGCCGGTGGCCGTCAGCCGGGAGATGTCGGCCTTCTCGAGCGCCAGGACCAGCGCGCCGTCGGCGTCGCGCAGCTCGCGCGACCGGCGGCACGTCGGGCTTCGAGTAGGTGTCGACGAAGAAGCGCGCCCGACGGCGACAGCGTGACGTCGTGATCGGCGTCCTCCGGCGTCAGCAGCTGGCAGGTTCCTGCCGTCCATGCCGATGCGATAGAGGTGGCGGAAGTACGGGATCGCGGCCCGTTCCTTGCCGACGCGCGACGAAGTAGAGCTGCCGGTTCTTTTCGTCGACGCGCAGCAGCTGCGTGACGTTGCCCTCGCCGCTGGTGATCGGCATGCTTCTCGCGGCCGGTCCTGCAGATCGTGCAGGTACAGGTGGCCCCAGTTGTCGCGCTCGGAGAACCAGATCACTTCGTTCGACGCCGGCAGGTAGCGCCAGTTGACCGCGGCCGTTGCCGGACTCGAAGAACGTCTCGGCCTTCTCCTCGAGGACCTCGCGGATGATGCCGGTCGACGGCGTCGGCCGACGCGCAGCTGCTCGCGGCTGGTGGTCGCGCGACGGTCGAGACGAACGCGACCGTCGACGCCGTCGGCGGCCCACTGCACGTCGCTCCACTCGCCGCGCGCAGGCCGACGTCGTCGCAGAGCGACGAGCGGTGCTGATCGGGCGGCATCTGCAGCGCGACGTCACCTTGGCGTGGTCGACGTCGATCACCACGCGGCTGGATCATCGTGACGACCGTCGTCGCCGGGCAGCGGATACTTCCAGGCGTGCAGCGTCGGGATGGCCGACGCGCGGTGTCGACGAGGTACATCTCGCCGACGTCGCGCTGATCCTGCTGGAAGGTCGCGATCTTCTTCGAGTCGGGCGACCACTTCGAGGATCGGGCGATCGCTGCGCGTCCAGCCGGCGTTGTCGGTCGCGTAGCCGAAGTCCTTCACGCCGTCCCTGGTCAGCTGCGTTTCGCGGCCGGTCGGCGACGTCGCGGACCCAGAGGTTCCAGTCGCGGACAAACGCCAGCCGCCTGACGGTCGGGCGACAGCGTCGTCGTTGCGCGGACGCCGCCGCGCCGCGCGCCGTCGTCGTCCCGCTTCCGTGGCACTGGCAGGCCGGCAGGTCGCACGCCGATCGACGAGCGCCGGTGGCCGCATCGATCGAACGGTCTCGGAGCCCTTCTCGGTCGTCGTCCGGTACGAAGCGATCCGACGGCTCACCCGGATCCACGTGGGGCGCACGCCGCCGTGCAGCACGAGCGGCGCCGTGTTGTAGGTCATGAACTTCTCGGCGCGCGCGTAGTCGGCGGCCGTCAACGCGCCCGCGGCGCCTCGGGGCGTTCCTGCGCCACCGTGCCGGCCGTCGCGAGCAGACACACCGAACCGGCCACCAGCAGACGGGGAACACAGCCATGGAAGGCAATGATAAGCTCCGTGCGTCGGGGCGTCGACGCTTTCCCGCCTTGCTCGCGGAGACGACACGCGAGCTGACGAGGCACGCCGAACGCCGGAGGCGCGAAGGCGTGCGAGCCGAGGTCGTAGCGCGAAGGCGTGAGCCGAAGCGACACCGACCGCCATCCGGAGAGGACGCGGCCGGCAGGGTCGAGATCGTGAGACGGCGAGCTACTGCGTGCGAACGAGCTGTCCCCGCGCCACGCCGCCGCCGTTGAGCGTCGAGTGCGAATTGAGTAGTAGCCGGCCGGGTTGTTGATGATTGTCTGGGCCAACGCCGGGTCTACGTTAATTCCAGTCTTGGTTGATCGTGCGCGGCTCCAGAGGCGTTCGTGACAATTCTCGCCTGCCGTCAGCCCCAGATTAACGCTACAACCCCACCGTTGGCGCCGACGAGCCCCTGGGTGGATATGCGACGCGGTGATCGTCGTAGTTGCGGCGGCAGGCCCGTCGGGCTGACGCTGAAGTCCGCCGTCGCGGCGGTGATGTACTCCGGCCGGCGACCGTCGTATTGAACACGATCGTCGCGGTGCCCCTGGCCCCAGACTCGAGCGTTGGTGATCGGTGGGACTTCGTTCGCGGCCGGACATCGAGGCGGCGAATGTCGGCTTTGTCGCCGTAGGGGCGGTGGGGTTGTCGCTTCCGCATCCGGCAGCCAGCAGGCTGACGGCAACGGCAAGAGCAGGGGACCAGCGGTTCATCGAGACTTCTCCTTCTAACAGTAACAGGCCAGGTTGACGCCGAAATACGGCGCCTGGATCGCCGCCAAGATCGACCAGACAGACCGCCGGGAGTATAACGCGTCCAGGGGCTTGTTGGCTCACCGGACCTCAAGAGCAAGGTGTGGACCAGCCGCAAAACCTGCAGCGTGGATAAAGTGGTCCGCTGCCCACACACCCTGCACGCAGAGCTTACGAAGCCCGGCGGCGCACCCCTGGCCAGGCTGCGTCGCGTCACCGAACGTCATCGAGTGCTTACGATCGTGTCGACCTACGTCATCAGTAGAACTTGCGGGCCGAGGTTGAACCCCAGCTGCAGGTTGTCGCAAAGCCGCCCCGCGCAGTTGGCCGTGAGGTCGTCGCGGAGGTGTTCGCGAAGGTCAGCGAGACACGTGCGCGCGCCGACCGCTTCCGAGGCAGCCGAAGCCGGCTCCTCCGGCTCACGTAGCCGCCGACGCGCGCGGCGTGACCTCGCCGACGACGAAGACGGTCGGCCTGAGCCTGAGCGCCCGCCGATGCCCATAGCCCGTGTCCCGATCCTGATCGGTCCCGGCGGCGGTGTTGTGGGACCCAGAACGGAGCAGGTAGACGCGGCCCGCGCCGAGCGTGCGGAAGACGACCACGCCAAGCGCGGGGACGTATTTCTCCTGGAAGTTGTCGGCCCCTTCGACGCTGGCGATGGCGAGAGGCCGATCGGCGTCGACCCGACTCGTGAAACGCATCGTATTTGGTCGAAAACTGGATGTCGCGATCGACGTTCGTTCGTAGACGGGCGATCGCTTCAGATGCTCAGCACCCGAAGCGTGCATGAACTGGATCGTGAGCCCCGAATCGAGGCCGAGCGTGCTCAAGTGGTCGCTGAACGTGCTCCGCTTGCGTAGAAGGTTTTCGTTGAAGGCGATGCGTCAGGTGAAAGTTGCCCGCGTGCGGCGGCAGCGGCAGCGTCGTGGGCGAGAGTTCACGGTGAGAAGTCGGGCTCGACCGGCCGTAGCGTGGCGTGGTCGTCGTCGCTAGCCGGGGCCTGGGCGGCAGCCGGGTGGCGGACGCGCTTGATGCCGCGAGGCTGCGCGTGCGCAGGCGTCACCCGCGATGAGGATGCCGGCGGACAGGAACACGGAGAGAAGCAAAGAGTCTCGATGCACGATAACGCTCCAAACAGCAATGCGTAGACCAGCGAAAACATTGACGGGAACCACTAAAGACCGACAAAGGCATTACCTTGCGCGTAAGGCCTTACTGTCTCCAGTAGACCACCTTTCCGCCGACCATGGTCATCGCGACGTCCATCTGCTCGATGCGGACGTCGGCACAGGTCAGGATATCTTCCGGCAACGACGACGAGATCGGCGACCTGCCGGGTTCGATCGAGCCCTGGCCTGCTCCTCGAAGGTCAGATACGCATTATTGATGGTCTCGACCTGCAGCGCTTCGCGGCGGCTGATTGTTCTGATCGGCGCCGAGCACGCCGCCGCTGATTGTAGCCCGGCTACGAAGTGATAAAATGACCCAGAGCTGGCGGATACGGGACGACTGCCGAATCGGTTCCGCCCGAGACCACGAACTCTGATCGAGATACGCGCGCATCGGCGTCGTCCCGCGCAGCCCGCAACGGTCCCCAGTAGTTCACGAGGCTCGGGCCTGCCAGATACAGATGAGTTCTGCGCCGAGATGACCAGGTCGAGCTTCTTCATGCGCGGAAACTGATCGGCCTGCGGAATGAACCCGTGCTCGATCGTCCAGCGCCGCGAGGCGATCGGCTTTCCGCGTTGGCCGCCTCGTGCGCCGTCAGCACTTCGTCGATCGCGGCGTCGCCGACGGCGTGGGTCGCGACGCGCCAGCCGAGCGCGGTTCGAGCTCCTTGACGACGTCGGTATAGGGCGCCTGCTTCATCGTTGTTGACGCCGTAGAAGGTGCCGCTCGCCCCACGGCTCGGCGTACGGCTCGCGCATCCAGCCGCCCTCGAATCCGCCGTCGACGCCGAGCTTCATCCCGCCGACGCGCAGCCACTCGTCGCCCTCGTCGGGCTTGACGTTGAGCGCGGCGACGGCGGCGCGCATCTTCTCGGCGCTGTCGGCGCTGACGCGCATCCAGCTGGCTCACGCCGGATGGTCAGCAGGCCGCGCCGCTGCATCTCCTGCAGCAGACGGTATTGCTCGATCGAGCGCGCCAGGGATAACGGATGCTCGTGAGGCCGGCGGCATTCAGCTTCTTGTGCTGCTCGACGAGCGCCTCGATGGTGAGCGGCGGCGCCGGCGGCAGTCTGACCAGCGACTTGCGCGCGATCGATCGAGCTCGCCGTTCAACTCGCCCTGCGCGTCGCGGGTGATGCGTCCGCCCGGCAGCTGCGGCGTCTCCTTCGTGATCTTCCACTTCGCGAGCGCCGCGGAGTTCAGGATGTACTCGTGGCCGCCGCGCACGAGCGACCACCGGGTTGGCCGGCGAGACCGGTGTCAGATCGCGGCGATACGGCAGCCGGTGTTCGTTGAGCTGCGCCTCGTGCCGGTCGCTGTTCGGTGACGATGACCTCGCCGGGTCCGCGCCGCTTTGGCGCGTGCGGCGATCGCCGCGGCAGCGCGTCGGCGTGCCTGGCGCGCGAGAGGTCACGCCCGGTCCGCCGCCCGCCATCCGTGCAGGTGATTGTCGGCGAGGCCGGGGATGACCGTCTGGCCGTGCAGATCGACGGTCGTCGTCGCCGGCCCGGCCAACTTCCTGATCGCCGCGTTGCGTACCGACCGCGGTGAACCTCCCGCCCGAAATCGCGATCGCCTCGGCGATCGAGGAACTGCTCGTCGAGACGGTGACGACGTGGCCGTTGACGCGGAATGGTGTCGGGGGCGCCGGCGCCTGAGCAATACGTAA
>ERZ1370068.924-contig-10845_pt1 | contig 23363 bp, 29 predicted proteins | sample MGYA00561227_ERZ1370068 | MGnify/ENA primary metagenome ERZ1370068 (study PRJEB38410, sample SAMEA6850437) | metagenome | study: Metagenomic assessment of the ecological functions of the soil: analysis of the soil microbiota associated with the...
AGTTACGTATTGCTCGTGAACCGACATCCTCGAGCAGAAGGTCGGCGAGTGGATCGACGGCTGCCCGAGCACCGAAGGCGGCACGAACTGGCAGGCGATGAGCTTACAAGCCATGACGCGGGTCGCTGATCATTCCGCTCAGCCAGTAGCTGCATCGCGATCCGCGCGCAGAGCGATCGAGCAGACGCCGGGCGGCGGCAGCGCGGCGGCGCCGATCGGCGCTTCTACGAGATGCCGGGCACCGACGGCAACATCGGCAAGCTCGCGGCGTTCGACGTCGACACGATGAAGGAGAATGTGGTCGCTGCGAGCAGCGCGCGCCGTTCCTCACGGCGGTGCTGTCGACGGCCGGCGGCGTCGGCGTTCGTCGGCGACCTCGATCGCACGTTCAAAGCCGTCGACGTCGCACACGGGCGACATCCTCGTGGCAGACGCGTCTCGCCGACGTCGGTGCAGGGCTTCCCCGTGTCGCTTCAGCGTCGACGGCAAGCAGTACGTCGCGGTGACGACGCGGCCTCGGCGGCGGCAGCCCGCGCCTCGTTCGCCGACCTGATCGCACCCGAGATCCGATGCCGCCGCCGCGCGGCCACGCGCTGTACGTGTTCGCGTTACCGGAGTGAGGGGTTTGCAATCGCATCATCGTCAGCCCGATTCGTGTTTGAGCTGTCTCAGGAGCACGCTGCCATGCCGTCGATAGAAGACATCTCGGGATCGTCGATTCGAACACCGCCAAAGCGAAGAAAGTCGAGCATGGATTGGAGCGCACGCTCTGTAGCCCCGGAGCTCTGCGATTCGGAAGAACCTGACGGTCTACAAACGCACCCTCGCGAAGGGCAGCTGGAGCTCAGCAAGCAGGCAAGGACTAGATCGCCTGGTCTACGTCATGAGCACGGCGCCGAAGGGCACCGTCTCGCGTTCTTCAGTTACGGAGACCACGCCGCCGAGGTGAAGCGCGCGGCGCCGTGCTGCTGACCCCCGGAGAAGCCGCGCGATTCGTGGATGCGGCGGGCGCCGATCTCGACCTTGCTGCACGTGGTCAGCGCCGCCAGCTGCCTCGGCCGCGCAGCTCGAAGACGGCTTCGCCCCGGCGGGCCCGGCTTCTCTCTTCTGCCCAACCGCGCTAGCTGCGGCGGCTCGAGAGCGACGGCTGGCGGGCCGCGTGCGACGCTTCGCGCTCGGAGTCGAGCGTGCCGGCTTGCATTGGACGGCAGCCAGCCTCACGCCGACGAACGCCATCCAAGCCGGCGCGGAGGCATTACATAACAATGGCGGCTCGTCGCCGCACGCCCACCTGCACAAGGGCACGCCGGCGGAATCCTCGACGGCGCTCAGCGCATTGCTGCCAGGACGCTTGCAAAGGGCGGGGCAAAGTCGAGGTCGGCAGAGGCTCGCAAAGAGACTCTGCGAGCCTCGGCACGCTCGTGTCTATTTCCCCGCCCGGCGCCCCGCATCGTCTGCATGCGCGCACGGCGGCACGCTCGACATTCCGAGATCCAGGCGTGGCGGAGCTTCAAGACGACGATCTTGAGCGAGGAGCCGCTGGGACTTGCGGTACTACGAGCGCGAGAAGCCGGGTGCCGTGCGCTCGTGGAGCGGAATCAGAGCTAGATTGCCTTTCGGCGGCTTCGTGCTCTGTCGTTTGGTCCAGAGTCGCGAGCCAACATCGGCCGCAGCTCTGGAGAAGCTGAATGACCGGATCCGCCCGAGGCAGCCAGCTCCGTCCTCGAGAACCATCGGCCGCACGCCCGCCTCGTGCGTGCGGTCTCCGGCGCCTCGTCTCGCCGGAGTGCGCCGGACGCTCGCCGTCAAGCTCGAGCTACTAATCCGACCGGGTCGTACAAATGACCGCATGGCGCTCGCGATGATCGAAGGCGCCGAGCGCAGCGGCGCCCTGCGCGCGCGGCATGCGCGTCGTGGAATACACGCGGCGGCAAGCACGGGCTCGTCGCTGGCGCTGGTGTGCGCGATGAAGGGTTATCGCGTTCCATCCGCTCTCGTCGGACGCGTTCGCCAAGGAGAAGCTCGACACGATGCGCGCGTTCGGCGCCGACCTCGAGATCGTGCCGAGCGACGGCGGCAAGGTGACGCCGGCGCTGTTCGATCGCTTTCAAGGCGCGCGATCGCGGACGCTGACGCGCGGACCCGAACACGTTCTGGACCGATCAGTTCAACAACACCGACGCGCTCGACGGCTACGCCGAACATCGGCCGCGAGCTCTGCTCGAGCAAGGTCGGGCACGTCGACGCGTTCGTCGGCGCGCGTCGGGATCGGGCGGCATGCTGATGCCGGCGTGTCGCGCGCGCTTGAAGGCGCGCGGCCGCGCACGCGCGATCGTCGCGCTCGAGCCGTCGGCGTCGCCGTCTCTGACGACGGGCAAGGGCGGACCGCATCGCGTCGAAGGGATCGCGACGCGGTTCATTGCCGCCGCACTTGGCGCGGGGCAAGCTCGACGAAGCGCGCGCGATCGACGAAGCAACGAAGGACGCGCATGGCACCGGGCCGCGCGCGAGGAAGGAATCTTTCGCCGGCGCGTCGTCGGGTTTGAATCTCGTCGGTGCGCTGCAAGCTCGCGCGCGAGCTCAGCCCTGGAAAGTCGTCGCGACGATCGCGGTCGATACGGGGCTGAAATACCTGGCCGGCGATCTCTACAGGAGCTGAAGCTCGAGCGTCCGCTCGCTAGGCGCTCGTCGTCCTTCTCTTTGTCTTCTCCTTCCGTGAACACCACGAGATCGGGCGACGAGAGTCATTACCCTCCTTCGGACGGTTCGGCGGTCATGCCTCGACCGTAGCTGTTGTCTCCGACCTACGTTCCGAACACCGGGCTTCTTCGCGGCCCAGCCTGCGTCTCGCAATCAGGCAGAGTTGGATCGTGCCGTCGCTCGTGGTGTCGCCTGGAGGGAGCGCGCTTGCAGCGCCGGAGGAGGCGCGCGTCGTCGTCGCCGGAGGAGGGGGCGCGGCGGCGCGCGGTTGCCTGCTCGCTCTCGGCCGGCATCAGGCCGTAGGCGTCGCTGCCGTGGCAGTCGCGCGCCTGGGCGGTCTTGTCGGTGCGTTGGCGAACGCCGCCGCCACCCTGCGCGCCCTGCTTGCGCAACTGGTCGAGCTGCTTCTTCAGAACCTTGATCACGGTCAACGCATCGCTCAGCTCGCGCAACGTGTGCTCGTGATCACCGCCGAGCCCCGAGAGGATCTCTTCCTTCTTTGAGCTCGCTTTTGCACGGACGCGAGCTGTCGCGCACCTCGGCGAGCTGTTTCGCATAACTTTCAAGGGTCTCGGTCTTGAACGCCGTGGCGTCGGTTCCTGGCGAAGGAGCTGAGCCTCCCGCGCGCTGCTCGTCGAGCTCGCTCGAGGCGCTCGTTCGCGTCGCCGCGAGACTCCGACCCGGACTGCTCGGTTTGGCTACCGTCGTCCGGGTCGGAGGCTCGTCGCCGAGACGATTGCTTTGGTGCGTTTCGCGAACATAGCGTCGCTAGTAACTGTGTGCCGCAAAGCGTAGTCGCGCGCCCGAAACGCGGCTGGGACGCGCATCACAGCGCGGCCGTGCGCTTACGTCGCGTCGGCGCTACGCAGCGCCGCAGCTTCGACCCACGTCACAGGACCGGCTGTGGCTGAATTGAGCCGCCGTTCACGGCGACATAACGCGGGCAATGGAGGCCCGCGGCAGAGCAACGCATGGAGCAGTTCCCGGGGGGATGATGGATCGAGCTCGCACGGCCGTCGGCGCAGTGTTATCGCTGGCGGTAGTATTCATCGCTCGCGGCGCGCTCGCACAGTTGAAGCCGCCGCATCGTGCCCGGGCTTCGCGGCGCGCCGTTCGCTTCGGTCAACCCCCGCCCGATCTCCAGAGCTTCGGTCAAGGTCCCGCGTGGGACGCGAAGCCGCCGCCCGGAGTGCAGGGGCTCGAGCGCGATCTCTTCACGAGCAAAGACTTTTATCGCAGGACCGCGACGAGTGGCTGAACCCGCTCTACTGGCGCTGCAACAGCCCGAGGCAGATCGCCGATATGCGGAGCGGCGGTGCGGAAGCGGAACGTCCGATCCGCGAATCGGCACGAACCCGCCGGTCTCGGCGCGCTGGGGCGACTGCGCGAAGGACTGGCCGCGCGAAACATCGTGAGCCCTTACCCGTTCGCGACGGCCGCCGGAGCACCCTCGCGGCCCTCACGGCGGACGCGCAAAAGCGCGGCGGACCCACGAAGCACACATACGGGACGATGCCGAAGTGGGACGGCGTCTATGGCGAATACCTGCCCGATGGCCGCCGCGTGTGGAACTACGGCCGCGCGACAGGTGCCGACGCTTTCTCTCGATCCTGACGCCCGAGTATCAGCAGCGCATGGTGCGCCAGCTCTATCACGAGGGCGTCGACGCTGCGCATCAGTGGTCGGCGTCGTACTGCTGGCCCGAAGGCTTCATGCGGCAGCGGGCGACGGGGCCCAAGCCGCAGCGCATCATCGTCACGCCCGAAGTCGTCATGTTCCGTCGGCAGCGGCAGCGGCAACATCGTCCGCGTCGCGCATCTCGACCGCGAGTTGCCGCTGGAGCCAAGACATCCCGCAGTGGTATGGCGACACCGTCGCGTTTTGGGACGGCGACGCATTGATCATGCACACGGCGAACGTGCAAGCGTGGACGCAGCACACGACGTGGGACGTTCAGCTACCGATTCGAAGCGATCGAGATCCTCACGCCGGTGCACGACGCGGCGGGCAAATTGCTCGGCATCGATTGGGAGACCGTCATCTACGACAGCGAGGCGCATGCATAGCAGCCGGTGCGCATTCTGTCGGCATCGCAACTACCAGCAGGCCTGAGCGAGGCGGGCAGGCTGGGCTGGGCGGAATGCACGCGCGCGCTGTACCCGATCGACGGCTACGCTGACGCAAGTCGCGCCCGGAGAGACCATCGAGTTCACGGTGCCCGACATGTTGGGCCGCCCGTGGGCGAAGATCTGGGAGGACTATTTCGAGAAGGACATGGACGCGCCGAAGCAAGAGATCGACCTCGGTTTCAAGTGAGACGAAGAGCGACAGAGGATTCGCAGCGATGCAGAGAGCGAGTAAGTGGACCACGCGTATCACGGCCGCGCTCGTCGACGGCGCGTTTGCGCTCGGGGCGTTCGTCGCCCGCGAGGCGCATCACTCACCCTACGCGATGTGCACGACGGCAGCGTCTACCAGATGCGTTCACGGGAGTCATAGTGCGCATCGTGCCGAACGCCGCGCACTTCGAGATGCACTTCGTGCCGCTCAACGGACGCGCGCGACGCGCCTCGTGCGCGATGCGAACGGCGAGCAAGTCGTCTGGGTCGTGCAGATGGAGAGCGGGGCCGAGGCGTTTCAGCACGGCATCACGCGCGACAGCTTCCCGCAGGGCACCGTGTTCAGCATGGGCGTGCATCCGCGGCGCGACGGCGAAGCCGGCCGGCGATCGCGGCGACCTGGGCTGTTCCAGTGCCCCAAAGGCAAGGTGCCGGAGCCGGGCAAGCACTGCGACTCCGTGCCAGGCGCGAAGGCCTTCGGTGAGGGCGTGTTGCCCGCCGAGGGGCCCGTCAGAAACCCCGAGCTTTTGAGCTCGTCGATATTCTCACAATAATCCTTCAACGCATTGATTAGACGGTGAATGCCATGATCAGACCTCGCTTTGTCGCCGCAGCTTTGGCGGTGTTCGCGGCGCGGCTTCCTCGCGGGGCCAGGCGTTCGACGGCGGCAACGCCGAAGCGCAGGGCCGCAAGGTGTTCGAGCTTCGCACCTACACGTCGCCCGAGGGGCCGGCTCGACGATCTGCTCGCGCGCTTCCGTGACGACACGATGCGTATCTTCGAGAAGCACGGTATGGAGAACGTCGGGTACTTCGTGCCAACCGATGCGCCGGCCTCGGCCAACACGCTCGTCTACATACTCGCGCACGACAGCCGCGACGCTGCGACGAAGAGCTGGGAGGCGTTTCGCGCCGACCCGGAGTGGAAGGCCGTCACCGAGCGCACGCAAGCGAACGGCCCGATCGTATCGAACGTGGTGTCCGTATTCCTCGAAGCGACCGATTTCTCGCCGATGAAATAGCGACCGGCTCGCCGGCCCAAGAGGTTCCCTATGCAGCTCGAAACGCGTGGTCCTCAGCAATCTTCTCTGCGTGTCTGCCTTGGCCGGCGTCTCGGTCTTTTGGTTTGCGCAGGCGCAGAACGCCTCGACGGATGCGGAGCGCTTCGTCGGCGCGAGCCGCGCGCTCGAGGCCGAAGGCTGGCGCGTGTCGCGTCGCTGGTTCGAGGCCGGCGCGCGCGCACCGCGTGGCACCGGCACCCGGGCGCGCAGATCTTGTTCGTCGAGAAGGGACGCGCTCGCGTGCAAGAGCGTGGCGGCTCCCTGCACGAGCTCGCGACCGGCGAGACTTTCTACACCGCGCCGAACGTCGAGCATTGGCACGGCGCGACACCCGACAGCGAGTTCACGCAAGGCGCGCTCACACACGGCGACTCGGCGGGTACCGTCTGGCTCGAGCAAGTCAGCGATGCGCAATACGCGGGCCGCTGACGCCGTTCGCGGTCTAGTGCGCCAGCCAGCTAGCCCGACGCAGTGCCGACCGACGACTCATCGTCGTCTCCGCCGTTCTTGGGATCCGCTGTGTGCACGAGCACCGCGGTCTTCGGCACGGCGTCGCAGTCCCAGCTTGCCGAAGATGCTGTGCACGTGGTTCTTGACGGTCGCGAGCTCTGATCCCCAGGCGCCTGAGATCAGCTTGCCCGGCAGGCCCTGCTGAAGCAGCGCGAGAACTCGGCTTCGCGCGCCGTGAGCCCTGCCGGCGCGTCGGCGTGCCCGCTGCTTTGCAGCGCGGCCGTGAGCGCGGCGATGCTGGCGCAGCAGCGAGCCGACGATGCGCGGCGAGCAGTGGGCCTCGCCTCGCGCGGCGGCGGAGATCGCGTCGACGGCGTCGCGCACGCTGCCGTTGCGCGGCACGTAGCCCACGATGCCGACCTCGGCGCAGGCGATGACCTCGCTATCCTCTTCCCGAATCGCGAGCGCGACGACGTGTCCGCCGCGTGCTCTGCGCGATCTGGCGCGCGACGTCGAATGCTTGCGGCATGCCCATGTCGAGCAGCACGATTTCGGGCTCGAGCAGGCACACGAGCTCGAGCGCCTGCTCGGCGTCCGCGGCCGTGCCGGCGACGACGAGCTCCTGCGCGTCGCCGAGCGTGCGCGAGGCTCGTCGCGATACACCGGCTGGTCGCTAACCAAAAGCACCTGGGTGCTCATGCCGTCTCCCTTGGCATGGGCCTTCCAGTGCCCCGACCCGGCAAGCAAGGACTCGCGATGACGCGCCACCGCGCTACCTTACTTCGGTCGTGCAGTGGACTCGACGCTCTAGGTGGCGCGTTGCCCCGCACGCTCTGGCCCAACGAGGCTATGCTCGAACAGGCGAGTCCACTCGGTCCAATCGACGCCAAAAGGCGACAACGCGCGCGGAATTTACCCATAAGAACGAGCCCGAGCCGATCCGAATGTTATATTGACGGGCCGATTGCCTCGTGCGAAACGCAATGGTGACGGTGGTTCAGATGCCGCTCTACGAATTCAAATGCCGCGCGTGCGGCCACCGTTTCGACGAGCTCGTCAAGTTGGACGAGACGCCGCGCCGTGCCCGAAGTGCGGCGATCGCTGCGCCTGAGCGACTGTTCTCCGACGTCGGCAGGCGTCAGCACGGATCGCAGCCGCAAGCGCACGGCCGGCGTCGCCCGGCCGCGCCGCCGGCAAGATCAAGCGCGAGAAGGACCACGCGCAAGCCGTATACGAGCGCAATTACCGCAAGGAGCACTCCGAAGGCGGCTGACGCGCTTGTCGCGCCCGCCGGTCGGCCGCGTACACTCGCGCGCGGCCTCCGCACCTCCGTCATGAAATCCTCGCGTCTTCTGCCTCTGATCGTCGCGTGCGCCTTGTTCGTCGAGAACATGGACTCGACGGTGCTCTCGACGTCGCTGCCTGCGATCGCGGCCGACCTCGCGACCGATCCGATCGCGCTGAAGCTCGCGCTGACGACGTATCTGCTCGTCGCTCGCCGTGTTCATTCCGGTCAGCGGCTGGGTCGCCGGACCGGTTCGGCGCGCGGCCCGACGTTCATGTCGGCGATCGCGGTGTTCCTGCTCGGCTCGATCGGCGTGCGCGCTCAGCGGCTCGCTCGGCACGCTCGTCGCGGGCGCGTTTCGTGCAGGGCATGGGCGGCGCGATGATGGTGCCCGTGGGCCGGCTCGTGCTGCTGCGCACCGATCCCGAAGAACGGAGATCGTGCAGGCGCTCTCGTGGGTCACGATTCCCGCGCTCGTCGGGCCGGTGGTCGGGCCGCCGCTCGGCGGTTTCATCACGACCTATTTCGATTGGCGTTGGATCTTCTTCATCAACGTGCCGATCGGCGCGCTCGGAATGATCCTCGCGCTGCGCTTCATTCCGACACCAGCGCGAGCCCGCCGCCGCTCGACTGGCTCGGCTTCGCGCTCGCGGGCGGCGGGCTTGGCGCCGCGATGTTCGGCTTCTCGACGCTCGGCCAGCATCTCGTGTCCGTCGACTTCGCGGTTGCAGCGCTCGTGCTCGGCCTCGCCGCGCTCGGTCGGCTACGTTGTCCACGAGCGCCGCCACGCGCACGCGCTGCTCGACCTGACGCTCTTCAAGCTCGCCGACGTTCCGCGCCGGCGTCGTCGGCGGCTCGCTGTTCCGCATCGGCATCGGCGCGTCGCCGTTCCTGCTGCCGCTGATGCTGCAGCTCGGGTTCGGCTTGAGCCCCGTGCAGTCGGGCCTGCTCACGTTCGTCTCGTCGATCGGCGCGATCTTCATGAAGACGGTCGCCGCGCTCGCTGCTCAAGCCTGATCGGCTTCCGCCGCGTGCTGCTGCTGAACGCGCTGCTCGCGTCGGCGCTGCTCTGCGCCTTCGGCCTGTTCCGGCCGGGCACGCCGCGACGCTCGTGATCCTCGGCGACGCTGCTCGTGAGCGGCTGCTGCCGCTCGCTGCAGTTCACGAGCCTGAACGCGATCACGCTACGCGGACGGAGGGCCGCGCGCATGGGGCAGGCGAGCGAGCCTGGCGGGCATGCTGCAACAGTTGTCGCTGTCGCCTCGGCGTGGCGATCGGCGGCTACTCGCTCGGAGCTGGTCGGCGTCTTCGCCGGGGCGCTCGGCGACCGAGCCTCGGCAATTTCACGATTGCGTTCCTCGTCGTCGGGCTCATCTCGGCGGCGTCGGCTTACTACGCGTGGCGATTGCCGCGCAACGCCGGCGCCGATGGCTGGCCGCGCGCGCACGCGCGCGAAGCGGCGGACCTGAGCACGGCTGAGCCGCCGGCCGGCTGACGCACCGCTTCCCGATCTCGGGAGTCGCGGGAGGCCGATTTCGGGACTCTTTGCGTATCGTCCGTTGGCCGCTCAGCCGCTTGAATATTGGGTTTGCGCCCTGGCACGCCGATTGCCTAGCCCAGCGATGCTCCCCGGCTTCCTCCAAGACGTTCGCATCGGCGCACGGCAACTCGCGCGCAACCCGGGCTTCACGCTAATCGCGGTCCTCTCGCTCGCCGTGGGTATCGGCGCGAACACCGCTACGTTCAGTTTCGGCCGACGGATTGCTGCTGCGGCCGTTGCCGGTTCCCGACCCGAGTGAGGTCGTCAGCGTCGGGTCCCTGAACGTGTGCGACGGGCGGCACGGACACGTTGCCGCGTGTCGTACCCTGACTACGCGAGTCTCCGCGATGCAAGCGGCTAGCTTCGCTGGCGGGCTCGTGGCGTCTCGGAGGCATCGCCGTGCAGGTCGCCGCGAGCCCCGATGCGTCGCCGGAAATTCGCACGATGACGCTCGCGTCGGGCAACTCTTCGCCGTGATGGGCGTGCAGCCGGCGCTCGGGCGCGCGTTCGGTGCCGGCGGAGGATACGGTGCTCGGCCGAGACGCCGTCGCCGTATTGAGCCACCGCTTCTGGCAGCGCGCGCTCGGCGCGGACCCGGCCGTGCTCGGCCGGCGCTTGCTGGTGAACGGCACCGAGTTCACCGTTGTGGGCGTCGCGCCCGAGAGCTTCACAGGTCTCGACCTGCCCGTGCGGCCCGATTTCTGCGTGCCGCTGATGATGTGGCCGACACTCGTGGGCGGCGATCGCGGAGCCCGCCCGAGCAGCGCGATCGGCGCGTTCTCGAGCTCAGAGGGCGGCTCGCGACGGCGTCACCGTCGAGCAGGCGGCCGCGGACGTCGAGCGGATCGGCGCGGCGCTTGCCGAGGAGTTCCCGGCGACGAACCGCGGCTTCCAAATGCGCGGCGCACAGAGATCGAGAACAGGTTGAGCGAGCATGGATCTCGTGCCGGCGATCGGGATGCTGGTCGTCCTCGGCGCGGTGATCCTGATCGTCGCTTGCGTCAACGCTAGCAGGGTTGCTCGCGAGCCGCGCCCGTCGCGGCGCGGGCGAGATCGCGCTGCGCCTGTCGATCGGCGCCGGCCGGGCGACGCATCGTCCGACAGTTACTGACGGAGAGCGCCCTGCTTGCCACCGGAGGCGCCTTGGCTGGGGCGCCGTCGGTTACCTCGGCATGCTGCTCTGGAAACAGATTCCGATCGAGGCCGGCCTTCGCAGTCGAGCTCTTGTTCGATATGAATCGACGCGTGCTGCTGATCAATCTGGCAGTCGCGGCGTGCGAGCGTATTCGTCTTTGGTCTCACGCCGGCGGTGCGCGCCTCGCGAGCGAACTCACCGCTGGACGCTGCGCGCGACGGGAAGCGGATCGGCCCGCATGGGCTGGGGACGCGGAACCCTCGTCGCGGTGCAAGTCGCGCTGTCGGTTGGTGCATTTCCGTCACGGCATTCATCTATGTGAGCTTCCTCGACCGCGTGGCTGGCGGCCCCGGCGTCCCGAACCGAAGGCGTACTGACCATGAGCTTCAACACCGAGCTCGCGCGCTACGGAGCCGGAGCAAGCGCAGCGCTTCTACGAGCGGCTTGTCGACGATCAGAGCGCGCGGAGCTCGCGGGCGTCGAAGCGCGTCTCGCTTGCGTCTTTTCATTCCGCTGTCAGGGTTACCCACGGGTCGAACAGCGTTTGCCCCGGAGGGCCACGAGTTTCCCGTCGGAATCGAGAGCGAGTCGATCGCGACGAGCTACGTGGACGCGGACTTCTTCAGCTCATGGACGTGCCCCGTCACCGCAAGGGACGCGCCATTCGCAGCGGACCGACACGGCGGATGCGCCGCGGGTCGCCGTCGTCAACCAGGCTCTCGCGAATCTGCTTTTGGCCGGGGAGAGCGCCGTATGGGCGGCGCTTCCGTGCGACGCCGACGGGGCATGGATTGAGATTGTAGGCGTGGTTCGACCGGACCTTACTTCACGATCACGGAAGCCGCCGCGGAGCTTCATGTATCTTCCCGTATGCGCAAGCGCCACAGAGTCAAATGACGCTCGTCACGCGATCGAGCGGCGATCCGCTACACGCTCGTGGGTCCGTTGCGCGCCATCGTTCGCGAGCTCGATCCGGATCTCGCCGTCGCGGCCGTTCGCACGATGGAGCCGCTCTACTGACGATTCGGCCGTGCGAGGCCTGATGGTGTTCATTTCTGCCATCGCCGCGATGGCGCGTGATGAGCCTGACGCTGGCTTTCGGCGGCATCTACGGCCTCGTCGCATCGAACGTCAGCCAGCGCACGCGAGATCGGGCTGCGCATGGCGGTCTGGCGCGATCGCCGCACAGTGGTTCGCATGGTGCTGGGCCAGGCGTTTCGCGTGACGCTCGTCGGCTTGGCGGCAGGGCTGCTGCTTACGTTCGGTACCGAGGAGGCGATGCGAGCAGCGTTTCTCGGCGGCAACCGACGGCCCGCGACCTCATCGAGTACGTGCGCGTGATCGCCGTGATGTTGGCTCGTCACGGGCTCGCGGCGTATCTGCCGGCGCGCCGAGCTGCGCGCATCGAGCCGACGCAAGCGCTGCGCTACGGAGTAGCTCCAATCGCGCCCAGATCTTGCTACGTCAGCAGCCAGCCGCCGTCGATGACGAGGTTGATGCCGTTGACGCCGCGGTTCGTGAACAGGAAGTCGACGGCGCCGACGACGTCTTCCGTCGTCGCGAGGCGGCCGCCCGGCGTGCGCTTCTCGATGTTGGCGATGGCTTCTTTCTTGTCCGACCACGCCGGCGTATCCGGAGATGATGCCGGGATGGATCGCGTTGAACCGCACCGGCGCGAGCTCGACCGCGAGCGTCCGGATCAAGCTGCTGACGGCGCCGTTGACGGTCGTGATCGACGTCGAGCCGGGATACGGCCGCTCGCTCGCGAGGCCGCCGAATAGCACGGCCGACGCGCCCGCGCCCATGCGCGGGAACAGCGTGTGCGCGACCTCGGTGTAGCCGATGAGCTTCAGCGTGACGATCTTGCGCGCGCGCTGCACGTTGTAGTCGCGGGCGCTGTTGTAGTCGCGGTCGACGGCGACGAGCGCCGAGATGGTCGACGTGACCCAAGCCGGCGAGCTTCCTTCGATCGACTCGGGCTCCGAGATGTCGACGCGCGATGCCGCGCGTCTTGCCGCCGATTTCCTTCGCGACGCCGTTGGTGCGCTCCTCGTCGCGGCCCGTGATCACGACTTCGTAGCCCTTGTCGGCGTAGAACTGCGCGATCGCATGCCCGATGCCGCCGGTGCCGCCGATCACGACGGCGCTCTTGCTGCGGACGCTGCTTTGCTCATGACGCGCGCCCCTTGGCGTTTCGATCTGCTCGGCAACGTACTCCCAATCGCGCGACCAGCGGTAGGAGTTGCGCGCCGGCGGTTGCGGCGATTGTGTCTCGAGCCAGCGCACCGTCGTGTTGCTGCGATTGTAGAACGCGTGCGTGCAGCCGACGCCGGCCCAGAGGAAGTCGCCGGGCTTCATGAGGTACTTCTCGTCGTCGGCCCAGGCTTCGACCTCGCCGTGCATGACGTAGTACGCCTCCTCGAGCGGATGATCGTGCGGATGCGCGTTCGCGTTCGGCTCGTACTCGACCATGAACATCGTGTGCAGCGCAGCGTCGAGGCGCTGGTCGACGAGCATCTTCAGCGAGATGCCGCTATAGACGAGGAGTGCGGTCGCCATGCTCGCCGACACTTTCGCCGCGTCCTTCTTGAGCCCGGTGCGGACGGAGTCGACGCTGATGTCGTCCTCGCCCATCTTGAACAGGTGGCGCGACGAGACGTCGCGGATGTCGAAGTCTTCGACCGCGACCGACGGCGGCGGCCCGACGAAGTAAGTGCCCTCGGCGAAGTTCTCGCCCTTCGGGCACGGCGCATTCATGTCGATCCAGCGCGCGGTGCCGCTCGTCGGCCCGAGCCACGCGTGCTTCATCCCCACGGGGATCAACCCGCACGCACCCGGCGAGAGGCGGTAGCCGCGGCCGTCGAGGATCAGCGTCGGGTTGCCGGCGAGGACGAAGAAGCTCTTCTCGAACGAATGCATGCGCCGAGTCGACCTTGCCGCCCGCGTCGAGCTCGGTGAAGCCCCAGCCCGTGTGGACGGCGCCGACGGACCGGTCCGACAACGCGAATCGCCGGTAGCCCGTCGAGTTTCGCGGGAATGCGGCGCGAGGTTTGACGTCGGCGGCGCGGACGAAGTGATGCAGCATGTCGATCTCCGAATGGTCGCCCCGATCCCTGGGCGGTCACGAGCGATACTCGTAATACGGTACGATCGCGGTCAAACAAACGGGGGAGCGCATGAAACTCGACGGGGCTTGGCTTGCCGTACTGAGCTGTTCGGTTTTGGGCTCGTTCGCGCGCTCGCGCGCAGCCGGGCCCGCTGTGGCAGTCCACGACGTACAAAGGACAAGAGATCGGCAAGCTGACCGGCGACGTCTACTACGCGCGCACCGACGATTACGTCTCCGCGTTCATGGTGACTCGCGACGGCATCGTGCTCGTCGAGCCGGTCGGCCCCGAGCACGCGAAGTGGTTGAAGGGCGAGCTCGACCGGCGCTTCGGTGTGCCCGTGAAGTACGTCATCTACAGTCACTCGCATGGCGATCATGCGTCGGGTGCCGCCGTGTTCGCCGACACGGCGCGCATCATCGGCCACGAAGCGTTGCTCGGCCTCATCGCGCTGCCGGCGGCCTCGACGCCGCTGCCGCAAAACCTGCGCGCAGGACGCCAACGGCAACGGCCGACATCGAGCGCGGCGAAGCGCAAGCGCCGATCGCGGCGACGTTCGACTTCTACGACGCCGACGGCGACGGCTCGCTCTCCGGCGCCGAAGCCGTGCGCGGGCCGTTGAAGCTCGTCGCGCCGCCGGATCTCACCTACACGACGCAAGTCAACATCACGCTCGGCGGCAAGCGCGTCGAGGTCATTCCGATGCCGACGGATCACGCGCCCGACAACACCGTCGTGCGTTTCGTCGACGGCAGCAACGTCTTGTTCGCGTCGGACTGGATCACCAACGGCCGCGTGCCGTTCGGCCCGAACGTCACGATGCGCCGAGCGAGCTCGAGAAGATCCGCAAGGTCGAGGCGCTCGACTTCGAGCACTTCGTCTGCAGCCACGGCCGCCTCGGCACGAAGGCTGACGTCTCGGCCAACTTGCGTTATCGGGAAGCCGTCGCCGCCGCCGTGCGCGACGCGATTGCCGCAGGCAAGACGCTCGAGCAGACGCGCGACTCGGTGCTCATGAGCGACTACAAGGACTGGGAGTTCTACGAGCAGCAGCGGCCGCAGAACGTCGCGGGCGCGTACCGCTTGCTGAGCGCGAGCCGTTAACGGCGCGGCCTCCAGAGCTCGGATTGACACCCTCGGCGGGCGCCCTATACCGTCATCGGATCGATCTTAGGAACGGAGTCTCGATATGCGAATGTCGAGAATCTTTGGCGGCGTCGGTTGCCGCGATTGGGGCGCAAGCCCTGCCGGTCTCGGAACGCTGCCGCTCAGGTTCCGGGGCTGTACTCGCTGCCGTCGAGCGATTTCGTCTGGACCTGGGGCGATACCAGGCCCGAGCAGCGGCGCGGGCCTGCCGACGTCTCGATGAAAGGCGGCGAAGCGAATTTCAACTGCGAGCTGAACGCGCAGATGCGCCCATCGAGCACGATGACGCCGACTGACTATCGCCAGATCGAGCAGGACCTGAGCACTCGCCTCGACTTCATCTACGCGGTCAGCCAGGCGATGAACAATCTCGAGTACCAGCACGTGCTCGATTGGGCGACGCTCGACTGCAAGGAATACAAGGCGCCCGAGAAAACGGCGGAAGAGCGGGCCACGCGCGAAGAGGAAGCGCACGACAAGATGCTGCGCGAGCTCCGAGAAGCGGCGCGAGCGCGCGCAGCGCCGCGCAGAGTAGCCGCGCGGGCCCGATGAGAACGCCCGCGCCCGTGCTTCGGCGTGGATGCGGGGCTTCAGTTCGACACGCTGCCGCCGCTGTCGCTCTACGTGCACCTGCCGTGGTGCGTGCGCAAGTGTCCGTACTGCGACTTCAACTCCTACGAAGCGCGCGGTGCGCTGCCGGATCTCGAGTACGTCGACGCGCTGCTGCGCGACTTGCAGAGCGAGATCGAGCTCGCGCAAGGCCGCGCGATCGAGACGATCTACTTCGGCGGCGGCACGCCGAGCCTCTTCTCGGCCGCGGCGATCGCACGCCTGCTCGAAGGGTTGAAATCCGCCGCGACAATCGCCCCTGACGCGAGGATCACGCTCGAGGCGAATCCCGGCGCCGTGGACGTCGCCCGCTTCGCCGCGTTTCGCGAGGCCGGAGTGAATCGCCTGTCCATCGGCATCCAGAGCTTTCGCAATGAGAAGCTGCACGCGCTTGGCCGAGTTCATGACTCTGCGCAAGCCGAAGCGGCGGTCGCGGCGGCACGCGCGGCAGGGCTTCGCGAACGTCAACGTGGACTTGATGTACGGGCTGCCGGGCGACGACGTCGCCGGGGCCGTTGCGGATCTCGAGCGGCGCCGTCGCGCTCGAGCCCAGAGCACGTCTCTGATACCAGCTGACGCTCGAGCCGAATACCGCGTTCGAGCGCCGCCCGCCGGAACTGCCCGACGACATCGTCGTCGCGAAGATCGAGGAACTGGGCCGCGCCTTGCTCGCCGCGCACGGCTACGAGCGGTACGAGATCTCCGGCTACGCACAGCGCGTACGGCGCTGCCTGCACAATTTGAATTACTGGCAATTCGGCGATTACTCAGTGTGTAGGCGCCGGCGCGCACGGCAAAGTCACGCTGCCTGAAGCCGGCCAGATCGCGCGCCGAGCGAAGACGCGCAACCCGCGCACGTATCAGCTACAGGCGGGAAACGCGGCGGCTACGAGCGAGGAGGCGCGTCGCGACGCGCGAGCAGGCCGCGCTCGAGTTCCTCATGAACGCGCTGCGTCTGCTCGACGGCACGACGGTCGAGACGTTCAGAAGCGCGCGCCGGGCAGCCCGAGGAGCCATCGGCGCGGCGCGTGCCGCCGCAGCCGCGCGCCGCTGGCTCAGCACAGAGCCCGGCCGGCTCCGCGCGACGCCGTCCGGCCTCGAGCGGTTGAACAAGCTGCTCGAGCTATTCGCCTGAGGCTGGGCGATGCGCCCGGCCGTCCATGGCGAGGTCGGCCGAAAACTGCTCCTGCGTTTTCGGCACTCCCGCCGTCCATGGCGGTCGCCGCTCTTGCTAGACTCGAACGACGTTGGGAGGGAGGGACGACCATGGCTTCGAAACGTTGGCTCGCCGCGGCGCTCGTCGCGGCAGTATTGGCGATGTCGTGCAGCGACGCCGGCAGCTCGCCGGCCGCGTCGGCATCGCCGCGCATTTACGTCTTCGAGAACGGCACCATCAGCGGGCTCGATCCCGCGCTGTTCAACTTCAAGCGCGAAGAGCTCAAGCAGCTCGACTTCGTCAACAGCGCGTACTTGATCGTGCACCCGCGCGGCACGTTGATGTTCGACTCCGGCGCGGTTCCGGACAGCCACTTCAAGGGCGACGGCACGCCGGTCGTCGAGGGCGTCATCACGGCGACGAAGCCGGTGTTGCCGCAGCTCAAGGCAGCGGGCTACGAGCCGCGCATCACGTACTTTGCACTCTCTCACTATCATTCCGACCACACGGGCAGCCAACACGCGTTCGCGAACGCGACCTAGGGCCGAAGCTGCGCGCACGTGGCCAATGGCCCCTGGTGAAGCTCCTGCAGGAGTTCAAGGCCAAAGAGGACGCATCGCGTCATAAACTGTAAAACCCAGGCATCGGCTGCACTCTGGATTTAGTACGACGGTGGTCCTGCTCTACCATATTGTCTAATTGTCTAGGCATTAACAGACTCGATTGCCATTGTTTCGTTAGCACTGCAGATTTTGCCACGGGAAGGATGCAGCACGGAACTGTATCAGCGCCTTTGATCGTTCCTCAGGCAGAGCCATTGTGCCAGCCTGGAGGGCGTATTTTGGGTGGAATCACAGCCCGGTGAGGGTGCAACGTTTACGTTTATGGTTTTCCTACTTCGGTTTAAACCGAAGCGCGGGCGATTGTCGTTTTCATAAACTCAATTCGTCCGGATGGGATGGCGGTTCGGCAACGGCCCCGCCGCGCTCAAGCTCAACAACAATCCGCCGATGGGCAACAACCGGCCGCAGGGCAACATCAGGAGCAACTCGCTGCCCGGCAAGATGAGCAGCAGCTTCACGGTCAACAATAGTGCCAACAACAATGCCCGCTTCCGTCGATGCAGTCGCAGTCCGTGGTCGGCGCAGCCAATGGGCCAAATGCGCCGCAGGTTCTGATGGCGTGCCAGCGTCAACAAAATCGGGGGCAGAGCTTGCGCTCTGCCTTTCTTCTGAATGGCGTTCAGGCGACGGCTTCGCGAAACAGTCGGCATCGACATTGCCGAGAGAACGATGACGACGTTCTTGCGCGCACGGCATCGATGCGGCCGGCGAGCAGCGCGGCGCAGACCGACGGCGCGCCGGGCTCGACCACGAGCTTCAGCTCGCGATAGGCAGAAGGCCACCGCGGCGACGACTTTCCGCGTCGGAGGGCGTGACGCCACTCGGCGAGCAGCTTGCTGTTGATGGCGAAGGTGAGCTGCGCCGGGGATCGCCGCCATCAGCGCATCGCAGATGGTGCGCCGGGCGCGCAGGGTGCGGCTCCGGTGACCGGCCTTGAGCGAGAGCGCGTGGTCGTGCTAGCCCTTGGGTTCGGCGGCAACGATCAGCTCCGCATTCCGGGAAGCCGCGACTTCACCGCGGTGGCGACGCGCGATGAGGCCGCCACCTGGCTGCCGGCGCGACCACGATGTCGGGACTGAGGCCTCGCGCGCCGTCATATCCTCGGCGATCTCGCGGCCGGCGGTGCCCTGCCCGGCGATGACGAACGGGATCGTCATAAGGCGCACCAGCGTGGCGCCGCGCTTGCTCGCGATGCCGCTGCGCGATCGCTCGCCGGTCATCCGTTGTCGCGGTCGTAGAGCACGACCTCGGCGCCGAGCGCTGCTGGTGCGCTCGCGCTTGGCCTGCGGCGCATCCGACGGCATCACGATGACCGCCGGCATGTTGAGGAGCTTCGCCGCCGCCGCCACGCCCTGGGCATGGTTGCCGGACGGAGAGGCCACCACGCCGCCGCCGCGGTTGGCCTGCGGGATCGAGCGACAATCTTGTTGTAGGCGCCGCGGAACTTGAACGAGCCGGTGCGCTGCAGCATTTCCGGCTTCAGGAAAACTTTCGTCCGGGCGCTCATCGAGGCACCAGGAAAGACAACAGCGGCGTCCGCACCGCAAACGGCGCGACCACCCCGGCGGCCGCGTCGATATCGGCGGCGCTGACCGGTAGCGTCGACTTCGGTTCCTGCATGAGTCCGTTGTATCGCGCCGCCCGACGGACGGGCAAGACGCTTTAGTGTTACTTTACGGACGGCCGGGCAAACCACGTCAATGCGGGATTATTCGCGCTATCCACGGTCAAGTGGCGCACCGCATCGCCGCGTTGCGGAGCTTGTTCCCTTGTTTTTCGGCGATCGCGCAACCGCGGCGCCAAAAATAAAGACCCGTCGGGGAGCAACCGGACAGGTCAAGCCATATGGGCGCTTGGGGTGGATGGGCGCTCGCGCCGAATACAGCCTCGATGGGGAGGGATAACCGCTCCCACACACAGTAGCGTCGCGGCAGGGGTCGCCGCGACGTTCAAAACCGCCGCGCGATTTTTTTAACTTTTGGCTCGGGAAGTTTCGGCGAAACTTACTGCGCGGCAGGCCGATTGGCATCGCTAACGCGGCCGATTTGTCCGGACGCCATGCGCGGCAGCCGGGCTGGTTCAGGCCCGGCTCACGGGAACGTGCGTTGCCGATCGGCCGTGTTAGCGGCTGGCGTCGCCGGAACCGCGGCAATCGGCACCGCCGGCGCGCGTGGCGGCGGCGGACACCGCGGCAAAGGCATCGGCCTGCGCCGGCGCCGAACAGATCGTCCCGGCCCGGGCACGCCGAGATCGCGGCGCCGTGTTCACCAGGATTGCGCGCACCTCGTTCGGCTTCAACGCAGGATTGCGCTCCAGCATCAGCGCTGCGATGCCGCTGACATAGGCGGCGGAAAACGAGGTGCCCGACGTCATCTGGTATTTTCCGTCGGGCGCCGGCAGGAAGATATCGCGCGCCGGGCGCCGCGAGCGCGATGTGGCCGCCGCGGTTCGAAGCCGTAAACAGCTTGTCCTGGGCGTCGGTGGCGCTGACCGCGATCACGTTGGCATTGGCGGCGGGATAAAGCGGCGGCGATTTCGCGCCCGGCATTGCCGGCGGCCGCGATCATCACGCATGCCCGCGCGCGGCGGTCGCGGCGATGCCGCGCTCGATCAACGGATCCTTCGGGCCGGCAAAGCTCATATTGACGATCTGCGCGCCGTGCAGCGCCGCGTAGTCGAGGCTCTTGAGGATCATGTAAGGACGTGCTTTCGCGCGCCGCCCGCCGCCGCGCCAAAGGCGCGGATCGCCAGGATCCGCGCCTCCGGCGCGCTCCCATCAGCCGCGCATGCGCCGCGATCGCGCCGGCAATGCCGGTGCCGTGGACATGCGGCCCTTCCTTGCTGCCGAGCGCATCAAAGCTGTCGGCAGATCGCGTTCGCCAGTTCCGGATGTCTGGCGTCGATGCCGGAATCGATCACGGCGATGGTGACGTTCGTGCCATGCGCCGAGCGCATGCGCCTGCGGCAGGCGAAGCTTTGCGACGGCGTATTGCGCGGGATCGCCCTCGGTCGGCGTGCCTTCTGGTCCTGCAGACACGTAACGGCAGATTGAGCTGCACCGAGCGCATGCCGTCGGCGGCAAGTTCGCGGCCTACGACATCGGCCGGCCGGCGGTCATCGGTGATGCGGAACAGACCGATGGTGGCGCCGATCAGCGGAAAATTCTGCGATTCAACGCGCGACCAGTCCGTGACGCCGCGCCAGCTCATCGACCTGCGCATCGGTCAGCGCGCCGTCGATCTCGGCCACGAGTTCGATTGGCGGAACTGGCCTGCAGGTTGAGCTGGCCAGCGAGGCGCTGCGCTGCACGGGCGTTGCCCTTGCCCTTCTTGCCGACCGACTTTGCCGCCGCCGCCATCGCCGGATGACCGCCGGCTTGCCACGGCATTCGCCGCTCGCTGCCGCGATAGGCAGGTTCGCAGGCTCGGAGCAGGTTCGGCGAATAGCGCGCATGGGGCATCGTCGACTGGGATTGACGGCGCTGGATGCATCGCCGACGCGACGTGACGCTGGCGACGCGCGGTCACGCGTCACGCGTCCGGCGATGTTCGGATCGATCCGCGGCGCCACTGTTCGGATTGATGGTCGGGCATCCGCGACTCGACGTTGAGGCTCGGCGTGCGCATGATGCTCTGCGCATGACGCGGCCGGCGCATCGAGATACGCAAACGGCAACGCCGCGACGACCAACGCCATCGCGACCTGTCTGCTCTTGCATCCGCCGATTGACGCGATCATCCAGCCATGGGATCCTCGGCTTCGTCGAAGCGGCGGCCGGCTTACGGCGTCTGACCGCGAGACTGACGATCTTCTCGCTGCTGCAGCTTGCCGATCAGGCCGCGACCTCGTCCTTGCCCATCGCCTTGTTGCCGAATTGCAGGCGGAACAGGCCGTCCTGGCGCCGCCGACGATCGAGGCCTGGTAGCTGTCGAGCAGCGCGCTGATGTCGGCAATGCGGCGCGTCCGGCGCGAACCGCACCAGCGCGCGCGGCGGCGTTCCGACGCCGAGATCGCGCGTGATCGGCGCCGGCGCCGGCTCGTTCGTGCTGAGCGACGCCGTCTGGAACGAGGCGTTCTGGTTCTTCATCAGCACCGCGCCGATCACGCCGGCCTGCAGCAGCAGCGCCAGCGCCGCAGGCTCGGCCGACCAGGCCATGGTCCGCGGCGAAAGCCTGGCGAAAATTCCGGCGATCCGCGCGGCGAGCGCGCGACGTCACCGACGGCTTGCGCACGGGCTCTCCGTCGATCGCCGCGAACAGCTTTTGCATGGCGCGCGCGGACGGCGCGCCGAGGCTCTCGTTGAGATGAATGGTCTCGGCGTATTCTTCCCGGATCACGGCGTACTGCTTGCGCGAGTTCGGGATCGCGGGCGAGCGCTTCATCGACGCGGCGCGCATCGCGCGCGTTCAGCGTGCCGGCCGCATGCCATGGCAACAGCATTTCGACTTCGCTGGGCTCTTGATCCAGCATTTTCTTGCTCGCTCGCCATCATGGCCAACCTCGCTCCATGCCGGCTGCTCTTCAGCAGCTCGGCCAATTTCTTGCGCGCATAAAACAGGCGCGTCTTCACGGTGTTCTCCGGAATGCCGACGATTTCAGCCACTTCTTCCACGGACTTCTCGTGGTAGTAGACGAGATCGACGATCTCCCGGTGTTCCGGCGAAAGTGCTGTCAGGCACTTGCGCAACGCTTCACTGGTATCCTTCTTCTGCACCGCCACTTCCGGATCGTCGGACGTATCCTCGATCGCGTTGGCGGCCTCGTCGTCCAGTTCAGACGTCCTTCCTGCGCCGCAGCGCAGACAGGGCCTTGAACCGCGTAATCGCCAGCAGCCAGGTGGAAACGGCGGATCGGCCTTCTGAACTTGCCAGCCTGACGCCACACATCGAGAAAAACCTCGCTGATGAGGTCTTCCGCGATCTGTTCGTCCCGCACGAGCCGAAGCCCGAAGCGAAACACCCTGACATGGTGCCGTCCGTACAGCACCTGCATGGCGAGCCGGTCGCCTTGAGCGATCCGAGCGATCAGGACATCGTCCGAAGCCGCCTGTGTCGCGCTCAATGGCCGTCTCGCATGGTTGGTCGGATCGGGATCGCCGCGCGGGTTCGAATGAAAATGGCAAGATTCTTCGAGCCCCAGCAGACCTGCGCGGATGCATATGTGACCTAGCCCACACAGGCAGTCGGCGCGCGACAGGCGTCGCCGGGGACGGTGTCGAGACTATCGCAGCGGATGGTACCATAGTACAGGCGGAAAGACTTCCTTCGCAGCGGCCCGCGGCGACCATCAGCAAGGCCGCGGCGGCAACACAGCACCCTTCTACGCCCGGCCGGCCAGAGGCTTTCCTCGACCACCGCCAGCGGAGTTCGGATTTTCCCGTTGCGAAACAGTGCAATGGCCGGGCTTTGACCGGCGGACCAGATTCGGCTCACAGATTACCAAACCTAAAGGCTTTGCGCACGTAGATTTTGGCTGAGTTCCATCGACGGCGAGGCCATGGCCACCGCTGCGCCTTCTTTCCTGAATCCGGTTGCGGCAGGCCTGGATGGCATCGCCGGCCAGCCGACCGCAACGGCGTTGGCCGTCGCGGCCGCGCGCGTCCGCAGCCAAGGCCCAGGGACGCAACCGCATTGCCAGCGCCTGATAATATTTACCGCTTCCGGCACGGAGAACCGGTGCCGATCCAACGCTCCAGGATAGAGGTCATGAGTTCGAAGCTTGCTATTGCCCCAAAGCCTTCTCGACAGAGTTCACTCTTGACGCTTGCGCACGGCACCGTCGCGCGGCAGGTGGAGACGCTGCGCCGGGTCACCGATCTCTTCCTTGGCGGCGCGGTGGATTATTCCGACCAGCAGATCGGACTGTTCGACGATGTCTTCCGGTGCCTGATGCTGCATATCGAAACCTCCGCAAGGCAGTGCTCGCGAACCGCCTGGCAGTCGATACCGCCCCGCCGCTCACGATCCGCGCGCTGGCGTTCGACGACCATCGAAGTGGCGGGTCCCGTGCTGTCGCAGTCGAACCGTCTCGACGACGACGCGCTGATCGAGACCGCGCGCAGCAAGAGCCAGGCGCATCTGATGGCGATCTCGACCCGCAAAACGCTGAGCAGCGGCGCGGTCACCGACGTGCTGGTGCTGCGCGGCAATGACGAAGTGGTCCAGAGCACCGTCAACAATCCCGGTGCCGAATTTGCCGAGCGCGGCTTCACCCT
>ERZ1370068.9405-contig-8186_pt1 | contig 23349 bp, 40 predicted proteins | sample MGYA00561227_ERZ1370068 | MGnify/ENA primary metagenome ERZ1370068 (study PRJEB38410, sample SAMEA6850437) | metagenome | study: Metagenomic assessment of the ecological functions of the soil: analysis of the soil microbiota associated with the...
TCAGTTACGTATTGCTCCGGCTTTTCCGATCGCTACATCAAGCGAACGCGTGGCTCGCGTGGGCGACCAGACGGCCTGATACACCGAGGCGCGCTGACCGAGGCGATGCCAGCCTGTGCATTCTGACGACGCGCCCGCCGGTGGCAATCTGATCTGGGTGCAGCTGCCGCACAAAGTCGATGGCACCCGTCTCTACCTCGCGTCTGCTGGGAAGAGGGCGTGGCATCTTTCCGGGAGAGATTTTTTCGGCCGGCGCCAAACATCGCGGATTCGTCGCGGATCGGGTGCGGGATGCCGTTCACGCCGCCGATGGAGCGGGCGATTGGCATCATCGGAAAGACGTGCCGTGAGCTTCAGCGGCGCGCCCTGATGACGGTCGTCAGGTCTCGATGACCGAGCCGTTGTCGTCGGCCTGCTTTGCGCCCGGGTCGGGATCGAATTTCCGGTTCGGCCAGGCGCACGCAGTTCTTGCCGGCTCGCTTGGCGAGATAGAGCGCGCGATCCGCACGCGTGATCAGTTCGCGCGCCGACACCGGCCGGTGGACACCGCGAGGCCGATGCTGGCGGTGAGCCGGAGATCGGCCATCGCCTGGTCGGCCGGCCTGTAGACCTCGATCGTGTTCGCGAATGCGTCGGCGACCGCGGCCGCCCGTCGGCAACACCGCCGGGCATGATGATCACCGAACTCTTCGCCGCCGAATCTCGCGCGAGATCGAGCACGAACCGAGCGTCGCAGGATTTCGGCGACGCTCCGATCACATTTGGTCGCCCGCGAGATGACCGTGGAAAGTCGTTGACCTTGCTTGAAGTCGTCGATGTCGATCATCAGGAAGGCGAGCGAGAGGTTGTGCGCCTCGATCGCTGCAGCTCCTCTTTCGAGCCGCACGTGGAAGTGGCGCCGGTTGAAGGCGCCGCTCGCCGGATCGATCGCCGCCGTCATCGCGAAGTTCTCGGCCTGCACAAGCGCGCGCTCGCGGCCGAGCGCGAGTGCTGACGGCACGGCAAGCGCACGCAGTGTCCAGACGTCTTCGGAGGTGAATGGCTCGTTGTCGAGGCGATCGGTCACACACACGACGCCAGAGCACCTCGCCGGACGCCATGATCGGCACCCCGATGTCGACCCGGTGCGTGCCTCGGACGTGGACGCCTGAAGTCGGGAAGCGCGCTCGCGTCCTGGACGAGCACCGGCCGTCAGACTGATAGACCGCTCCAAAGACCCCGGCGCGAGGCTCGATCCTCAGGTGCTCGACCAGCGCGAGCGCGTAGCCGCGCGTGGCCACGATCGACAACCGGCGATCGGCTGGATCGGGGACTGGCCAGCGCCGCGATCCGCGCCTTCACCTCGCTCGCCATCGTCTCGACGATGGCATCGTGGACGTTTTCCGAGACCGGTGGACTGCGAAAGCCTTCTGGCGAGACGCAGCGCCGAAAGCCTCGAACGTGCCCGCGTCGTGGCGCGCCGCGCGGCCCACATGAAGGCGACGTTCCTGGCCATGAGATGCAGCGCGGGCGCGATCGGCATCCACGATCCGCTGATCGCAAAGACGATCGCCGGGCGGGTCCGGCAGCCGACGATTGTCCACGGTGCCCCGACCGGCCACTCGACGACAGCGGGACCGTGTGCCGACGTCACCTGCGAGGGCTGGCGCAAACTGGAGCGATCGACGGAATCAGCGCCCCCTCGGGCGCAACCGAGGCGGACCGAGCCATTCCCGGCGGCGCACGACGCACGACGACGCGCTCCGCGGAATCTCGGCGATGCGCGCGCCAATCGTCTCGAGCGCTTCGCGATCGGAGATATGAAAAAGATCGAGATGAACGGCGGCGAGCTTCGCCGCCTGGTCGGCAACCATCGATTTTGCGACTACGTTTTCCGCAGATAGTGTCACCGGTTCGCTCGATCTGTCGACACGAAGCGACCGCGAAGATTCGGCGTCATCGCATGCCGCCGGCACACCGGTATTAGTCAGCACCCGGGACGGCTTTTGTCTGCCCCGCTTGAGTCTTCTCCGCGCGCTGTCCGGTGAATCGACGGTTCGGCCGCTGTTAGCAAGCATCGCGCCGCGGCGAGCCGAGCGTTCGATCGTGCGAGTCCTTCGCGCCCATCTTGCGTCCACGCTTCCACAATGAGCGACAGCGGCGAGGACTGGAGTGGCATCCGGCGATCGGCTGGCGACGGCGAGCGACGCGTTCGGAAACGAACCGAAATCCGCGTTCGACAGAACCAGTTGATGGCACGCGCTCGGCGACGACGCTGGCGCCGTCTTCGTGCGTGTCCGGCAGGATCACGCAGATATGGCCCGACGGAAGGCGGCCGGCCATGTGCGTTCGGCCTGAGCAGGCTCCGCACGTGCGCCACGCATGCCTGCGCCGCGGACATCGAGATGCTGCGGCATCGGAGCCGAGCGAAATGATGATGATCGAAACCGGCTGGCCGCTCGCCGTCAGCATCTTCGCGTGCTGCTCGATGATTTGATCGAACGAGCGCCGGCCCGGTGCGGCGATCGGCCTCGATTGGCAGGCGCGGGGCGGCGTCCGGGCAGCCACGCGGCCAGCGTGGACGCCGTCGACTGCACGAGCGACTCGTCGCGCCGCGTGAGCGGCGGTGCGACGTCACGAATGACGCCAATCGCCGCGCGATACGGCGGCGGCAGATCGATCGGCATGGTGAGCGCACGGCTCGTACGGCTCGGGACCGGCAGCGACGACAACTCGGTCGCGTCGCCAATCGTCAACACCCGCGCGCCATCGAGCCTCGACACGATGAGACACGCGCGGCCTCCGACCGACGAGGCGAGCTCGTCGATCGCACCGCGAGCGGCCCGCTTCCGCGGTGCCGCCGCTCGAAAGCAGATGCTGCAGCTGCGCCGCAGGTCAGCCTGGTGGACTGCACCGGCCGTCATTTCTCCAGGATCTGACCGACCGCTTCAGGCATAGATCGCAATCCTCGCTTGCGACGAGGGATCGATCAGAATCGCAGACGACGACCAGCCATTCCTCGACGAGGATTTGTGATCGCACGCGCGCCAGGATGGCGTCGCTGCGAAATCCCATGCCTTCCAGATCGACCGGCGAGAGATACGGGACCGAAGACTCCGACGTGAAGCGGTCGCCTTCGATCGCCGCGGGAACGCTCCTCGTGTCCGATCCCGGCAGCGAAACATCCAGGACGTACCCGGCCGGTCAGGTCGCCGACATACGCCCACGACTCGGCGTCCTGCCACGCCGCCAGCGCTTCGACGAACGACCGCATGAACCTCGCGTTCCGAACCACTCCGCCGCCGCGTATTTGAGGAGCCGGTACAGGGACGAGAACCGATCGAGCTCGGAGGTGTCCATCCGGGCAGAGCGCGTTGAGCTGACGGCTGACGGCGCTGGCCAGCCACGTGCCGATGCGCACGAGCTTGGCGATTGCCTCGCGATCCGACCGTTCTCGGTACGACGGTCGATGTCACGAGCACAGCGCCGAGCAGCCCGCGGAGTCGACCCGTAATCGGCACGCAGACCGCGGGCGTCGTATCCAGCCTCACGACTTCGGGCTGAAGCGATTGCATGGATCGCTGAATGGCTTCCTTCAGCCCGTCGTCGATCCGGTCGAGACGCACGTCCGGCATCCAGAAGGGACCGATCGCCTTGCGCGCTCAGGAGTGATGTACAGACTTTCATCGACAAGTTCAATCGAGACCTTGAGTCTTCCGGTGAACTTCGAGCAGGTATGGCCAGACGCTGTTGTGAACTATGTTGGACAGGTCCGACATCTTGGCAGCTCGAACCAGCGGACTTTTGTGCAACCCGCAGTCCAGACGAAGCCACTAGTGTGCCTCAACCTCGGCCATATCAACCGCTGACAATTTCGTCATCGGCCAGGAGCCCGGGCGGCGTCAAATTGCGGTCCAGAATGACCGCCTTTTCACGGGAAATGACGAGGTGAGCGAGAACTTTATTAGTGGACCGGCCGGAGGCTGGCGAAGCTGGTAGACCGGCTCAGGGACTCGAAATGACAGGTGACCGCGGGGTGCGCGTCGCGGGCTCGAGCGGGTCCTCCGAGCTGACGGCAATCATGATGGGCCCGAAGAGTGGTTCGCTCGGACGAGTCGATTCGGAACCGTCAGCGGCTCGGCTCGTTCGAACGCCTGCCAGTAGCGCGAGGGCGCCGCTGGAAACGGCGACAGCGGCGCGCGTCCATGGCGCCGATCGAAATCGACATGCGCATTCACCAGTCTGTGAATGCTGTCGACAACCGACTCGAGGCTGCGGCCTTCGACGGCCAGATCGTGCTCGAGACCCCGCGCTACCCAGACTCCACGCATTTTCTGGAAGAGCAGGACTCTCAGGCCTCTTGGCTCCATGGATGCCACATATATCGGTCGCAACCCCAAAACAGCAGTAGGGCCCGCTCGGTCCGAAGCCGGCTGAGGTGACGAACCGTGTTTTCCCGTAAAGCCGTGGCGACGCTAGGCCCCAGAGTAGAATCAGCCGGATTCTCGAAGGTCATGCACCGGCTTAACCGCCGCCGATTTCTGGAACAGGCCTCGGGGGTTGTCGCAGGCCTCGCCACCGGCCTGACGACGGCGCGCGGACAAAAGCGCGCCGGGCCTGGTGTTCTACGATCCGGCGATCCTGCGCCACGAGCCTTCTGCCGACCATCCCGAAAGCCCGAAGCGAATCGACTCGGTCTTACACGGAATTCACGCGGTCGCACCCGAGCGCCGTTTGACGATAGCTGCACCGCAGCCAGCCACCGACGATCACGTGTTGCTCAGTGCACTCGTCCGAATACCTGAAGAAAGTTCGAACAGAAATTGCGGCCGGCCGCCGGACGCTCAGCACCGGCGATACCGAGATCTCTCGGGATCGCTTGGCGCCGCGCTGGCCGCGGCGGGTACGGTGGTGTCGGCGGTTGACGCAGTCATGAGCGGAAAAACACAGCGCACGTTTTGCGCCGTGCGCCCGCCGGGACATCACGCGTCCGCGAATCGCGGAATGGGCTTCTGCGTGTTCAACAACATCGCGATTGGCGCGCGGCACGCGCGGCGGAATTACGGGGTCGAGCGCGTGCTGATCGTCGATTGGGATGTGCATCACGGCAACGGCACCCAGGAAGTCTTCTGGAACGATGGTTCGGTCCTGTTCTTCGACACGCATCAGCATCCGTGGTATCCGGGCACTGGCGCGCCGACGGAGATCGGGGAAGGCAAAGCGCGCGGACTCATCATGAATAATCCTTTTCCCGCCGGATCGGGCCGCGCCCAGATTCTCGGCGCCTTTTCGCGAAGCGCTCGTGCCGGCCGCGGAGCGCTTCAAACCCGATCTGGTGATGATTTCCGCCGGATTCGATTCAGCTCTTGGCGATCCGCTTGGACAATTCACGCTGACCGACGGGGACTTCTCGGAACTCACCGACACCGTCGTTGGCATTGCACGTCAATACTCACGCGGACGCGTCGTGTCCGTACTCGAAGGCGGATACAGGATAAGCAGCCTGACCTCACTAGTACGCAGCCACCTCGACCGGCTCGTCGCATGACCCGGCCCGCGCTCACGGGGATCGTGCCTGCACTGGTCGGTGCGGTGGCTCTGTCTGTCGTTGCCTCCGCAGCAAGCGGCGGGTCAGTCTGTATGGCGTCGCCCGCTCGATTCCGCAGCGATTCTTCGCGAAGCCGCACAACTGCCGCGGCTCTACAGCCTGGTCGTCAGCCGCTCGGGCACGACAATCTTCGAACGGTATTTCAACGGCGCAGGACCCGCACGGCCAGCCAACATCAAGTCGGCGTCGAAGAGCATCATCTCTGCGCTCGTCGGCATCGCGATCGATCGCAAGCTCATTGCCGACGTCCGCCAGCCGATCGGACCGTTCTTCGACCAGGTGCTCACGGGCGATACCGCGACCGAGAAACGGCGCATCACGATCGAGAATCTCCCTGACGATGCAGTCGGGGCTTCGAGTCGACGAGCAACCGGAACTACGGCGCATGGGTGCAGAGTCCAAACTGGGTGCGCTACGCGTTGTCGCGGCCGCTCGAGAGCCTGCCGGAACGGGCATGGCCTACAGCACCGGCAACACGCACCTGCTGTCGGCCATCCTCACGAAGGTGACAGGCACCAGCACCTGGCAGTTCGCGCAGGACTCGCTGGCCAAACCGCTCGGGTTTTCGCTGTCGCGCTGGCCGCAGGATCCGCAAGGCATTTACTTCGGCGGGAACGACATGCTGATGACGCCGCGGCAGATGCTGGCGTTTGGCGAGCTCTATCGGAGCCACGGGATGATCAACGGCCGGCAGATCGTCCCGGCCGCGTGGGTGGAGACCTCGCTCGTCCCGCGGACCAGATCGAACTTCAGCGAGCAACTGACGGCTATGGCTGGTGGATGCGCGAGATGGCCGGCCTCGAGACGCTTTATGCGTGGGGTTTCGGGGCCAGTTCATCATCGTGATCCCGAAGATCGAAACGGTTGTCGTGTCCACCTCCGCGGCGACGGTCGCCGACGATCGCCGTTCACATCGGCGGACCGTGGACGATTTGATCGAGCGCCTGGTCATCGAGCCGCCTCGGCCGCGGCGCGGGATTCGGAAGGACCACAATGATGAACGTGCTGCTGATCCCTCTGCTGATCCCGCTGGGACAGGCTCCGCAACGCGGCGTCCAGGATCTGACGCTGCAGGTGGACGGCGTCGGCGAGGTGCTCTACGGCATCTCGGCACCGAACGACTACGACCCGAAAGATCCGCGTCCGCTGGTGCTCGCGCTTCATCCCGGCGGCACCCGCATGCGCTACTACGGGAGTGCCTACATGCGACAGGTGGTCGCGCCGGGCGTCAGAGATCTCAGCCGATCATCGTCGCGCCTGATTGCCCGACGCAGGCGTGGAGCGATCCCGGCGGTGAGCGCGCGGCGATGGCCCTCGTGCAGTTCGCGCTCGAGCACTACTCCATCGACCGTCGACGGATATTGGTCGTCGGTTTCAGCCTGGGCGGCTGCGGCACGTGGTTCATGTCGTCGCACCACCCAGACGTGTTCACGGCGGCCATCCCGATGGCGGCGGCGACAGGCGGCGAACCGATCGAGAAACTGGCGACGATGCCGACCTACGTCATCCACAGCCGGGACGACCAGGTCGTGCCGTTTGCGCCCGCCGAACGCAACGCCCGCGAGCTGCAGAAGCTCGGACGCACCATCAGGTTCGAGGCGCTGATGGACTTGAGCCACTACGACATGGTTGCCTACGTCGACGCGCGTGCGCCGCGGCGCCCGCTGGGTCGCGGATCGATGGAAAGAACGTGCCGCCGGCGCATTCCAGTTGACAACCCCCGAGGCGAGAATGTAGCATTGGCTACATTCTGAAGCCTCAACATCATCTCCCAGCCGCCGGCGCCGTCTTCCTGCTCGGCCTCCTGATGTCCGGCGAGGCCGACGCACAGACTCGGCGAACGGAGTCGTCCGAGCCCTCGACGGCCTTGTCGGGGCATATGGATTTTCACCTCAACAAGCCTGAGCACCGGGACGCGACGATCGATTTCCACCGGTTCGTCCTGCTCGTCACCCACCGCTTCAGCGACCGGATCCGCTTCGTCGGCGAGCTCGAGCTGGAGCACGCGTTTGTCGAGGGCCTCGAAGAAGGCGGCGAGCTCGAGCTCGAACAGGCCTATGTGGACTTTCTGATCTCGCGCCAACTGAACGTCCGCGCCGGCATGCTGCTCATGCCCATCGGGATCATCAACGAGCGCCACGAGCCGCCGGTGTTCTACGGCGTCGAGCGTCCCTTCGTGGACACGTTCATCGTTCCGACGACGTGGTTCGAGGCGGGCGCCGGGGTGCATGGCGAGATCGGCCGCGGCTGGCGCTACCGGACGTTCGTGGCGGCGCCGCTCAACGCCCGCGAGTTCAGCGCCGAGGAAGGACTGCGCGAAGGACGCCAGAAGGGTTCGGAGGCGAACATCGGCCGGCCGGCTGGCACGGGGCGCCTGGAATATGCCGGCGTTCGCGGGTTGACGGTCGGCGCAAGCGTCTGGGCCGGCCGCTCGGGATTCGAGTTCCGTCCCCGCTTCGACGTGCCGGTAAAGGTCGGCGAGTTTGACGCTCGCTACACGCGCGGCCCCCTCGAGCTGCGCGGCCAGTTCGCGCAGGTCTCGATCTCGAATGCGAAGGAACTGAACGACGCGCTCGGACGAAGCGTTGGCGTCGATCCGAACATCGCGCGCTCGCTTCGCGGGTTCTACGGCGAGGCGGGATATCGCTTCTGGTCGACGGCCTCGTCGGGCGAATTCGGCGCGTTCGTCCGGTACGAGAACTTCGACACGCAGTTCCGGATGCCCGACGGTTACGTGCCGCTCAAGCAGTTCGACCGCGATGCCACCGTCTTTGGCCTCACCTACTGGCCCGACCCCGACATCGCCATCAAGACCGACTACTCGGTGATCCGGAATCAGAGCCAGACGATCACGGCGCCCAACACGTTCAACGTCGGACTCGGATGGTGGTTCTGATGAAGATCCGGTTCATGCGTTCAGGTTTGCTGCTCGTCCTCACGCTCGGCACGGCTCTGTCTTCCGGGTCGGCGCCGCGTGCGGCCGCCGCTCAGGCCGAACGGGTCGAGATCGTCGGCGGAACGTTTCAGCTTTTCGCCATCGGAGTTCCGCGTCAAGGCGGGAGTGCCCGTCGAGATCAGCCTGCGCAGCGACGACACCGATCACGGCTTTCGCATCCTCGAGACGGACGTCAACGTGCGGATCCCGAAGCGCGGGAAAGCGCCGCTGACCATCACGTTCCAGCCGCCGGCTCCCGGCCGTTACACCTTCGAGTGCTCGCACGTATGCGGCGCGGGTCACGCGTTCATGCGCGGCACGATCATCGTGCAATGAGCTCGAGGACGACATCTCGCACTCGCCCTCATCACGCTCGCTGCGACCGGCGCAGTCGTGACCACGCAGAGTCCGGGAACGCCGGCAGCGCGCTCGCCGGGAATCTCGCCCGTCGAGTTCGAAGAATTCCGGATTGGACTCGAGGACTTTCTCGAGGTGGAGGAGGCCGAGGAAGGGCTGGGACCGGCGTTCAACGGCACGAGCTGCGCGAGCTGCCACAGCATCCCGGCGGTCGGCGGGACCAGCACGATCGCCGAGGTGCGAGCCGGGCGCCGCAACGCGCGAGGTGAATTCGAGACGCTCGACGCATCGGGCGAAACGCTCTTTCATCTCTTTTCGCTGCCGACGCATTCATGCCAGCCCATCATGCCGTCCGACGCCGACGTATCGTCGCCCGCCGCGTGCCCATTGCCCTCTTCGGCGCGGGGCTTGTCGAGGCGATCCTCGACGACACGCTGATCGCGCTCGAAGATCCGAACGATCGAAACGGCGACGGCGTCAGCGGCCGCGCAGGATTCGTCGTCGACGTGGGGACCGGTGAACGGCGGGTCGGGCGGTTCGGCTGGAAGTCGCAGCACGCGACGCTGCTGGCGTTCAGCGGGGATGCCTACCGCAACGAGATGGGCATCACCAACGACTTGTTCCCGCTCGAGGCGGCGTTACGGCGTCACCGCCGATCGGATGCGGGCCTGCGATCCATTCCCGATCCGGAAGATATCCGCGATCCGCGAACACGGCGGCGAGGCATCGACAACTTCGCGAGCTTCATGCAGTTCCTGGCGCCTGTCGGGCGGGGACCGGTCGATGACCAGGTGCGAGCCGGGGAGCGGGTCTTCTCGTCGATTGGCTGTGCGGCGTGTCATGTGCCAACCCTGACGACCGGTCCCAGCTCCAACCCGCTCTTCAATCGCCGAACGGTGCCGCTCTTTTCCGATCTGCTGCTTCACGAGGTCGGCACGGGCGATGGGATCAAGCAGCCGCCAGGCGAAGCCAACGAGCTGCGCACGCCGGCGTTGTGGGGTCTCCGATTCCGGCGGCCGCTCCTGCACGACGGATCTGCGGCCACCGTCGTCGACGCGATACTCCGGCACGGCCAGGAGGCCGAGCTCGCCAGGCGAGGGTTCGAGCGAGCGAGCGATGCAGATCGGCGCGGCGCTGCTGGCTTTTCTGCGATCGCTCTGAGCAGGAACGGCGCTTACGGAGACAGCGGCAACGGAGGGCATGGAGATAACGGTTTAACACGGAGAAACGAAGCAACGGAGAACGGAACGGAGAAGACAATCACCGGGACGTCGCGTGCGACCTGCCCGCTTTGCGGGCAGTGATCGTCACGGATCGGTCGGAAACGCAAACCCACAACGTTCGGAGGTTTGTGTTTCCGATCGATCCGTGACGATCACGCGCGGCCGGCGTTGCCGGCCGCCGGTCGCACGCGCTGTCTTTACCGTTCGTCCTCCTCCGTTGCTCCGTTCCTCCGTGTGAATCCGCTTCCTCCGCAGGCTCCGTTCCCGTTGTCTCGTTGGTCTCCGCGATCTCGATGATGAAGCGCATTCCGCAAAGGCCACTCCAGCCCGCCGGCGCCAGGATCACTCGCAGGAGCTGGCGCAGGACTATGTCGAGATGATCGCCGAGCTGATAGCGAGCACCGGCGAGGCGCGGCTGATCGATCTCGCGCGGCGCCTCGGCGTGACGCACGTGACCGCCAGACAAACCTTGCAGCGGCTGCAGCGCCGGGGCCTGGTGACGACGCGTCCCTATCGATCCATCTTTCTCGACAAACGACGGGCAGCGACTGGCGCGCGAATCGCGTGCCCGCCACGACATCGTCGTGGAGTTTCTCCGGACCCTCGGCGTTCCCGCGCGCGTCGCTGAGCTTGATGCCGAGGGCATCGAGCATCACGTCAGCCGTGAAACGCTGGCAGCGATCAGCCGGCGCCTGCGTGCCAGGAAACGCTGAGATTTTCTTCCATTCGCGTCACCACCAGGTTTGTGTCAGGCTGAGGCCTCAATGCCCGGATCCCGGACGCTGATCGCCGCGATCTGCCTGCTGCTGGCTGCACCTTCCCTATCGTTCGCCCAGAGCAGCCAGAGCGAGACTCAGGCCGAGCCGCCGGAGAACTCGTCCCAGGAACCCGCGGCACTCAATTTCAACGTCACGGTGATTGGGACGACGCCGCTGCCAGGCGTGGACATCGAGCTCGTCAAGATTCCCGCACCGGTGCAGCTCGTCAACGATCGCGAGATGGTCGAGAGCGGCGCGCTCAACCTGTCGGATTTGATGAATCGCCGGATGAACGGCGTGCACGTGAACGAGGTGCAGGGAAATCCGTTTCAGACCGACGTGAACTATCGCGGCTATACCGCCTCGCCGCTGCTTGGAACGCCGCAGGGCCTGTCGGTATACATGGACGGCGTTCGACTCGAACCAGCCTCTGGGCGAAGTCGTGAGCTGGGATCTGATTCCGCAGATGGCGATTTCGTCGAGCACGCTGATGCCTGGATCGAATCCGCTGTTCGGGCTCAACACGCTCGGCGGCGCGTTGTCACTCCAGACGAAAGACGGGCGCAACAACGCGGGAACGTCGGTCGAAGCTTTTACGGCGCGGACGCGAGGCGATCGGTCGAATTCGAGCACGGCGGCAGCCGGACGGCAGGACTGCACTGGTACGTGGCAGGAAATTTGTTCGCCGAAGACGGCTGGCGCGAGGATTCGCCGACCGACGTCCGTCAGTTGTTCGGAAGCTCGGACGGCTGCACGCGCGCGGTGACCTGTCGCTCACGCTTGCCTACGCCGACAACTCTCTGACGGGCAACGGCCTCCAGGACCTTCGCTTTCTCAATCAGGACTTCACGAGCATCTACACAAAACCGGACGATACGAACAACCACTCGGTGTTTGTCAATCTTGCCGCGCGTCAACGCCTGACGGATAAGACACAGCTGACCGCAAACTGCATACTACCGGCGCATTCACACCGACACGCTGAACGGCGATTTGAATGAAAACTCGCTCGATCAGTCGGTGTATCAGCCGACCCTCGCTGAACAGGCAGCACTGCGCGCGGCCGGCTACACCGGGTTCCCGCTGAGCGGGGCCAACGCGTCGAACACGCCGTTTCCGTTCTGGCCCTGCATCGGACAGGTATTGCTGGCCGACGAGCCCGCCGAAACATGCAACGGACTCGTCAACCGCACCGACACGCTCCAGCACAACGCAGGAGCCTCAGGTCAGCTGACGCGACGCGATCCGCTTGCCGGCCGCGCGAACCAGCTCACCGCAGGCGGTGGCTACGATCGGAGCAGCGTGGGCTTCATCCAGTCGACCGAGCTCGGTTATCTCAACCCTGATCGCAGCATCACGCGGCACGGGAGCCTTCGCCGACGGCGAGGCAGGAGGCGAAATCGACGGGGAGCCATTCGATACGAGGGTCGATCTCGACGGCATACTCGACATGGAGTGCGTTTGCGACTGACACGTTCTCACCCGGAACTCGCTGCACGTCACGCTGTCCGGCCGCTACAACCGTACCAGCATCGACAATCGCGACAATATTCAACCCGGCGGCGGGCCGGGCTCGCTCGACGGCCGAGCACGCGTTCGGGCGGTTCAACCCGGCGGCGGGCATGACCTTCAGTCCCTCGCCGGCTACGAATCTCTACCTCGGCTACAGCGAGGGCAGCCGCGCTCCGACATCCATCGAGCTCGGATGCGCCGATCCCGACGAGCCCTGCAAGCTGCCGAACGCGATGGCCGGCGATCCGCCGCTCGAACAGGTCGTGACGCGCACGCTCGAAGCCGGACTGCGCGGGCTGCGCGGAAACACCAGCTGGAACGTCGGAGCCTTCTCACGCGGCGAACCACGACGACATCCTGTTCGTCACGTCTGAGCAAACGGGCTTCGGCTACTTCAGGAATTTCGGAGAGACGCGGCGGCAGGGCATCGAGGCCGACGTGATTCACAGACTGCCTCGCGTCACGCTCCGAGCGGGCTACACGTTCCTCGACGCCACGTATCAGAGCGCCGAGACCGTGAACGGCGAGAGCAACAGCAGCAACGATGCGGCCGAAGGCGGCAGGCCCGGCCTCGAAGGATCGATCGAGATCGAACCCGGCGATCGGATTCCGATGATGCCTCGCCACGGCTTCGAAGGCGTTTGCCGACTGGCAGGCGACCGGACGGCTGTCGATTGATGTCGGCGTGATTGCCGCAGTCCCAATCCCTGGCGCGTGGAAACGAGAATAACGGCCACACGCCCGACGGAACCTATTACCTCGGCCCCGGAGAAGCGCCTGGCTATGCGTACTCAATCTCGGCGGCACCTATCGCTTGACGTCATGGCTTCGCATCGTTGGCCAGGTGAACAATCTGCTCGACACGACCTACTACACGAGCGCCCAGCTCGGACCGGTGGGCTTCACCGAGCAGAGGACGTTTATCGCGCGGCCGTTTCCGGCGGTCAATGGAGAATTTCCCCTCGCGCACAACAACGTTCTACGCGCCTGGAGCGCCCGTGAGCGGATGGCTCGGCGCACGTTTCAGTTTCTGATCGCACATCTGACGAGATACGAAGAAACCACGAAGACACCAAGGCACGAAGACGAGCGTGCGACTCCGCCTGCTTGCGGGCGGTGATCGTCACGAATCGATGGAAATACAAACCCGACGGCGTTTCAGAGGTTTGTATTTCCATCGATCCGTGACGATCACGCGCGGCCGGCGTTGCCGGCCGCCGGTCGCACGCTTCAGCGCGCCCACACGAAGAAAAGAAAATCTTCCTCGTGTCTTCGTGCCTTCGTGGTGACTTCGTATCTTGACGTTGAGGGCTACGCGAAGACTCCGAGCGGCCCGGAAGTCCCCCTGAGAATCTTCGGCGTGTCGTCGTCACTCCAGCCACTCCTTGATCATCGTGGCGTAGACGCGCCGGAAATCCGTCGTCATCTTCATGTTGCCGTCGTCGAGATCGGTGAGGCTTGGATGCTGGCCGTGCAGCCCGCCGTTGACGCCCTTGCCGACGACGAACATCGGCGTGGCGGTGCCGTGATCGGTGCCGAGGCTGCCGTTCTCTTCGACGCGCGCGGCCGAACTCGGTGAAGACCATCATCGCCACATCGTCGCCGCGGCCGAGGCGCTTGACGTCTTCCATGAAGCCGCGGATGGCGTCTGCGGTGTACATCAGCAGCCGGCTGTGGAGATCGGCCTGCTGAACGTGCGTGTCGAACGAGTTGCCCGCGTAGGTGACGTAGTAGAGACGTGTGGGCATGCCCGCCTAGATGAGCGCGGCCACGCGCTGCAGGTTCGCGCCGATGCCGCCGCCGATCCCGTAGTCGACCGTCGTCTGATAGCTGGCGGACGCCTGACGCACGAAGTCCGAGCTCTCGGTAGCGTTGGCGGCCAGCGAGGTCAGGAATTCGAGCGAGGCGTTCCCGGTCGTCTTCGGAAGGCTCATGCCGGCGAGGACCTTCTTTTCCTCGTCGGTGCCTTCGCGGCGGAAGCGCGCGGGATCGTCGAAGACGAGCGGCGAGTGATGGCCGCTGCGCACCGCCAGCGACTGCGAGTTGCCGATGTTCACGATCACGTTCTTCTTCGACGGGCTGTAGACCTCGTCGGCAAGGCGACCGAGCCAGCCGAGCGGCTCGCCGCCGTTCGGCACGCCGGTGTGCCAGAACCCCATCGACGAGAAGTGCGACAGGCTGGGATGGTCGTAGCCGCAGCCGTGGACGACGCCGAGGAGGCCATCCTTATATAAACGCTCGAAACCGACCATCGACGGATGCAGGCCGAAGCCGTTGGAAAGCTTGATGACCTCGTTGTCGGGAATGCCGAGCTTCGGCCGCGCGCGGTAGTAGGCCGGATCGCCGTGCGGGACGACCGTGTTCAGCCCGTCGTTGCCGCCCGACAGCTCCACGACCACCGAGGATGCGGTTGGGATGTTTCTCGACGCTCGTGCCCTGCAGCGCCTGCGCGGTCAAGCGCCGCGGACGTCCGGCTGAGGAAGATGGGCATCGCAGACGACAGACCGATGCCGTAAAGACCGCGCGCCAGAAATTCGCGCCGCGAGCACCCGCAACCGAAATGCTTTCGTGACATGGCGTCCTCTTCTATTCACCGATCGATCAGATGCCTAGGCGCTGGCTCGTTTCATCGAGCCGGCCGTCTGGCCGCAGCCTGAAGGCCCGGGCACATCCCTAATCTGCTATCCGAGCTGAGTACTCCGGCATGCTCACAACGAGATACAGCAGTTCCCGAAGCGCGGGCTCGAGCTTCGCGCTCGGCTGAATTCTCGACGAGCCCAACTTCGCCGCGCAGGAACGCGACGAGCGCGGCGCGACCTTTTTCTTCGAGCGGCACGCTCAGGAAGCGCGTCGCCAGTTCGTCGACGACCTTCTCCACCGTGTCGGCGCCGGCCGCCGCCACGAGCGATGTCATCTCGATCGGCGCAGGACGCCGCTCGATGAGCTTCGTGCGCTCCCAGGCATCGATCGCGCCCCTTGTAGCCGCCGTAGCGCGTGTTGTAGTCCTCGTCGCGGTCGGCCATCATGTTCGACTCGGCGTCGCCCTCTTTGCGTGGCTTCGGTGATGTTCATGCCCTTCGCGAGCCGCTCGCCGACGCGCTGGTCGGTCAGCGACATCGCTCGGTCGGGCGGACGGAAGCCCTTGACGTCCGGGAACATCACGTCGCGGAACAGATTTCCACGCTGAAGCAGCGTCGACGGCGTGACCCAGGTGCGGCCGCCCGCCCATCCCGCGACGTTCGGCGGATCGAACAGCGACTGGCCGAGGCTGGCCGTCATGCGGCCGAAGTCCGGAATCGTCGGAATCTCCGTCAGTCCCATCTTCTTGTAGGTCGAGACGACGAGATGGACCGGGCTCTTGATCTGCGTGGCATACGCCGGCGGGCTGTAGAAATCCTTCGACATGAAGATCCGCTTGAGCAGCGGCTTCATCTGGTAGTCGGCGTCGCGCAGCGTCTTGCCCAGCTCGGTCTTCGTCGCCGCCGGCATATCGTCTCGCACGAAGCTACCGATAGAGCTTCCCGCCCACGTACTCGGCGGTCACCGGTTGCGCGAGCACGATGTTGATGATGTCCTCGCCGTTGAACGGGCCCGTCTTCCCGAGGAACGTCTTCTCGCCGAAGTCGTGCTGCGACGCGTCGAACTTGAAGGCGAGCACGTCGTTGGTCCATCCCGGTGAACGCGCGCGGCTTCGCGGACGTCTTTCTCGGAATAATTGCCGACACCCATCGAGAAGAGCTCGAGCAGCTCGCGGCCGAAGTTCTCGTTCGGATGGCTCTTGATGTTCTCGCCGTTGTCGAGATAGACGAGCATCGCCGGATCTTTCAGGATGCCGACCAGCAGATCCCTGAAGGAGCCCGACGCGTTCTTCCGCAGCATCAGGTTCTGCTGGAGCATCATCCGGTAGTCGCGGACCTTGTTTTCGCCGGTCGCGAAGTGGCCGTGCCAGAAGAGCGTCAGCTTCTCTTCGAGCGGCCGCTTCGTCGCCAGCATCCGGTTGGCCCACCAGAGGCCCGATGCCGCTGCGTCTCGATGCCGTTCGCGGTGAGGGAATAGAAGAACTTGTCGACGACGCCGCTGAAGCCGGCGCTGCGTGCCTTCGGGCGCAACTCTTCACGCCAAGGCCGACGCCCTTCTCGCGCGCGATGCGGACCGCCTCGGCGCGGCTCGGCGGAAACGGATCCATCCCGGGATCCCAGATGCCGTGATTCGTCGAACGGCTTCGAGGTCGCTGTCGTCGATCGACTCGTAGTCCACGAGCCAGTCGACCACCTGCTTCGGCGTCAGCGCCGCGAGCCGTTCGATTTCCTCCGGCGTCGCGCCGAAGCCGGACCGCTCGATCAGATGCGCCGCGCGGCTGTAGTTCCAGTCGGCTGGAGTGATGGGCGAGAAATCGTTCGTCCACGCCGCGGGCCCGGGGCCCCGCGGGACCAACAGGCCTGCGGCCGCGTCGTGAGCTGAATCGCTGACTAGGAGGCCTGCGGCAATCGCGGCGGCAACACTTACCTTCATTGACGACCCCCGGTCGGGCGATTATACGCCCGCGTTCACGAGGTCCTGGTCCTTCGTTTCTGCGCGTCGCGAGGATACCCATCAGCGTGAGCAGTGCCGCAGCCATCAGGTAATAGCCGACATACTGCAGGCCGTAATTCGTCGCGAGCCACGTGGCGATATAGGGCGCCAGCGAGGCGCCGAAGATGCCGGCGAGGTTGAAGGTCAGCGAGCTGCCGGTATAGCGCACCGCGGTCGGAAAGAGCTCCGACAGCACCGTGCCGAGCGGTCCGTAGGTCAGGCCCATCAGCGACAGCCCGAGCACCATCGTCGCAACGCGCGCCGGCAGTCCCGGCCGCGAACAATCGGCGCCATCACCAGCCCGAACGCGCCGATGCCGATCGTCACCCACGATCAGCATGCGTGCGGCGCCCGCGCTCGCGCCAGCAGCCGCCGAGATCGGAATCGTCGACGCGCGAAGAACAGGATCGCCGAACAGCTGAATGAGCAGGAACTGCTCGCGCGTGTAAGCCGAGCGCGCGTCGTGCCCCACGAGAGCGCGAACACCGTCATCAGGTAGAAGAGCGACGAACGTCGCGCAGCGAGACGAGTGATGCCGATCACCAGCGTCCCGGCATGGTCGCGGAAGACCACCAGCATCGGCACCTTCACGCTGCTCGCTGCTGTTCGAGCGCGCGTCTCGGAACACCGGCGTCTCGGTGATCGTCGAGCCGCACGTAGAGGCCGACGAGCACGAGCGCGGCGCTCGCGAGGAACGGAATGCGCCAGCCGAACGAGAAGAACTGCTCGTCGGTGAGCCAGTCGCGAGAGCAGCGAGGAAGATGCCGCCGGAGAAGAAGAAGCCGACCGGCGCGCCGAGCTGCGGAAACATGCCGTACCAGGCGCGCTTCCCGGGCGGCGCGTTCTCGATCGCCAGCAGCACCGCGCCGCCCCATTCGCCGCCGAGCCCGAGGCCCTGGCCGAACCGGCACAGCGCGAGCAGCAGCGGCGCGGCGACGCCGATCGACGCGTAGGTCGGCAGCAGCGCCGATCGCCGACCGTCGACACGCCCATCGTCAGCAGCGCGGCGACGAGCGTGGTCTTGCGGCCGACGCGGTCGCCGAAGTGACCGAAGAGCGCGGAGCCGATCGGCCGCGCGAGGAACGCGATCGCGAACGTCGCCAGCGAGGCGAGCGTGCGCCGACGCCGGATCGGACGCCGGGAAGAACAGCGTCGGGAAACACGAGGACCGCGGCCGTCGCGTAAATGTAGAAGTCGAAGAACTCGATGGTGGTGCCGATCAGGCTGGCAAACGGCACCTGACCCGGCCGGTTCACCGCCCGCGTATCAGTCGTCTCGCTCATCGTCGCTCCGTTCCGGTGGCTCTGATCGCCGCGGTCGTCAGCATACGGCCGAGATCACGACGTGAGCGACGGGCGAAGCAAAGAAGCTGGAGATCGGCGCTGTTGTTCTCGCGGCGGTTACACTGCTGGGCGCACTCGCTTTCTACGCGATTCGCGGACGCGGACCGTCATACGTCGAGGCGAAGGAACTCTCCGGCTGGACGCTCGCGCGCGGCGAACCCGGCGAGCCCGCGCTCATCCGGATTGCTGCCACCCGCACCGCTCCCGGCCCGAACTGTTCAACCAGGTGCTGGGACGACGGGGACCGGCGCTCGTGGCGCCGGCGCATCCGATGGTGCCGCTCGTGCTTCAGAGCGAGTACTCAGACAGCCTGCAGGGCGCCTACAGCGTGGAAGACATCATGGATCTCGCACGCGATGCGGGTGTCACCGACGCGCGCTTCGAACCGGTGTGCATGGGCCAGCGCACGGGATTCTTCCCAGCAACTGTTCTACGTCGCCTTCCGTGCGTCGGCCTTCGACGTGTTTCGCGACCGCCTCACGCCGCTTTTCCAGGGAGCACGCCGGCGCCGTTCCCTTACGATCCATCGCTCGTGCGCCCGATCCTCGCCGTTGCCGCCACCGACCAGCACTTCACGCACTTATGGCCGGTCGCATTCAGCGCGGCGTCAGATTGCGAATCAGCGCTGGAGGTGGACTAGATAATTGCTGATTGCTGATTGCTAATTGCTGGAATTTCAAAATAAATGAGCAATCAGCAATTGGCAATTAACAATTAAGAGAGCACGCGCCGTATTTCCGCCGCCATCGCTGACGCATCCAGCGGCTTCGACAAGTAGCCGTCCATCCCCGCACTGAGACACCGCTCGCGAACACCGGTCATCGCTGCGCTGTCGTCACCACGATCGGCAGATGACGTCCCGTACTTCTTCTCGCGCTCGCGAATCACCGTCGTCGCCTCGAACCCGTCGATGTCCGACATCTCGAGATCGAGCAGCGCCACATCGAAGACCTCGCGTTCGAGCGCTGCCAGCGCCTCGCGCCCGCTCGATGCCACCTTGACCTGGTGCCCCTGCTTCTCGAGAAGCCTCGCCGCGACCAGCTGATTCATCGCCACGTCGTCTGTCACGAGAATCCGAAGCGGGCCTCTCGGCCAGCGTAATCGCGGCCATGCGACCCGTCTTGGGACGCGTGAGCCGCGTTCTGCCAGGCCGACGCGCGCGGTGAACGAAAACGTCGATCCACGCCCTGGTTCGCTTTCCACCCAGATGCGGCCGTTCATCATCCCGGCCAGCGTTTTCGAAATCGTCAGGCCCAGGCCGGTCCCGCCAAAGCGCCGCGTCGTCGAGCCATCAGCCTGCGTAAACGGATCGAACACCGCCTTCTGCCGTTCGGGAGGAATGCCGATGCCCGTGTCGACGACCGAAAAACGCAGGACCGCGTGGCCTGCCCCCAGCGCAGTCGAGGGCCCGCCCCGAGCGCAGTCGAGGGGCCCTGCGCCTGGCCCTCCACCGCCAGCCGGACGGTAATGCGACCGCGTTCGGTGAACTTGATCGCGTTGCCGACCAGGTTGGTCAGAATCTGCTGCAGCCGCGCCCAGTCGCCGACCACGCTGTCGGGCACGTCAGGCGCAACGTCGGCGTTGAACGCGAGGCCTTTCTCGCCGGCACGCAACTCCAGGATCTTCAGGCGTCGCCGAGCTGTTTCCGCAGACGAAACGGAATCGCGTCGATGGCCAGGCGCCCGGCCTCGATCTTCGAGATGTCGAGGATGTCGTTGATGATGTGCAGCAGCGTGTTCGGCGGACTTCTGCACGAGCGTCAGGTGCTCGCGCTGCTCGGGCTGCAGCTCGCCTTCGAGCACGAGGCCGGTCAACCCGATGATGCCGTTCATCGGGCGTCCGGATCCTCGTGGCTCATGTTCGCGAGAAATTCGCTCTTCACGCGGCTCGCCTGCTCGGCCTGATGCTTGGCGTCTTCGAGCTCATCGGACTGCATCCGCAGACGGTGCACGAGATCCCGCGACAGCCGGATGGCGCGCAACCATCTCGACGCGCGCAGCCGTTCCGCCGTCCGCGCGCTCATCGCGATGTAGACGCCGGCGCCCCAGAGCAGCAGGAGCTTGAAGATTTCCGTGGACCAGACGATTGGCCGGTGTTCGACGAGTGCCAGTTCGAGAAGCAGGAACGCGTAGCGCGATCGACGGAAAAATGGGCGAACTCGAGCGCGCGCCGGAAGCTCGTATGCGCCTGATCGGCCGCTCGAACGAACAGCAGCAGGAACAGCCAGCTCTTGTCGGCGCCGGTCAAGTAGACCGCCGCGACGAACGCCGCGATGTCGAGCGCGAGAAAGAGCGTCCCGAGCTTGAGCCACGGCGGGCCCTTGTCGAAAAACAAATGGAGGATGGCCCAGGATGCGAAGCTGTAGCCGAGGACGACAACGCCGAGGAGAAGCGGGTATGTGTCGGGCTCGGGACCGACGACGGCCTGACGGAGGAGGACCAGGGCCGTCACGATGACGAACCCGGCCAGCCCTCAGCCTGGGGATTTCAACCGGTGTGAAAATGCCGCTCGCGGCGGCGCTTCGTCCTGCTTTCGTTCTGCGTCGGGTCGAACGAGGTGGTATCCAACTCAGCGCAGTTTCTGGGCGCGATCCTTCAGCACCGCCGCCAGCTGGCGCAGGTGCGCAGCGTCGATTCCGCTGGCCGACGAGGCGTCGCGATCGAGATCCGACGCCAGCGCATCGAGCTGACCGGCCACGCCTGACGCGTTCTTGTCGCTCGCGCTTCGCTGACTCCGTCGGCTCGATCCAGTGCCGTCTTGACGGCCCCGGCCCGTTCCACGCGAATCGCTTTCGACCGCGCCAGCTGATCGAGATAGGCGCGCGCGACGACCGAACTTGGCCGGCCAGGCGATCTTCGGCTGCAGCTGCGCGTTGAAGTCCTTCGACTGCACCAGCGTCGCGGCGGCGATCTCGTTCTGCGAGAGGTACTCGCTCGGCATCAGCCTGAAGACGTCGATGCCGCGCGCGATCTCGGAGCCGTAGATGCGGCCAGCTGTACCAGTAGGTCGACCAGTAGCCGCCGGTGATCAGGCTGCTTGGCGTCGAGCGGGCCGCGATCGAAGAACGCGATCTCGACCGGGTGCGCCGAATCGGTGAAGTCGAACACCGACACGCCGCCCTGGTACCACGCCTGCACCATGATGTCGCGGCCCGGCACCGGGATCAGCGACGCCGTTGTGCGCGACGCAGTTCTCGGTGTCGGTCTGCGCCGCCGGCATCTTGTAGTAGCTCGTCGAACTTCAGCTTGCTGATCGACGATGTCGAAGATCGCGTCGGCGCCCCAGTTCGGGCAGATCGGTCGCGCGGCAGCGCGGACGCGTGCCGCCGCCCCACTCGTCGGTGAAGAGCACCTTCGTGCCGTCGTTGTTGAACGTCGCCGAGTGCCAGTAGGCGAAGTTCTTGTCCGCCACGTGCGTCGAGCCGCACCGGGATGCACCGGATCGGAGATGTCGAGCAGGATGCCGTTGCCCGAGCACGCGCCGGCCGCGAGGCCGACCTCCGGAAACACCGTGATGTCGTGGCACTGGTTGGTCGACCGACGTCGTCTGCGTGCCGGGGCCGTGATCGCCGCCGGGCCACAGAGACCCGCGATGTCGCCGGTCTTCGCGTCGCGCGAAGATCCGCGGACGGTTGACGATCGCGCGCCTTCTCGGGCGCGGCGAGCGGCACCTGGATGACGTCGATGCTGAAGAGCGCCGTGTTCGGATCTTCCTTCGGATCGAGGCCCGAGCAGCCGGCGAGCTCTTCGCCCGCGCGCACCGTGCCGGTGCCGGACCCGTAGACGTAGATGTTCTGCCGTGTCGCTCTTGGCCGTGACGAGCGTGTGCGTGTGCGATCCACGGCACGTCTGCACGGCGGCCACCTGCTGCGGCTTGCTTGATGTCGCTGATGTCGAAGATGCGGACGCCGCGGAAGCCGCTCGGCGCTGACCGGCGTCCTGAACGCCCTGCGTGCCGCAGTCGATCGCGTCCGCGCGTCTGCTCGACCGACGTAGAAGAGCAGGTGTCCGCACACCGAGACGTCGCCCTGTCCGCCTGGGCACACGACCGAGGCGAGCAGTTTCGGCTCCTCGAGTTCCTCGATGTCGTAGGTGTTGAAGCCTCGTGGAAGTTCCCGACGAACGAGCCGATGCCCCTGGAAGGCAATGTCCGAGTTCGAAAAGCCCAGCGCATTGGCGACTGCGAAGTCTGACCGCGGTTGCCTGCGGATTGTTCTGGCGGCGGCTGGCCGGGCGGCGGCTCTGGCGTCGGCGGCGCCTGCGGTGGCGTCGGGCCGGCCGGCCGGCGGCCTCGGATCGGAAAGAGAACCCTTCGGGTCGCGGCAGGCTGGCAACGAGCCTCATGTTCTTTCGCGGCCCGGCCGGCATCGCGAATCCCGGCCTTCAGTCCCACGCGCGGGTCCGCGGTGTTCTGGGCGACTTCCCACCACGGCCGCGATACCGAACACGGCCACCGTCACTGCACACGTCAATACTGATTTCATTGTCGGAACTCCCGGAGCATGGCCGCCATCCGCTGGATCTCGGCCGTCTGATCGGCGTCCACGTCGGTCGCGAACGCAAAGATTTCCGAATCCTGCGCGGCGCCCTCTGCCGCGAAGAGATCCTTCACCATGACGAGCGCGCCCCTGGTGATGCTGAATCATGAACTGCAGGAACAGCCGGTCGAACTCGGCGCCTTTCGCGGCGGTGAGCTGGGCCATCTGCTCTCGGTCAGCATGCCCGGCATCAGCATGGCACCGAGCATGTGGTGCGCGTGCGGATCGGGCAGCGTCTGGCCGCGCGCCTGCAGCCAGTGCTCCATCATCTTGATCTCGTCGGTCTGCGACTCGTCGATGCGCCGGCCAAGCAGCTTCATGTCGGACCGCGCGGTGCGGTCCGGCATCAGCGCCACCATCTCCACCGCCTGCTCGTGATGGCCGATCATCCCCTGCATGAATTTCACGTCGGCTTCGGTGACGCCGATCTTCAGAAGTCGGTGGCCTGGCCTCGGTTGAATCTGGCGGCTTGGCCCGGCCCGGCGCGCCGGGCTGGATGAGCACACGTAATTGAACGAAGTACAT
>ERZ1370068.764-contig-10700_pt1 | contig 23348 bp, 34 predicted proteins | sample MGYA00561227_ERZ1370068 | MGnify/ENA primary metagenome ERZ1370068 (study PRJEB38410, sample SAMEA6850437) | metagenome | study: Metagenomic assessment of the ecological functions of the soil: analysis of the soil microbiota associated with the...
CCGTTACGTATTGCTCAGCGCGCTGCGGTCGATTCTGCGTCAGGATCCCGACGTCATCCTCGTCGGCGAGATCCGCGACGCCGAGACCGCGAAGATCGCGATGCAGGCGGCGCAGACCGGCCACCTCGTGCTCTCGACGCTGCACACCGACGACGCGCCGTCGGTCGTGACGCGGTTGATGGACATCGGCACCGAGCCGTACGTGATCGCGCGGCGCGCTCGATCGGCGTCGTCGCGCAGCGGCTCGTGCGCCGGCTGTGCGTCGCACTGCCGCCGGCAGTACACGCCGCCGGCCGAGACGCTGCGCGCGCTGAACATCTCCGAGGCCGATGCGGCGGCGATTCCGTTCTACAAGTCGGTCGGCTGCGATCAGTGCAACCACACCGGCTACCGCGGCCGCATCGGCATCTACGAAGTGATGCGCGTCACCGACAAGCTGCGCCGGCGCGATCGCGCAGCGCGCGCGCGGAAGCACAGATCCGCGACGCCGCGATCGCGCGGCGGCATGATCACGCTCGGCGAGGACGGCCTGGCGAAGGTGAAGAGCGGCATCACGACGCCCGAGGAACTGCTGCGCGTCGTCACCGAGGTTGCGCGAGGTGCGGACGCTGTGCACGAGCTGCGGCGTCGGCGGTCGGCGTCGATTTCGTCGCGTGTCCGCAGTGCGGCAAGCGGCAGGGCGGCGGCTGTCCGCACTGCGGACGCGCGCTGCAGCCCGGGCTGGAACTTCTGCCCGTACTGCGCGCGAAGCGACCGAGACCGAAGCGCGTCGGCAAGCGCCTGCGCGAGCGTGAGCTGCCGCGCGAGACGACGCCGCGAGCTGCCGGCCGGCGAACGTCGCCGAATTCAAGAAGTAGCGTGGCAGTCGCTGACACCGTGCAGTCCAAACTATTACGAGCTTCTCGATCTGCCGCCGACGGCGTCGAGCGACGACATCAAGACGCGTTCCGTCAGCAGATCGCCCGATACCATCCCGACAAGGTCCAGCACCTCGGCAAAGGAGTTCCAGGACATGGCGGCCGATCGCGCCGCCGAGCTGACCGAGGCGCACCGCATCCTTTCGAACGAAGGAAGTCGCGCCGAATACGATCGGACGCTGAACGGCCTGGCGCACCGCCGCTCCGGCCGCGACCGCCGCTCGCCGCCAGCGCAAGCGCCTCCTGCCACCGCCGCGACACCGAATCCGTCGACAGTAGCGACGCGACGGAAGCCGCTCCAGGCGCCTCCACCAGTCGAGGAGCGTTTCACGAGGAGCGCGCGGGCCGCGATGACTACCTGCGCAAGGCGACGCTCAACAGACTTCAGCACGCCGTCGAGGCGGTCGGCGGAGGCACGACGCGTCATCGCGTCAGGGCTTCGATCTCGCGCTGATTCCGAAGTCGAAGATGTTCGGTCGAGAGCAAGAATCCTCGGCTGCTGGGCCGTTACGTCTCGACGTCGACGGCCCCGCCGTTGCCGACGCGATGGACGCAGGCCGGCAAGTGGTCCACCGACGAGATTTGCGTGTTCCTCCTGGGCACGGCGTTGGCGCCCGGCCGAGCGAGCTGGCGACGCGCCATCGCCGAGCAGCGGAGGCAGAGTCGAGCGAAAGTGACGCTGATTCCGGTCGATGCGCGCGACTGGGGAGCGTACGTCCCGAACGACGCTCCCGAAATCGCCAAGAGCGCTGCTGGCCCGCTCAAGCGCGGAACCTGACGGTGCAGGCGCCGTATCTGTCATACTGAGCGCCAGACGTCTGACACAGACAGAACCCGTCGACTCGGACGCACATGGCCCTTATTGAAACCGTCGATCTTTGGAAGACTCTACGTGATGGGCATCGGAGGAGATCCACGCGCTGCGCGGCGTGTCGATCGCCGATCGAGCGCGGCGAGTACGTCGCGATCATGGGGCCGTCCGGCTCGGGCAAGTCGACGCTGATGAACCTCATCGGCTGTCTCGACACGCCGAGCAAGGGCTCGTACCTGCTGAACGGCAAGCAGGTCAGCCAGATGAACGACAACGAGCTGGCGCGCATCCGCAACGAGGAGATCGGCTTCGTCTTCCAGACGTTCAACCTGCTGCCGCGCGCCACGGCGCTGCACAACGTCGAGCTGCCGCTCGTCTACGCCGGCGTCGCGGCGAAGGATCGACAGGAGCGCGCGAAGGCGGCGCTCGCAGAAGGTCGAGCTCGGCGAGCCGCATGACGCATCGGCCGAACGAGCTGTCCGGCGGCCAGCGCCAGCGCGTCGCGATCGCCCGCGCGCTCGTCAACAACCCGTCGATCCTGCTCGCCGACGAGCCGACCGGAAACCTCGATTCGAAGACCGGCGTCGAAATCATGGGTCTGTTCGAGCGGCTGCACAAGGCCGGCAACACCATCGTGCTCGTGACGCACGAAGCCGACGTCGCCGCGCTACGCGTATCGCACGATTCACATCCGCGACGGGCAGGTCGAGAACGACGTCCGACGCGCGGCTAGAGCAGAAGCCAAGTCACGAAGTTTGAAGCTTCGTGATCTTCGAGCTTTCACGCTTACAGGCCGCCCAGTGGCCCGCGGCGACTTCCCTGAGCGACCGCGTCGCGATTGATGCGTGCCGGATCCAGCACGATCCGGTGCCGCGGCGCGTCGGGATCCGGCACCGGAATCGCCGACAGCAGCGCCCGCGTGTACGGATGCTGCGGCGACGCGAAGAGCGACGCGGTCGGCCCCATCTCGACGATCTTTCCCAGATACATCACGGCGACGCGGTCGCAGATGTGCTCGACCAGCCGCAGATCGTGCGCGATGAACAGATAGGTCAGCGTCAGCCGCTGCTGCAGATCCATCAGCAGGTTGACGACCTGCGCCTGCACCGACACGTCGAGCGCCGACACCGGCTCGTCGAGAACGAGGAACGACGGATTGAGCGCGAGCGCGCGCGCCAGGCCGATGCGCTGGCGCTGGCCGCCGCTGAACTCGTGCGGATAGCGCTCGAGGTGCGCCGGATCGAGGCCGACGAGCCGAAGCAGCTCCGCGACGCGCGCGCGCCGCGCCGGCGCGATCGCCGAGCCGGTGGATGATGAGCGGCTCCTCGACGATCTGCCGCGCGCGCATCCGCGGGTTGAGCGACGAATACGGATCCTGAAACACGATCTGCATGTCGCGGCGCGCCTCGCGCAGGCGGCGACGCGAGAACGCCGAGCACGTTCTCGCCGCGAAACCGCACGTCGCCCGACGTCGGCTCGATCAGCCGCAGCATGCAGCGGCCGGTCGTCGTCTTGCCGCTGCCCGATTCGCCGACCAGCCCGAACGTTTCGCCCGCCTCGATCGCGAAGCTCACGTCGTCGACGCGCCTTGACGACGCGTGCCCTGCGCGGAACAGGCCGCCGCCGCGGACGAAGTGCTTGACGAGGTGCGAGACTTCAACGAGGCGGCATCGACCTGCGGCTCGGCGCTCGTGGACTCGCCGGCGTCGTGCAGATAGCACTTCGCCGTGCGTCCGGGCCGGCGAGTAGTCGGGCGGCGGAGCGCCGGTGCACGGATCGAAGCGATCCGGGCAGCGCGGGTTGAACGCGCATCCCGGCGGCAGCGCGCCGAGCATCGGCACCGTGCCTTCGATCGCGCGCAGGCGCTGCGCCCGGCGCGCCGCCGGGCATCGACGCGAGCAGGCCGCGCGTGTACGGATGCTGCGGCTGCTGGAAGATCGTCGCGCACCGGGCCCGTCTCGACGATGCGGCCGGCGTACATCACGGCGACGCGATCCGGCGGTCTCGGCGATGACGCCGAGATCGTGCGTGATGAGCAGCAGCGACAGGTTGAACGCCGCCTTCATCTCGCGCAGCAGGTCGAGAATCTGCGCCTGAATCGTCACGTCGAGCGCCGTCGTCGGCTCGTCGGCGATCACGAGCGACGGGCTGGCACGGCGAGCGCCATCGCGATCAGCACGCGCTGCCGCATGCCGCCGGACAGCTGATGCGGGTAGTCGTCGACGCGCGCGCCGGCGTCCGGAATTCGGACCGCCTCGAGCAGCTCGATCGCCTTGCGCGCCTGCGCGTCGCGCCGCGTCGCGCGGCCGTGGACGAGCAGCGTCTCGGCGATCTGATCGCCGATCGTGAAGACCGGGTTGAGCGCCGTCATCGGCTCCTGGAAGATGAGCGAGATCTCGGCGCCGCGGACCGCGCGCATCTCGCGCTCGTCGAGCGTCAGCAGATCGCGGCCGCTTGAAGCGCGATGCGGCCGGCGCGCGATGCGGCCGGGCGGCTGCACGAGCCGCATGATCGACAACGCCGTCACCGACTTGCCGCTGCCCGACTCGCCGACGAGGCCCAGCGTTTCGCCCGGCGCGGATCTCGAAGCTGACGTCGTCGACGCGCCGGCGACGGCGCCGGACGGCAGGTCGAACACCGTCGTCAGGTCGCTCGACGCTGCAGCAGACGCGGAGTCGGCCATCAGACGGTGGCCGTCTTCTGATACGTCGCCGAAGACCGCGCGCATCGCGTCGGCGATTTCGCCGACCGTCGCGCGCGCTTCGACGGCGGCGATGATCGGCGGGACCAGATTGCTGCCGTCGCGCGCCGCCGCGTCGACGCCGTCGAGCGCGGCGCTGCCACGCCGACGCTGCGGCTCGCGCGGACGGCGCGCAGACGCGCTCGATCTGCCGGCGCTCCACGTCCGGGATCGATCTGGAACAGCGGGCAGCGCGGTCCGCGCCGTCCGCGTCTCGGCGAACCTGTTCACGCCGACGACGACCGGATTCGCCGGAGTCGATGGCGATGCTGCGCGCGGATACGCGGACTCCTGAATCTCGCGCTGGATGAGACCCGGCTTCGATCGCGGCGAGCGTGCCGCCGGCGCTGCTCGATGCGCTCGAGGAGCTGCGCCGGCGCCGCGCTCGATGTCGTTCGTCAGCGTCTCGATGGCGCACGAGCCGGCGACCGGATCGACCGTGTTCGCGACGCCGCTTTCCGCCGCGATGATCTGCTGCGTCCGCAGCGCGATGCGCGCCGACTCCTCGGTCGGCAGCGCCAGCGCCTCGTCGCGGCCGTTGCAGTGCAGCGACTGCGTGCCGCCGAGCACGGCGGCCAGCGCCTGCAGCGCGACGCGGACGATGTTGTTGTCGGGCTGCTGCGCGGTCAGCGTGCTGCCGGCGGTCTGCGTGTGAAAGCGCAGCTGCTGCGCGCGCGGGCTGGTCGCGCTGAAAGCGGTCGCGCATGATGCGCGCCCACAGCCGCCGCGCCGCGCGGAACTTGGCGATCTCCTCGAGGAAGTCGTTGTGCGCGTTGAAGAAGAACGACAGCCGCTGGCCGAACGCGGTTGACGTCGAGCCCGGCGTCGATCGCCGCCTGCACATACGCGATCGCGTTGCGCGAACGTGAACGCCACTTCCTGCACGGCCGTCGAGCCGGCTTCGCGGATGTGATAGCCGCTGATCGAGATCGTGTTCCAGTTGCGGCAGCTCGCGCTCGCAGAACGCGAAGATGTCGGTGACGATGCGCAGCGACGGGCGCGGCGGGTAGATGTAGGTGCCGCGCGCGACGTATTCCTTGAGGATGTCGTTCTGGACCGTGCCCGACGAGCGTCGCAGCGGCGACGCCCTGCCGCTCGCGCGACCGCGACGTACAGCGCGAGCAGGATGATCGCCGTCGCGTTGATCGTCATCGACGTCGAGACGCGATCGAGCGGAATGCCGTCGAAGAGCGTCGGCCATGTCCTCGATCGAGTCGATCGCGACGCCGACGCGGCCGACTTCGCCGGCCGCGAGCGGATGGTCGGAGTCGTAGCCCATCTGCGTCGGCAGATCGAAGGCGACGCTCAGGCCCGCTGACGCCGTTCGCGAGCAGGTACCGGTAGCGCGCGTTGGACTCGGCGGCGGTGCCGAACCCGGCGTACTGGCGCATCGTCCAGAGCCGGCCGCGATACATCGTCGGATGGATGCCGCGCGTGAACGGAAACTCGCCCGGCTCGCCGAGTTCGGCGGCGGCGTCCCAGCCTGCGAGTGCTCGCGGCGTGTAGTGCTTCATCGACGTTGTCCTCGACAAATCGACCTAGCTGACGCGCTGCCGTGTAACGCGCCTTGACAGATCAGCGACTGCGTGCTTAGACTCACGTGCCGCAGAAATTTTTCCGACAACACGATGAACACAGACGGCGCCCGAGTCTCGTGCTCATCGCCCTGGTGGTAGATAGATGGGAGGCGCCTCTGGATACCCGGCCCGGCGGCGTAGGGAGGAATTAGGATGGACGACGTCGTCAACCGGTTCGCACGAGAGCTGGCCGACGCGATTGCCGCCGCAGTCGCTGAAGAATCCCCAGGTCGAAGCGTGCCGTGAGAAGGCGCGCGCCGCAGGTTTCGAGATGAAAGCTGACGCTCGAAGCCGTCGTCGGGTTCGTGAGCCGTTCGCAGGACGGCCGCGCCTGCACGAAGGTCGCCGGCGCCGGCTGCGAGCTGCCGCGTCGCGAAGCGCAGCGCCGGAGCGTTCGAAGTCACCGCCAACGATCGACGGTTCCTACGCGTCGCTGCCGCGCATCGCGGCGGACGAAACCGCGGAGCCGGGTCGAGTAGGGCGACCGTTACGTCAACGCGAAACGCGAAACAGAAGAGCGCCGGCGCGCGTCAGCGGCCGGCCTTATTTCGTTTTCTGGGACTGCGCCTGCTGGCCGCCACCGGCGCGGCCGCGCGCGCGCGCGGCCGCCGGATCGCCGAGGTAGTAGTGCCGGATCGGCTTCAGGTCGTCGTTCAGCTCGTACACGAGCGGAATGCCGGTCGGGATGTTCAGCTCGACGATGTCGGCTTCCGAGACGTTGTCGAGATACTTCACGAGCGCGCGCAGGCTGTTGCCGTGCGCGGCGATCAGCACGCGCTTGCCCGACGCGGATCGCCGGGCGCGATCGGTCTCGTGCCAGTAGGGCAGGAAGCGCGCGACGGTGTCCTTCAGCGACTCGGTCAGCGGGCAGCTCCGTCGCGGTCGAGCCGCGCGTAGCGCGGATCGCGCGCCGGATGCCGCGGATCGTCGCGGCGTCGAGCGGCGGCGGCGGGATGTCGTAGCTGCGGCGCCAGATCTTGACCTGCGCGTCGCCGTGCTTCGCGGCGGTCTCCGCCTTGTTCAGCCCTGCAGCGCGCCGTAGTGCCGCTCGTTCAGCCGCCAGTCGCTTCGTCACCGGAATCCACAGCAGGTCCATCTCGTCGAGCGCGATCCACAGCGTGCGGATCGCGCGCTTGAGCACCGACGTGAACGCGACGTCGAACGCGTAGCCGCCCTCGCTGCAGCAGCCGCCCGGCCGCGTGCGCCTCCTCGCGGCCGCGCTCGGAGAGATCGACGTCGGTCCAGCCGGTGAACCGGTTCTCCTTGTTCCAGGTGCTTTCGCCGTGGCGAAGCAGGACGAGCTTGATCATTGTGCGATCGCGACTCGAATGCGCCGGACGCGTCCGGCGAACTTCGCCGCGCCGCCGAGCTCTTCTTCGATGCGCAGCAGCTGGTTGTATTTGCAGACGCGATCGGTGCGGCTCGCCGAGCCGGTCTTGATCTGGCCGGCGCCGGTGCCGACCGCGAGATCGGCGATCGTCGTGTCCTCGGTCTCGCCCGATCGGTGCGAGATGATCGTCGCGTAGCCGGCGTCGCTGCGCCATCGCGACGGCGTCGAGCGTTTCGGTGACGGTGCCGATCTGATTCAGCTTGACGAGCAGCGCGTTGCCGATGCCGTCGGCGATGCCGCGCTTCAGGATCTCCGGGTTCGTCACGAACACGTCGTCGCCGACGAGCTGCACGCGGTCGCCGAGCGCGCGTCGTCAGCGCTTCCAGCCGTCCCAGTCGCCTTCGGCGAGGCCGTCTTCGATCGAGACGATCGGATACTGGCGCAGCCAGTCCTCGTAGAGCGCGATCATCTCGTCCGACGTGCGATCGGGCTCGCCGGATTTCTTGAAGCGTATAGCGGCCGCCGCCGGCCCAGAGCTCGCTCGACGCGACGTCGAGCGCGATGAACACGTCGCTGCCCGGCCTTCATGCCCGGCCTTGCCGACGGCCTCGAGCACGACCTCGATGCGCCTCGCGATTCGACTTCAGATTCGGCGCGAAGCCGCCTTCGTCGCCGACGCCGGTCGACTGGCCCGCGCTTCTTCAGGATGCCGCGCAGCGCGTGGAAGATCTCGGCGCCCGGCGCGCAGCGCCTCGGCGAACGACCGGCGCGCCGACCGGCATGACCATGAACTCCTGGAAGTCGACGCTGGTGTCGGCGTGCGCGCCGCCGTTGAGGATGTTCATCATCGGCACGGGCAGCGTGAAGCGTGTCGTTGCCGTAGAGCGCGCCGAGATGCCGGTAGAGCGGGACGCGCTTCGCGGCCGCGTCGGCGCTGCGCGGCCGCCATCGACACGCCGAGCAGCGCGTTGGCGCCGAGCTCGGCTCTTGGTCGGCGTGCCGTCGAGCGCGATCATCGCTGCGTCGAGCGCGCGCTGATCGAGCTCGCGGTTGCACGATCGCGCTTCGCGATCTCGCCGTTGACGTTGCGCGACGGCCTTCCGCACGCCTTTGCCGCTGTAGCGCGTCGTGTCGCCGTCGCGCAGCTCGAGCGCCTCGCGCTCGCCGGTCGACGCGCCCGACGGCACGGCCGCGCGTCCGAACGCGCCGCCCTCGAGCGTCACGTCGACTTCGACCGTCGGGTTGCCGCGCGAATCGAGAATCTCGCGCCGCGTGCGACTGCGTGATCTTCACAGCGTTCCTAGTCGCTTCGCCGCTCAGTGCCGCCGCCGCGCCGATCGGCCTCCGCCTCGAAGCGCAGCGCCTCTTCGCCGAGCGGTCCGATGAGCGGCTCGTCGTCGGTCGTGACGACGACGATGCCCGGTGTCGGTGACGGTGTGGCGGCGGCGATCTTCTTCGAGGTCGTAGCCGATGAGCGCGCCGCGCGGAATGAGCACGTCGCGGTCGATGATCGCCCGGCGGATGCGCGCGTGGCGGCCGACGCGCACGCCCGGCATCAGGATGCACTTGCTCGATGATGCGAGAAGCTGTGGACGCGGACGTTCGGGCACAGCACGCTGCCGTAGATGCTGCTGCCCGAGACGATGCAGCCGGGCGAGATGACCGAGTCGAGCGCCTGGCCGCAGCGGCTGCCGGCTTCGGCGAAGCACGAACTTCGCCGGCGGCGCCTGCGGCTGATACGTCCGCAGCGGCCACTCCGGGATCGTAGAGGTTGAACTCCGGATTCACCTGGCACAGATCCATGTTGGCTTCGAAGTACGCGTCGAGCGTGCCGATGTCGCGCCAGTATTTCGACGCCTTCTTGTTCTCGTCGTAGAACCGGTACGCGTAGACCGGCGCGCGGTGGATCAGCGCCGGGATGATGTCCTTGCCGAAATCGTGCGTCGTCGGCTGCGCGCGCGTCGGCCTCGAGCTCGCGGACGAGCACGTCGGTGTCGAAGATGTAGACGCCCATCGACGCCAGCGCGAAATCCGGCGACCCGGGAATCGCGGCCGGCATCGCTCGGCTTTTCCTCGAAGCCCGTGACGCGCTCCTGTTCGTCGACGGCGACGACGCCGAAGCGGCTGCGCGTCGGCGATCGGCACTTCGATCGCCGCGAGCGTCACGGCGGCGCCGCGTTCCTGATGGAAGCGCAGCATGCGCGAGTAGTCCATCTTGTAGACGTGATCGCCCGACAGCACGATCGAGATGCCGCGGGTTCTCGCGCATGATCGAGTAGAGGTTCTGGTAGACGGCGTCCGCCGTGCCCTGAGTACCAGTGCTCGCTCGACGCGCTTCTGCGGCGGCAGGATCTCGACGAACTCGCCGAGCTCTTCCGAGACGATGTTCCAGCCCATCCGGATGTGCCGGTTGAGCGACAGCGACTTGTACTGCGTCGCGATGAAGATGCGCCGCAGCCCGGAGTTGATGCAGTTGCTGAGCGCGAAGTCGATGATGCGGTAGGGCCGCCGAAGTAGACGGCCGGTTTGGCGCGCTCCTTCGTCAGCGGGTAGAGCCGTTCGCCGGCACCACCGGCGAGCACGATCGACGATGGCTGTCGTCGACGAGCGCGGAGCATGCGGAGCCGCTTCGACGGATCGGCGATGCTATAGCGACGGGCGTCCAGACGGGCTGAAGTGCTGCCGGCAGAAGGGTTTGACTTGGCCGTGACCGGGCGCCTATGATGAACCGTTCGACGCTTTGACGACTCTTCCTGGAGAAGCGTGTTTATGGTTGTGAATCGGCGTGGAACGCCTGAGCGCTCGTCGACGCGCACAGTCCTGTGCTCGCGTGTTCCGTGGCGCTCGTCGCGCAGAAGCGACAAGGACGACAAGAAGCAGACGCGACGCCCAGAAGAAAGAGACTCCTGGACATCGTCAAGATCGTGGACGCGTGCCGCCGCTGGTCAGCCTGCGACGAACGACTTCGGCCTCGCGTGGGCGCACGAAGACTATCTGAAGGCGACCGCGCAACAAGCGAATACGTGCCGTTCACGGTGACCTTCGATGCCATCGAAGGTCGACGAGCCCGCACGTCGCGTTCTACTGGCGCGTCGTCGCGAAGGATGCGCCGGCCCGACGGCGACAGCTGACCCCTGCCGGCGAAGAAGGACGACAAGAAAGACGACAAGGAGCAAGAAGCCGCGCCGCCAGAATGCGCATCGAGGACATCAACTTCATGCCCGTGAGCGGCGCAGCGCGCCACGACGCGGTTGAGCCGCGCGTTCACGGTGACCGCCGGCACGCTACGACGTCTACGTCGTGATGAAGGAGCCGACGCGGCGCCGCAGAAGAACGCGCCGGCGCCGAAGGTGTCGGTCGTCAAGCAGACGATCACCGGTGCCCGGATTTCTGGACGGCGGATCTCGACGACGAGCTCGGTGATCGTCGCGTCGCGCATCGAACCGCTGGCCGCGCCGCTGTCGCCGAACGAGCAGATCGAGCGTCCGTACGCGCTCGGCATGATGGAAATCGTGCCGACCACCGACATGAAGTTCACGCACGAAGGGCGAGCTGTCGATCTTCATGCTGATCTACAACCCGAAGAGTCGACGCGATGAACAAGCCGGACGTGACGGTCGAGTACAGCTTCTATCAGAAGCCGGCGCGGCGCGCCGGAGAAGTTCTTCAACAAGACGAGCCCGCAGCCGTTCGAACGCCACGACACTGCCGCCGGCATTCGACATGTCGCTCGGCCACCAGCTGCAGACCGGTCAGGCCGTGCCGCTGGCGTCGTTTCCGGCTGGCGATTACCGGCTCGAGATCAAGGTCACCGACAAGCTCTGTCGACGAAGTCGCTGACGCGCGACGTCAACTTCACCGTCACCGCCGGATAGCGCAGTGTGCGCTCGGCGGTAGCCGAGGGAGCATGAGAGAAGACATCCCAGACTGGATCGCGGCGGCGGTCGGCGTTCTGGGGATCTCTGTGCGTCCGGCGCCGCATGCGGCTCAGCTCGTCGTGCATCGCACGTGTTCGTGTGGCCGCGCTTGCTGCTCCCGGCGCGATCCGGGGGCAGGTGCAGGATGAAGCCGGATTGCCGGTCGCCGGCGCCGTCGTGTCCGCGCTCGGTTCGAGCAGCGGCTGTCGCCGTCACGGATCGAACGGGCCGGTCTTCGAGCTGCGATCGCTTCCGCCAGGTCCATATCTCGTTCGCGCGCATCTCTCGGGTTTCGTCGCGCCTCGCGGACAAGTCGTGCAGCGTGCTGCCGAGCGCGCAGCGCCTCGTCGTCGATCGCTCTCGCGGCGCGGCGAGCTGCGTCGATTGTCTCCCCGCCGCTCGTGCCGGCCGGTGTCGGGCCCGCCGGCGCCGCCGGGACACCCGCGCAGCCTGAGGCGACGCCGGCGCCTGCCGGCGACGCGCCACGCAGCGCGATGTCGACGGCGACGAACTGGCATGGCGCCTTCGTCACGCCCGCCGCAGCATCCTGAATGACGTCGATCAGGCGATCAGTCGCGACCGCACGCGTCCGGCCCGGGCGAGCCTACGGCCACGCCGCACGGGTTCAGTCACGCGATGGAGTCGTCTGCGCGGCGTCGCGACGAACTTCTTCGCCGAGACGCCGTTCTTCGGGTCAGCTGAACCTGCTGACGACCAGCTCGTTCGACGCCGCCGCAGGATGCTGTTCGCGCCGCGCGCCTTTGCGGGGCGGAGCGTCGCGAACTTCGTCGTGGGCGCGCCGGCTGGTGCGAACGCCGATTGGACGGTGCGCGGCGCGGTCACGCAGGGCGACATCTCGTCGTGGGTCGTGTCGGGCGACTACGTGACGCGAGCGGCCGACGCCCGACACAGCTACGACCTCGGCTTGTCCTACAGCACGCAGCGCTACGACGGCGGCAACTTCGCGGCGCTGCGCACGCGTCACCGACGGCAGCCGGAATGTCGGCGCGCTGCACGGCTTCGACACGTTCGCCGGTGTCGCGTGCCGTCGTCGTGACCTACGGCGCCGACTACGCCCGCTACGACTACCTCGACGCGCAGCAGCCTGCTGAGTCCGCGCATCGCGGCCACGATCACACCGGCCGAACATCTTCGGATCAGCGCCCGCTCTGTCGCGCCGCGCGCTCGCGCCCGGCGCCGAGGAATTCGTCCCGCCCGACACCGGCATCTGGCTGCCGCCGCAGCGGACGTTCTCGTCGCTCGACGGACCGAGCGCCGCTCACCGCGGAGCAGACGACTGCACGTCGATGCGGCTGTCGAGCGCGACCTCGGGCCCGCGACGCATTTCACGTGCGGGCGTTCCGCCAGCACGTCGACGATCAGCTCGTCACGCTTTTCGGCGTCGACCAGCCGGGCCAGCCGAACGCCGTGCTCGGCCACTATTTCGTGGCAAACAGCGGCGGCGTCGATGCCACCGGATACAGCGCGGGCATCAAGGCCGTCATCGCCTCACGCGTCCACGGGTCGGTCGAGTACTCGTTTGCGCAAGCGAGCTGGACGCCGCCGACAACCTGAACATATCTGCTGCTTGTCGCCCCGTCCGTCGGCCGGAGTTCGACGAGCGCGTCCACGACATCGCCACGTCGCGTCGAGGCCGACGTGCCCGAGACCTCGACGCGGGTGATGGTCCTGTACCGCGTCAGCAATGCTTTCGCGGGACGCAAGCTCTCGCCGACTCATCCGGAGTCGATGGACGCTTCGACGTGCAGGTTCGCCAGTCGCTGCCGTTTCCTGGACTTCAGCAGCGCCAAATGGGAAATGCTGGTCACGGTCCGCAACTTCTTCCGCGACGCGACCAGCGACCAGTCGCTCTACGACGAACTGCTCGTCGTCCATCCGCCGAAGCGGGTCGTCGGCGGTCTGACGCTGCGCTTCTAACCGCCCTGTCGGCTTCGGTTTCTGGCGCGATCCACATATCTCGAGTATCGGTGTCTCTGCCGTGAAATTATGCCCGATGTTTGTCTCGCGTGAGCACCGTGCAAACGGTATTGTCTTCAGTTAGTTAGCACACGAAGGTCGCTGCCCAAGCCCAGTGCCTGATGTCCTGATGCCAACGCGGTGGATTGCCTGGGGACGATCCCTGTTCGCGCGTGGTCGTCGTCGGCATGCTGCTCGCGCTGGGCGTCGCCAATATCGCGCAGCGAGCTCAGTTGCACCAGGTCGAGGACGGCGTGCTCTGGGCGGATCGCGCCGAAGGTGTGACGGCGGCCGAAGTGGCCGCCGGGTCGCCCGCGGCAAGCGCCGGCATCCAGCGCGGCGACGTGATTCTGGCGATCAACGGCGCGCCGATCGAGCGACGCGCGGAGGTCGAGGAATACCAGCGGCGCGGCTCGGAGGGGACGCGCCTCTCCGTACGCTGGCGCGGCTTGGCACCCGTCAGGCCGTCGACGTCGTCGCTCGCCCTCGTGCCCCACAGCAGCTCGATGTATTTCGTGCTGGCTGCCGTCGGCCTCGTCACGCTGCTCGTCGGCGCGTGCGGTCCGGCTGCGGCGCCCCGGCGATCAGGCGACGCTCCATTTCTTCTGGCTGTGCGTCGCCTTCTTCGGGGCCTTCACGTTCTCGTTCAACGGCCCGCTCGATCGGCTCGACTGGGTCTTCTTCTGGGGTGACGCGGTGGCCGATGGCGCTGCGTGCCGCCGCTGCTGCTGCACTTCACGCTGGAGTTCCCGGAACGTCCCGGCCCGCCGCCGTCCGAACTGGACGGATCTCGCTGCCGATCGTCGTACGTCCCGGCCCTCGCGCTGAGCGTCGCCACGCGTCGTCGTCGTGACGCGCGGCGCGGCCAGACGGCCAGCGCGTTTTCACGCGCGATCGACGTCGTCGAGCGCGCCGAGCACGTCTATCTCGTCTGTGCGCCACGGCGTCGCGTCGCGCGTGCTCGATTCACGCGTTCCGGCAGATTACGTCGGAAACGGGCAGCGGCAGCTTCGCTGGATCGCGTGGGGCACGGCCCTCGGCGTCGGGCCGTTCGCGCGTCCTCTACGCGCTGCCGTGGGCGCTCGGCATGGATCCGCCGCTGGCGCTTCAGCTGACGGCGATTCCGCTGTGCGTCGTGCCGCTGACGTTCGCGTCGGCCATCGTGCGATACCGCCTGCGCGACGTCGAAGTCATCATCAAGCGCGGCCTCGCGTACACGGCGTTCCTCGTCGGCGAGCCGCCGGTGCTCTACTTCGCGCTGCTGCGGACTGACGGGCTATCTTCTTCGCGAACGATTCCGACCAGCACAACTGGATCGTCGCGCTGCTGGCGACGTTCGTCGTCGTGCTGCGTGGCGCAGCCGGTGAAGCGACTCCGTGCAGAACGCGCTCGACCGCGTGTTCTATCGCGATCGATACGACTACCGCCGCGCGCTGCTCGGCTTCGCCCGCGATCTGAACAGCGACCTCGACGTCATGCGGCTCAGCCAGCGCCTCATCAGCGCGCATCGTCGAGACGCTCGGCGTCGATCGGATGGCGCTGATGCTCGCCGACGAGCGATCGGGCGACTTCGAGTCGATCGGCGACTTCGGGTTCTCGACGGCGCGTGCCGGCGCTCGCGCGCGACTCGTCGCTCATGCCGCGGCTCGACGCCGGCCATACCGTCGCGCTCGACGACCCGATCGCGGCCGCGCTGTTCGCAGGCCGAGGAAGTGGAGTTCTGGCGCGACGCCGGGATCGACTACTTCGTGCCCTGCATGTTCGAGGGGCGCGCGATCGCCGTTCTGGCGCTCGGTCGCAAGGACACTGACGAGCCGTTCAACAGCGAAGACCTCGGCGCTGCTGACGTCGGTCGCCGGCCAGGTGGCGACGGCGATCGAGAACGGCCGCCTGTACCGCCAGCTGCATCTGAAGGCCGAAGAGCTCGGCCGGATGCGCGAGTTCAACGAGAACATCCTCGAATCGCTCGACGATGGCCTCGTCGTGTTCGACGCGCGACGAGCGGATCGTCCGGTGGAACCGCGCGCTCGAAGGTTTCTACGGCGTGCCGCGGATCGGCCGCGATTGGCCGGCAGCTGCCGCGATGTGTTCGATCGGCCGTTCGTCGACGCGCTTCGCGCGGCCCGGCGGGAGAATCCGTACGGCGCGACGCTCTACCGCGTTCCGCTGACGCAGGCGCTCGGCTTCGACAACGGCGCGACGATGCGGTCGTCGAAGCTGCTGGTCAACGCGACGGCCGTCCCGCTGCAGGGCCAGGCCGGCGCCGGACATGCGGCCGGCACGATCCTGCTCGTCGAGGACATCACCGATCGCGTGCACCTCGAGGAGCAGCTGCAGATCTCGGAGAAGATGGCCTCGATCGGCCTCCTGGCCGCCGGCGTCGCGCACGAGGTCAACACGCCGCTCACCGGGCATCTCGAGCTTCACGCAGATGCTGCTCGACGGCGCCGACCCGGCCGATCCGAAAACCGTGCTGCTCGAGAAGATCGAGAAGCAGACGTTCCGCGCCGCCAAGATCGTCAACGGCCTGCTGAACCTCTCGCGTCCGGGTACTGGCGACAACGAACGGACGCCGGTGGACCTCAACGCCGTGATCACCGACGTCTTCTCGCTGCTCGAGCATCAGTTCGAGCGTCGGCAAGATCAAGGTCCGCCGCGAGCTGTCGCCGGACGCCGGTGGTGGTCCCGGGCATCGAGCATCAGCTCCAGCAGGTGTTCCTGAATCTCTTCCTGAACGCGCGCGACGCGATGCCGCGGGGCGGCTGGCTGTCGGTCGTCGACCCGGATCGACGGCGACTCGCGTCGTCGCGGAAGTCGCCGACACGGGCTCGGGCATTCCGTCCGAGCATCTGGCGCGCATCTACGATCCGTTTTTCACGACGAAGGCGATCGGCCGCGGCACGGGCCTCGGCCTGTCGATCACCTACGGGATCGTCCGCGAGCATCAGGGTACGATCCGCTGCGACAGCGCCATCGGCCAGGGCACCCGGTTCACGCTGACGCTGCCGCTCGAGCAGGCCGACGCGCGGAGCGCGATCGAACTAGCCATGGCTGCCTCTCACGAAGGGCACGATTCTCGTCGTCGACGACGAAGAGATCATGCGCGAGATTCTCGAGACGCTGCTCACTCGAGAAGGCTACGACGTGCGGCTGGCCTCGTCGGGCACCGAAGGGCTGGAGCTGGCGCGCGTCGCTGCCGTTCGACGCGGCGATCGTCGACATCATGATGCCCGGGCATCGACGGCATCGCGACGCTCGACGAGCTGAAGCGCATCGACGAGGACCTCGCCGTCATCATCATCACCGCGTACGCGTCGGTCGAGAGCGCCATCTCGGCGATGAAGAGCGGCGCGTTCGACTACATCACCAAGCCGTTCAAGAACGACGAAGTGCTGGTCGTCGTGCGGAACGCGATGGAGCGCCGGCGGCTCGTCCACGAGAACCGGTCGCTGCGCCAGAACATCCAGGAGCGCTACCACAAGTTCGCGAACATCATCGGCCGCAGCCCGCGGATGCGCCAGGTGTTCGATCTGATCATCCAGGCGGCGCCCAGCCGATCGACGATTCTGATTCAGGGCGAGAGCGGCACCGGCAAGGAGCTGGTGGCGCGGGCGATCCACGCCAACTCGTCGCGCTCCGATCGCTCGTTCGTGACCGTCAATTCCGGCAACCTGCCGCCCGACCTGCTCGAGTCGACGCTGTTCGGCCACGTGAAGGGCGCGTTCACCGGCGCCGTCTACCCGAAGAAGGGCCTGTTCGACCTCGCCGACAAGGGCAGCATCTTCTTCGACGAAATCGGCAACGTCCCGCTCGAGACGCAGGCCAAGCTGCTGCGCGTCATTCAGGAGCGCGACTTCATGCGGCTCGGCGGCATGGAGACCATCAAGGTCGACGTCCGCATCATCGCCGCCACCAACGTCGATCTGCGCCAGATGATGGAAGAGGGACGGTTCCGCGAGGATCTGTTCTACCGCCTCCACGTCATCTCGATTCAGCTGCCGCCGCTGCGCGATCGCAAGGACGACATTCCGCTGCTCACGCAGCACTTCCTCGAACAGCTACGGCGAGGAGAACCGCAAGCCGGGCCTCGAGCTGACGCCGGACGCGCTCGACCTGCTGAGCGAGTACGACTGGCCGGGCAACGTCCGCGAGCTCGAGAACGTGATCGAGCGGGCGGTCGTGCTGACGTCGGGCCGCAGCATCGGCGTCGGAGCTCGATTCCCGATCACGTGCGGAAGTCGCCGAGCTTCCAGATGCCGCCGCAGTTCGTCGTGCCGCCCGAGGGCATTTCGTTCAAGGACGTCGATCACCGACTTCGAGAAGCGGCTCATCGAGTCGACGCTCGAGGCCGCCGGCGGCGTGCAGAAGCGCGCCGCCGAGCTGCTGCACATCAAGCCGACGACGCTGAACGAGATGATCAAGCGCCACGACATCCGGCCGCGGCGCAAGCGGACCGGCAACGGCGGGGATCCGACTACGGAGGCCTCGACGCCGGGCGATCAGGAATCGCCCGAGCCGCTCGAGGGACCGCTGACGCCGGCCGGAACGTTCGACGACAAGTAAAGCGGATCTACTTGGCGTTGCGGACCTTCGCCAGCACGCGCTCTGGTACTTCCCAAGCACGGTTTCCCAGCGATAGTTCCGCCGCACGTGACTGCGCGGCCGCTTCGGCCCAGCGAGGCGCGCACGCCCGCGTCGTCCACGAGCAGCTTGAGGCACGCGACGAACTCGTCCCGATCGCGCGTAATACAGGCCGCCGTTGCTGGCGACGCAGTGTTCGACCAGCACCGGATTGCGCGCGTTGCGCGAGGATGGGCGTGCCGACGCTTAGGGACTCGAGGGCGTCGAGCGACAGGCCGTCGTCGCGGGGAGGGGCACGCGACGACGGTCGCGGCTTCGAGAGACTGCAGCCGCTCCCGATCGGACATCAGGAGTCCGGCGAATCTGACGTGCGAATCCTCCGGCAGCGACATCAGCTTGACGCCGACGAGCGCCAGCGTCGCGTCGCCACCCTGCTCGATGTAGCCGGCTGAAGTATTCGAGAAGCTCCTCGCAGCCCTGTCCCGGATCGACGCGTCCGCCGTACGAGCAGCAACGAGCCGTGCAGCCGGTGGCGGCGCCGGAACACCGCGCCCCTGGCCAGCAGGTGCGACGGGAAGGCGCGCGCCGGCGATTCATCGTCAGCGGCGTCGGCGGCGGCCGCTTTGCGGCTCGTCGCCCGACGCGCGGATCCTCGTCGACGGGCGCCGGGCATTCGCGGGTAGGGGTTGTGCTGCGGGATGTCGACGCCGACGCCCACGACTTCCTCGATCGACGGCACGTTCCGGGAAAAGTCGCCCCTGCAGGAATCGGCGTTCACTCTCGGTGTTGTACAGGATAGCGGCAGGCCGGCTGAAGATTTCGTCCCGGTAGATGTCGCAGGTGAGCCGCGGGCTCGTCCTCGCCGCCAGGGCCGGCCGGACTCGACGGGCACGAGAGATGCTTCGCCGGAGACACCTCGAGGCCGAGCACGGTCGTCGCGCACGGTACTCGAAGAAAACCAGGACGTCGAATACTGCTGCTGGTTCTTTCTGCAGGAACTCGATCAGCCCGGGACACCACGGTCCCAGCTGCCTGAGCCAGTCCAGTTCCCGTGCGTCGATCGTGCTCGTTGTTGAAGATCCAGTCTGAGTATTTGCCGAACGCCTCGAGGTTGCGCGTCTCGGCTGTTCCTGAAACGGCGGACGGTGACGCCGCGAATCCTGTCGGCGCCTTCGCGCGTATCTCTCGTTCTTCCAGTACTCGAATCGCGTGCGCAGGTCGTCAGCACGTCGACGGCGTGCTGGGCCGCGAGGCGCTCCGCGACGAGCCGACAGTGATGCTCGGAGCCTCCGGCGATTTCGGGGCCGTAACGGTGGACGATGAACGCGATTCTCACGGGCGTTGCGCTATCGCGCCGGCCAGCACGCTCTGAACGTACTCGAGCCGGGCGCGAATGCGCCGGCCCACGACTCTCGGGGCTGAACTCATCCCGGATAGTCTGCATGGCGCGCCAGCGAGATCCTGGCACGAAGCTGGCTCGTCGTTCATCACCTGACGCATCAGCGACGCGGCGTGCTCGACGTCCGGTCAGCCCAGACCTGCCCGGGCCCGGTATACACCGAAGTCCCGTTCTGAGCCGCACGAGCCGGAAGTTGACTGGGCAGGAGTTGTCCGGACGCATGAAGTCCGTATTGCCGGACCAGTTGGTGGCGACGACGGGTTTTCCGAGGAACATCGCTTCCGCGAGTCCGAGGCCGAAGCCTCCGAGCGATGAAGTGACACGACGCCATCACAACTGGCGAGGAGATCACAAACGTCCTGGCGTGACGAGCGTCTGATTGATCCAGACGACGTCCTTCTCGGCCGGAGAGCTTCTCACGGAGCGTCGCGAGATCCTGCGGATGAAAATCCGCGTTCTGTGTCTTGATGACCAGCGTTGCCTCCTGAATCGCCGCGCGACTGAAGGCGCGATCGAATGCCTCGAGCGCAGCCGACGGGATTCTTGCGCTCCTGAATCGACGAGAGAGTCGTACATCGTCAGGAAGAGAAACCGGTCGTTGGGAAGGCCGAACCGCTGACGGCGCCGCCGGCCGACGCGTTGAAGTGGATCGCGTGCGGCATCCGAAGCACCGGGACCGGGGACTTCTTCGACACGGCGTCCTGAACGAACGCCGATGGAACCCATACCTCGTTGATCCGTCGAAAGCCTGCGAGATGCTCATCGTGCATCTCCGGCACTCCCAGTGCCCAGTAGCCGATGTTGAAGCGTTCGAAAACATGCAGCCGGCAGGTGGAGCCCTGCCACGACCATCTGGTCGCGCATTGATGTGAAAGACGTTGATGCCGTGAACAGGCTCGGAGACGATGCGCTGCTCGAGCGTGCGATCCTGCGTGCGGCTCAGGTTGCCTTCGCATTGAAGTCGATGATGCTGCTCGTGATGCCGGCGGCATCGAGCGCCGACGACGAACGCGCGAACGGACTGACCCACGCCGTGTTCTGATCGGCGCGTAGCCGAATCACGTTCACGCCGGGCGAACCGAGTGAGCCGGCAGGCGCACCCTGCCGGCAGGATGAGCGGCGCCGAACACCGGGCTGCCGCCAAGGTCGACACTGCCAGATCTGCGCCGAGAGTGTCCGGTTGCCGGCGTTGACTCCCAGCTCGCGCGGAACGAAGACTTTAGTCGGGGATGAGCCCGAGCACTGGTCGGCCGGTTCGCAGGCAGAGGCGCCGATGCTCGACCGACACATCGAATGGCCCCACTCGCCCAGCGCGATGACGCCGCGTAGGCTCATCGTCGACTGTGATCTGGATGTTCAGTTCGGCCGGCCTCCGGCGCGAGCCGGTGCATTTCCGCGGAATGCACTTCCGTGCACTCGCAGCAGAGTCCCGGGTGACGGATCGATGATGAACTGCGCCTGCCGCCCCATCCACCAGGGCGTCATCGCCGGGCGCTCTCGAACAATCCCCAGAACTGCGGGCTGTGATGTGAGGCGACCCAGTAGTCGTGCGCGCGCGATGCGCCGCGCGCGAACCATCGGCACGCCAGGCTTTGCTGGTCATCGAATCGCGCGCGAAATCAGCAAGCCCGGGCTTCCGGGCCCAGCTGGTCTTGCGAGACGGCCAATTGGCCAGTGTGCGGCAGAGTCGATGTCCCCGACACCTCGCGGCATTGCAGAAGGCGGGCGATCGGACGGATTCCCGCCGGTCGCGCGTCTGCTGCAGTGCCACAGGCACGCGCGTCCAGATCGAGCCGCTGGCGATCGCGCGCGTCGCGTCGCTCAGGCTGAGACCTTCAGCTCGCGCAGCGACGCCGACAAGCGCCCGCCGGACCCGGCCTCGACGAAAGGCCTCGCGATGCCGAGCTCGGTGGCGCCCGGATCCGATGAACCACGAGTAGAAGCTCCGACGGCCGTGCCCCGAGCGGGTCGAAGAACACGCTCGCTGCAGGTGGCGTATCCTTCAACCAGACTGCCGCTCAGGATCGCGGGCAACCCCTCGACCTCTCCAAGGATGAAGACCAGCCGCTGTTCGCGAACGGATCGTCAGCCGGCCCTCTTCCGGAAGGCCGGCGTTCTCCTGTAGAGCGCCCGAATTTCATCGGGGATTGGCGCGTGCTCTTCGTCGAAGAATCCGAACCATATCGCTGCGTCCAGACGAAAGCTCGCATGGCCGTGACCCAGAACGCGTGCCGCGTATTCCAGCGCGAGCTCGCGCGCCGGCTCCAATCGTGTCGAGGTCGAAACGGTTCTGGATGCTTGGAGAACGGCTTTCGGGTTCTGCGGATTGAATCCGCTGGAAGTGAAAGAAGCGCAGCGGTCTGCCCGCGGCCGTCCATCCGTTTTCAGAACGGCGCGACGGGCCTGCTGTGACAGATTCCGGTGACGCGACGTCGTATCCCGGATCTCGCAGGATGGCGAAGCCTTCGAACAAGCGCCGGCGCGAGGTCCATCCACTTTCGATCCGTGAAGAGCCCGCGTTCGATGTCGGAAGCAGCGTCGAATTCGAGCTTGCTCTGCCACCCAGTCGATGAACGGACCAACGGCGGCGGTGTATCGCCCGAGCGCGAGAAACCCAGGTTGTAGGTTCCTGACCGCATGATGTCGAGCTCGCGCAGGGTGCCGGCCATCGTCGATGGGCGCCGTCAGGTGCGGCAGCAGGACGCCGGTGGCGCCTTCATCCAGCAGTCGCTCGACGTCCGCCAGCCGATCCATCACGAGAATGTCGGGGTCGAGATACACGACGTGGCGGTAGCCGAGAGCCTTCAGGTGCGCGAACATCCACGGCTTGACCGCCGTGTTCAGCTCCATGACCCGCGTAGCGGAACAGGAACTCCTTCTTTCGCGGCAGCGGAGATCTCGACCATGACGGTCGAGAAGAGCTCGCCGCCGATGTCCGTAGGCGTATCGCTTCGGTCGACGACCAGAACGTAGCGGTCCCAGTCCGGATGCGTCGTTCGCAGACGATCCATGAGCGTTCGCGCGAACGCTCCGTAGTTCAAGGAGATGATGGTGAAGACGGAGGCCTTGGCGACCGCTCGCTGGGGAGGAGTTGATGATGCGGCGTTCACTGCGGTTCGACTGTCCGAGCCTCCGTCGTCGCCCTCCGATTGGCCGTCCACCGTCATCGTGGTTCTCTGATGCTGGCGACTCAGCGGCAGGCAGCATCTGCGGCGTTGGTGCTGTCAGGGCGATCCGACGTCGCTGCCGCGGCAGGAGTCCGAAAGCGGCGGGCGTGCCTCGCCTCTTCGTCCGCGCCGGCGTCGCCGGCGCCGCCGCTGCCCCGAACCTCACCGGGAGCGCCCGGCGCGGAGTTGGATGGCTGCGTCCGGTCGGGAGAGGCATCTGGTCGTCGGGCCGTTGCCGCCAGGCGGTTCACGTCTGCCTGGCTCGCTGCGGGACGATCGCTCGGGCGGAACTGAGTCGCCCTTCGACGGCTGATACATGACGGCGCCTTCCAAGCGCGCGGCGCGCCGCTCGTTGAACTCGATCCGCCCGGACAACGACTCGTTGCGCATCTTAAGGTTCTTGACCTCGATGCCAAGTCGCGTGGTATCGACGACGAGGTTGTGGATCAGTTCGAAGAGCAGTTGATCGCGCGTTCGACGGGACTTCTCGGCTTGCGACTGAATCAGAACCGTGGCCGAGAGCCTTGGTATTGATGAACAGCCGAGTGATGGGACGCAGCACCAATCGAAACGATCGAAGCCACGCGCTGTCCGTCTGAAACACCGCGACGTCGTCGCTCAGCGTCCGGCACCCGCTCGGCCGCGAAACTTGACGCCCAGCCAGCGGCGGAACTCCCCGAGCAGGTTCGAATGGACTCTTTCGGGTCCAGGTATTTCTCGAGCTGCGCGGCCGCAAGGTCCTGAAGTCTGTTGCTCGGTGTACTCGACGCTCGCGTGGCTCGCGGATCTCGCCCCGGATCTCGCTCCATGATCTGCTCGACGTTGACTGGATTGGAGCGGACGTTGGAGTCAGCCATGGCTAACGGTGGTGGTGGCCGCCGCGACAGGCGGGAAGAGCGCCAGCCCAATCCCGGGGCAAGCAATACGTAACT
>ERZ1370068.708-contig-10648_pt1 | contig 23345 bp, 20 predicted proteins | sample MGYA00561227_ERZ1370068 | MGnify/ENA primary metagenome ERZ1370068 (study PRJEB38410, sample SAMEA6850437) | metagenome | study: Metagenomic assessment of the ecological functions of the soil: analysis of the soil microbiota associated with the...
TTACGTATTGCCGGCATCCTGACGCCCGCGCAGGCGGCCGCGGCGAGGCGGAGCGCTCGCGGGCGGGGTCGTGGTCGGGTCGGCGGCGCTGCTCGCGGCCGGAGGAGGGCGTGCCTCGGCGCTGGAGGCGTTCGTCGCCTCAGCTGCGCGACAGCGCTCGCCTGAGCGAGCAGCCAGTCGCGCGCGGCGTGCCAGGCCGCGGTCGCCGAGCGTTCGATGTGCCTCGTAGTGGCCCGTGTTCGGTGAGCACGACGCAGCTCGCAGGGATCATCCGGCTGGGCTGCGCTGCGGCCAGGCGTAGTCGCGTCGCGATGCGCATGGAGACGGTGTTGTCGCGGTCGCCGTGCAGCACGGAGCCGCGGATGCCGAGCAGGACGGCGTTCGCGCGGCGAGACGGCACGTAGCGCTCGTAGTGCTGCGGCCGGATCTCCCAGAAGTGCCTCGTGTCGGCGTGGAGGACGGCATGAGCCCCGCGCCGAGTGGCTGAGATCGAGAACGCCGGCCTGCGGACACGGCCGCGATGAAGCCGCGCGAGGTCGAGCGTCCCGGCGCATCCCCTGCAGCGTCGGGGCGCGCGGCCGCCCAGAGCGCCAGCTGTCCTCCGCCGAGTGCGCCGACGGCTACGACACGCGACAGATCGAGCGGCGCCTCCGAGCGTCCGGCGAGGCAGGTCGACGCCCGCCGCGACGTCCAGGAGAGTGCCGGGCCAGCCGCCGCCCCGACGCCGACGCGCTTCGGTACTCCGAGATTCCATCGCGGCGAGGCCGTGCGCGGCAAGGTCGAGGCAGAGATCGGTCCATGAGCGAGCGGTCGTACTGCGCCTTCCAGTAGCCGCCGTGAACGACGACGACGACCGCGAACGGTCCGGTGCCAGACGGGAGGAAGAGCTCTCCCGAGCTGGCTCGGGTCGGAGCCGTAGGAGTGTGTCGAGCGGGTCATGCGCCCGGCAGGATTCGAACCTGCGGCCTCGCGCTCCGGAGGCGCGCGTCTATCCCCTGAGCTACGGGCGCGGGCGACGGTATCGGCGCCCGCCTTGTCATCCGAGGGCCGACGTCGTAGGCTCAGGCGGTGCTCCTCGCGGATGTCGCCAGACGTACACCGGATCTCGTCACCACCGTCTCTCGTCGACGATCGCGTTGCAAGGCGTGGTTCGCGACGGCGGCGCTCGTCCTCGCGCTCGTCCAGGTGCACGACGGCCGCACGGATCTACGGGCGGCTGCAGCTTCCTCGCCCGAGCGCGGGCCGACGATCGCCCGCGTCCACCGCTGGTCGGGGCGGATCGCCATTCCTGCTGCACGCTGCCCGTGTTCTTCCACTGCGTCACGATCCTCGGCTTCCAGACGCCGGACGCGCGCGTCGCGGTACACGCGATCGTCGGGACGTTCTTCTACGGCGTCTTCGCCGCGAAGGTGCTGATCGTTCGCGATCGCTCGCTGCCGGGCTGGGCGCTTCCGACCGCCGGGCTGACGCTGCGCGTCGATGCTGGCCGTGCTCTGGCTGACGTCGAGCCTCTGGTACTTCACGACCGTGCAGGTTCGGGCTTCTGATGGGCCGCGGGTGGAGACCGATCCTCGGTCGGCGGCGCCGTCGTGGCGCGGGCACGTTCGCGCCTCGCGCAAGGCGCAGATGTTCGAGCCGTCGGCCTGCGGCGTCGCAGTCGCCGGCTGGCGACGTCTATCGCGGCGAGACCGTCCTTCGCAGCGCGACTGCTCCGGCTGTCACGGCGACCGTGGAAAGCGGGGCGGCGTCGGGCCCGTGCCTCGTCGAGACGCGGACATCGACGCGGCGGACGGTCGCGGCCGCGGTCGCAGCAGGGGCGCGGCGTGATGCCTGCCGGGCTCGTCAGCGGCCAGGAGCGAGGCAGACGTCGTCGCCTACGTCGTCTCGATCTCGAGCCCTACGCGGTAGTTTCCGGCAGTGGAGATCGAGGCCCGGATCGTCCGACTGCAGCTCGCCGAGACGTTCGTCATCGCGCGCGAGGCGACCGACTACGCGGACGTCGTCCACGTCTCGGTGACGCCACGAGGGCGTCACCGGCTACGGCGAGGCGGCGCCGGATCGAGCGCTACGGCGAGTCGGCGCGAGTCGGCGCATGCGCGTTCGTCGACGAGCACGGCGACGCTGCTCGGGGACGACCCGTTCGCGCTCGAGGACATCGGCGAGCGGCTCGCTGACCGTCGCCGGGCGAGCAGGCGGCCAAGTCGCGCGCTCGACGCCGCGCTCCACGACCTGCAGGGCAAGCTCCTCGGGCATCCCGGTCTCTCGGCTGCTCGGGCTGCCGCGAGCCGGCCCGCCGACATCGTGGACGATCTGGCTCGGCGACCCCGACGACATGGCGCGCCGCGCCGAGAAGGCGGCGGCGACGCTATCGACGGCTCAAGCTCAAGCTCGGCGGCGGCGACGGTCTCGACGTCGAGCGCGTGCGCGCCGTTCGCGGCGTCACGCGACCTCCCGCTGCATGGTCGACGTCAACGAGTGCGTGGTCGCTCGACGAGGCGCTCGACGCGCTCCCGCAGCTCGCGGAGCTCGGCGTCGAGTACTGCGAGCAGCCGCTCCGCGCCGGTGACGACGGCGGGCGCGAGCTGAAGGCAGCGCTCGCCGATCCCGATCTACGTCGACGAGGACTGCCACACGCTCGCCGACGTCGCAACGCTGCGCCGAGATCGCGCACGGGATCAACATCAAGCTCGCGAAGTCGGGCGGCATCCGCGAGGCGATCCGCATGGCGCACGCCGCGCGGGCGCTGCGGCCTGGGCGTGATGCTCGGCTGCATGCTCGAGTCGGGCCTCGGGATCGCGGCCGGCTGCTGCGTGGCGCCGCTCTGCGACCACGTCGACCTCGACGGGAACCTTCTGCTGCGCGCGACGACCCGTGGCCGGGCGTCGAGCTCGTCGACGGCGATGCAGATCCCGTCGCTCGGGCCGGGCTCGGCGTCGCTCATGCGTGAAGAGCTCGTAAGCGCTCTCCAAGGACTACGGCGTCCATCCGTACGGGAAGTGGGGAAAGCGTTCTGGCGGCTCACCCTCGCTGGCGGATCTCGGCGTGCCACCGGGGCAACGACGGCGCGGTGTCGGCGGCGGAGCAGGCGCTCGGCTGGGTCGCGAGCCCCACTCGGCTCGCGCGGAGATCCGCAAGCGGCGCATCGGGGGTCGCATCAGGCGGTGTGGGTCACAGGAGGGCCGTGCGCTTTGCGGCGTGCATCGACGTCGGTCTGCGAGGTGATCCGCGTCTGACGTGCTCTGCCGAGGAGCTCGTCGACAGCCAATGGCCCGACGGTGCTGAACTGCGATCGCCAATGGGACTGCACGCACTCGTCGTTCAACGAGACGTAAATTCGATCCTGGGGCTGGCGCGCTACGGCGCGACGGACGCAGCCGCCAGGGGGCCGAGTTCCTTGCTCGAGCATCAGGTCGCGTACTGCATCGCACCGGCGAGCTTCTGCGCATCCGACCATCCTGCGGCTCCGCTACCCGCCGTACTGGCACTACGACCTGGTCGCGGCCCGCGCACCGTCGCTGCCTCCGTCGGCCGAATTGACCCCGCGGCTCGAGAAGCCCCTCGACGCTCTCGAGGAGAAGCGGCACGAGGACGGCACCTGGCACGTCGTGGGAAGTGCGGAAGGCTCAGGGCCTGAAGGGGAGCAACGTCGAGGTCGCCCACTGCACCGCCTGCGAACGCCGCTGACCGAGCAGGCCGAGAGCGTGCTCCACCTGGCCGGGCGTCAACAGATTTCGCGACGTGACGACCGGCGCATCCTCATCCTCGGCGAGGGGTTCTCGCACGATCCGCACTACGGCAAGACGATGCGCGGGATCATCCGCTACGGACCTGACCCGGTCGTCGCCATCCTCGACTCGCAGCGCGCCGGAGATGAGCCACGAGGGGATCCCGATCGTCGCGAACTGTCGACGACGCGCTTCGCTTCGAGCCGACCGTCGCCGTCGTCGGCGTTGCGACTCCAGGGCGGCCGCTTCCCGCCGGCCTGGCGAGAGCTCGCTGAAGGCGATGCATCGGCGCCGGCCTCGACGTCGAGAGCGGCCTGCACGAGTTCATCTCCGACGATCCCGGAGCTCACCGAGCTCGCCCGCGAGCGACGGCGTCGAGCTGCGCGACCTGCGCAAGCCGCCCGCGGGGCTGAACGTCCCGACCGGGGCGAACCTCGAGGTCGACGCGACGATCGTGCTCACGGTCGGCTCCGACTGCGCGATCGGAAAGAAGACGGTCGCGGTCGAGCTCGACCTCGAGGCGCGGCGGCGCGGGCTCGACGTCGGTGTTCGTGCCGACCGGGCAGACCGGGATCGCGATCGCGGGGTGGGGATCGCCGTGGACGCGGTGGTCTCCGACTTCCTCGCCGGCGCGGCCGAGCGGCTCGTCGTCGAGGGAGCGACGGCGCGGCGGGAAGCTCCTCTTCGTCGAGGGGCAGGGCTCGCTCGTCCATCCGATGTACTCGGGCGTGACGCTCGGGCCTCGTTCACGGTCGCCGCTCCACACGCGTTCGTCCTCTGCCACGCCGCCGGATCGACCGAGATCGAGGGCTGTCCTGGGCACGCGATCCCGCCGCTCACGGACCTGGTCGAGCTCCACGAGCGCATCTCGCTCCCAGCCCGCACGCGCGAAGGTCGCGTGCATAGCGGTGAACACGCAGCGCCTGCGCGACGACGACGACGCGCGCGCGCGCGATCGCCGAGATCGCCGAGCGAAACCGGGCTTCCCGCGGACGATCCCGTCCGCTTCGGCGCCAGCAGCATCTGCTTGACGCGCTCTCGCGCGGCTCTAGGCTCCCAGCCGCTGCGGGCGGTGGGGAGCCCGCGATCGGTGGACTGGGATGCGGATCCTCGCTGCGGCAACAGTATCCTGTCGCTGCGCTCCTGACCGGAGCGTCGGTCGCCGTTGCCGCCGACGTCGGGCGCGAACGACGATTCGGCGAAGTTCGAGGACGACGCCGGCGCCGCGCTGTACGGCCGCATGTCCGAGCCTCGGGCTGCGGCGGACGGTGATCGGCGTCCGCTTCGTCCCGAGCGAGGCGGTCGTGATCCAGGACAAGCAGCTCCTCGACCGGGCGATCGCGAGCGCGACCGACGCCGGCCTCCGAGTCGTGCTCGCCGTCTACCCCGTATCCGCCGACGCGAGCTCGAGGCGGGCCTCGGCTCGCCGTCGATGTTCGCGTCGTACGTCGGCGTGCTGGCGTCGATCTACCCGCAGGTGAGGCAGTTCGTGATCGGGAACGAGCCGAACCAGCCGGCGTTCTGGCGGCCGCAGTTCGACGCCGCATGGCAACAACGTCTCGGCGCCGAGCTGCGGGCCGTACCTCGCGGCCGCCTACGACACGCTGAAGTCGGTCGATCCCGAGATCTCGCGTCGTCGGCGTCGGGCTGTCGCCGCGCGGCAACGATCGGCCGACGCGCGAAGAACAACATCTCGACGTCGCCCGTCCGCTTCCTGCGCGCGCTCGGCGCGCTGGTACCGCAGGAGCGGCCGCACGAAGCCGCTCATGGACGCGTTCAGCTTCCATCCGTATCCCGAACGAGGCGACCGACTCCGCTCGAGCGCGGCTACCAGTGGCCGAACGCCGGCTTCGCGAACCTCGATCGGCTGAAGCAGGCGCTCTGGGACGCGTTCCAACGGCACCGGGCAGCCCACGACGGTCGACGGGCTCGAAGCTCCACCTCGACGAGGTTGGCTGGCAGGTCGACACCGCCGGGCGCGCGTCGGCTACCGCGGGCTCGAGAACGTGCCTCGTCACGGACGAGATCACGCAAGCTGCGATCTACGGGCAGCTGATCAGGGAGGCCGCATGTGACCCCGACGTGGCGTCGCTCAGCTTCTTCGGTTTCCACGACGACGGCCTGCGCACACGGCTTCCAGGCGGGCCTCGAGCGTGCCGACGGCGAGCGCGCGGGCGTCAGCGCGCCGCGGTGAGTGCGCGCGATTCCTGACGGCTGCGCCAGGCGAGCTAGGTACCTGGGTGCCGGAGATCGACGTCCTCGGCGCTGAAGGTCGCAGTCGGTGCGACGAGGCCCCGAGGTCACAGCTCGCGTCGCCGCTGGGGAGGACGCCCGCGCGAGGGTGTGCGTCCGTGCTGCGTCGTATGCACTCTCGGCGGCTCGAGCGCTGCCGCTCCGTGGCCGTGCCGGGACTGCGTCTCGCTCAACGTCGCCGTGCCGGCCCCGGCGGGGACGATCGGCCGTGTCGAGGTTGCGCGTCCAGTTCTGCAGCGCGAGGCGAACCGCACGCGCCGCACGCTCGTCGTGCGTCGGGCGATCCTGACGCGCTGAGCCGCCCTTGACATCGAACACATGTTCGTGCCATAGTGCGAACACATGTTCGGTCGTGTCGTCATCGTCGTCCTTTCGCCGCGCTCTGCTGGGCGGTGCTTGCCCGCGGACACCGGAGCGAGTGGCACGCCGCAGCATCACACCGTGAGAACGGGCGAGACGCTCTGGACGATTGCGGCCGCTCGGTACGGGGCGACCCGCGCGCCGGGGTCTGGAAGCTGCAGCAGGCGAACCACCTCGCGAGCGCGACGATCGCGCCCGGGCAGCACTTGCTCGTGCCGTAGCTCGAACGCGCGCGCTAGGCGGCGGTGATATGAACCCGTCGAATGGCCTCCGACCGCATCCTCGAGCTGCTGCGTCGCCCGGTCGACATCGACGAGTACGCGGAGATTCGCGAGCTCTGGAAGACGCACTCGATCGCTGAGGACAACCGCGACCTCCCCGGCCTCATCTCGACGCTGACCGAGGACTGCGTCTACGAGGTCGATGGGCACCGGCGCTCGCTGGGAGGGGCACGAAGGTGCGGCACGCTTCTACACCGAGCTCCTCACGGCGTTCCCCGACATCCACTTCGACCTCGAGTACATCGTGATCGGGCCGCAGGGCGTCTGCGAGGAAGCGCGCGTGACGGCGACGCACGCGGCGCGCTGGCTCGAGCACGAGCCGACGGGCGAGCGCCTCGAGTGGCGCAACGCGATCTTCTTTCCGTGGGATCCGGCGGCGAAGAAGTTCCGGGGCGAGATGGTCTACACCGACCTCGCCTTCCCGGCCGCCTAGCCGACGCGCGACCGCAGCCGCTCGCCGCGTCGGGCGGCAGGATCTCCGCCGGTCGACGGCGGTGCGACTGCCGCGAACGCGTCCACGACGGCCGGGTTGAACTGCTTCCCGCGCCCGGCGTGGATCTGCAGCATCGCCTCGTTCATCGGTCGAGTGCGACGGCGTAGCGGACGGTCGGTCGTCATGGCGTCCCACGCGTCGGCGATCGCGATGATCGCGGCCTCGACTGGGATGCTCGTCCCGCTCAGGCCGTCCGGATAGCCGAGGCCGTCCCAGCGCTCGTGATGGTGCCGGATTGCCGGGGACGCAGGCGCTGAGCGACGAGATGCGCGCGACGATCTCGGCACCGCGCACGGCGTGCTCGCGCATGATCGGCTGCTCCGCGGCGATCGAGCCGGTCGGGCTTCGTCAGGATCGAATCGGGCATCCCGATCTTCCCGATGTCGTGGAAGAGCGGCAGCCGTCGCGAGTGCGCCGAGTTGCCTCGCGGAGAGACGCAGCTCGCGGCCGATCGCAAGCGAGACGCGCCTGACGCGCTGCGAGTGGCCCGCCGTATACGGGTCGCGCGCCTCGACTGCTGCGTTCGAGCGTCTCGATCGTCTCGAGCAGCGTGGCTTCGAGCTCGCGCGTCGACTCGACGACGTCGCGCGAGCTGGGCGAGCGAGATCATCGTTCTGTGCTCGCATCCACGCGACGCGCCTCGCACCATGAGCGCCAGGCGCGAGCCAGAGGAGACCGAAGACCAGCCCCACCGCGTACCAGATCGTCCGCTTCGCCGCCCCGTCAGTCGCGGTGACGACGTTGTCGTCGAGCGACACCTCTGCGGCGCCCACGACTCGGCCCCGCGCGCTGTGGAGCGGAGCCCACACCTTGACCACAGGCGCTGCTTTGCCTGATCGGGATCGACGCAGCTGTGCGCTCGGGACGTTCGCGCGTACCACGTCGTCTTCAGGTCAGGACTCGTCCGGACGCCGGCCCGATCCGATCCGGTCTGGTCGGTCGAGAACACGAGCCGCCCGTCGCCGGGCGTAGACGTTGAGTCCACGCACGTCGTCGGAGAGCCGAACCGATGTTCCTGAGACGTCGCAGCGCACGCGCGGGCGTCACGGCGACCGATCTCCTGGTCGCGACGCTCGGCCTGAGCGACCGCGTCCAGCGTATGCCGCCGACATCGCGCGCGTTGTCCTGTGAGCGCGGCTCGACGCGAGGTCGCTCGAGAGGCGAGAGGAGAGCGCGACGGCTCCGACCGCGAGCGATCGACCGCCGACGACGACGAGGAAGACGCGGAGCAGCGTCAGGGGACGCCCGAGACCGGACGAGCGGTATTCCCGCATATGCCGCATGCGAGCTGTATCGGCTCGCACAAGGTCGAAATTGAGCGCCCGAGTACAATCGGCCGCCAGTGGACCTCGACGTCGTCTTCCTCGGGACGTCAGGCTCCATGCCGACGGCGAAGCGGCGCTCAGCGCGACGCTGGTGACGGCGCGGCGGCGACCGGCTCCTGTTCGACTGCTCGGAGGGCACGCAGCGGCAACTTCTGCGCAGCGACGTCGGCCTCGTCGAGCTCGAGGAGATCTTCCTCACGCACTACCACGCCGACCACTACCTCGGCCTTCCGGGCATGCTCAAGACGTTCGCATTGCGCGGCCGCGAAGTGCCGCTGACGATCTACGGACCGCACGGGCTCGACGAGCTGCTCCGCACGTTGCGGCGGATCTTCGGTCGGCTGACGTACCGAGGTCTCGGCGGTCGAGCTCGAGGCGGGGACGGGCTGGAGCGCGACGGACTACGCGATCGAGCCCGTTCGCCGTCGACCACGGCATGACGGCGTTGGGCTACGCGATCGTCGAGGACGTCGCGCCCGGGGCGCTTCGACGTCGATGCCGCCGATGGGCTCGGAGTTCCCGACGGCCGTGAGCGTGGCGCGCTCCAGCGCGGCGAGATCGTGACGCTGGCGGACGGTCGCGTCGTCACGCCCGACGACGTGCTCGGGGCCGCCCGGACGGGCCGGAAGCTCGTCATGACGGGAGACACGGCGCCGGCAGCCTCAGTGGTGGAGGCGGCCACCGGCGCGGACGTTCTCGTCCACGAGGCGACGTTCCTGGCCGACGAGCGCGCGCGCGCACGCGAGACGTCGCACTCGACCGCGGGCGAAGCGGCGCTGGTCGCACAGGAGGCCGGCGTGAAGCTACTCGCGCTCACGCACGTCTCGACGCGGTACTTCGGACACCAGGTGGTGGAGGAGGCGACGCAGCTCTTCCCCGCGACAGTCGTCCCGCGCGCGACTTCGACCTGATCACGATCCCGTTCCCGGAGCGCGGCGACCGGAGCTCGATCCGCCCGGGGCGCGGCACCGGCCGGGCCGCCCGCGGACGAGGCCGCTACACCTCGCCGAGCCAATCCTTTAACCCGGTCCAGCGAGGCCGGAAAGCGAGCGAGATGTCGACGCATCGTCCCCGCTGACGCCACCGCGAGGCAACTCCTCGACGACGAGGCGATCGCGAAGGCGCTTTCCGCATCGCGCACGAGATCATCGAGCGCACGGAGCGAGCCTCGACGAGCGTCGCGCTCGTCGGGATCCAGTCGCGCGGCGCACCCGCTCGCGTCGCGCCTCCGCCGGCTCGTCGAGGAGCGAAGCGGCGTCGCGCTCCCCGTCGGCGCGCTCGACATCACCTTCCACCGCGACGACGTCCACGTCCGCGACGGCGGTCGGCCGCCGGGACGGCAGCCGGTCGTCCGCGCCACGAGCATCGCGTTCCCGATCGAGGGGATGACCGGTCGTCCTCGTCGACGACGTGCTCTACACGGGGCGGACGATCCGCGCCGCGATCGACGCGCTCCTCGAGTTCGGGCGTCCGGCGCGCGTTCAGCTGCGCAGTGCTGGTCGATCGCGGGCCACCGCGAGCTGCCGATCCGTCCCGACTACGTCGGCAAGAACCTTCCAACCGGACGCGATGAGCGCATCCAGGTCGAGCTGATCGGAGATCGACGAGCGCGACGGCGTCTTCCTCATCGCGCGAGCGAGAGGACGAGCGACCGTGCCTGAGCTTCGACCCGCCCGCAGCGTCGCGCGCGCCACCTGCTCGTCGATCGGCGATCTCACGCGCGACGACATCGAGCGCATCGCTCGAGACGGCCCAGTCGCTCGGCCGCATCACTCGACCGCGAGATGAAGAAGCTGCCGACGCTCCGCGGTCGCACGGTCGTGAACCTCTTCTACGAGTCCTCGACGCGAACGCTCGCGAGCTTCGAGCTCGCCGCCAAGCGCCTCTCCGCGGACACGATGTCGATCCGCTCCGCAGGCTCGTCGGTCGACAAGGGCGAGTCGCTCAAGGACACGGCGCTCACGCATCGCCGCGTACGAGCCCGGACGTGATCGTCGTCCGCCATCCGTCGATCGGCGCGCCGCAGCTGGTCGCGCGGCTCACCGACGCGCACGTCGTGAACGCCGGCGACGGCAAGCACCAGCATCCGACCCAGGCGCTGCTCGACCTCTATCGCGATGCGACGCGGCGCTCGGGCGGCTCGAGGGCGTGCGCGTCGCGATCGTCGGAGACGTCCTGCACTCGCGCGTCGCGCGCTCGCTCGTCCAGGCGCTCGCGCTCGTCGGTGCGAGTCGACCTCGTCGGCCCGCCGACGCCTCGTGCCGCGCGGAATCGAGGGACTCGGGCTGCAGCGTCTCGCACGGACATCGGCGCGATCGCGGACGCCGACGTCGTCTACGTCCTGCGCATGCAGCGCGAGCGCATGGAGGAAGGCGCGACTTCGTCCCGTCGCTCCGCGAGTACACCGCGCTCTACGGGATCACGCCGGAGCGCGTCCGGCCCGGGCAGGTCGTGATGCACCCTGGGCCCGATGAACCGCGGGATCGAGATCGACCCGCGCGTCGCCGACTCGCGAGCAGGCGCTCGTCACCGACCAGGTGCGGGCCGGGCTCGTCGTGCGTGGATGGCGGTGCTCTACGACCTGCTCACGGTGGCGCCGGTAGCCGGCCCGGCAACCGGCGGCGCTCGGCGTGAGTGCTGTTCTCGCGCAACGGACCGGCGCCGACTCGCTGACGCTCGAGGGCGCGCGTCGTCGCCCCGGCGCAGGGCATCGACGAGGCGCTTCGGCATCACGCGTCGACCGACGGTGTGATCACGGCGATCGAGCCTGCGTCGCCGAGACGGGCTCGTGCTCGCGCCGGCCTTCGTCGACCCGCACGTCCACCTGCGAACGCCCGGTCGCGAGGACGAGGAGACGATCGCGCTCCGGAACGGAGGCGGCCGCGGCCGGGGGTACTGCGCGATCCTGGCGATGCCGAACACCGAGCCGGTCGTCGACTCGGCGTCCGTCCTCGGCGCTCTCGTCGAGCGTGCGCGCGACGAGGCGGTCGTGCCGACGGGCTTCATGGCGGCGATCAGCAAGGGCCAGCTGGGCGACGAGCTGACGGAGATGGCCGAGCTCGCCGCCACCGGCGCCGCGGCATTCACGGACGACGGCCGTCCGGTCGTCTCTGCCGGGCTGATGCGTCGCGCGCTCCAGTACAGCGCGCTCACGAACTGCGTCTCGCGCTCCACTGCGAGGAGCCGTCGCTCTCGCGCGGCGGGCACGACGCACGAGGATCGGTCGTCGGCGGAGCTCGGCCTCGGCCGGTACCCTCGACGGCGAGAGCGTGATGGTCGAGCGCGACGTGGCGCTCGCCGGAGCCGAAGGCCGTCCACTCCACCTCATGCATCTCTCGGCGCGCGAGTCGGTCGCAGCGGTCGACGCATGCGCTCGCCGCGGGCGTACAGGCCACCGCCGAGGTGACTCCGCATCATCTCGTGCCTCACCGACGAGCCGTCCGTCCGCTCACTCGACACGAACGTGAAGATGAACCCGCCGCTCCGCTCGGACGCTGACCGCGAGTCGCTGCGCGATGCGCTCAGGACGTGGCTCGATCTCATGCGTCGCGACCGACCACGCGCCACACGCGCGGCACGAGAAGGACGTGCCGTTCGAGGAGGCGCCGTTCGGCGTGACCGGGCTCGAGACCGCCTTCGCTGCGCTACTCACCCGTTCCTCGTCGGGATCGCGTCGCTCGAGACGCGTGCTCGAGCGCATGTCCGGCGGGGCCTGCGCGAGCGTTCGGCCTGCCCGAGCCGCGGATCGAAGTGGGCGCGGCCGCGAACCTCGTCGCTGCTCGACCTCGACGCCGAATGGAGTCGACGTGACGGAGGACGGCTTCCGCTCGCGCTCGGCGAACTCGTGGCTCCTCGGCGAGACGCTCCAGGGGCAGGTCGCGAAGACGGTCGCCGAGCGGGCGCGTGGTGTTCGAGCGATGAGCGGCGAGCTATCTCGTCCTCGAGGACGGGCACCGTCTTCCGCGGTCGCTCGGTCGCCGCGCGACGGCGTCGCGTTCGGCGAGGCGGTCTTCACGACCGGCGATGACCGGCTACCAGGAGACCGTCACCGACCCGAGCTACGCGCGAGCAGCTCGTCTGCTTCACCGCGCCGATGGTCGGCAACTACGGCGTCGCCTCCGAGCGAGGCGAGTCGAGCGAGCCGCACGCGCGCGCGCAGTCGCTGCATGCGCGCGCTCGGCGGCGCGGAATGGGCCGACTGGCTGCACGAGCACGGCATCGTCGCGCCTCGATGGAATCGACACGCGCTCGCTCGTCCTGCGGCTGCGCGACGCGGGCGCGATGCGCGCGGCTGCGCGTTGCCGACGAGCGTGCTGCCCGGCGACCGACGCACTCGGACGCAGGTCCGGGCGCAGCCCTCGATGGAAGGACAGGCGCTCGTCGCGCGGCGTCTCCACGCCGGAGCCGTACGTGGTCTACGCCGAGGACGGGCACGTCGCGGGTCGCGGTCGTCGACTACGGGGCGCAAGCGCTCGATCATGCGGCGGCTCGCGGATGCGGGCGCGGCGGTGACCGTCTTCCCGCACACGACCGTCTGCCGACGAGCTGCGCCGGGTTACGACGGCGTCGTCCTCTCGAACGGCCCCGGCGACCCCGAGCCGCTCGTCGACGAGACCGAGATCGTGCGCGGCCTGCTCGGCCGCGTGCCCATGCCTCGGGATCTGCCTCGGCCACCAGCTGCTCGGCCTCGCGACCGGTCACTCGACGTACAAGCTGCCCTTCGGCCACCGCGGCGCCAACCATCCCGTGCTCGAGCGCGCGCACGGGCGCGTGCTCGTGACGAGCCAGAACCACGGCTTCGCCGTCGCGCCGATCTGAGGACGCGCGAGGCGACGCTACGTCTCGCTCTACGACGGCACGGTCGAGGGCTTCGACTTCCCGAGCTGCGCGCCCGCTCGGTGCAGTTCCATCCCGAGGCCGAGGCCAGGCCCGCACGACGCCTGGCCGATCCTCGAGCGCTGGGTCGACGGAGCTGCAGCAGCGATGCCGCGGCGCGAGCGACATCCGACTCGATCTGCGTGATCGGCTCAGGGCCGATCGTGATCGGCCAGGCGTGCGAGTTCGACTACGCCGGCTGCCAGGCGCTGAAGGTGCTGCGCGAGGACGGCTTCCGCACGATCGTCGTCAACTCGAACCCGGCGACGATCATGACCGACCCCGGCTTCGCCGACCGCACGTACATCGAGCCGCTCGACCTCGAGGGCGTCGCGGCGTCCTCGAGCCGCGAGCGCCCCGACGCGCTGCCTGCCGACGCTCGGCGGCCAGACGGCGCTCAACCTCGCGATCGAGCTCGACCGAAGCGGGCGTCCTCGACGATCTCGGCGTCGAGCTGATCAGGCGCCCGTCGAGGTCGATCCGCCGCGCCGAGGACCGCGAGCTCTTCCGCGACGCCGTTCGAGCTCGTGCGGCCTCGAGGTGCCGGCGTCGCGTGATCGTGACGTCGCTCGACCGAGCTCGACGGCATCCCGGCTGCCGCGGTCGTCCGTCCGGCGTTCACGCTCGGCGGCCACGGCGGCGGCTTCGCCGACGATCCGCGCGAGCGCTCGCGTGCGCAGGTCGAGCGCGGCCTGCTGCGGAGTCGCCGATCGGCGCAGGTCCTCGTCGAGGAGTCGGTGCGCGGCTGGGACGAGTTCGAGCTCGAGGTCATGCGCGACCGCGCGGACAACGTCGTCATCGTCTGCTCGATCGAGAACCTCGACCCGATGGGCGTGCACACCGGCGACTCGGTCACCGTCGCGCCGCAGATGACGCTCTCCGACGAGGCGTACCAGGAGCTGCGCGACGCCGCGCTGCGCGATCATCCGCGCGGTCGGCGTCGAGACCGGGCGGCTCGAACATCCAGTTCGCGCGCGATCCGCGAGCACCGGCGAGCTGCGCGTGATCGAGATGAACCCGCGCGTCTCGCGCTCGTCGGCGCTCGCGTCGAAGGCGACGGGCTATCCGATCGCGAAGGTCGCCGCGAAGCTCGCCGTCGGGCTACACGCTCGACGAGATCCCGAACGACCTCACGAAGACGACGCCGCGCGAGCTTCGAGCCGACGCTCGACTACGTCGTCGTCAAGTTCCCGCGCTTCGCGTTCGAGAAGTTCCTCGGCGCCGACGCGCGCGCTCGGCACGCAGATGAAGTCGGTCGGCGAGGCGATGGGCATCGGCCGTACGTTCTCGGAGGCGTTCCTCAAGGCGCACGGATCGCGCGGAGCTCGAGCGCGGCGCGCCGACGCCGTGGCCGAGCCTCGCCGACAGGATCTGCCCGAGAGGCCTGCATCCGTGGTTTCGCGCAGAGATCGCGCGGCGCGGCGATCGCTGGCCGACGGCGACATCGCAGCCGCGAAGCGCGCCGGCTGGGGCGACGACACGCTCGGGAGGCGCTCGGGACCAGCGGGGCCGAGGTGCGTCGGCGCCGGCACGAGCTCGGCATCCGGCCCGTCTTCCGCCGGGTCGACTCCTGCGCCGGTCGAGGTCGACGCCGCGTCCAACTACTTCTACTCGACCTGGGGCGAGGAGGACGAGGCGCCGCCGACCGGAGACACGCCGCGCGTCGTCATCCTCGGCTCGGGCCCGAACCGCATCGGCCAGGGGATCGAGTTCGACTACTGCTGCGTCCACGCCGCCCAGACCTTCCGCGCGCTCGGCTACGAGGCCGTGATGGTCAACTGCAACCCGGAGACCGTCTCGACCGACTACGACACCTCCGACCGCCTCTACTTCGAGCCGCTCTCGCCGGAGGAGGTGCTCGCGGTCGTCGACCGCGAGCAGCCCGTCGGCGTCGTCACCCAGTTCGGCGGCCAGACGCCGCTCGCGCCTCGCGCGACGCATCGAGGAGGCGGGCTACCGCATCCTCGGCACGCCGCACGAGGCGATCGACCTCGCCGAGGATCGCGAGCGCTTCGGCGCTGCTCGCCGAGGAGCTCGGCGTTCGCTGCCCGCCGTGGGCGATCGTCGCAGGCGTCGACGAGGCGCTCGTCGCGGTCGCGGACGATCGGCTACCCGGTGCTCGTGCGCCCGTCGTACGTGCTCGGCGGTCGGGCGATGCGCGTCTGCTACGACGCCGACCAGCTCGAGCGCGGCCGCATGGCGTCGTGCACGGCACACGTCCTCGCTCGACCGCTTCGTCGAGAACGCGATCGAGATCGACGTCGACGCGCTCTGCGACGGCGAGGACGTCTACATCGCCGCGGTCATGCAGCACGTCGAGGAGGCGGGCGTCCACTCCGGCGACTCGGCCTGCGTGCTCCCGGCACCGTCGCTCACGCTCGCGCGCGCTCGAGGTGGAGCACGTCGTCAAGCGGCTCGGACCGGCGCTCGGCGTCGTCGGGATCCTGAACGTGCAGCTCGCGATCGCCGACGGCGACTGGTCTACGTCCTCGAGGTGAACCCGCGCGCGTCGCGCACCGTGCCGTTCGCGTCGCAAGGCGATCGGCGTGAACCTCGTCGACGCCGCCTGCCGGCTCGCGCCGGCGCGAACGCTCGCCGAGCTCGACGCTGCCGGTGCCGCCGCCCGGCGCAGGTGAGCGTCAAGGCGGCAGTGCTGCCGTTCGCGCGCTTCCCCGGCGCCGACCCGGTGCTCGGCCCGGAGATGCGCTCGACCGGCGAGGTCATGGCGAGCGCGGCCGACCTGCCGACTGCGCTCGCGAAGGCGGAACGCGCCGCGGGCGGCCGCTACCCACGTCGGGCACCGCGTTCCTGTCGCGTTCGGGACGAGGACAAGCCGGCGGCGGTTCCGGTCGCAGCGGCGCTCGCCGGGCTCGGCTTCGAGCCGATCGCGACCGAGGGGACGGCGCGGACGCTCGCGCAGCCGGCCTCGAGATCGACGACGTCGCAAGGTGGCCGACGCCGTCGGCGGAGAGGAGACGGTCGTCGACCTCGATCCGGAGCGGCCGGTGCGACCTCGTCGTCAACACGCCGCAGGGAAGCGGACGCACGCGCCGACGGCTACCTCATCCGCGAGGCGGCGCTCGTCGCGCGTGCCGCCGTGCATCACGATCTCGCGGGGCCGCGGCGGCCGTGCACGCGATCGCGCAACGCCGCGCCGAGTCCGCGCTCTCGCTCCAGGAGCGCGATCGGGATCGACGCATGACGCTCGACGAGCGCTCTGTCATGGCGGCCGCGAGGCTCGAGGGACGCTGCCGTTGTCGCAGCCGACGCGGTCGGGCCGTACACGCTCCTGCGGCTCGACGCGCGGCGTGCTCGAGCCGGGCACGCCCGGCCAGTTCTTCATGCTCGAGGCGCCCGGGCGCGCTGCTGCCGCGGCCGATCTCGCTCTGCCTGGCGCCGCGCGGCGAGCTCGCCTTCCTCGTCGACCCGATCGGCCCGGGCACGCGAGCGCTCTGCGACGCTCCGAGCCGGGCGACGCGATCGACGTGCTTCGGCCCGCTCGGCAACGGCTTCGACCTGGACGTCGAGCGGCCGCTGCTCGTCGGCGGCGGGATCGGGATCGCGCCGCTGCCGTACCTCGCCGAGGCGCTCGGCGACCCGCCGGCGATCCTCGGGTTCCGCAGCGAGCGCCACGCCGAGGCGGCGGCGCTCCTGCCCGAGCGCCGAGGTCGTCGATCGACCCGACGCTCGTGACGGAGCTGCTGCCCGCACGAGCCGCACGACGTCCTCGCGTGCGGGCCCGAGCCGATGCTCGAGGCGGTCGCGCGCGCTCGCTCCCGGCGCCGCAGCTCGCGTGGGAGGCGCCGATGGCGTGCGGCTACGGCGCCTGCTACGGCTGCGTCGTCGAGGTCGACGGCGAGCTGCAAGCGGCTCTGCGTCGAAGGGCCCGCGTGCTGTGCATGCTCCTGAACGCGATGCGGCGTGCCTCGACGCGCTCGACCGCGCCCGACGTCGCGCGCAGCCTCGACGCGTTCGTGACGAAGACGGTCACGCCGCTGCCACGCGAGGGGAACCCGCCGCCGCGCATCGCGGAGACCGACGCGGGATGCTCAACTCGATCGGTCTCGCGAACCCGGGCCGCGAGCCTGTTCCTGGCGCAGACACCTGCCGCGTCTGCGCGCACTCGGCGTCCCGCTCTGGGTCTCCGTCGGCGGCTTCTGCGGCTGCGGACTACGCGCGAGACGTGCGCGCGGCTCGACGGACGTCGACGAGGTCGATCGAGCTCAACCTGTCCGTGCCCGAACGTCGACGAGGCGCCCGAGACGCGCGGCCGAGATCGTCGCCGCGTGCCGCGCGGCGACGGCGCTGCCGCTCTACGCGAAGCTCTCGCCCGCGACGTGGGACATCGGCGAGACCGCGCGCGCCGTCGAGGCGGCCGGTGCGGACGGGCTCTCGCTCGTCAACACGCATGCGCGGCCTCGCCCTCGACGAGGACGCTGCCGCCCGACGCTCGCGCGCGGCGACCGGCGGGCTACTCGGGCCCGCGCTGAAGCCGATCGCGCTCGCCGCGGTGTACGCGCTGCGCGGCAGGCGACCGAGCTGCCGATCGTCGGCATGGGCGGCGTCTGCACCGGGCGCGACGCGCTCGGAGCTGATCGCGTGTCGGTGCGACCCACGTCGCGCTCGGAACGGTCCTCTTCGCCGGACCCCGATGCGCCCGGCGCGTCCGGCGCGAGCTCGCGTCGAGGCGCGCCGAGACTGGATTCGACGGACGCGGAAACGCGCGTTCTGCGACGGCTCGAAGCCTGTTGTCCGGTGTCGACAACCGAGCAAAGCCGACAGGCTTGCACGGCGGCTGAGAGGATCTGGTAGTATGCGGCCGCTCATGGTGCCGCCCCAGTCGCAAGTCCAGGCCCCGGTTCGCTCGCTCGACCAGCGGATGGAGGCACTTCAAGCGGGCCAACGACATCCGGGTCAGGCGGCGCAGCTGAAGAAGCGACCTCAAGTCCGGCGAGGTGTCGATCGACGAGATTCTCGCGCGACCCGCCCGGAGTACGTCTCGACCGCGAAGGTCTTCGACATGCTCATGGCGGTGCCGAAGTTCGGCCGCGTGAAGGCCGCGCGGCTGCTCAACCAGTGCCGGATCAGCCAGTCGAAGACGGTCGGCGGTCTGTCCGACCGCCAGCGGCAAGAGCTGATTGACCTCTTCAACCGGCTAGCGCTGCCGCGGCGTCTTCGTCGTCACCGGCCCGTCCGGCGCCGGGAAGGGACGATGGTGCAGGCGTCTGCTCGACGCGTGTCCCGGGCTGCGAGCTCGCGGTCTCGGCGACGACGCGCGCCGCGCCGGCCCGACGAGGGCGACGGCGTCGCACTACTGGTTTCCTCTCCGACGAGCGAGTTCGACGCGCCGGCTCGAGAGCGGCGAGTTCCTCGAGTACCATGCCTTCCGCTGGGGCCAGCGGTCCGGGACGCTGCCTCCGAGCTCGACCGGATCGCGCGAGGACGGGCGGCATCCGCTGCTCGAGCTCGGACCGAGGGCCGCTCGCCGTGCAGCGACCGCATTCGCAGGCGCGGTCACGATCTTCATCGACGCGCCGCTCGACGAGCTCGAGCGCCGGCTACGCGAGCGCGCCACCGAAAGCGGCGGGCGAGATCGAGGAGCGGATCGCGCTCGCGGCCGAGCAGCGCGAGCTAGCGCGCACGAGTTCGACTACGTGGTCGAGAACGACGACCGCGAGCGCGCCGCCGAGCGAGTGCTCGCGCATCGTCGAGCGCGAGCTGCAGCGCTGCCGCTACCATGGCGCGGCCGATGATTCATCCCACGCATCGATCGACCTGCTCGACACAGGTCGGACTCGCGCTACGCGCTCGGTGATCGTCGCGGCCAAGCGGGCCCGGCAGATCAACAACTACCACCACCAGCTCGGCGAAGGCACCTTCGACGAGTTCGCGCCGCCGCTCGTCGAGTCGCGCTCGAAGAACTACCTGACGATGGCCCTCGAGGAAGTCGCCGAGGGCAAGATCACGTACGAGTACACGTAGCGACGCGCAAGTCACGCGCGCGTCCGGTGCGCTCGAGCTGAGCGGCCGCGTGTCGCGGCGCTGCAGGCACAATCAGCAGTGGCCGGTTCTGCTCGGCGTTACCGGCGGCATCGCCGCCTACAAGGCGTGCGAGCTGACGCGGCTGCTCGTGAAGGGCGGGTCACGACGTCGTCCCGCTCGTCACGCCCGGCGCCGAGCGGTTCGTCCGCGCGAGACGCTTCAGCGCGCTCGCGCGGCGGCCGGCGAACGACGACCTCTACCTCGCACCTGACGCGCGGCCGACCTGCTGCGTCGTCGCGCCGTGCACGGCGAACACGCTCGCCAAGCTCGCGCACGGGCTCGCCGACAACCTGCTCACCGAGGCGGCGCTCGCGCACCGCGGGCCCGGTGCTCGTCGCGCCGGCGATGAACCCGCGGATGTGGGCGCATCCCGGCGACGCGGGCGAACGCCGAGCGCTCGCGCGCGCGGCGTCGAGCTCGTCGGGCCGGACGAGGGCGAGACGGCGGAGGGCGAGTGGGGCGTCGGGCGGATGGCCGAGCCGGCGGAGATCGCCGCGCCGCGTCGAGCAGCTGCTCGCGCCCGGGCACGCTGGCGGGCAAGCGCGTGCTCGTCGACCGCCGGCGGAACGCGCGAGCCGCTCGACGCCGTGCGCTTCGTCGGCAACCGCTCCTCGGGCCGGATGGGCGTCGCGCTCGCCGAGGAGGCGCGCCGCCGCGGTGCCGACGTCGTGCTGCTGGCCGCGAACCTCGCCGTGCCGGCGCCGCCGGGCGTCGAGGTCGATCGCCGACGCCGACGGCTGAGGCGATGCTCGACGCGGCGCTGGCGCGCGCCGACGTGGACGTCGCCTTGCTCGCGGCCGCGGTCGCCGACTACCGGCCCGCCGAGTCGCTCGCCGGCGAAGCGCTCGAAGAGACGGCGAGACGTGGACGGTCGAGCTCGAGCCGACCGACCGACGTCGCCCGCCGCGCTCGGCGAGCGGAAGCGTCCCGGCCAGGTGCTCGTCGCCTTCGGCGCCGAGCACGGCGACGACGGGCCTCGAGCGCAAGCGCGCGGATGCTCGACGCGAAGAACGCCGACCTCGTCGTCTTCAACGACGTCTCGCGCGCCGACATCGGCTTTCGACAGCGCCGAGAACGAGGTCGTGCTCGCTGTCCCGACGACGGCGAGCGCGACGATGCCGAAGGCGCCGAAGGCCGAGCGATCGCGGCGGCGATTCTCGACGAGGTCGGAGCGCCTGCTGCGCCGGTGAGCTGCGGCGCGTACGAGCGCACGAGCTTCCAGGAGGGCCGAGCAGCGGCTGCAGGAGCGGATGACCGCGCAGGCGACGGTCGCGCTCGAGAAGGCGAAGCGCGCTCGAGCCCGACGAAGGCGTCGATCCGCGAGGCGCTCGGGATCGCGCTACTTCCGCCTCGCGCCGCTGGGAGGAGGCCGAGGCGGAGTTCCGGGCCGATCGCTCGAGACTCTCGCCCGACCGACGACTACGCCCACTACGCGCTCGGCCGCGCGCTCGAGAAGCAGGGGCCGCGACGCCGAGGCCAACGGCACTACAAGCTCGCGCAGCTCGATGCACCGGGCGAGCGAGCGGTACGAGCTACGCGCATCCCGCGACCTCGACGACGGCGGATGAGGGCGGTCGTCCAGCGCGTGACGCGCGCGCGTCGTCGACGCCCGGGCGGCGCGATCGGGCCGGGCCTCTGCGTCCTGCTCGGAGTTGCCGCGACGACGACGACGCGGACGCCGCGCGCGGCTCGCCAGGAAGGTCGCGCGCCTGCGCATCTTCGAGAACGACGACGGGCAAGTTCGACCGCTCCGCTGCTCGACACCGGCGGCGCTGCGCTCGTCGTCAGCCAGTTCACGCTGCATCGCCGACACCGCGAAGGGCAACCGGCCGAGCTTCACCGGGCCGCGCGGCCCGAACTCGCCGAGCCGCTCTGCGAGCGCGTTCTGCACGCGCTGCGCGACGCTCGGCGTCCAGGTCGAGACAGGCGTGTTCGGCGCGCGGATGGCGCGTCGAGACTCGTCAACGACGGACCGGTGACGATCGTCATGGATATGTAGGTGTGTAGGTTCAGCGTATGAAGACGATCGGAGCGCTCACGGCACTCCAGGCCGCAGGCCGCAACATAGTTCGAGACCCGGGTGCACGAGATCTGCCAGCGGCAGGTCACGCAGAACGGGAACGCCGGCTATCCGCCGCTCGTCGTGTACTACCACCGGTTCGTGCCGTACCTGGAGACCGAGCCCGGCAGCGGCGTTCCGCAGCTACCGATGCAGCCCATCGAAAGTAATCGAGGCCACGGCGAGATCAGCGAGATCGTCGACTTCATCAATAATGCCTACCTTCCTCCACATCTTCCAGCGGGAGATCGAGGAGGCGGCAGGCTACGAGGTGCTCAACATGATCGACGTCACACTCGCCGAGGCGCGCCGCCGTGGATGGCAGCGGATCAGGTGCCCGGCTTCGGCGAGCCGAAGGTCTACAGGGACGCGATGGCGACGACCGGATTCGAGAGCGAGACGATCGCCGGTGAGCTCCAGGAACGCCTCAACGCGGGAATCCTGCAGGTCATGGAGGGCCGCGCCGGGGACCCCGCGAACGCCGCGGGGCACGACGCAATCGCGGAACTGCAGGCCCGCGGCGTCGACGGGATCATCCTCGGCTGCACCGAGATTCCCTTCCTTGTCGGCACCGCCGGGGACAACACGCTCAACCCGATCGAGCTCCTCGCCGAGGCGGCCGTCGACTACGCGCTCGCGTAGCGGTCTTTCAGCTCGATGTTCAGCATGCGGATCTCGAAGCTGTCGACATTCTCGACGGTGTGCGGGGGAATTGCCGGGATCGAAGCAGGCGCCCGCCTCGGGCAGCGCGCCGGTGGCACGAGTGTCGGAGAGGACGGCGCCGTCGACATCGCGACGCACGAGAAGTGCGCCGTCGTGACGACGTAGGGAGCACCGACGGCCACCGGTGCGTGTGCACCGGCGTCGTCTCGCCCGGGGCGATCCGAGTCTCGAGCACGCGAACCTCGTCGTCCTCGAATCGCAGCTGCGTGAAGGCACCCGCGGCACGGCGAGCGCGTCGAGCGAGTCGGGCCACTCCCAGACGCTCATGGGACGTGCACCACGGCCTTCATCACCTCGGCAGGATGCTCGATCGCGAACGCAATCGCCTGCAGGAGCCTCCTCGAGCGAGAACTCGTGCGTGACCAGCGGCGCGACGGCGTCCCGGTAACGCGCGACCAGCTCACCGCAGCGCAAACTCAGCCTGCCAGCAGCCGACGAGCACGTCCACTCGCGAAAGGCAGGGCACCGACCCGCAGAGCACCTCATGCCCCGAGCCCGACGACACGACGCGCCCGCCACCGCCACCAAAATCGAGCGCCAGGCGCATCGGCTCCTTCACGCCCGTCGCCTCGACCACGACCTCAGGCAACTCGCCACCGGTCCAATCGCGAGCACGCGCCACCAGGGTCGCCACCCTCTCCGAAAACCGCAAGATCGGCACCCGACGCGCAGAGGTCAAGACACTCCGCGACCAATCGACCAGCAGACCCTCGCGCCCGATCGAGCGCCGCGATCGCGACAGCCTGTCCAGGCCCCCCCGGAACGAGGACATGCTCGCCGGCTCGACGCGCCCACGCACGACCATTCGCCGCGATCAACATCGGCTCGACGAACGCCGCAAACGCGCGTCGTCACCGCCACGGGAACGCCAGATAGGCCGGCACCGCCAGGAGATCCTGCGCGCCCCGTCGACGTGGATCCGATCAGCTGATGTTCTCACGCGTTCCCGCGACCAATGCGGCACGGCGGTGCCCGCACGACGAACGGGCCAGACGGCAACACGCTGCCCGACCGCGAAGCCGGGAGGGCAAGCCAGGCCCACCTCACGACGCGCGAGAACCGTGTCACGGATGCGCGGGTACAAATCGTCCAGGTAATCGTCAGCCCGATGTCGCCGTGGAAGTAGTGGAGTCCGAGCCGCAGAGCCGACCGTCTCGGGCTTGACCAACAGCCGACCCACCCCGGCAGCCGAAGGCTCGGGGACGTCGA
>ERZ1370068.3687-contig-2789_pt1 | contig 23344 bp, 21 predicted proteins | sample MGYA00561227_ERZ1370068 | MGnify/ENA primary metagenome ERZ1370068 (study PRJEB38410, sample SAMEA6850437) | metagenome | study: Metagenomic assessment of the ecological functions of the soil: analysis of the soil microbiota associated with the...
TGATGGCGGCACGTTTCAATTACGTATTGCTGTCGCTAATGGGCGGAATTTGTTGGCACGGTCTCGAGGCGTTCGCCTCGCATCGTCCGTCGTCACCGGGAGGGTGGATTGAAGTAGCCCCGTCCCGACTTGCGGTGGTGATGAGCATCGCTGCCGGCGACCTTGCGCAGTCCGGACACCCCTGCGACGTGCAAGGCAGCCTCGACATCACCATCTTCCGGCCACACGGGGTCCAGCAAGCTCAGTCCTTGGTGACCAGATGTCCAGCGCGATCTACGAGCGCGACCAGCAAGCGATCGAAGCGCGCGCGGGCGCCAGTGAAGCGCCGCACCGTCCTTCAGCGAACCGTCGCTCGTCGCCAGGGTGCGGCTCGAGAAGGCGAAGCTCGCGGGCGCTCGCAGGAAGACCAACGCTCACGCCATACCTGATCCAGCAAGGTGGCAGGGGTGAGTATCGCTCGGCCGTCGCCGCTGCGTCCCGATCGATCTAAGGGCCAGGACTGCGAGGTTCATTGCCAACGCGGGGGCGCGGCGACGGACGTCGATCAGCGGCTGCTCCAGAGCTGGCTGGAAAGCGGCCCATCGGTTTGAGGACCGCTTGTGGCCGAGGGTGTGAAAACCCCGTAGGCGCGCAACGACATCGATCCGTAGAGTTGGCGGACATATCGAGCAACGGAGCTCATATGTCGCGATTCGTTGAAGGCCAGGACCGGCAGCAGGTGACGCTGCTGCCCGAGTGTCTGGACGACTTCATCGCCGAGGACAACCCGGTTCGCGTGGTCGACGCGTTCGTGGCCGAGTTGGATCTTGGCGAGCTGGGGTTCGATGGGGTGAGGCCGGCGGACACGGGCCGCCCGTCGTACCACCCGGCGGTGCTGCTGAAGATCTACATCTACGGGTACTTGAACCGGATACAGAGCAGCCGGCGGCTGGAACGCGAGTGCCAGCGCAACGTCGAGCTGATGTGGCTGACGGGGCGCCTGGCGCCGGACTTCAAGACCATCGCGGACTTCCGGCATGACAACGGCGCGGGCATCCGCAACGTCTGCCGTCGCTTCGTGGTGCTGTGCCGGGAGCTCAAGCTGTTCTCCGCAGGCCGCTGTCGCCGTCGACGGCAGCAAGTTCAAGGCGGTCAACAGTCGTGACCGGAACTTCACGCCGGCCAAGATCGAGAAGCGCAAGCAGCAGATCGAGGAAAGCATCCAGCGCTACCTGTCGGCGCTCGACACCGCCGACCGCACGATGCCACTGCTGGAGTTCGGCCCCGGTACCGCGCATCTGAAGGACAAGCTGAGCGCCCTGCGCAAGCAGATGCGTCGCATGGATGAGATGAAGGAACGCCTCAAGGCCGAGCCCGACGAGCAGCTCTCGCTGACCGACCCAGACGCTCGCTCGATGATGTCGCAAGCCAAGGGAACGGGCCTGGTGGGCTACAACGTGCAGACTGCCGTCGACGCCAGGCATCACCTCATCGTCGATCACGAGGTCACCAACGTCGGCGGCGACCGGGCACAGCTGAGCAAGATGGCGCTGGCCGCACGCGAGGCGATGGGCAAGAAGAAGCTGCAGGCCTACGCTGACCGCGGCTACTTCAGCGGTCTCGAGATCAAGGCCTGCGACGAAGCGGGCATCAAGGCCTTCGTGCCCAAGCCGATGACCTCGAATGCCAAGGCCGAGGGCCGCTTCAGCAAGGCGGACTTCATCTACATCAAGCGCGATGACGAGTACCAGTGCCCGGCCGGCGAACGCGCGATCCACCGGTTCAATTGCGTGGAAGGCGGCCTGATGATGCGAACCTACTGGAGCAGCGCCTGCCCCTGGTTGCGCCATCAGAGCGCAGTGCACGACCTCACCGTATCGGCGCATCCGCAGGTGGGAGCACGAGGCAGTGCTGGAGCAGATGCAGCGCCGGCTCGACCGCAAGCCCGAGGCGATGACGCTGCGACGACGCACCGTCGAGCACGTCTTCGGCACGTTGAAGCACTGGATGGGGACAACGCACTTCCTGACTCGAAGGCTCGAGCACGTCGAGCACCGAGATGAGCCTGCACGTGCTGGCTTACAACCTCAAGCGAGTGATGCAAGTGCTCGGCATTGCCAGAGACGATGAAGGCGATGAGTTTGGTGGGCGCGTGAGCGCCTGCTTATGCCCTAACGCGCGGATATCGGGCCTTGGGCCGCTGCAAAACCAGCACATGACCGCGTTGAACGCACTGGACGGTTCCAAATGCGCCCGACCGCGTATCCCGATCACCCAGATCACGCGTGAACTGAAGTGGAGCTGTTCTCACACAGGCGCTCAGGGCGCAGGAGGATGGGTTGCCGGCAGGCAGATAGTTGCCATTGGTGGGCGCCGCATGCCCGAGCGACTGCTTCTCCGGCAGCCGACGTCGAGATCCGAACCACCTACATTTCGCAGCGTTAATCGACCGCCGAAAAGCAGCCGCTTGGACCCAAACTCGATCGCATTGAACTGCGCAACATCGTGGCATGCCCTACAGCGCAGCGTCGTTCGTGATCCCTATCAGCACGGGCTTCGCGTCTGTCGGTCTCGACGGCTCGTGCACGATCAGACCGCCGCCGTCTCCAGGCCCGTGCCTTCGCCAGTCACGATCTTGGCCATCACCGCTTCCAGACCGCAGGCGGCACGCGGCTGCGGCAGCCAGCTCAGAAGGGCCAGGTTTCGGTGGGGGCCACGCAGCGCAGTAGTCCAGCCGGCGCACTGGGATAGCGTGGCGGCGCAGCGTGTCGGGCGCATAGCCGCGGTAGAATGGGTAGTCGGACGGTGCCAGATAGGTCGACGAGGCGGCCTCGACGCCATGCGCCGTCGCAGCCACAGCAGCACCGCATCGTGCCGCGCGTGGACCGGCGCGAGCGCCACTTAGCGCCTTGGGGATGCCGGCGCGCGTGGGCTGGACGGTCTGCGTCACCGAAAAGCCGTGCATCGCCAGCATCGACGCGACGCCGGCGTTCGTCGTACGCTGCGCCATGCCAGCGGCGGCACTCTGGGGTCGGCATAGCGGCTGACGACCAGCACCAGCGCGCCAGACGCGGTTCCTGATGCCGCGCCAAGTAGCTGCACAGAAAGCGCCAGTCGTCCGGGCCATGCCACCAGGCTTTAAGGCGGTGCCGCCGTTGCGTCGCCCGGGCGACGCGCTGGCGCAGCCGTGCCCCCAGGTTGCCGAGCCGCGTCGCAGGGTCGAGGTCCAGTTCGATGAGCGCCGTTGCCGAGGGATTGCCGCCTGGACGTCGCCGTCGAAGGCCTGGCCCGGCACTGGTGCCGTAGAAAAGCAGGGGTGTCAGGCTGGGGCGTGCGGGGTCTTCATGGCATAGCGCGCGATGCCTGTTCGCCGGAGATGGCCGCGACGCCTCACCAAGCGGACTGTCGCCACAGGGTTGCATCGCTCAGCGTCATCAGCGCGAACCGATTTGTGACCAGATGGCAAAGGCTCATTTTGTTTTAGACCACTCCGACGGGCTCAGCTGCGGCACGGCGCAATTTGGCGCGTCGCATTGCACATGTCGTCTGACCGAAATCACCCGGCCTTTAGCTGCGCGGCCCCTGACTCTAGTTTAGGATCGCGCGAGCAGGTCAATGTCGGTAAAACGCGAGTCGATGGAGGCGTTCAACGTTTGGCTCCTCAGGCGGAGCCGGGAAGCCGCCGTTCACCAGAGACCGCTTGTGGCCGGAACCAGGCGTACGCGAACGTCGTCCTATCTGGCGGACTTGCCTACGCGAGACGGCTGGTTCTCAAGCAGCAGGCGATTGAAAGCGGGAGGGTGCGTAGTCGACGAACTGGGCCAGCCGCGTCACTCGCTCCCCGCGCCTCAGGGATTCGAGGCGGAAAGCCTCCAATATCCAGTAGTCGATCCGGCGCTCTGGCCCGGTGGAAATCGGCAGAGACCGACTCGAAAAGTATTGGAAGTCCTGACCCCTGAAAGTGAGCATTGGCGCGGCCTGCAGCCCGATCCGACCGACCGCCTGTTAATCCGTAGGTCCCTGGTTCGAGCCCAGATCGGGAGCCCAGAATGACGGGGGTTAGCCGGTGAATGCCTGCTAACCCCTTCGTCTTTCGAACCTATCCGTGTCCGAAATCGCAGCCAATAGCCCCATGATTGGCTGACTGCGGGCGCATGGGAAGCCTACCTGCGCCTCTGTAGAACGCGGATCTATTGGGTCGACTTCGAGACCTCGTTTCAACTAATCCGTAGGTCCGTCTAGTTCAGCCGATAGCGGCGACGACACCTTCCGGGAGCGACTCACGCGGGGCGCAGGTCAGCTGCTCCGCCCGCGCGAGGCGATGAAGGGAGCGGGGGACGTCGTTCAGGCATGAGCCCGACGTCCCTTGAGGACCCGGCGCTCGCTACTCGGAGCGCCTATGCGGCCTTGCGCGCTTCGAGGATCTCGTTTGCCTGCCGGCGACCCAGGTTTCTGAGCGCGAAGATGGCCGGCAGGTGCTGGGCGCGCGGACGTGCCTTGCCCTCTTCCCAGTTGTAGACCGACTGCCCCGACGCGCCGATGAGAAGGCCGCATTGGGCCGCAGAACAGTCCGAGGCGTTTCCGCTGGGCCGCCATGCTCTTGGCGCTGAAACGAGTGCCTGGCGAGACGGAGTCTTCGTTCGCCGCAACTGGTCGAGACGCCGGCCCTGCCCGGCCAACGCGGCGAAGCTGGCGCTCGAGCTCGAGCACTCGGCGCTTCAAGGCAGCGATTTCGGAGCGGTGGGTTGTGGAGGACTTCTTGAGGGAAGAGGTCTCGCGTCGGATCTCTTTGCGAGAGATACGGGAGATTTCCTCTTTCAAAACGGATGCGACATTCGACATGACTTACGTGTGGGGTAGGAAGGGCGAGGCATCTTAGGACGCCGCACGTTGGGCACGAGTTCCTTCCATCCAAGTTGCTTTGCGATCTCGGAGCAGCAACGCCGATCGTTCCCGACGGACTCAGTAGACCGCTTTCAGGGGCCTCTGCTGACCTTCTTCGCAATCGGAGGGTCAGCTACGCGAGGGTTGCGCCGTCGTTAGCGGTCAGTCTGCATGAACTCACCGTCTCGGCCACATTGCGGTCATTCACGCGCCGGGACATCTCGACGCCGAGGGCCGGTCTGAAGGTACTGCAGACGTCAGCGTGCCGTCGCGCGCGGTACACGCGTGAATCCTCGGACAATGCTTCCGATCGTGCGGTCGAACGCTGGACGGCGCTCACAACTGATCGGACCTCGATGATGCTGTACCCTGACACCTGAGGGGACACAGGGGACATCCGCGATCGAAGGCAAAGCACTCGTGCTGCCGTGTCGATCCGCTGCGTCGCGGTGCACGCATGACCCGCATCGCCGCAGGCTTGTTGATCGCCGCGCTCGTCACCGCCTGCGCCAGCCTGCCCACCGCTGAACGACCGTCCAGCGACCTACGCGCTGCAACCGTCCGCCGACAGCCCGATCGGCCGCACCGTGCTGCCGCAGGCTGCAAGACATCCCGGATTGACCGGTGTCCTCCCGATCTCCGACGGCCGCATCGCGTTCGGCGTGCGAGCCTCGCTGGTGCGCTCAGCCACGCGCTCAGATCGACATCCAGACCTTCATCTGGCATCCCGATGCCGACCGGCACGCTACTGTTCGAAGAAGTGCTGCGCGCCGCCGAGCGCGGCGTGCGCGTGCGCCTGCTGCTCGACGACCTGAACACCGCGGGCACCGACCCGACGCTGGCGCTGCTGGCGTCGCACCCAAACCTCGAGTTGCGGCTGTACAACCCGTTCGTCGGCCGCGGCTCGCGCGGGTTGGGCTACCTGGGCGACTTCACGCGCCTGAACCACCGCATGCACAACAAGTCGTTCACGGTCGACGACGTGGTCTCGGTGGTCGGCGGTCGCAACATTGCCGACGAGTATTTCGAGATCGGCGAGGCGAGCCTGGTCGACGTCGACGTCGTCGCTGTCGGCGACGCGGTGCGGCAGGTATCCGCCGAGTTCGACCTGTTCTGGAACAGCGCCTCGGCCTACCCGGCCCGGATTGATCATCGCCGACGTGACGCCCGAGCCGCGCGACGCGCTGGCGCGGCGCGCGCGGCGATTGCAGAGGATCCGCAGTCGGCCAAGTACGCCGATGCGATTGCGAACACCAAGGCTTGTCGAGGACGCGCTCGCCGGCACGGTGCGCCCCGAGGTGGACCACCGCCCAGCCTGGTGAGCGACGACCCGGCCAAGACGCTGAGCACCGAAGACCAGAAGGAGCTGCTGTTGCTGCCCAAGCTGCAAGCGGCTTTCGGGCGGCCCGAAGTCACTCGACCTGATCTCGCCGTATTTCGTGCCCGGCGAAGCGGGGACCGAAGCGCTGTCCGCGTTGGTCAAACGCGGCGTGCGGGTGCGCGTGCTGACCAATTCCCTCGCGTCCACCGACGTGAAGTCGGTCCAGTCCGGCTACGTCAAGCACCGCGAGGCGTTGCTGCGCGCCGGCGTGCGCAACTGCTCGAACTCAAGCCCGACGCGGGTTCCATCGAGCGCCGCGCCGGCAGATCGGCCGCAGCTCGAAAGCCGGGCTGCACGCCAAGACCTACACGGTCGATGGCCGGGCGATCTTCGTCGGCTCGTTCAGCCTCGACCCGCGCTCGGCCAAGCTGAATACCGAAATGGGCCTGGTGATCGACAGCGCCAGGATGGTCCGGGCAGCTGTCTTCGGCCGTCGACAAGGCGTATCCCGATATCGCGTACCGCGTGTCGATCGGCCCGAACGGCAAGCTCGCATGGGAAGACGGCACCAGCAAGGTCTACGACACCGATCCGGACAGCGGGTGGTTCGAGCGCATGCTCGTTCGCATCGGCTCATGGCTGCCGATCGACTGGATGTTGTCGAGTTCAGCCGGGCTTTACCACGAGGCGCAACCTACTGAATGCCCGAATGTAGATCGGCTCCGCCTCGGTTTCAGCTACGACGGCCTGCAGTAAGTGCTTGGCTGACCAGTAGACCCTGAGCCGTTGCCGCCAAGCTAGCCGGCGCGCCTGCGCGTCAAAACCAATGCCATCGTTGCGAGGCCCACCGCCAACACGGTGACGGCTTCCGGCTCGGGAGCAGAGGCTCGCCTGACCAACAAAGCTCAGCGATACATCGAACGAAACGTCGCGGACCGCGGTTCCAGTGGCCACCAACTTGTACGTGCCTGCCGGAAGCGGGATCGGGAGGCCGGTCGAAGCTGTCGACACTGTCGAGCAACGATGTGGCGCCCCGGTTGGTCACCGTCACATTCGTGTCAGTGAAGACAAGCGCATTGGTCGCCGCGTTGACCCACATCGATATTGACCCCGACCAGTCGAGGCCCCAATTTTGCGGTGCTCACGAGCCAGGCGGCTTCCCCGATCGCGCTGGTCACGCCGGGACGTAGCGTAAACGTCACGATCTGGCTGAGAGGACCGGTGGATCCATCCGTGATCAACGTATCGAGCAACAGCGTGTCGCCACCGAAGAATGGTGTCGACAACGTGTCAGTGAAGCTCAGTGAGTTGAGTCGCCAGGAGTTGAGTGGCAGCCCACGCACCACCTGACGGAAGACTCAGAACGCCGGCAAGCAGCGACATAAGTATTGGCGGCCCTCAAGCCGGAAATCGACATATCGGTGTCCTCGTGGATCGGCATGACCAGGATTGTTCGTGGTCGAGCTCTTCTTGACTTGACGCTCAGGGACATTGACTTGCCGATTCGGGACACCCGTTTCGACGTCGCGGCCAGCGCGGCACCGCGAGCTCGGCGTCGCGCGGCGGACCCGTGCCGGCCGACGCAGGCGAACACCACGCTTGAATCGGCGGCGGATCAACTTGTCGTGACCTTGGCGCGGACCATCCCGGCCCGTTGCGACTTGAGTTGTCGTGCCGCGACGCCGAACTGCTGCCGATGCCAGCGCGAGAACGCGCTCGACGCCGAGAAGCCGAGCAGCGCCGACACTTCGGTCAGCGAGCGCGCGCCGTCCTTCAGGTAGCGCGCGAAGAGGTCGCGCCGCAGGTCGTTGACGAGCGCGCGTGAACGAGGTCTGCTCGTCGGCCAGCCGACGCGCCACCGTGCGCCGGTCCACACCCAGGTGCTGGGCCACCACCTCGACGCGGCACAGCCCGCGTGGCAGCAGCAGCATCACCGAGCTGGCGCACGCGATCGCTCATGCGCGAGCTCGTGTCCAGGCGTCTGCGTCGAGCAGGCGCTGGGCATAACGCGCCATCACCGCGTCGGCGCCGGGATTCGGCACGTCGAGGTCGGCGGCGTTGCAGACGATGCCACTGAACTGGTGGCCGAACTCCACCGCACGGCCGAACAGGCGCCGGTGCACCGTCAGGCTGGCCGGCTTCGGATGCGTGAAGCACACCAGCGCGCGGCTGCCAGCTCGCACCCATGAAGATCTGCAGCACGCGGAAGGTGACGCCGACCGCCAACTCGGTGGACTGGCGCAGCGAGGCCCGCCCTTCAACCGTCAGCTCCAGGCGGACGACCACCAGGTTGCTGTGCTGCTCGACGCCGATCGTCAGCGCCTCGTTGTGCGCGTGGATATGGTGCGTCACCGCCTCCAACGCATCGCGCAGCGTCGGCTCGTCGCGCACCAGCAGGCCCAGCGGGCCCAGGTTCGACAGAGCGCCGCGATTCCGCCAGGCGCAGGCCGAAAGCCGGTTCGTGCCCGCGCTGGGCCGCCAGTTCCAGCAGGTGGGCGATGGCGCGCGCGCGGCACCTTCAGGTCGGGTTCGTCCAGGCAGCGCTGCGGCAGGCCGGTATCGACCAGCAGCGCGCGCGCGTCCAGGCCGCACGACGCTGCCACGTCGGTGAAGGAGGTCAGCACGGCGCTGCGGATGAGGGCGGTCATCGGGCTGAAAGCGGCTGGAGGTCGCGTTGACGCGTCAACGCTGGCAGGTGTGTCCCGAAATGATAAATCTATTTCCCGATCGGTCAAGTCGGAACGGGCCCGGTCCGGAAGAATCTCGACCTGAAGCAACACCCTCCGAGGCCCCAAATGACCGACGCCCCGACCCCTACTGCCACGCCCTTGTGCGACCGCATGCGCGCGGCCGGCGAATGGAATCCGAACTGGGATCCGTTCTACGAACTCGACCCCGACTGGACCGAAAAATTCATCACCATGGGCGTGGCACCGATGCGCTCCGGCGTGCTCGACGCCAAGACGATGGAGTTCCTCGCGATCGCCGTCGATGCCTCATGCACCCACATGTACGGCCCTGGCGTGCGCCGCCACATCAGGAAGGCGCTGAAGCTCGGCGCCACCAGGAAGAAATCACCGCCGTGCTGCAGCTCACCAGCGTGCTGGGCATCCACACCATGAGTCTGGGCGCGCCGATCCTGCAGGAAGAACTGGCGGCGCACGAATTCGCCCGGTCGAGAACCCGCTGAACGGCTGGTGCACGGCCAGTCAGCGACGGTGGCGATGCGGTCGGCGATGCCGGCGGACCCGCCGCTGGCCATCCCCTGCATCGTCTCACTTCTTCACCGCGGGCACCTGCTGCTTCGCACTCTCGGCTGCACCCTGCGCCTGCGTCGCCAGCTTGTACGCCGCGTAGTACTTGAAGATGTTGCGCACGTAGGTCGTGGTCTCGATGCCGATCTTCTCGGCAGTGACGATCTCCACGTTGTTGAACCACTGGTCCGGGTCGAGGCCGCGCTTCTCCGCCTCCTTGCGCATCTTCGAGACATTGCCGGGCCCGCAGTTGTAGCTCGCGAAGGCGAACAGCGTGCGGTTCTGCTCGTCGAACTTCGCGTCCTTGAAGTACTTGGTCATCAGCTGGTCCATGTACTTGATGCCGGCATGGATGTTCGGGCTCGGCCTGGCGGATGTCGCCCACCTTGAGCTCCGCGCCGGTCGCGGGCATGACCTGCATCACGCCGATGGCGCCGACCTGGCTCTTTGCCTCCTGGTTGAGCGTCGACTCCTGGTAGCCCTGCGCAGCCAGCATGAGAGGATCGAAGTTGTACTGCTGGCCGTACTTCTTGAAGGTGTCGACCAGCGCCAGGAGGCGCTTGCGGTCCTCGGTGGCTGTCGCGTCCTTCAGCGCCTTGATGCGGGCCATGTACTGGCGCTGCAGCTTCGCGACTCCGCCCGTCTGCTTGGCGTAGTACGCATAGAACTCGGTCAGCTCGGCCGCGAGCTTCGGGCTGTTCTTGCGGATCGCCCAGCCGATCTTCGTCTTCGGCCGCAGCACGATGTCCTCGTGGACCTTGACCTTGGGCAGCACCTGGGCCCACATCTTGGCCTTCCAGTCGTCGACCACGACCGCCTGCAGCAGCCCGGCATTGAGCATCTCGAGCAGGTCCTCGTCCTCGAGCGCGTTCGGCAGGTAGACGAGCTTGGCTTCGGGCTTGCCTGCCTGCTTGAAGCGCTCGTTCAACGCCTTCATGCTCAGCGTCTGGCTCGAGACCTCGCGCAGGTGCACGGTCTTGCCCGAAAGGTCGTCGATCGAGGCGATGGCCGGCGTGGCCGGGCCGGTCACCAGGATCTCGACGCCGGCGGCGTTCTCGTCGGGGGCGACGAAGTCGACGTCCTTCAGCAGCTCGGGGAGGACCTTGATGTTGCCGACCGCGACATCGGCGTGCCCTTCGAGAAGATCTTCCCGCAGCTTGTCGCGCGTGGCCACGATGACGACCGCGGTCAGCGGGCGCTTGCCGAGCTGTGCCGCGTATTTCTTGTTCACCCAGCGCTCGAATTCGCGGATCAGGTCGGCAGAGATGCCGTCGCTCGCGGCCCTTGTCGATGAAGTACAGCGAGCGGCTGTAGGGCAGGTAGAACCTGACGGACTCGGCGTTCCAGCATGCCGTCGAAATCGCCCTTCCAGGCCTTCGTCGCTGACGTCGAGGCCGCGCCGATCGGCTTTGCCAGCAGCTGCCGGAGCAGAGGCTGCCTGCGCCGAAGGCTTTGCTGCCGGGGTCTGCGCGCGCGCCCCGTGGCAAGAACGAGCGCCAGAAGAGCCGAGGCGAGCAGAACAGACAAGTCGCTTCATCGCAGGTCACCTCGGAACAGTCGTCGCGCTGCTTTCGAGTGTGCGCCTGCGAATTGCGCGGGGCCATCCGTAGCAACCCATGCGCAGACCCTGCGCCTGATGGCTGTTCGGGCGGTCCTTTGGATGTCCCGAAAGGTAAATTCAACGTCCCGAAACGTTAAGTTGAAATTGCCCTGAAACCGAACAATGCAAACCATTGAAAGACACCGACAAGGTCTTGAACGGCCGACCCGCTGACCCTCGACCACTCTCCAACGGAGACCCAAATGCAATTCCTCGACGACTCCCTGCTGCCCGAAAACCAGCAACCCCTGGTGATCCAGGTCGCCCCCTACGGCCCCGAATTCCTGCCCGGCGATTCCGACGACATCCCGGTGACGATGGAAGAGCAGGTGCAAAGGCCGTGGACTGCTGGAACGCCGGCGCCACCGTGCTGCACGTGCATTGCCGCGAAGCCGACGGCAAGGGCAGCAAGCGCCTGTCGATGTTCAACGAACTGCTGGCATCGGCTGCGCAGCGCGGTGCCGAAGATGGTGCTGCAGGTCGGCGGCTCGATCTCCTTCGCCCCCGAAGGCGAAGGCGCCGACGCCAAGTGGCTGAGCGACGACACGCGCCACATGCTGGCCGAGCTCGACCCGAAGCCCGACCAGGTGACGATCGCCATCAACACCAACCAGATGAACGTCTGCGAGCTGCTGACTGCCGACGACGTGGCCGGCACGTCGCTCGCGCTGCCGGCCTACCAGGCCGCCTACAGCGAGATGACCTTCTCGTCCGGCCCGGCCTTCGTCGCCGAGCACCTGAAGCGGCTGCAGGCCGCCGGCATCCAGCCGCACTTCATGCTCGGCGACGCCGGCCAGCTCGAGACCGTCGAGCGGCTGATCCGCCGCGGCGTCTACACCGGCCCGCTGGTGCTGAACCACGTGATGATCGGTGGCGGCGCGGACGGCCCGAACCCGTACAACATGATGGAGTTCATCCGCCGCGTGCCCGCCGGCGCGGTGCTGACCATCGAGGGCCTGATGCGCAACGTGCTGCCGCTGAACACGATGGCCATCGCGATGGGCCTGCACGTGCGCGTCGGCATCGAGGACAACCTGTGGGGCAGGAAGGGCGAGCGCCTGAGCAGCGTCAAGCAGATCGAGCAGACGGTGCGCATCGCCCGCGAGCTGTACCGCGAAGTCGCCACCGGCGAGCAAGCGAAGCAGATCTACCAGATCGGCACGCAATACAAGAGCGCCGACGAGACGCTGGCCAAGCTCGGCTATGCCCCGAACCGCCGTGCCGGCGAACGCGGCTCGCCGCTGCGCCTGGCCGCCTGATCGATTCACGCCACTCATCCGACGGAGACATTTCATGCAACATCCCAAGAACCCGCTGCGCCGCGCCGTTGCTCGGCGCCGTCGCCGGCGCTGCCCTGCTGGCCATCGACGCCGGCCGCGCTGGCGCAGGCCTACCCGAGCAAGCCGATCCGCCTGGTCGTCGTCGCGCCGGCCGGCGGCAGCTCCGACATCGTCGCGCGCACCTTGGCCGACGGCCTGACGCCGCTGCTCGGCCAGACCGTGATCGTCGACAACAAGCCCGGCGGCCTGGGCGCCATCGGCGTACAGGACCTGCTGTCGGCGCCGCACGACGGCTACACCTTCCTGATCGCCCCGAACGGCCTGGTCAGCGAGATCCCGCACATCGCCAAGCCGCGCTTCGATCCGTTCAAGGACATCAAGCCGCTGGCCGAGCTGTCGCGTTCGGGCCTGGTGATGGTCGGCAACGCGGCGCTGCCGGCGTCGAACCTGAAGGAGGTCGTCGCCTATGTGAAGGCCAACCCGGGCAAGGTGAGCTACGCCTCGTACAGCACCGGCACGGTGTCGCACACCATGGGCGTGGAGCTGAGCAAGCTGGCCGGCCTGGACATGACGCATGTCGGCTACAAGGGCTCGCCGCCGGCGCTGCAGGACGTGATGGGCGGCCATGTGGCGCTGATGTTCGACGGCCCGGCGACCTCGATCCCGATGCTCAAGACCGGCAAGCTCAAGGCCTTCGCCGTCAGCTCGCCCAAGCGCATGAGCGCGCTGCCCGATGTGCCGACCTTCACCGAGCTGGGTTACCCGCAGATCGACGACATCGCCTGGATCGGCCTGTGGACCACGCCCGACGTGCCGGCCGACATCCAGGCCAAGGTCCGCGAGGCGACGCTCAAGGTGCTGCAGCAGCCGAAGGTGGCCGAGCGCTTCAAGGAACTGGGCACGGACGTCGGCCAGCCGCTGACGCCGGAGCAGCTGTCGCAGTCGCTGCGCGCGGCGTCCGACAAGCACGGCGCCAACCTGAAGGCCATCGGCTTCAAGCCGGAGTGACGCCCGAACGGCGGACAGGGGGCTCCGATGGCTGCGATCATTCCGTTGATCGAACTGAGCGCGCTGCCCGAGGGCCGCGGCCGGCGGGTCTGCAAGGCCGGGCTCGACCTGGCGCTGTTCAAGATCGGCGCTGCGGTCTACGCGATCGAGGACAGTTGCCCGCACAGCGGCGGCTCGCTGAGCAACGGCAAGGTGCAGGGCACGCGCGTCACCTGCCCGGTGCACGGGCTGAAGTTCAGCCTGGAAAGCGTCTGCCCGCCGGGCCCGCCGACGCTGGAAGCGAAGAAGTTCGCCGTGTACGTCGAGGACGGCATGGTGATGCTCACCCCCGACGTTCCAGCGCCGCAAGACCCATACATGCCGCCCCGGCCTGACCTTGGCCTTGATGCACTGGCTGGGCTGAACCGACAAGCGCCGCGTGTTCGCCCGACATGCGTCCCGACAACTTCGCAACCTGAGAGTCTCGTTAATCAGACCTCTTTCAATCTAGGAATCTCTGTATGAAAAATCTTCTGCTCGCGCTCGCCGCTTTGGGCACCCTGGCTGGCGCTGCCTCGGCGCAGTCATCGGTGACGATGTTCGGCGTCGTCGATCTCAGTGCCAACAGCATCAAGAACGGCAACGCGAATACTCAGTCGCTGCAAAGCAATCAGCTGAACAGCAACCGCCTGGGCTTTCGCGGCATCGAAGACCTCGGCGGCGGTCTGAAGGCCGGCTTTTGGCTCGAAGCCGGGATGGCCCAACGAAAACGGCGCCCTCGGTGGCGGCAACGGCGTTCCGGCACCGTCGAACGGATCGTCGATCTTCAATCGTCGTTCCACCCTGAGTGTGTTCACGCCCTGGGGCGAGATTCGCGCCGGCCGTGATTACGACGCGACGTTCTGGAACCTGGCCTACTTCGACGTCAATGGCGCCAACGGCCTCGGCCAGGGCACCAACCTGACGCCGTTGCAGGTGGGCGGCAACGGCGCCAACTCGCTGGTGCGCGTCAACGGCACGATCGAATACCTGCTGCCGCCGAACATCGGCGGCTGGTACGGCCAGGCGCAGGTCTCCGCGCCGTCAAACAACGCCGCCAATGGCAATCCCGCCCAGACCGGTCAGAAGTACTACGGCGGCCGTCTCGGCTACGCCGCGGGTCCGTTCGACGTCGCCGGCGCCTATGGCGAGACCAAGCTGACGTCGTTCAACGGCGATGCCTTCAAGGTCTGGAACGTCGGCGGCTCGTGGGACTTCGGCGTCGCCAAGCTGTTCGGCTACTACCACGAAGCCAAGTTCCGCACCCTGAAAGCCGACACCTACGAGCTCAGCATGTCGGTGCCGATCGGCCTCGGCGAGATCCGCACCTCCTATGCGCATCTGAACCAGAACGGCACGCTCGGGGCGTTGACCACAGACGCCAACGATGCGCAGATGTACTCGATCGGGTACGTCTACAACGTCTCGAAGCGGACCGCGCTGTACACGACCTTCGGTCAGATCAAGAACAAGGGCAACGCCGCTTTCACGGTGCTGCCCGGAACGCCGACAGACTCGGCCCTCGCCGGCGGCAAGTCGACCGGCTACAACCTCGGCGTCCGCCACTCTTTTCTGATCGCGATCCCGCGTCGACGATCGAAGCCGCCCATCCAGGCGGCTTTTTTGTTGGAGTGGGCGACCGGCCCGCAAGCCGGCGGTTCACTCCCGAGGGCCGCGGCCGGCGCGTTCTGCAAGGCCGGGCTCGACCTGGCGCTGTTCAGGATCGGCGAAGCGGTCTACGCGATCGAGGACAGTTGCCGCACAGCGGCGGCTCGCTGAGCAACGGCAAGGTGCGCGGCACACGCGTCTCCTGTCCGGTGCACGGGATGACGTTCAGTCTGGCAGCGCGCCTGCCCACCAGGGGCCGCCGACGCTGGAAGTCCAGAAGTTCGCCGTGCACGTCGAGGACGGCATGGTAATGCTCACTCCGGACGATCCATCGTCGCAAGACGAGTTGCCCCCAGCCTGACGACGACCATGTCGACCGCACTTTCGATCTCGACCTGACCGACCCAGACGGCCACTTGTTCATGCTGACCCGCGCGCCGGAGACGGCGAGGGTCATTGGCGGATTTCTGAGCAAGTGATGTCCATCGGACCGTTCAGTGGTCCTTTCCGTGTCCCGAATCGGTAAGTGCATGTCCCACGAATGTCAATCTGATTCGCGCCCGCCGCCAAACAATCGCTGCCATGTCGAGGCGACGCGAAGCCTCGCGTTGACAACCAGGCAGCCTGGCGCAATAGAGCGCCGCGCCCCACCAAGGAGACAACATGCATCTGCCCCCATCCGACGAGCTCGCAAGCCCAGAGCGACGACTTCCTCGTCTCGAAGCGCTACGCCTGGTTCGTGTTCGCGATGACCTTCGCGCTCATGCTGTTCGACTACATCGATCGCCAGATCGTCGTCTCGATGTTTCCCCACCTCAAGGCCGAGTGGGACCTGTCGGACAAGCAGCTCGGCGCGCTGGTGTCGGTGGTGTCGATCACGGTCGCGATCGGCACCGTGCCGCTTGTCGCTGATCGCCGACCGCTGGAGCCGCGTCAAGAGCATCTTCCTGATGGCCACCGTGTGGAGCCTGGCCACGATCGTCTGCGCCTTCACGCGCAACTACGGGCAGTTGTTCGCGGGCCGGGCCGCCATCGGGCTCGGTGAGGCGGGCTACGGTTCGGCCGCCGGCGCACTGCTGGCCAGCATCTTCCCGTGGCGACTGCGCAGCACCGTGCTCGGCGCCTTTCTCGCCGCAGCCTCGCTCGGCTCGGTGCTCGGGGTGGTGCTGGGCGGCTTCATCTCGCAGCACTGGGGTTGGCGCGCGGCGTTCGGCGTGGTCGGCTTCCCTGGTCTCGTGCTGGCCTTGATGTTCCTTTTCGTGCGCGACTACAAGACCGTGCCGCTGCCGACTGCGCGAGGCGCGCCGCGCGCCTCGCCCGGTTCGGTGCGGGTCATTGCCGCGGCGTTGCTCGAGCCGCGCACCGCCGTGCTCGTGTGCCTCGGCAGTGCGCTGCAATTGTTCGTGCTGTCGACGATGTACACCTGGATGCCGAGCTTCCTGAACCGCTACTACGGCCTCGCGCCGGACCAGGCCGGGCTCAAGGCCGCGATCGTGATCCTGCTCGGCGCGGTCGGTGCGGTGGTCTGGGGCAACCTGGCCGACCGTGCCGGGCGCAAGCAGCCGCGTCGCAAGCTGTACCTGGTGGCCGGCGCGTGCCTGCTCACGCTGGCGCTGCTGAGCTTCGCGTTCGGTGCGTTGCCGCCCGGGCCGCTGCAGTTCGCGCTGATCGCCGCCGGCGGCTTCGGGCTGACCTGCACCATCGGCGCTGTCCCGGCGGTGGTGATGGACGTCGTCCACCCTGGTCTGCGCGCCACCGCTGCGGCGATGGTGACGTTGATCCAGAACCTGCTCGGCCTGGCCGCTGGTGCGTTCGTCGCCGGCGTGCTGTCCGATGCACTCGGGCTGCAGAACGCGCTGGCGGTGATCCCGCTGGCCAGCCTGGGCGCCGCGCTGCTGTTCATCGTCGCGGCCCGCAGCTACGAGGCCGACAAGCAGCGGCTGGCAGACATTCACTTGAGCGTCGACGATGCCGCCCCGCAGGCCGCGGCAACCGCTGCCGAAGGGAACCACCAGGAACTCCTTGACGACTCCCTACTCCACATAGTCAGACCTTGGGAGCCGGAACTTGATCGACGCTAAACGGCGGGCGGGGTTTTCAGGAGCGGTACGGAAGCTGGGCCGGCAGCTGATTTGGTGGCTGGTGCTCGTGACCGCGCTCACCCCTCGCGATCTGGGCCGTGCTGCAGTTCGTCAGCCCGGCGCCGCCGCGCGCCATCGCGATGAGCACCGGTCTGGCCGATGGTGCCTATCACCACTTCGGCCAGCGCTATCAGGAGATCCTGCGCGCCAACGGCGTCAGGCTCGGATCTGCGCACGTCGAGCGGCGGAATCGAGAACCTGCAGCGGCTCGGCGATGGCTCGGTCTCCGTGGGCTTTGTCCAGGGCGGCACCGGACTGCTGGCGCTCGACGCCGAGCGCAGCGCCCGAATCGACGCCGCTGCGCTCGCTGGCCACCGTCGCCTTCGAGCCGGTGTGGATCTTCACGCACACGCTCGACCTGTCCGAAGGGCCGCAGCCACTCGCCGGCAAGACGCGTCGCCGTCGGCGTTCCGGGCAGCGGCAACTACCAGCGTTGCCAGCAGCTGCTGTCGATCTATGGCGTCCTGGCCGACAACCCGCAGCGCACGCCGCGACGCTTCGTGAGCGAAGGCGGCATGGCGGCCGTGGAGATGCTCGCAACGCCACGAGGTCGATGCAGCCATCATCGTCGCCGCCCCGAGGCACCGGCGGTGCAGCAGGCTCCTGTCCGACGGCGTCGATGCCGCCTCGCCTCGCTGGACCATGTCGAGGGCCTCGCGCGCCGCTTCCCGTACTTCCAGCCGGTGAGCCTGAAGCGTGGCTCGGTCGATCCGCGACGCGACCTGCCGCCGCAGGACATCACCGCTGCTGGCGACCACCGCCAACCTCGTGGTGCGCGACGAACTGCATCCGCGCATTGGCCTATCTCCTGCTCGAGGCGGCGCGACAGGTGCACGAGCAACCCAGCACTCATCAACCGACCCGACGAGTTTCCGAGCCCGAACGGCGACCGAATTCCCGCTGTCCGACCGAGGCCGAGCGCTACTTCAAGAACGGCCGCCCGTTCCTGCAGAGCTACTCTGCCGTTCTGGGTGGCGGTCCATGTTCAGCGCCTCGTCCTGCTGCTCGTTCCGCTGGCTGCGATCCTGCTGCCTATGGCGCAGGCGGTGCCGAGGTTCGTCGCATGGCGTCGCGATCGGCGCCTCTTTCGACGCGTACTGCAGAGTTGAAGCGCCATGAGCGAGTCGTGGCATCGCACCGTCTCGACGATGCCGAGCGGCGCGAAGCCCGTGCGCACCTCGACCGAGATCGAGAAGGAGATCGCCCAGGCGGCTTTCCGCTCGACTTGTCGGATCGGGTCTACACGCTGCGCCAGCACATCGACTATGTACGCGCGCGGCTCGACAAGCAGGACGAGCTTCCGCGCGCCTAGGACGCAGGGGCCGGCCACGGTGGCGCGCGTGCGGACGAGTTGGACTGCAGTCCGTGATCGAGGGGCACCGTGGCACGAGGACGTGTTCTCGCTCATCGGTCGCTCGCTGCTGAGCAAGCTCGCAAACCTGCCGGGACCAGCAAATCGGATCGCCCGAAGAACCCAAGCGGGTCAGTGCCGCGAGTAGCGAATCAGGTGGGCCGAGAGGGCAAGCGGATCCAGGCGATTCATGGTGCGCCGGCTGCGATAGCGAGCCATTCGGAAGTCAGCTGCTGGGCGGCTCATCGAGACCCGCGACTGTCAGGTCAGGGTCCGGTAGTCCCCGTTCACGGTCCAAGGAAGCTGCCGTTGACCGGCGACCTGCGTCTGCGGCGAGATCGTGTCAGCGGCTTGCGCGAGTGACTGGCAGGTTCCGAGGTACAGCGGTCAGACGCATGGACCGATGGTGAATGGCAGGTTCCGGCAGCACCGGTCATTCGGCGGCCAATGTTGACTGACGAGCACCTAGAGCGCCCGTTCGGCCGACCGAATCGTGCCAAGTCCTGCCCATGGCCGGACCCGGGCGTACGCGAACGTCGTCTATCTGGCGGGCCAACGGCGCATGCAGCCGCTCGGCGGCCATGCCGAGATCCAGAAACAGCACAGCCGAACAACCAGGCATTCGAGGCGGAAAGCTTTCCAATATCCAGTAGTCGATCCGGCGCTCTAGCCCGGTGGAAATCGAAGAGACCGACTACGAAAGTATTGGAAGCCGACGACCCACAAAGTGAGCATTGGCGCGGCCTGCAGCCCGATCCGACCGACCGCCTGTTAATCCGTAGGTCCCTGGTTCGAGCCCAGGTCGGGGAGCCAAAAGAGTAGGAAAATCAAGGCCTTGCAGGGATGCAAGGCCTTTTTCGTTTCCGGAAAGATATTGGAAGCTTCCAATATCCAGTGTTCATCGAGCCGCCCAAGACCACGCAAGAACGCCATCGTCTCCCTCTGAAAGACAGGCGTGGGGCCGAGAGCCCAAGGCCTGCGAGAGCGACGGATAGAAGTGGCGTTCGAACCAGAGCGTTGCGCCTGTGCAGCGCGCTTCGAACGACGGCTTCGTACCACCCTGCGTGTTACGCCCACATCTTCGGGCCCGAGGCAGTCCGCATGCTGGCGCTCCGGCCTCCGGCAACTTCACCGACGCCACTACCGATCAACGCAAGCTGGGCGGGCGGCGAACCCATGGCGTCCAGCTGTCGCCATACCCGCGCCGTGCACATACGGCTCTGCTCTGTCGTCAGGGCCGGCCGCGCCGCCGTAGAGCCGCCGGTCGCGAGCGGCCGCGTGATTCATCATCCTGTACTCCGCAGAAATGCGCCGGCGTGAACCCGACTTGGCGGGTCAGCGTTTTCCGTCATCGGTTCAGCGACCGTGCTGCTCCTTACGGGAGCGCCAGCGTCGCCTAGAGCGAAGTACTCGTGGTGCAGTCCGCCGAGCACGGGTTTCGCTCGCACGAGCGCACCCTGCGTCCATGAACGTCGGGATTCGGACTTCTGGGCGCGTGCAGATCCTGATTTCTCAGGAACGTCGACCAACGCAGGTCGCCGCGGGGTCGCCCAGGAGGTCGTTTCGGCAGGTACTTGCCCACCGTTCGCGGCGAGATCCGAATTCCCAGCTTGAGCAGCAGTTCGTTGGCGATGCGCTCTTCGCCCCACAACACGTTCTCCCGGGCCATCCTGCGGATCAGCTCGCGCAGTTCTATCGGGATCGCTGGCCGACCGGGCCGAGACTTCATTCGCCAGAGCAGTCTCCAGCCGGCGCGATGCCAGCGAATCATCGTCGCCGGCTGCACGACCACCAGCGCGCCGCGCCAATCGAAGAGCCTGGCCAGTAGCGCCAGGCTGACGCGGGTAGCCGCGTCGACCCGGCTGCGGCTGGACACCGCGCTCGATGTACAGAGCCAGCTGCCGGCGCAGGAAGAGATTCTCGGCGCGCAGGGCCTCCGCAGACCGAAACAGGAGCAACAACCACCGGAAGGCGTCTTCGACGAGAAGACCTGCGATCTTCAGGAGGCTGACCATGCGCTCATGGTGCCACGGCGATCGGCCGGAGCCCGTAGTTACCGCGAGGCCGAGCGGATGGAATATTTGCGGAGCTGCGCCCGATGTGCGCCATGAACACCGCCACCGACGCCGGCTCCAGCGGGTGCTCGAGGTTTCGGATCGTCACGGCTTGCAAGTATAGCGCCCGGGGGCGCGAAATCGGGTTCAATGCACGAGGCCGAAAGGGGAACAGCCATGCCGAGCGCCAAGCCTGCCCAGAAACGAAGCCCGTCAGCGCCGAGAAAGCGCTCGCGCGCCAAGGCCAAACCCGCTGCCAAGGCGCCAGCCAAGCCCGCGTCGGGCCTCGTCGGCTCGATGCGAACCATGGCCCAGACGATGCTCGACGTAGGGCGCGGCCGGGCTCGGCGACGGCACGTACGCTGCGCGCGGCGTCGGATGCGGCGCTCGCCCTGCGTCAGGGCAAGCCGATGACCGCGGCCGGGCGGGTCATGAAGGCGGTGTTGCCCGCATCGACCCAGAGCCGCGCCTGGGCGCAAGGTCGGCGGCACGCTGCGCGGCTTGCGCGAAGCGGCCGGCATGACGATCGACGAGGTCGGCAGCGGCGATCGACCTGAAGGACCCGGCCGTCATCGAAGCCGGCCGAAAACGGGCGTGTCGCGCTGTCCTTCGAGCTCATCCTGCGGCTGGCCGCGGTGCTCGGCCGCAACGACCCGGTGGGGTTCATCATGCAGCTCACGCGCGACTCGAACCCCGAGGTCTGGCGCAGCCTCGACAAGATCGGCATCGGCAAGCTGCTCGTGCACTCGGCGCGCGAGCGCGAGTTCGCCAACATCTACCGTGGCGACGACGAAGGCGCGCTCGCTGAGCGACGAGGAGTTCGTCGAAGTGCTCGCCTTCACGCAGGCCGCGTTTGCGATGGCGATGCAGTTTTCGCGCGCGGCGCCCGGCGGGTTGAATGCGCCAGCCTGTTCTGGGCCGATGAGGCGCGCCGCGTGTCGCAAGCCGCTGAAGCGCCCGTCGCAGGCGCGCGCGCGCTTCACGGTGCAGGCGATCTACGACGCCTTTGTGCGGATCTGGCAAGCCCAAGGCTGGGAGCGGCTCACCACCCGCGCCGTGGCGCTGGAGAGACCGGCATCTCGGTCGGCACGCTGTACGAGTACTTCCCCAACAAGCAGGCGCTGTTGTCGGGCTATGTGCGCCATGGCATGGACGCGCTGCTCGCCGCCATCGACAAGCAGGTCGTGCGGGCGGAGCGATGCGCCGTGGCAGGAACGCCTGCACCACCTGTTGCGGCTCACGCTCGGCATCGACGCGCCGGAGTTGCAGTACTACGACTCCAGGATGCTCGCCCTCGAGCATCAGATCGCCGAGCTGAAGCACCACCGGCGTGTGCATGACGAGCTCCTCGCGGCCTGGTCGAAGGCGCTGAACGCGCTGCGCCGACTTGCCGCAGCCGCCGTCGGCGCGCACGGTGCACACGCTGTTCCTTTCGGCCTTCGGCGGAAGGCGCTATCTGCTGCTGGTGCATGCCGACGAGGCGAGCAGCGCAGCGCGTGGGCCGATGGAGCTCGAGCGGCAGTGCCAGCTGGCGCTGTCGGCGCCATCGCGCGGCCTAGGGGCGCACCTCTAACCGCCCGCCATATCCGAACAGGCGCGTCGCCGAAGACCCCTGACTTTCGACTCGGCGCGACGCCTTGAGATGCAGCCTGCACCGGGCGGCGGCAGGCGCGCAGCAGCCCCCGGGCAGCGGCAGCCCGGCTTTCCGAACCCGCGCACACAGGCGTCGTCGATAAAGTCTCTCGCACTCGATGGCAGCTTCTCGCTCGTCGACCTCAACACCGGAGACATCGATGAACACCCACGTGGCGCGTGCGCCAGGCATCAGCCTTCGCTTCCCAGAGACGAGCGCCGTCGACGCGCTGTATTCGAAGGTGAGCTGGCGAATCATTCCGCTGCTGATCGTCTGCTACATGGTCGCCTACCTCGACCGCATCAACATCGGCTACGCGCAGCTGCAGATGAAGCAGGCGCTGACGCTTCAGCGATGCGCGTCTACGGCCTCGGCGCCGGCATCTTCTTCATCGGCTACTTCCTGTTCGAGGTGCCGAGCAACCTGCTGCTGGAGAAGATCGGCGCGCGCAAGACGCTGCTGCGCATCATGTTCTGCTGGGGCATCGTCGCCGCGGCGATGATGTTCGTGCAGACGCCGACGCAGTTCTACGTCGCTGCGCTTCCTGCTCGGCGTGTTCGAGGCCGGCTTCTTCCCCGGCATCATCCTGTACCTCACCTACTGGTATCCGTCGACGCGGCGCGGCCAGATGATCGCCATCTTCATGGCGGCCACCACCGTCGCGAGCGTCATCGCCGGCCCGCTGTGCGGCGCGCATCATGAAGTACCTGGACGGCGCGCAACGGCTGGCCGGCTGGCAGTGGCTGTTCCTCGTGCAAGGGCTTGCCCGCGTCGCTGCTCGGCGTCGTCGCCTACTTCTACCTGCAGGACAAAGCCCGAAGACGCGCCGGTGGCTGAACGCTGCCGAGAAGACCAGCGCTGCGCACCAACCTCGAGAACGACCGAAGCACGGTCGCCGGCGCCGCGCATGCGCAGCCTCGGCGCAGATGCTGCCGCGATCGCAAGGTCTACGTGCTGGCGCTGATCTACTTCCTGCTGCTCGGTGCGACCTACACGATGGTGTTCTGGGTGCCGACGCTGATCAAGAGCTGGGGCGTCGCCGACCTGATGCAGATCGGCCTGTACTCGCGCGTTGCCGAGCCTGATCGGCGTCGTTCGGCATGATCCTGATCGGCCGCAACTCCGACAAGCACGGCGAGCGCCGCTGGCACTTCGCCGGCAGCGTGGCCATCGCAGCGGTCGGCCTAGCAATACGTAACCGAACGAAGTATAA